>WBZM01000069.1_pt1 | contig 169713 bp, 136 predicted proteins | sample 5204271 | NCBI WGS metagenome assembly WBZM01 (sample SAMN12344346, study PRJNA552823) | activated sludge metagenome | biome: Activated sludge suspended growth; feature: Nitrification reactor; material: Wastewater; isolation source: activated sludge from nitrification reactor of wastewater... | reverse complement strand
CCGCGGTCCTCGCGAAACGGCGCTGATCCGAAACGACAACCCTGCACGCAACGTTGCGCGACAGACCGTGCATACCCGCGCGATCCCGATATCATCGCGATCCGATTCAACGACTGAAACCTGCCATGCCATTCCATGCGAGAAAACTGACTCTCGGCGCCCTGCTCCTGCTCACCTCATTGAACACATCGGCAACCGACGTCCCTCCACTGCTGCGGTTTGCCCAGCAGAACGCAGGACTGCAGCCTGGCCAGATCACCGACCGCGCGGCATTCGAGCGCGAGACCGTGGTTCGCGTGAAGCTCGGCAACCTTTTGTTCAACCAGTTTCGATACGACCCACCATCGGGCACCGCCCTGATCCGCTTGAAGCCGTCTGACAACAACCTTGGCTTGATCTCCCTGGCGGAGGATTGCCAGACAACGGGAAAGGTGGCCATCAAGACGAGCGACGGCGCACCGTCGTCGTACACCACGCGAACCTGCGAGCGGGTGGTGTTGTCCGACCATGACGACAAAGTACTCGGTCAGCCACAGCCGGGATCCTGCCTCGACGGTTGCCCCCCGGATTCCCTCCTGCTCGCGAAGGCCACGCCAGACGACTTACGCCGCCTGCAGGAGGCGGCGCACGTGGTCGTCGCCGTCACGTTCGCGCCGACCATCACGAATGACGTTCCGGTGCGAAGAACCGAACGAACCCGCCCGCCGAAACCGGGGAACATGGTCGAAACGCTGACGCGAACCTATTACCTGTCGGCAACCGTGCGCAAACTGGAGTTCTTCCTCCCGTGGGCGACGACACCGTTCGCGACCCAATCTGTTTCGAAATAGCGCGGACGCGTGGCGTCCGGAATACCTCGGGCTGGCGGCCGCACGTGGCCAAGCCCCATCGAGAACGATCCCCCGCAGTATGTAGGGACTTGCGGGGGTTCTCGTCGGCGGGCTCGACAAGGGTATGTCTCCGTTCGGGCCCGCCAGGCGCCCGACCCTTCCTTGCCGCCAGCCTCGGCCGCGACTCACTTCGTGGCGAGCCTAGTGCCACTGGCCGGCGACGCCGGATCGTCGCGCAGGCTGCGGATGAACTTCCAGCCGGCGGGCGTCTTGATGAAGGCGTAGCCGGTGACGCCGTCGATGAACACGTCGTAGGTCGCCGGCGCCGCGGATTCCGCCTGCGTGACCGGCAAGTCCTTGCGCTCGGCGGCCTGCGAATCGGTCGCCCAGGCAGCGGGTGCGATGGCCAGTGTGGCGGCGATACTCCACGCAATCTGCTTGTTCATGGTGCTGCTCCTTGAAGGTTGAATTGAAGATCGGGTTGATCGAATCTTGGGCCATCGACTACTATTTGTGAAATGGTTTGTTGGAATCCACACATTCACCCCTTGAATATCCGATCGGACCGATTCGATGGACCTGCGCCGCCTCGACCTGAACCTGCTGGTGGTATTCGACGCGCTGATGAGCGAACGCCACGTCTCGCGCGCCGCTGACCGCATCGCCCTCTCGCAGCCGGCAATGAGCAATGCGCTGTCGCGACTGCGCGCCACGCTGGACGACCCGATCCTCGTGCGCACCTCGCGCGGCATGGAGCCAACGCCGCGCGCCCTCGAACTACACGGCCCGATCCACGCCGCGCTGACCGAGATCCAGCACACGCTGTCCACTCCGGCGCGCTTCGAGCCGCGCAGCGCGCAGCACCATTTCGTGATCGGCGCCAGCGACTACATGGAGTTCCTGGTGATGCCCCGGCTGGTGAAACTGCTGCAGGAACAGGCGCCCGGCGTCGACCTTTCCGTACGTTCGCTGCAGCTCTCTCAACCGGAAGCAGCGCTCGACAGCGGCGAGATCGACCTCGCGTTCGGCTACTTTCCCAACCTGCCGAAGCGCCTGCGCGAGGCACATCTGTTTACGGAGCACCTCGCCTGCGCAGTGCGCAAGGACCATCCGAAGGTGAAGAGCCGCCTCACGCTCAAGCAGTACGTCGAACTGCCGCATCTGTTCGTGTCGACGCGCCGCCGCTCGGGCGTGGTGGACGAGGCACTGGCGAAACTCGGCATGGCGCGGCGCATCTCGGTCTCTGTGCCGCACTTCCTTGTCGCACCTTTCATCATCGTCGAGTCGGACGTGATCATGACGGTCAATAGCCGCATCGCGCACACCTACGCGCGCGCGCTGCCGATCCGCGTGCTGCCGCCGCCGCTGGACCTACCCGATTTTCCGATCGGCATGGTGTGGCATCCGCGCAGCGAAAAGGAAGAAGCCCATGCCTGGCTGCGCGCCCGGCTGGTCGACATCTGCCGCGAGCTGCAGCACTGAAGGCGGCGCCAACTACTGACATTCATCTTCCAAACCCTTTTATCCACGCGGGTTCTGGCGTTGCATACTGACACTTTTTGCGTGGTTGCGCTGCGCAATACGGGATCGGTATCGCCCGCCGTCAAACAAGATATTGGACAGGCTTGCGCGTCGTCCCTAGCCTTGGACGTGGCCGCGCGGGTGCGGCCCCGGGCAACGGCTGTGCCCTTGCGGCCTCTTGCCGGCGACACGAATCGAGGAGACGCCCGATGAGCATCACCCGAGAACACATGGAACACACGATCCGCGCCTACTTCGACGCCTGCAATCGCGCCGACCGCCAGGACATCATGGATTTCTTCATCCCCGAGGGCACGCACTATTTTCCCGAGGGCAGCCCGTTCGGCGTGCTGCGCGGCGCGGCGGCGATCGCCCACTGCTGGGTGCGTTGCGTCGCAGAACTCGGCTCGCACTGGACGGTAGACAACTTCGCCGGCGACCCGCAGAGCGGCCAGGCGGTGATCGAATGGACACACTTCAAGCGCAAGCCCGGACTGATCCTGCGCGGCGACGAGTGGTACCGCTTCGCCGATGACGGACGCATCGTCGAGATCCGCGCCTACTACGCCGCGCCGACGCACGACGGCGTGAAGGAACACCGCATCGGCGGACTCGACTACGCCGGCCGCGGCTATCCGCTCGCCTGAACGGGACGACGCCGAAGGGACAACCGGCACATCGCGGCGCAACAACGACAACGCGCAAGCAGGAGACAGCCATGCCGATCACCATGTTCGACCACTACACGCTGCGCAGCAGCGACATCGACGCCACCGCCCGCTTCTATGCCGACGTGATGGGATTCCGCGTCGAACGGCTCGATGCCTTCGCGTTCCCGTTTCGACTCCTGTTCCTGGGCGACCATGCAGTGGTACACCTGCTCGGCGCCGGGCCGGCGCTGGATGCGTTTCTCGGCCGTCACGCACCCAGCCACCGCGATGACGCTGCACGCAAAACCGGCAACATGGAACACGTGGCCTTCAACGGCACCGGGCTTGCCGAATTCCGTGCCCGGCTCGACAAGGCCGGCGTGACCTATGTCGAGCGGACGCTGGCCGATTACGGTGTGCATCAACTGATGTTCGACGATCCGGACGGCGTCGAGATCGAAGTCAATTTCCCGCTCGCAGAAAAACCCGCCTGATCGACTCGGGCAGGGCATCGCCGGCGCCTGCCGCAAAGGCGGCGCCGCACCGCAGCAGCACGTCGCGGTGCAGCACCATCGTGACGGCAATCAGTGATTCGTCGACAAGTTTCTGATGGATAATCGGAATCAGGGAACGATTCGCCCAACATGCTTTCACTCAGGCGCGGCAACGCAATGGCAGACCAACCGACTGGACAAGACGCAGCGAGCAGCGCAACGCCCCGAGAGGGTTCGCCCAGCCTGCGGGAGCGGGCGCTCGATTTCGCCGGCCTGCTGATCACCGACGACCCGGACCGGTTGCTGCCGCGCTTCCGGGTGCTCTCGATCCTGTCCGGCCTGCTGATCGTCGGCCTGTCGGCGCTCATCATGGCGTGGATCTATCGTTCGGCGATGATCCACGATGCCGAAAGAACCGCCATCTCGGTCGGCAGCGCGATTTTTGCCAACGAACGCGAAAATCTCGTGGTGCGCGATTCGCACGGAAACGAAGCGCTGCATGTGCCGTCCGAACGCGTGCTCGAGATCGACCGCATCATCCGTAATTACCTCGAGCCGTTCCACATCCACAAGATCAAGATGTTCGCTGGCGACAAGCGGGTCATCTACAGTTCGGATCACGGCTTGATCGGCCGGCGCGACACCACCAACGAAACCCTGGACCGCGTGCTGCGCGACCGCGCCATCGACACCACGGCGAAGCAGAAGAACCAGGTCACCGAACTGGGCGGCACCGTGATCGAGAACCGCCATATCGTCGAAACCTACCTGCCGGTGATCTCGGGCGAACGTGTGCTGGGCGCCTTCGAGGTCTACGTCGACATCACCGAATCTTCCGAGGAGATCAACCAGATCGTCGCACTCACAGCCCTGGCGCTGGCGGCAGTCGTCACGCTCTCGATGTTCATGCTGTACCTGCCGATGCGCCGCGGCACGATCGCGCTGCTCGACGCCCATTCGAAGATGGACGAACTCGCCTCGACCGACCCCCTGACCCGCGTGCTGAATCGCCGCGCGCTGATCCGCAACGCCGAGCGCGAAATGGCAAAACTCGGCGGGGACGTCGCCACCCGCAACGCCGGCATCGGCCTGGTCATGCTGGATCTAGACCGCTTCAAGGAAATCAACGACAGGCACGGCCATGCCGCGGGCGACCATGTGCTGCAGGCGGTTGCACGGCGCATCGAGAAGGCCGTGCGCAAGGGCGACATGATCGGCCGCTATGGCGGCGAGGAGTTCCTGTTGCTGCTGCCATCCTCGACGCGGCTCGAGGCGATCGCCCTCGCCGAGCGCCTGCGCTCTGCAATCAATTCGACGCCGGTCGACCTGCCTGACGGACGCCAGGTGCAACTGACCGCAAGCTTCGGCGTCAACGTGCTCGACGTGCCCGGCCAGGATTTCGACAGCGCGGTACGCAGTGCCGACGAAGCGCTCTACTGGGCCAAGCAGGCCGGGCGCAATCGCGTGCGCGCGGCCCAGTGACAACGCCGGGCCGCGGCGCCGACGTTGCCGCCGCGATGCCTACTTGATCGAGGCGATGAAGTCTTCCATGGTGATCGTCGGCAGTTGCTCGACGGTCTTCAGGTCCTTGCCCGGCAACGCATCGCGGATGAAATCGATCTGCTTCCAGTTCGCGAACGGTGTCTCGCAACCGGCCTTGGGGATGTAGGGCGACGTCTCCACCCGCGTGAAGCGCGGAATGTAGCGCGGGCAGTTCGGGAACAGCGCCTTGATCTCGACGCGCACGACGAACTGCGCCTCGTGGTACTCGGCCAGCAGCGGATCATTCTCGACGATGCGCGCGGTACCGTTGAGGCGCAGCCGGTTGGGTTTCTCGAAGTCGATGAACAACAGGCCGACCTGCGCGTTCGCCAGCACGTTGCCCATCGACATGAACATGCCGTTGCCGTCGTAGCTGGGAAAAGCGATCGTCCGCTCGTCCACCACCTTCACGAATCCGGCCGGCCCGCCCTTGAAGGAACATTGCGGCTGGCCCTGCCCATCGACTGTGGCGAGAAAGAAAAAATCGCGGCTCGAGATGAAGGCTGCCTCGTCGGGCAGCAGGGCATCGTGGAAAATCGTCTGCTCCAGGCGGTCGGCAAGCCGGCGGGAATCGAACTTGTCCTGCAGGCTGCGCTGGCCCTCGTGAAAGCTGCTCATTGCGGGTGTCTCCTCTGTGTTCGGGTTGTGCCGCCATCGTAGCGCATTCCGCCTGACAAACCTTGCCGCGACGCGGAAACGCGAGCGCCCGGCCCGCTTGACCAGAATCACGCCACAATCCGCCGCTACCCAGCCTCAATCCGGACCGCGCGACACCCGTTTGCGCCCTATACTCGCGGTGCATAAGCCGACAAATAGCCAGAAAACGCCGCCATGTCCATCCTTTCTGCCCTCCGCGACCTGACCCGCCTTGCATTCGTGCTGCTCGGACGGCTTCTTTCCGCCCTGTTCGGCGAACTGCACTGGACGTGCCCGCGCTGGTTGGCATGGTTGCAGGACCGTCTCACGATTCTCGGCCGGGCAGCCGCGGCCCGACCGGTGCTGAGCCTGCTGCTGATCGCCGCGCTCGCCGGTGCGGGGTATGGCGGCTGGCAAGGCTGGAAATGGTGGCAGGCGCGCCCGAAACCGGTCGAAGTGAAATTCACCGTTTCCGACCCTGCTCGCACCGAAATCGAAAACGACAAGAGACCCAACCCGGTGGTGGTCAAGTTCGATCGCGGCGCCGCGCCGCTGGCGCTGGTCGGCAAGGAAATCACGCAGGGTGTCAGCGTCTCGCCCGCCATCGAAGGCACCTGGCGCTGGCGCGACGATCGCACGCTGGAGTTCATGCCCAGGGCTGACTGGCCGGTCGGCGCCGAGTACAGGGTGACGTTCGGCAAGGGCGCAATGGCGCCGCAGACGCGACTGGCGGCGAACGACTTCGTGTTCCACGCGCCGGCGTTCATGGTGCAGATCGTCAGCGCCGAGTTCTACCAGGATCCGGTCAATCCTGCCCTCAAGAAAGCCGTGGTTGGCTTGAATTTCAGCCATCCGGTCGACAGCGCCGCGCTGGAGAAGCGCGTGGCCATGCACATGGCCGGGGCGAATGCCGGCCTGCTCGGCATCGGCACCGACAGGACGCGCTTCGTCGTCAGCTACGACAAGCTCAAGCTCAACGCCTGGCTGCATTCCGAGCCCTTGCCGATCCCCAGGGAGGAAACGTCGCTGGAAGTGGCGATCGATCGCGGCGTGCAGGCCGCGCGCGGCGGCACGCCGTCGGACAAGGCGCTCGCCAGGAGCATTGCGATTCCCGGCCTCTACAGCCTGACCATCGGCGAAGTGATGCCGACCGTCGTGACCAACGACCAGAACGATCCCGAGCAGGTGATGGTGCTGCAGACGTCGGCAGCAGTGCATGAGAAGGAAATGCAGAAGGCGGTTGGCGTGTGGCTGCTCCCGGTGCATCACCCCGACACGAAAGAGCAGGACCGCACCCAGCCCTACGCCTGGGGCGACCCGAGCGAAGTCACGCCGGCCATTCTCAAGGCCGGCAGGAAGCTCGAACTCAACGCGATCGCGGCCGAACGCGAACAGACCGAGACGCACTCGTTCAAGTTCAAGGCCGACGTCGGCCGCTATCTGCTGGTGCAGACCGAGAAAGGCGTCAAGTCCTTCGGCGGCTATATCCTCGGCGAACGCGACCAGCGCATCGTGCAGGTGCCGCCCTTCCCGTCGGAACTGCGCATCCTGAGCCAGGGCTCGCTGCTGGCGCTGTCGGGGGAACGCAAGGTGGCAGTGCTGGTGCGCGACCTGCCCGGCGTGAAGGTCGAGATCGGCCGCGTCCTGCCCGGCCAGTTGCAGCACCTCGTTTCACAGGCAAGCGGCAACTTCAGCAAGCCCGAGTTCTACGGCAGCTTCGGCCCGGACAATCTCGCGGAACGCTTCGAGCGAAAGGTGCCGCTGACCAGCCTGAAGCACGGCCGCGCGCACTACGAGGCGGTCGACCTCTCCGAATACCTGCGCAAGGACGGCGATGACAAGCGCGGCATCTTCCTGCTGAGCGTACAGGGCTACGACCCCGCTGCCGAGAACGGCGCACCGCAGGCCGAGCCCGAGCCGCTGCCCGACGGCGCGGAAGGCGATGGCCAGGAGGTCGAGCAGATCGACCCGGGCCAGCGCGTGGACAAGCGTCTGATCCTCGTCACGGACCTCGGCATCCTGGCCAAGCGCGAGAGCGACGGCACGCAGGTGATCTTCGTGCAGTCGATTGCCAGCGGCCTGCCGGTGGCCGGCGCAATGGTCGACCTGGTCGCCAAGAACGGCGCCACGCTTGGCTCGCAGGCCACCGACGCGCAAGGCATGGTGCGCTTCCCCCAGGCCGACAAACTGGTGCGCGAACGTGCGCCGCTGATGTATCTGGTAAAGAAGGCCGGCGACATGAGCTTCCTGCCGCTCGGCAAGGGTGACCACAGCCTCGATGTCTCGCGCTTCGATGTCGGCGGCATCGCCAATGCGCGCAGCGCGGATCAACTCGGCGCCTATCTGTTCTCCGACCGCGGCATCTACCGGCCGGGCGACACCTTCCACATCGGCATGGTGGTCAAGGCGGCCAACTGGGGCAAGGAGACGGCGAAGAGCCTCGCCGGCCTGCCGCTCGAAACCGAGGTGCTCGACGCGCGCGGGCTCGTCGTGAAGCGCGAGAAGATCAAGCTGGCGGCCGGCGGCTTCAACGAACTCTCGCACGCGACGCTCGACACCTCGCCGACCGGCAATTACACGGTCAACCTGTACACGGTGAAGGACGGCCGCGCACACCAGCAGATCGGCAGCACGCAGGTCAAGGTGCAGGAGTTCCTGCCCGACCGCATGAAGGTGACGGCACACCTGTCGACCGAGGTCGTCGAGGGCTGGGTGCACCCGAAGGATCTCAGGGCGCGCATCAACGTGCAGAACCTGTTCGGCACCGCGGCCGAGAACCGGCGCATCGAAGCCACGTTGACGCTGTCGCCGGCCTACCCGGCCTTCCGCAGCTACCCGGACTACACGTTCTACGATCCGCAGCGCGCCAAGGAGGGCTACAGCGACAAGCTGGCGGATGGCAAGACCAACGAAAAAGGCGACGCCGAGTTCGACCTCGGGCTCGACAAGTACGCGCGTGCGACCTATCGGCTGCATGTGCTGGCACGCGCCTTCGAGGCGGAAGGCGGCCGCAGCGTCGCTGCCGAGACGGCGAGCCTGGTTTCCGAACTGCCGTTCCTGGTCGGCTACAAGGCCGATGGCGACCTTGCCTACGTGTCGCGCGGCGCCGAGCGCAAGGTGTCGCTGATTGCGATCGACCCCGCGGCAAAGAAGACCGCGGCCGGCGAACTCACGCTGCAGCATGTCGAGCGCAAATATGTCTCGGTGCTGACGAAGCAGGACAGCGGCCTCTACAAGTACGAGTCACGCAAGAAGGAAGTGCTGATCAAGGAGATGCCGTTCTCGATTCCGGCAACCGGCCATACGCTGGCGCTGGCCAGCGATACGCCGGGCAACTTCGCCTACGTGGTGCGCAACGCGAAGGGGCTCGAACTCAACCGCGTCGAATACAGCGTTGCCGGCAAGGGCAACGTCACCCGCTCGCTCGAACGCAACGCCGAGCTGCAGCTCACGCTCAACCGCAAGGACTACGCGCCGGGCGACGAGATCGAGATCAACATCCGCGCGCCCTACGTCGGCGCCGGCCTGATCACCATCGAGCGCGACAAAGTCTATGCGCAGCAGTGGTTCAAGACCGACAGCACCGCCTCGGTGCAGAAGATCCGACTGCCGAAGGATTTCGAGGGCAACGGCTACGTCAGCGTGCAGTTCGTGCGCGACCCATCGTCGGACGAGATCTTCATGAGCCCCTTGTCATACGGCATCGTGCCCTTTGCGACCAGCCTCGCGCAGCGCACCAACAAGCTGGTGCTGAACTCGCCGGAACTGGTCAAGCCCGGCCAGGTGCTGAAGATGAAGCTCGCCGCTGCCGAGCCGACGCGCGCCGTCGTGTTCGCGGTCGACGAAGGCATCCTGCAGGTTGCGCGCTACCAGAATGCCGATCCGCTGGCGCATTTCTTCCAGAAGCGTTCGCTCGACGTGCGCACCAGCCAGATCCTCGACCTGATCCTGCCCGAGTTCAAGAAACTGATGGCCGCCGCCGCGCCCGGCGGCGACGCAGAAGGGGCATTGGGCAAGCACCTCAACCCGTTCAAGCGAAAGCGCGACAAGCCGGCGGTGTTCTGGTCGGGCATCGTCGATGTCAGCGGCGAGCGCGAGTTCGCCTACGCCGTTCCGGACACCTTCAATGGTTCGATGCGCGTGATGGCCGTCGCGATCAACGACAAGACCATCGGCATCGCGCAAAGCAAGTCGCTGGTGCGCGGCGACTTCGTGCTCTCGCCCAACGTGCCGGGCATGGTGGCGCCCGGCGACGAGTTCGAGGTCAGCGTCGGCGTCGCCAACAACGTCGCCGGTTCGGGCAAGACGCCGCAGGTCGCAGTGACCCTTGCCGTTTCGCCGCATCTGGAAGTCGTCGGCGACGCGACGCAGAAGCTCGAAATTGCCGAACTGCGCGAAGGCGTGGCGCTGTTCCGCGTCAAGGCGCGCGACGGCGCGGCCGCCCAACTCGGCTCCGCGACGCTCGATTTCACCGCATCGCTCTCGGACAAGGGCTCTACCAAGTCGGCCAAACTGGCGACCGACACCAGCGTGCGACCGGCCACGCCGCATGCGACCGTGGTGACCGTCGGCAGCTTCAAGGGCTCGATAGAAGTGCCGGTGCAGCGCGACCTGCACGACGCGTTCGCACGCCGCGAAGCCGCGGTGTCGCCGCTGCCGCTGGTCGCGGCCGCGGGCCTGTCTGCCTACCTCGCCGACTATCCGCATCTGTGCACCGAGCAACTGGTCAGTGCGGCGATCCCGGCACTGGTGCTCGGCAAACGGCCGGAGTTTGCGCCGATCGGCGGCGCGAAGAAGGGCCGCGGGCTCGACGAGGTGATCCGTGTGCTGCGCACGCGCCAGAATGCCGAAGGCGGATTCGGCCTCTGGGCGGCTTCGGTGCAGCCTGACGAGTTCGCCTCGGTGCATGCGATCCAGTTGCTGCTCGAAGCGCGCGAGCGCGGCGAGCCGGTGCCGCAGGACATGGTGCAACTCGGCCTCGACTACCTGCAGCAGTTGGCCGCTTCCCCGGCAAAAGACCTCTATCGCGCCCGCACGCGCGCCCAGGCGGCGTACCTGCTGACGCGCCAGGGCGTCGTCACCACGGCGATGCTGACCAGCCTGCGCGAGACGCTGGACGCGAAGTATCCAAAGAAATGGCAGGACGATCTCGTCGCGGTGTGGCTCGCCGCCTCGTACCAGCTGCTCAAGCAGGAGAGCCTCGCGGCACAGTTGATCGCGCCGCCCGCCGAACAGCTGGTGAAACGAGGCCAGCCGTTTGCCTACGTCGATTACTACGATCCGCTGATTCGCGACGCGGCGACGCTTTACGTGCTGTCGCGCCATTTCCCGGCGCGCGCCAAGACATTGCCTGCGGAAAGCATGATCGCGATGATGAAACCGGTGGCCGACAACCGCTTCAACACCCTGTCGGCCGCATGGACCATCCTCGCGCTTGACGCCTACGCGGCCAACGTCGGCGCCGGCACGCTCGGCAAGATGTCGATCGCCGAGATCGACGCCAGGGGCCAGGCGAAGGCCCTTGCCCTGCCCGACAACCTGGTGCCGCGCGTGGCCTTCTCGCCCGGCATGGCCAGGCTGCGCTTCGGTAGCGACGGTGATCTGACCGGCTACTACGCGATCACCGAGAGCGGCTTCGACCGCGCACCGCCCAAATCCGAGCTAAAGAACGGCGTCGAGATCATCCGCGAGTATGTGGATGACAAGGGCAATCCGCTCAAGTCGATCAGGATCGGCGATGAGGTTGTGGTCCGGGTACGCCTGCGCGCGGTGGATCGCGATTTCGTGCCCAACCTCGCCATCGTCGATCTGCTCCCGGGCGGTTTCGAACCGGTGCTGCAGACGCAGAGTGCGCCGCGGGAAGGCGAAAGCGCTGCGGCGCCGAGCAACCCGCTCGGCACGCGCGGTAACTGGAACATGGAATACGCCGACATCCGCGAGGATCGCGTCGTGTTCTACGGCAGCGCAAATCGCAATACGGCCGAGTTCAGCTACCGCATCAAGGCGACCAACGCCGGCCAGTTCACGGTGCCGCCCGCCTATGCGGAATCGATGTACGAGCGCGGTGTGCAGGCGCGGTCCACGGCAGGCGTGCTGAAGGTCGAGAAGGCCGCACGATAAGTCGATGCGTGCGGCAGCCTGCCTCGCCCTCCTGATGTCGCGATTGCAGCGCCGCCGGCTGCGCTGGCCGCTCCGGGTGCTGGCCGGCCTGGCAGCGCTTGCGCTCGTGCTGCGCATGCTGCCCGCCGACCCGCTGTCGACGCGCGTTGCACGTTCGACCGCCATTTACGCCGAAAGCGGTGAACTGCTGCGCCTGACGCTCGCCGACGACCAGCAGTACCGGCTCTGGGTGCGGCTCGACGACGTCTCGCCGCGCCTGCCGCAGGCGGTGCAGCTCTACGAGGATCGCTGGTTCAAGTGGCATCCGGGCGTCAACCCGGCGGCCCTGGTGCGCAGCGCCTGGGCGACATTTGCCAACGAATCGCGCCAGGGCGGCTCGACGATCACCATGCAACTGGCGCGTCGCCTTTACGGCATCGACAGCCGCTCGATCCGCGGCAAGCTGCAGCAGATCGCGCTGGCATTGTGGCTCGAGGCACGCTACTCGAAGCGCGACATCCTCGAGGCCTACCTGAATGTCGCGCCCTACGGCGGCAACATCGAGGGCGTCGGCGCGGCGAGCCTGATCTACTTCCACAAGCGTGCGCACGACCTCAATCTGCCCGAAGCCCTGGCGCTGGCGGTGATCCCGCAGAATCCGCGGCGCCGCATGGCGGCACGGCCGGGTACCGGTTTGCCGCCCGAGCTGGACGAAGCACGTGGGCGCTTGTGGCTGCGCTGGCGCGACGCTCACCCCGAAGACACAAAGTTCGTTGCCGACATGCGGCTGCCGCTGCGGCCAAGTTCCAGCGCGCAACTGCCGTTCCGCGCGCCGCACCTGACCGACGCGCTGCTGCACGACGGCGACGAGGCACGTGGCGAGATCCATTCCAGCATCGACCTGCGGCTGCAAACCACGCTCGAACGCGCGGTCCGCCAATACGTCGAGAGCAATCGCAGCATCGGTGTGCGCAACGCCTCGGCGCTGCTGGTCGACGCGCAGACGATGCGAGCAAGGGCACTGGTCGGTTCGGCAGACTACTTCGACGCCGGCATCGACGGCCAGGTCAACGGCACCGCGGCAAAGCGCTCGCCCGGTTCGACGCTCAAGCCCTTCATCTATGCGCTGGCGCTCGACCAGGGCATCCTGCATCCGCGCAGCATGCTGAAGGACGCCCCGACATCGTTCGGCCCTTTCAGTCCCGAGAATTTCGACGGCCGCTTCGTCGGGCCGATCAGCGCACAGGATGCGCTGGTGCGCAGCCGCAACGTACCTGCCGTCGCGGTGTCGGCGAAGCTGTCGCGGCCAAATTTGTACGACTTCCTGAAGAACGCGGGCGTATCGCGCATGGCGAGCGAATCGCACTACGGACTCGCGCTCGCGCTCGGCGGCGGCGAGGTGACGATGGCGGAGCTGGCGAGGCTGTACGCAATGCTTGCCAACGGCGGCGTGATGCGGCCCTTGTCCTGGCGTGCAGATTCCGCCAGCCAGGATAGCGAAGACATGCGCGTGCTATCCGAGGAAGCCGCATTCGTGACACTCGACATGCTCGCTGCCAATCCGCGGCCCGATACCGGCATGCCGGCACCGCGCGCAGTCTCGTGGAAAACCGGCACGTCGTGGGGCTTCCGCGATGCGTGGTCGGCCGGCGTGTTCGGCCGTCACGTGCTGGTGGTATGGGTCGGCAATTTCGACGGCAGCAGCAACCCGGCCTTCATCGGTGTCAAGACCGCAGCGCCCCTGTTTTTCCAGATCGTCGACAGTTTGCGCGCGCAAGGTCTCGACCCGCCCGATGCGCCACGCGTGCCGCCTGCCCACGTCGCGAAAGTCGACGTGTGCGCAGCCAGCGGCGATCTGCCGAACGCGTACTGCCCGCAGACGGTCAGCACCTGGTTCCTGCCCGGCAAGTCGCCGATCCGCCACTCGACCTTGCACCGCGCGGTTTACATCGATTCGCGCACCAACCGACCGACGTGTGGCGCGGGCGAATTCACGCGCCGCGAGATCCACGAGTTCTGGCCGAGCGACATGCTGCGCCTGTTCCGCGAGGCAGGCATGCCGCGTCGCGAGCCGCCACCTCTGCCCGACTGCACAGGCGATGCGCCTGCCAATGGCGACGTGCCGCAGATCGTCTCCCCGCTGCGCGGCGTGACCTACGCGGTACGCCTGTCGAAACCGGTGCCGATCGCGCTGCGCGCCGACGGCGCGAGCAGCACCGAGCTGTTCTGGTTCGCCAATCAGGGGTTCGTCGGGCGCTCCGGCGCTGGCGAGAGCCTGGCGTGGAACCCGGCCCAACCCGGACGCTATGTGCTGCGCGCAGTGGATGCCGCGGGCGCGGCGGATTCAAGGACGGTGGACGTCGAGTTCGAGCCCTGATTCGGGCTGCTTCAAACCACGTTTGCAGCCGGCCTGACGTCGCCCGTCTGCCTCGCAATCCCGGCAACCGCATCGGCCTCGACCGGCTCGCTGTAGTAAAAGCCCTGCGCCTCGTCGCACGACCACTCGCGCAGCATCTCCGCCTGGCCGCGCGACTCGATGCCCTCGGCCACCACGCTCATCTTGAGGCTGCGCGCCATCGCGATCATGGCGCGGGCGATGCCGCGCGAGCTTTCGTCATGCTCCAGATCGGCAATGAAGGTGCGGTCGATCTTCATCACGTCGACCGGCATGCGGCGCAGATAGCCCATCGAGGAATAACCGGTGCCGAAGTCATCGAGCGCGAGGCGCACGCCAAGCTGCTTGATGCGCTTGAGCGTACCGATCACGGCTTCCTCGTTGTCGAGCAGCACGTTCTCGGTCACCTCGAGCTCCAGCGCGCCGGGCGCCAGCCCGCTGTCCTCCAGAGTCGCGCCGACCCGCTCGACCCAGTCATTCGCCAGCAGTTGCGCACCCGACACATTGACCGAGATCGACTCGATCGCAACGCCCGCGTCGCGCCACTCGACTGCCTGGCGGCAGGCGGTTTGCAAAACCCAGAGTCCGATATCCTGGATGACGCCAATTTCCTCGGCGATCGGAATGAAGCGCATCGGCGGTACCACGCCGAACTCGGGATGCGTCCAGCGCACCAGCGCCTCGACGCCGCGCAGCCTGCCCGAAGCGATGCTGACACGCGGCTGATACACCACTTTCAATTGTTTGCGCGGCACCGCAAGGCGGAGTTCGCGCTCGATGTTGGCGCGCTCGACGACCTCGGTGTTCATGCGCTCTTCGAAGAACACGAAGCGGCCGCGGCCCCCCTCCTTCGCGCGATACATGGCGATGTCGGCATGCTTGAGCAGCACCGACGGCTCATCGCCGTCGGCCGGTGCGAGCGCGATGCCGATGCTCGCGCCCACCGAAACTTCCTTGCCGCCGATGGTCATCGGCAGGCCGACGAAGCGCAGGATCTGGCCGGCGACCTGCGCCACGTCGCGCGCGGAGCTGACGCCACTGAGCATGACGACGAACTCGTCTCCGCCGAGCCGTGCAACCGTGTCGGAACCGCGCACGCAGGCGCGCAATCGCTCGCCCACCGTGGTCAGCAGTTCGTCACCCGCCGGATGGCCGAACACGTCATTGACATACTTGAAACGGTCGAGATCGATGAACAACATGGCAAGCTGCGTCTTGTCGCGCTGGGTGTGCGCAAGCTCCAGGGCCATGCGGTCCAGCAGGAGCAGGCGATTGGGCAGGCGCGTCAGCGAATCGTGCTGGGCCTGATACACCAGTTGCTCTTCGCGCGCGCTGGCAGTCAGGGCAATCTGGATGCGATCGCCCAACGCACGCGCATGCTCGACGATCGGGTCCGGCAAGCGGTCATCCCCGGACGTGCCGACGATCACAATCACCCGCCGCTCGTCGCCGACGCCGGCGCGCAACGCGCAACAGTGCGACGCGCCGAGGCGCCGCATCAGCGCGATTGAGGTTGGCGCATCGCTGCTCGACGCATCGAACAGCGATATCGATTCCCGGCTTGCGCCGCCGTCGAAGCGCTCCTGTTCCAGCGGGACGCGCACCGACGTCATCGCCTGTTCGACGGACTGGCGCAGGTAGAGCGTTCCGCCGTCGGGCGCATCGCGGTCGACCACCAGCACACCGACGCAAGCGACCCCCGCCTGCGCCAGCAGGCGAGCCTGCGCGGCCGCGATTACCTCTTCGGTGTCGGCATGCCCGAGGATCTGGCTGTCGAGCGCCGAGAGCGCCTCGAGGGAATCGAACTGGAACGCAAGCTGCCCGGCCATGCCGTTGAAAGAATGTGCAAGCTGGCCGAACTCGTCATCGCGCGCGATCTCGACAGGTCGCTCCAGGCGGCCGCGACGCAACTGGCGTGTCGCGTCGATGAGCTGCTCGATTGGCCCGAGGATGCGTCGGATCTGCACCATGCTGAGCAGCGCCGCGAGAAACACGGCGAGCGCGGCGATGCGGGCGAACAGTTCCCCGATCCGCGCAACGGACGCTTGCCCGACCTCGCGTGGCTGCAAGGTCACGAACGTCCATTCGGCGCTATTGAAACGCGGCTTGAGAAAGAGCTTCCAGCGTCCGACATTGAAGCCGGCAACGATGTTGGCGGAATCCTTGTTCTCGTCGGCTGCCAGGCGGGCTGACGCGGCCGCATGGCGGTCGCTCGAACAACCTAGAACACGCATCCTGCTGTCGACAACGCATAGATCCGTCTGTCCGGGCAGCATTTCGGTGTCGCCCCAGACGAATCCCCGATCGAGTTCGGCGATCAACAAACCCGCAGATGCAGTTTTCGGATCGACTGCCATCAGGAGCAGCGGTCCCGAGGCCGCGCCGTCGAGCAGGAGGGTTTTGCCATTGGCCATCCAGTCAAGCTGCGACGACGTCAGCTCGACCGGCGCGAGCGGGTCGCCGAAGATCGCGTGCGACTCGCCCGTTCGAAACAAGGTCACGGCCCGGAAGAACTGCCCAAGCGTTTCGCGATGTCCGGCTCCCGTAACCGCCCCCCCGGCCCGCAGCGGGCGGGCAATCTCCCCGAGCATCAACTCTCCGCCGAGAAGGCGGTCATAGGTCGACCTGCCGTAGGCACTGGCCGCCTGATCGAGCTGTCGCGTCGCCAGCCGGGCCACAACCTCATTGATCTGGAGCCAACCCACGACCGCCATGGAAACGGCAGGCAGAAAGGCAGCGAGAAGGAAAGACAGCAGGACGCGCCGCGCGACGGCGCTACGCAGAAAGGCTCCGTCGATGCGCAGGCGGCTCACGACCTACCCGCCTCGGTCATTGGGAGAAATCCGCCGCGACACCGATGAACGCCCCGTCGCGCGCGCGGATGATGTCGTCCAGGCTGTCCTTTTGCGTGATCTGCTTCTGCCACGCGCCGTTCTTGCCCGGGCTGAACAGGTCGAAGTCCGAGTTGATCGGATTGAGCTTGTGATCCTGGCGGCGATCCTTGGCGGAGCCCTTCGCGCCGAGATTGGTGTACACATAGGCGTTGCCCCACGGATCCTTGATGCCCTTGGGATCGATATCCGTGAGCGCATCGGGCAAGGCACCGTTGCTGGACTCGTAGCGCATGATCGCAAGCTGGATGCTGCCGATGTCGGAGATCGCCTTGGTGCGCTTGGATCGCTCGATCTGCTCCGTGTAGGAAGAATAGGCCACCGTCGCGAGGATGCCGAAGATCGCCAGCGCGACGATGATCTCGATCAAGGTGAAGCCGCGTTTGCGCCGGCAGGCACACACGAGGCGTCGAACGAGTTGGTCAGTCTGCGGATCCATGAGTCTTGCAACGTTGGCTTGGGCTGGGCAATGGCTGAAATGAGTTGATGGGCGCGGGTGCCGGATCTCAAAAAATGGCGCTCCACACCGCATCCCGCGAATTAACGGCGCAAAGCGATCAATGCGCACAACCATCGGCAGTCGATCCGTGACACCCGTCACTATCGCTTGCAGACCGGCATTGAACCACCGACGTGTACAATAACGGAACGAGTCGTTCCGGATAATGCCTTATGACACAGACCGTTACCGTTGAATTCCTGCGCCCGAACTCGCCCGTGCAAAAAGCCTGGGCGAAGCTGCCGGACGAACCCGCCCCGGCGGAGCGGCAGGCGCTCAAGGAACGCATCAGGCGCCTGCTGGCCGAGCACGACGCCACTCTGGTGTCGCACTACTACGTGCACCCCGACCTGCAGGACCTGGCTGAGGAAACAGGCGGTTGCGTGGCCGATTCGCTGGAAATGGCGCGTTTCGGGCGGGCCTCGAAATCCTCCACGCTGGTCGTGGCCGGTGTGCGCTTCATGGGCGAGACGGCCAAGATCCTGAACCCGGAAAAGCGCATCCTGATGCCCGACCTCGATGCGACCTGCTCGCTCGACCTGGGCTGCCCGGCCGACGAATTCGCCGCCTACTGCGACGCGCACCCGGACCGCACCGTGGTCGTCTATGCCAACACCAGTGCGGCAGTGAAGGCACGCGCCGACTGGATGGTCACCTCCAGCATCGGCCTCAAGGTCATCGAGCACCTGCACGCCAGGGGCGAGAAGATCCTCTGGGCGCCGGACAAGCACCTCGGCCGCTACATCCAGGAGAAAACCGGCGCCGACATGCTGCTGTGGCAGGGCGCCTGTGTGGTGCACGACGAGTTCAAGACCTGGGAACTCGAAGACCTCAAGCGCCGGCATCCGGGCGCGAAGATCCTCGTCCATCCGGAATCGCCCGAAGGCGTGATCAAGCTGGCCGACGCCGTCGGCTCGACCACGCAACTCATCAAGGCCACGCAGGAGATGGAGGCGCCGCTGTTTATCGTCGCCACCGACAAGGGCATCCTGCACAAGATGCAGCAGCTCTCGCCGCACAAGAAATTCGTCGAGGCGCCGACCTCCGGCGCGGGCGCCACGTGCAAGAGCTGCGCACACTGCCCGTGGATGGCGATGAACGGGCTGGCCAACCTCGCCCACACGCTCGAAACCGGTGCGAACGAGATCCATGTCGACCCGGCGCTCGGCCGCCAGGCTTACAAGTGCATCGACCGCATGCTCGCCTTTTCGGCGCAGCTCAATGCGCCCAAGCCCAGCGGCGACCTCGCGCAGGACCAGAAGACGATTTTCAAGGAAGGCATGGGGCCGGCCTGAAACCCGCATGGGCTGGACTTCTCCAGCCATGCCGCCCTGTGAATCAATGGCAACGCGCCTCTGCGGCAAGGCAGGCCCGCGAGCACCAGCCCGCTTGCCCTCCAGCCCGGCGCGTCTTCAGTTGCCGTCCACCTGACCGGCCGTCAGGTTCGTCGCGCCGACACCGTTGATCGGCACCCATTCCGTGTTGTTCATGCGTGCCCAGATGCCGCCGCTGCCTGTGCCGAAATCGATCACCACGTCGGCCTTGCCGTTGCCGTCCAGATCGGCCGCGCCGATGTACTGCGCGCCGGCGCCGTGCAGCGGCACCCAGCTCGCGTTGTTCATGCGTACCCAGATGCCGTGCTGCGGCCCGAAGTCGATCACCACGTCGTCCTGCCCGTTGCCGTCCATGTCGGCAGCGGCGATCTGCGGCGTCCGCATGCCGACCACGGCAGACTGTGCCCCCGACAGGGTCACGACCGGGCGCGAGGTCGACAAGCCGTGCAGGCCCACCCATTCGGCATTGTTCATGCGCGTCCAGATGCCGTAGTCCATGCCGAAGTCGATCACCAGGTCGGCCATGCCGTTGCCGTCCATGTCCGCCGCGGTGATGATCTCCGCGCTGTTGGCGTGCAGCGCCACCCAATTGCTATTGTTCATCCAGACCCAGATGCCGTATTGCGGACCGAAGTCGACCACCAGGTCGTCGCGTCCGTCGTTGTCGAGGTCGGCCGCCGTCAGGTGGCGCGCCGAAGTTCCGTGCAACTGCACCCAGCTCGCGTTGTTCATGCGCGCCCAGATGCCGTAGGGCGGGCCGAAGTCGATCACGACGTCGTCCTGCCCGTTGCCGTCGAGATCGGCCCGCGCGATCTCGCGCGCGCTGGTGCCGTGCAGGCCAACCCATTCGGCATCGTTCATGCGCATCCAGATGCCGTACGGCGGACCGAAGTCGACCACCAGATCGTCGCGCCCGTTGAAGTCGACATCCGCGCTGACCATGTGCCGCGCCGGCGTGCCGTGCAGCGGCGTCCAGCTCGCATTGTTCCTGCGCTGCCAGATGCCGTTGCCGGCGCCGAAGTCGATGGTGAGGTCGTTGCCGAGGGGGTGCTTGCGGCCAAGGGTCGGCACCGGAAGCGTTGCAGGCAGATGCTGGATTCCGCTGATAATCTCTGTTCCTCCGGACATCGGTACGACGGGTCCGAACCCCCATCCAACCACCGTTCCATCGGATAACCCGGCAAGACAATGGCGGTCGGACGACCCAGTCCCGATCGCAATCGCACGGGTTATTCCCGAGACGGGTTTCGGAATATCAAAGGCGTTCTGATCAGCATCAACGCCGAAGTCCGACTCACCTGTGCAATTGTCGCCCCACGCCCAAACGGAACCATCGGCTCGCAAAGCCAAGCTGATCTCCCAACCTGCACGAATCGCCACGACACCATTCAAGCCACTTGCTCTAACCGGCACCAGTGATGCGAATGACGGACCGCCGTTTCCTAGTTCGCCTTTGCGGTTGGATCCCCAAGCCCAAACGGTTCCATCCCGTTTCAGTGCAAGACTATGTGTCTCTCCCGCTGCAACCGCGACGACGTCGGCAAGCCCCGTGACACGCACCGGCAAGGATCGGTTCGTGTCAGTCCCGTCGCCCAGCAACCCCGCCTCATTCCAGCCCCAAGACCAGACGGTACCATCGGCCCTCAATGCCAAGGTATGACGATCCCCCACCGATATCGCCAGAACATTACTCAATCCCTGAACGCGAACAGGCCGGGAACTCGATTGCTCGCTCCCATTTCCCAAGCGACCCTCGATCCCATCGCCCCAAGCCCATACCGTCCCGTCCGACCGAAGTGCAACCGCAAAGGAAAATCCAAGCTCCGCATTGACGGCATCTGCGATACCTGAGATCAATGTGGGACTCAGAAAGTCGCCCGACAATCCGTTACCTCCCGTATCGGACGGGACGCTCCCCCATCCCCACACGCGCCCATCATAAGTCACCGCCAAACGGCCGGCGGAACGATCGTCCACTCCACGCAATCGGTCCAGTGTCGTGAGTCGAACCGGCAAAGGGGCCGGCTCATCGGTCCCGTTTCCGTTTCTACCGCCAGTTGCCCAACTCCAGACAGTTCCATCAGCCCTGAGCAACGTCGTACCGGTGAGTTGCGGCGTCACCCCCGCCCCCGCCGGCGTCGCCATCGCCATCATCCCCAGCAGCGCCCCGGCCATCCACGCCTTGAGCATCCGCCGCTTCCCGCCTGCACTCGCCATCATTGCGCCCCTCGTCGTTCACGCATCCGCAGGATGCCGCGCGGTGCCCTGCCGCGCGCCGCGGCCTGCCACCATTTGTCATTCTCCCATGCCATGCTGATCGGCAACAAGATGACAGGGTGATGGCGCGGACGCCGTTTGCGCGCACTCCGTGACGGGCGGCACACCGGCGATTCGACAGGAGAAAGACGATAATGCGCGTTGGCGAACGATTCCTGCACACCATGAACCACGTGACTGATCTGCGCTGGCGGCGCCAGTGGGCGGCGCTCGGCTTGGGCTTCGTCGGTCTGGTGATCTACCTGTCGCTCACGTCCAGCCCGCCCGACCTGCACATGGGCTTCAGCCTCGATTTCGGCCATGTGATCGCCTACTTCTGGCTGATGATGTGGTTCGCGCAGCTTTACCGCGACTGGCGCACGCGCATCCGCCTGGCGCTGGCGTTCTTCGTCATGGGCGTGACGCTCGAATACCTGCAGGGGCTGGGCGGCTATCGCCACTTCGATTATTTCGACATGGCGCGCAACCTCGGCGGCCTGGTGTGCGCGCTGGCGCTGGCGACGACGCCGCTGCAGAACGTGCTGCGGGCGATCGAATCGCGATTGATCCCGAGATGACGCTGCCCTGAGGGCCGCATGGGCCGGCGCTCTGCGGCATGCCGTGCCCGGGATCGGAGCGTGGCGCGCCTTCCCGCCATGGCCGGCCTGCGAGCGCCGACCCATGCGGCTTCCAGGCCAGCGCGTTTTGCCCCCGCAGGCGGAAGATCAGATGACGAGGGTCTGCGCCTGGCCTTCGCGACGCGCGGCGATGACACCGATCTTGAACACGGTTTCGCCGGCCTGGCGCAGTTGTTCCATCGCGTGGTCGGCGTTCTCTTCGGCGACGATGACCACCATGCCGATGCCGCAGTTGAAGACGCGGTGCATTTCGGCGTCCTCGACCTTGCCTTCGCGCTGCAGCCAGTCGAACAGCGCCGGGCGCGCCCATTGGCTCTTTTCGAGCAGCGCGGTGCACTGGTCGGGCAGCACGCGCGGCACGTTTTCGGTGAGGCCACCGCCGGTGATGTGCGCCATGCCCTTGACCAGCCCCGGCCACTCGCGCAGCAGGCCGAGCAGCGGCTTGACGTAGATGCGCGTCGGCGCCATCACGGCATCGGCGAGCGAACGGCCGCCGGCGAACGGCGCGTTCATGTCGGGTTTGGCGCGCTCGATGATCTTGCGCACCAGCGAGTAGCCGTTGGAATGCGCGCCGTGTGAGGCGAGGCCGAGCACCATGTCGCCCGGCGCGATCGACTTGCCGTCGATGATGCGCGATTTTTCCACCACGCCGACGGCGAAGCCGGCGAGGTCGTATTCGCCGTCCGGATACATGCTCGGCATCTCGGCCGTCTCGCCGCCGATCAGCGCGCAGCCGGCCAGTTCGCAGCCCTCGGCGATGCCCTGGATCACCGTTGCGGCCGTGTCGACGTCGAGCCGGCCGCAGGCGAAGTAGTCGAGGAAGAACAGCGGTTCGGCACCCTGCACCAGGATGTCGTTCACGCTCATCGCCACCAGATCCTGCCCGACCGTGTCGTGCCGGTTCAGGTGGAAGGCGAGCTTCAGCTTGGTGCCGACGCCGTCGGTGCCGGACACCAGCACCGGCTCGCGGTAACTCTTGGACACCTCGAACAGCGCGCCGAAACCGCCGATGCCGGCCAGCACCTCGGGCCGCATGGTGCGCTTCGCGAAGGGCTTGATGCGTTCGACGAGGGCATCGCCGGCGTCGATGTCGACGCCCGCCGCGGCATAGGTGAGCGAATCGGGGTTGGGTGCGTGTGTGGTCATGGTGACGAGGGGTCCGGGCTGCGGCGCGGCGTTCGGCGGTGCGCGGCTTTCGGCCCGGCGCGCCCGGTCGTCGCGGTGAGTCTTGGCAAACTCGTTGATAAACTCGCTGGTAAACTCGCGGCTCGACGCACGGCAACACCCGTGCGGGCCACGCAAAGAGCCGCAATTTTACCGGAATCCGGTGCGCATCGCCGCGCGCCGCCATCGATGCAGCAACTGATCCTCGACATCCGCCCGGACACGCCCAAGCGCTTCGGCAATTTCGTCGCCGGCGCCAATGCCGAGGTTCTCGCGCGGCTGGAAGCGGCCACGCGGGCGGATGCGGTCGAGACCCTCTACCTCTACGGCCCGCCCGGCAGCGGGCGCAGCCACCTGCTGGAAGCCACGCGGCGCGAGTCGCAACGGCCGACGCTGCACCTTGCGGGCGCCACGGCCGGCGACTTCGATCCCGCGCCCGGCACGCTGTTGCTGGTGGATGACGTCGAGCAACTGGACGAGACGGCGCAAATCGCGCTGTTCCGCGCCTTCAACGCGGCGCGGCGCGACCGGCTCGCGCTGGTGCTGGCCGGCCGCGAGGCGCCGTTGCGCCTGCCACTGCGCGAAGACCTGCGCACGCGCGTGGGATCAGCGCTAGTGTTCGAGATCAAGCCGCTCTCCGATGCCGAAAAGGCGCATACGCTGCTGACCCAGGCGCAGGCGCGCGGCATGCGCCTCGAAGCCGACCTGGTCGATTACCTGTTGCGCCACGGCCGGCGCGACCTGCCCTCGCTGCTCGCCGTGCTCGATGCGCTCGACGCGGCGTCGCTCGAACGCAAGCGCCCGCCCACCCTGCCGCTGCTGCGCGAGGTGATGCAGGGCGCGCTTCCCCTCTGACCCCGGCAAACCCCATGGACCTCGTACTCTTCGACCTCGACAACACCCTGCTCTACGGCGATTCCGACTTCGAGTGGGCGCAGTTCCTGATCACCAAGGGCGTGCTCGACCGCGAGGTCTACGAGGCGCGCAACCAGGATTTCTACGACCAGTACAAGGCCGGCACGCTCGACATCTTCGAGTTCCTCGACTTCCAGCTGAAGCCGCTTGCGCGCCACCCGCGCGTGCAACTCGACGAGTGGCATGCCGAGTTCATGGCCACGCATGTGCGGCCGATCATCTTCGAGCCGGCACGTGCGCTGGTGCGCCACCACCTGGAGGCCGGTGCGCTGGTCGCCATCGTGACCGCGACCAACAGCTTCGTCACCGCGCCGATTGCACGCGAGTTCGGTGTGCGGCACCTCGTTGCGACCGAGCCGGAGGCGATCAACGGCGAATTCACCGGCAAGCCGCACGGCCTGCCGTGCTTCCGCGAAGGCAAGATCACGCGCGTGGACCACTGGCTGGCCGGACTCGGCCATGCGATCGGCGACTTCGCCATCAGCCGCTTCTACAGCGATTCGCTGAACGACCTGCCGCTGCTGGCGAAGGTGACGCATCCGGTCGCGGTCGATCCCGACGCGACGCTCGAGGCACATGCCCGCAGCCACGGCTGGCCGGTCATCAGCCTGCGCCCACCGGCGTCTGCAAAGTGTTGATTTGCTGTATGATCCGCCCTCCCTTGCCGGGCTCGCCCCGGCCCGAAGCCCGCCATCCAAAACTGCCGTGATCAAGAAGCTCCTGCGCAAGGTTTTCCGTCTCGATGTGGCCCGGCCGCAGGCGCCCGTGCGAACCGAGCCAGCGCTGATCGCGCTGGCCCAGCACGGCATCGCGCGCCACCGCATCCACCCTGCCGCAGGCAAGGTGTGCGACATCCTGCAAGGTGCCGGCTACAAGGCTTACGTGGTCGGCGGCGCGGTGCGCGACCTGATCGCCGGCATCGAGCCCAAGGACTATGACGTCGCGACCAGCGCCACCCCCGAGCAGGTGCGCGAATTGTTCCGCCGCTCGCGCATCATCGGCCGGCGCTTCCGCATCGTGCACGTGATGATGGGCAGCGAGACGCTGGAAGTCTCGACCTTCCGCGCCGCGCAGGACGGCACCGCAGAAACCGACGAGCACGGCCGCGTGCTGCGCGACAACGTGTTCGGCTCGCAGGAAGAGGATGCGGCGCGGCGCGACTTCACGGTCAACGCGCTCTACTACGACCCGTCGAACGAAACGGTGATCGATTACCACCACGGCGTGGCCGATCTCAAGCAGAAGACGCTGCGCATGATCGGCAACCCGGCGCAACGCTATCGCGAGGATCCCGTGCGCATGCTGCGCGCGGTGAGGCTGGCGGCCAAGCTCGGCCTCGTCATCGACCCGCAGGCGCGCGCGCCGATCCGCGAGATGGCGAGCCTGCTCGAGAACGTGCCGGCCGCGCGCCTGTTCGACGAGATGCTCAAGCTGCTGCTCTCCGGCCACGCGGTCAAGTGCATCACCCAGCTGCGCGAGGAGGGGCTGCACCACGGCCTGCTGCCGCTGCTCGACGTGATCCTCGAACAGCCGCTCGGCCAGCGCTTCGTCATGCTGTCGCTGGAGAAGACCGACCAGCGCGTGCGCGAGGACAAGACGGTGTCGCCCGGATTCCTGTTCGCCACCCTGCTGTGGCACGAGGTGCTCGGCGCGTGGGAGAAGCGCAAGGCCGCCGGCGAGATCGCGCAGAACGCCCTGTTCGCCGCAATGGACGACGTGCTCGACGCACAGGCGGACAAGCTCGCCATCACGCGCCGCATCGCCGGCGACATCAAGGACATCTGGGCGCTGCAGCCGCGCTTCGCGCAGCGCAGCGGCAAGCGCCCGCTGCGCGTGATCGAACAGCCGCGCTTTCGCGCCGGCTACGATTTCCTGCGCCTGCGCGCAGAGAGCGGCGAGATCGAGGCCGAAGAGGCCGACTGGTGGGAGCGCTTCGCCAACGTCGACCACGACGAACGCCAGGCCATGCTGGTGCCCGAGAAAGGACCGGCACGCAAGCGCCGCCGGCGTCGCCGCAAGCCGGCCGACGGTGCGCCGAATGCCGGCAACGACGGCGCGCCGGATGAAGGCGGCGGCGACTGAGCCTGCGGCAGGCGTGGTGCGATGAGCCTTCCCGTCATCCTGCAATCGTCGCTGTTGCTCGTCGCCTCGAACGTCTTCATGACGTTCGCGTGGTACGCGCACCTGCGCAACCTTAACGACAAGCCGTGGTGGATCGCCGCTTTCGCGAGCTGGGGCATCGCGCTGTTCGAGTACCTGCTGCAGGTGCCGGCCAACCGCATCGGCTATACCGAGATGTCGCTGGCGCAGCTCAAGATCCTGCAGGAAGTCATCACGCTGACGGTGTTCGTGCCCTTTGCGGTCTTCTACATGCAGCAGCCGGTCAAGCTTGACTATCTTTGGGCCGCCTTGTGTATCCTAGGCGCCGTCTACTTCGTTTTCCGTTCATAGGACGTACAGCTTGCTCGACAAGGCCAAGTACATCGTCGTCGATGGGCCGATCGGCGCCGGCAAGACCAGCCTGGCGCGGCGGCTCGCCGAGCGCATCGGCGCCGACACCCTGCTCGAGAAGCCGCAGGAGAATCCGTTTCTCGCGCGCTTCTACCAAGACATGGAACGTCACGGGCTGGCGACCCAGCTCTCATTCCTGTTCCAGCGCATGGATCAGCTGCGCGAACTCGGCCAGGGCGATCTGTTTGCCAACCGCGTGGTGTCCGACTTCCTGCTCGACAAGGATCCGCTGTTCGCCTCGATGAACTTGACCGACGACGAGTATGCGCTCTACCAGAAGGTCTACGAGCACCTCAAGCCGCATGCGCCGACGCCCGACCTGGTGATCTACCTGCAGGCAGAGCCGGACACGCTGGTAGACCGGGTGCGCCGCCGCGGGCTCGACGCCGAGAAACGCATCACCGAAAGTTACCTTGCGCGCGTAGCCGAGCATTACGCGAAGTTTTTCTACAACTACGACGCCGCGCCACTGTTCATCGTCAACGCCGAGGTGCTGAATCCGGTCGAGAATGACGACGATTTCGAGCTGGTGTTCCAGCGCCTCAACGCGATGCGCAGTTACCGCGAGTTCTTCGGCTACAGTCAGTAAATTTCCGCCCCGCCATGTCAACCCGCTGCGCCAAACCGCGCGTTAATGCGACCGTCTTCGCTCCGACCATGGAGGGTCACGCATGAATTATCTCGCCGACGGACGGCCTGTCACCCTGACCGAACTCGGCCGCATGCGTGCCGAGGGCGAGAAGATCGTGATGCTCACCGCCTACGACGCGAGCTTCGCCGCGGTCGAGGAGCGCTGCGGCGTCGACGTCATCCTGGTCGGCGATTCGCTGGGCAATGTGATCCAAGGACACGCCTCCACGCTGCCGGTGACGATGGACCACATGGTCTATCACACCGAGTGCACGGCGCGCGGCATGCATCGCGCCTTCCTGGTGGCTGACCTGCCCTTCGGCAGCTTCCAGGAATCGCCCGAGCAGGCACTGCGCAACTCGGCCCGGCTGCTCGCCGCCGGCGCGCAGATGGTCAAGCTCGAGGGCGGCGAAGTGATGGCCGAGACGGTGCGCTTTCTCGTCGAACGCGGCGTGCCGGTGTGCGCGCACATCGGCCTCACGCCACAGTCGGTGCATCAGCTCGGCGGCTACAAGGTGCAGGGCCGCACCGAGGACAGCGTCGAGCGACTCAAGCGGGAAGCCCGTGCGCTCGAAGACGCGGGCGCCGCCATGATGGTGCTGGAGATGGTGACGCGCGGCGTGGGCGCCGACATCACCGCCGCGACGCGCAGCATGGCCACCATCGGCATCGGCGCCGGGCCCGAGACGCACGGCCAGGTGCTGGTGCTGCACGACCTGATCGGCGTGTTCCCCGGCAAGCGCCCGCGCTTCGCCAAGGATTTCGTCGGCGGCGTTCGCACCGTCGAGCAGGCAGTACGCGCCTACGTCGAGGACGTCAAGGCGGTGCACTTTCCCGCACCCGAACATTGCTATTGAGTACCGGAAGAAATCGTCATGCAGACCCACAGCACCGTCGCCAGCCTGCGCGCCGCACTCGATGCCGAACGCAAGGCCGGCAAGCGCATCGCCTTCGTGCCCACCATGGGCAACCTGCACGAGGGCCACATCACGCTGATGCGCGGCGCGTTCCAGCACGGCGAATGCATCGTCAGCAGCATCTTCGTCAATCGCCTGCAGTTCGGTCCGAAGGACGACTTTGACCGCTACCCGCGTACCTTCGAGGCCGACTGTGCGAGGCTGGTCGACGCCGGCGTGCACCATCTGTTCGCGCCGGACGAGAACGAGCTCTACCCGACGCCGCAGAAATATATCGTCGAACCCGATCCCTTCCTGCAATCGACGCTCGAAGGCGAGTTCCGCCCCGGCCATTTCCACGGCGTCGCAACGGTCGTGCTCAAGCTCTTCAACATCGTGCAGCCGCACGCCGCGCTGTTCGGCAAGAAGGACTACCAGCAGTTCATGGTGCTGTCGAACATGGTGCGCGAGCTGAACCTGCGCATCGACGTCGTGCCCGGCGAAACCGTGCGCGCCACCGACGGCCTGGCGCTTTCGTCGCGCAACGGCTATCTGTCCGAGAAGGAACGCGCCGAGGCGCCACACCTCTATCGCCTGCTTGTCGCGATGCGCGACAAGATCCTCGCCGGCGCGCGCGATTACGAGGATCTGCAGGCCGAGGCCATGGCCGAACTCGTGTCGCGCGGCTGGGCACCGCAATATATTGCGGTGCGTCGCCGCTCTGACCTAAAATCCCCGACCGCTCACGATTCCGGGCTGGTGATCCTGGCCGCTGCCTTCCTCGGCACGACGCGCCTGATCGACAACCTGGAAGTTTAGGGCCTCGCGAAGCGCTCAGTCCCGCGATGTTCCAGCAGCGAACGTTGCGCCTTCACCGGCGCGCATTTGCCGTCTATTGAACAGGAGCTGAACATGCAACGCACCATGCTGCAGGCCAAGATCCATCGCGTCACCACCACCCACGCCGAGCTGAACTACGAAGGCTCCTGCGCGATCGACCAGAACCTGCTCGACGAATCCGACATCCGCGAATACCAGGCGATCGACATCTACAACGTCACCAACGGCGAGCGCTTCTCGACCTACGCCATCAGCGCCGAACGCGGCAGCGGCATCATTTCGGTCAACGGCGCCGCCGCACGCCGCGCCGCCGTCGGCGACATCCTCATCATCGCCTGCTACTCGAACTATAGCGAGATGGAACTGCAGAAGCACGAACCGAAACTGGTCTACGTCGACGGCCGCAACCGCGTCGTGCGCAAGGGCAACGCGATCCCGGTGCAGATGGCCGGGTGAAGCACTGCGCGTTCGCCACAAGGGCCGCCGCGAGCGGCCCTTTTTGTTCCATCGGGCTGCAAGGTGCATGGTCTGGTCCTCCCAGGCATCCCCCGCCTGCAAGGCAGGCGCCATAAGCGTCCCGCGGCATGCTGCCCGCAGATCGAATGCTCATGCGCCGTCCGGGCCGGCCATCGCGAGCGGCCAAGTGCCAATCCGCACCTACTGCCTGCCACTTGCCACCATTCGCCTTTCATAGTAAATCGACTGGTGCGCAAATGTGATGCATCCAACGCGGGTAATTGAGCGCGACGGACTGCGCCACCGCGACCTCGGAGAAGGATGACATGAAGATCGAAGGCACGATCAAAATCTGGAATGACGACCGCGGATTCGGATTCATCGAACCATCGATCGGCGGACAAGAGATCTTTGTCCACATCAAGGCCTTCAGCGGGCTGCGCGGTCGACCTCGGATTGGCCAGCGCGTCGCGTTCAGCGTTGCGACCGGCAAAGATGGCAAGAAACGGGCACAAGACGTCGAACTGATTCGTGCCGTTGTTCGAACACCTCAGCGCCGCTACGAGTCTCCCGCACAATGGGGCACGGCAAGCCTGTTCGCCATTCCTGGATTCGTTGTCTTGTTCGCAACGGTCGAGTACATCTGGCGGCCACCCGGTTGGATCGCGTTGCTCTACGTGACTGCCAGCTTCATCTGCTTCCTTGTGTATGCATTCGACAAGTCCGCAGCCGTCGCCGGCCGCTGGCGCGTTTCGGAGGGAACCTTGCTCGCGCTCGGCCTTGCCGGCGGCTGGCCCGGTGCGCTTGTCGCCCAGCAATTGCTTCGGCACAAGTCCAGCAAGACTGCGTTTCGCACCAGTTTCTGGGTCACCGTCGTGGCAAACGTCGCGGCTCTTCTCTGGTTCTGCGCGCCGGTAACGCGGGCGGGTTCGTGAACATACTGCTTCGTGACCAGCGGCGACTCTTCGCTTTCCTTGGGGCCTCCCTGCGGCGTCATCGTGCGGTACGCGTTCGCTCAATCGCTCGACAAAACCATCGGCGCCGGCGGAAAGATCGAATGCAACCACCGGCCGACGGCGAGGCTGCAACGACGCGGATTCTCGCCGACCGGCCGGCGATCGCCGCGCGCCCGGACTCTCGGCCGCGGGCGACGAATCTTTCTACGCGCTTTTTACGCGCGAGCAGTTCGAAGGCAGCTGCGCGCTGAGGCATGGCACTGCGCGCGCACCACCGGCTTGCCCCCATGCCATGCCAAGCGCACCATTACGCAAACTCGGGAGTCTGACGGCCGGCTGCCGGGGCGAATCGGCATCTTCCGACCGCCGAGGCATTTCCTTCAATCGGAGGAGAAGACCATGGCAACCTACATCACGCTCGCCAATTTCACCGACCAGGGTATTCGCAACATCAAGGAATCGCCCGATCGCGTACGCGCGTTCCTCGGGCTCGCCGAGGATCTCGGCTTGACCGTCAAGAGCGTTCACTACACGGTCGGGACCTGCGACCTGGTCACGATCATCGAAGGATCGGACGAGGCGGCCGCAACCGCGCTGCTGAAGCTCGGCTCGCTCGGCAACGTGCGCACGCAGACGATGCGCGCCTTTACGCCCGAAGAGATCCGCACGCTCGTCAATCGCATGCCCTGACCGACACGACACATGCCGGAGCACATCATGCAGCAGGTTCTCGTCTATGCCGATTCGCTTTCGTGGGGCATCGTGCCGCTGACACGCAACCGGCTGCCGTTCGACAGGCGCTGGCCGGGCGTGATGGAAATTGCGCTCGGCGAACGCGGCATGAAGGTGCGCGTCATCGAGGACTGCCTCAACGGCCGGCGAACGGTGTGGGACGATCCATTCAAACCCGGCCGCAACGGCCTGGCCGGCCTCGCGCAGCGCATCGAGGCAAACTCGCCGCTCGCGCTGGTGATCCTGATGCTCGGCACCAACGACCTGCAGTCGATGCATCCGCACAACGCCTGGCATGCCGCGCAGGGCATCGCCGCCCTGGTCAATGCGATACGCACGGCCCCGATCGAGCCGGGCATGCCGGCGCCGCCGATCCTGGTCGTGGCACCGCCGCCGGTCGAAACGCCCAAGGGGCCGCTGGCGCCGAAGTTCGCCGGCGCCGAAATGAAGTGCGCCGGCTTGGCCCAGGCGTATCGCGAGTTGGCGCAATCGCTGCATTGCGCCTTCTTCGATGCGGCGAGCGTCACGCGCTCCAGCCGCGTGGATGGCGTTCATCTCGACGAAGATCAGCACCTCGCGCTCGGCACGGCACTGGCCGGTGCGGTCGCGCCGATGCTCGCAGACTGAACTCAGGCCGAGCGCAGCGCCTCGGTGATGTTCATGCGCGCCGCGCGCGCAGCAGGCAGGAAGCCGCCGACCAGACCCATGATCAGCGAGAACAGCAGGCTCTCGACGACGATGGCCGGCGTCAGGCGGAAGCTGAACGCCAGCTCGGCGAACGACTGCCAGTTCATGGTCGAAATCGTATAGAGCTGCATGAACGAGGCCAGCACCAGGCCGACGATACCGCCGAGCAGCGCGAGAAACAGCGATTCGGCGAGAAAGGCAAGCATCACGGCGGATTTGCGGAAGCCGATGGCGCGCAGCGTACCGATCTCGCCGGTACGGTTGGCGACGGCTGCATACATGGTGATCATCGCACCAATGATGGCGCCGATCGAGAAGATCACCGACAGCGTGATGCCGAGGATGCGCAGGAAACGCGACAGCGCCTCGGACTGGTCGGCGTAGAACTGCCGCTCGCGCTTGAGCTCGAGCTTGATGCGCGGATCGGCCTCGATCGCGTCGCGCAGCGCGTCGAACTGATCGGCCTGCGCAAGCCGCACGATCACCGACGAATACACCACGCGGCGAAACGACGGCATCATCAGGTCGGCGTCCCCCCAGACCTCGGAGTCGAAGCCGCTCTTGCCGGCATCGAAAATGCCCACAACGGTCCATTCGCGGCCGCCGAAGCGCAGCGTCTCACCCACCCCGCCACCTTCGAAGCGCTCGGCGATGGAGCGCCCTGCGACCACCTCGGCCGCACCCGGCCGGAACATGCGCCCGGCAACCAGCCGCACCTGAGGACGCAGCGCAAGCCCCATCTCGCCGACACCGCGCACCAGCACGTTCGACACCTTGCCCGTGCCGCGCTTGGGCAGCGAAATCAGCACCACGGCCTCCTTCGAGGCCAGCGGCCGCCCGCCCGCGCCGAGCGCGACCTGCGGCTGGCTTTCGACCAGCGCCGCCTGCGCGCGCTCCACGCCGCTCTGAACCTCGGTGCCGGCGCCCTTGCGGATCGCGACCACGTTGTCGTACGAGCCGGTGTCGACCAGCGTTTTCTTCAGGCCCTCGTCGAGCATCAGCACGGCGGCATAGACGAACACCACCAGCGCCATGCCACCGGCGGTCAGCACGGTAGTCAGGCGGCGCGTCCACAGATTGCGCAAACTGTAGGAAAGCGGAATGGGCAAGGCAGCACCGGAAACGCAAGGGATTGCAGCGCGAATTATAGGACGCCAGGGGGCATGCCCCGTCGCACCGCAAGCCACCAACGGCGCGGCCGCACAGGGCGGCTAGAATGAGAGTGAGGGTAGGGATATCGAGAATGCGCCGGAAGCCGGGAAGGATGGCGGCGCAAGCGGGGAGATTGTATTTTTTCGCCTGGCGTCCAGATCAAGGAGAATGCAATGAAAAGGGGATTGATGATTGTCGCGGGCGTCGCGCTTGGCGTGTCGGCCGCAAATGGGCCGGCAGTAGCGCAAGAGACGGCAGTGAAGCTGTCGAAGGCCGATCTGCTCGAGTTGATGCCCGGACAAAAGGTGATGCACGTGTCGAAAGCCGGCAATACGCGCCACTGGACCAACGAGGCGGACGGTAGCCTGTTTGCCTCGTGGGCGCCGATCATCACGGGCTCGGGCAAGTTCGGCGGCTCGGGGAAAGGGACGTGGAACATCTCGGATGACGGCCGCTATTGCGTGAAGATCGACTGGACGCGCGCCCCCGAAAAGTGGTGCAGGTTCATTTTCCGCTCGGGCAACGACTACTCGATGGGCGGCTCCGACGATCCGGCGGCGGAGCGGGAAAAGCTCGGTCTGCAGAAGTAGCCCCGAGACGGCGATTGGCTGGATCGGCATCGCCGTCCTTCTGCATGCCGCACGCGGGTTGCCAGCGCTGCGTGAGTCTTGCAGAATCGCGCGGGCGGTGCCTTTGTGCCGGGCGCCTGAGCCGATCAGAAGGAGTTCCCGAGTGAGCCGACCCGCAGCACAATCCCGCCAGCCCGGCCAGGGCGAGATCCAGCAGATCATCAACCTGATCGGCAGCGGCAGGCTGCCGCAGGCCGAGGATGCAGCGCGCGCGCTGGTACGGGCCTGCCCGAACGCGCTGGTCGCGCACAACCTGCTCGGTGTCGCGTTCGAACAGCAGGGCAAGTTCGAACAGGCTGCGACGGCCTACGGCAACGCACTGGCGATCGACCCGAACATCGCGGAAATCCGCTTCAACCTCGGCGTCGTTCTCGGCAATCTCGGCAAGGCCGAAGAGGCGGCGGCGCAGTACCGCAAAGCCATCGCGCGCAAACCCGATCTCGCGGTGGCGCACTTCAATCTCGGCACGCTGCTGCAGGCGCAGGGCAAGCTCGCGGAAGCGGCCGACTGCTACCGCCGCGCAACGCAGGCAGAACCGCGCTTCGTCGAGGCTTGGGGCAATCTCGGTGCCGTGCTGCAGCAGCAGGGCTGGCTCGACGACGCGGTTGCCGCTTACCGCGAGGCACTGCGAATGCAGCCGGATGCGCAACTCCACTTCAACCTCGGTACCGCGCTGCGCACCCAGGGGCGGCTCGAGGCCGCCGTGGCCAGCTTTCGCGATGCGATCGCACTGCGGCCGGACTATGCGCAGGCCCACAACAATCTTGGCGAGACGCTGCGCGACCAGGGTCGGATGGGCGACGCGCTGCAATGCTATCGCACGGCGCTGGAGATCGACCCGGAAAACGCGGAAGCCTGCTACAACATGGGCGAGTATCTCTACTTCGCTGGCGAGTTCGACCAGGCGGTCGAGTACTTCGAGCGCTCGCCGCGCTGGGATTCGCGCGATCGCGCGCTGTACTGCCTGTACAAGGCCGGGCGCTTCGACGCCTTCGCAGAACGGCTCGAAGGCGCCCTTGCCGGCCCGCACACCTCGCCCCTGCTGGCCACGCTGACCACGCATTACGCGACCAATTTCGGCGTCGAGGATCGCTACGGGTTCTGCCGCAATCCGATGGACTTCGTCCATCACAGCCGCATCGACGCGCTCGCCGTACCCGGCAGCCCGCTGCTGGCCGATCTGATGCGCGACATCACGCACACCGAAATCGCGGAACGCCGGCAGGGCCGGCTCTATTACGGCATCCAGTCGGCCGGCAACCTGCTCAAGCGCCCGGAGCCGTCGTTCCAGGCGCTGGCGGCTGCAGTGCGCGAGAAGATCGCCGAGTACCGCGCGCGCTTCGCCGATGCCGACTGCGAGCTGGTGCGCGCCTTTCCGGAGCGGATCGAATTCAGCAGTTCCTGGTACCTGAAGATGCAGAAGGGCGGGCACCTGACCTCGCACATCCACGAGGAAGGCTGGATCAGCGGCTGCGTGTACCTCGCGCTGCCGAACAAGAACCAGGGCCATGCCGGCAGCATCGAATTCAGCACGCACGGCGACGACTATCCGCAGCGGCATGCGGATTTTCCGTCGCGTATCGTCGATCAGGCGGTGGGCGACATCGTGCTGTTCCCGTCATCGCTGTTCCACCGCACGATCCCGTTCGAGTCGGACGAGGACCGCGTCTGCGTGGCTTTCGACCTGAAACCGGCGAACGCCTGAAAGACTGACGGCGCCCGTACGGCGCCGCCTGCATGCGGATAACCGGCGCGCAGCGCCGTGCGAGCCTCAGGTCGTGTAGCCGATGCGGAACCCGCCCCACTGCCGGCCGCGCACGATGATCGGGGCCGAGATGTCGTGCACGATCTCGCCGGTATCGCGGCGGTAGGTCTGGATCAGGAAAGGCAGCGTGTGGCTGCCACAGCGCTTGCCGACCGGATCGGTGAAGATGCGCTTGGTACGGCTGTTTGCCATGTCGATCTTCTCGTCGCCGGTGAGCGGCTTCGAATAGCGCTTGTTGTGCGTCGGGAAATAGCCGTTGCGATCGACCGCACCGGCATAGACGAGTTCCTTCCTGCTGTCGAGGATGCTCTCCTGGATCGGCGGGAAAAGTTCGTCGGTAATCTTGTCGAAGCGCGTCTGGAACTTCTGCGGCTTGGTGTTCGGAATCGGCCGGTAGTTTTCGTCGAACAATTCCGCCTCGGAAATGAGCCCGGCCTTGAGCGCCGATTCCAGCGTTTGCGCGATGTCGGCTGCTGCCTTCTGCACCAGCACGGGCATTTCGCCGTGCACGCGCAGGGCGGTGTCGCCAATGTCGCCCAGCTTGAAGACGGTGCCGATTTCCTTGAGATTGACCGCCAGATTGTCCAGTTGCGTCGCCTGGCCGAGTGCCTGCGAGGCGCCACCGGAATTGCGTTCCACCAGATCCAGGATACTGCGCACCTGGCGCACGACGACATCGCCGTCGCGGGTCTGCTCCGCGATCGCATCGGCAATTGCATGGACCTTGTTCATGGTGTCCTGCGCACCACGGCTGATCGCCTGCAGTGCTTCGGACGCGGCCTGCGCATACTCGGCGCCTTGCGTCGCCTGACCCGCACCGGATTGAACCAGCGCAATCGCCGCTTCGGTGTCGGTCTGGATGGCGGCGATGACGGTGCCGATTTCGGCCGTCGCCAGCGAGGTGCGCTCGGCCAGCTTGCGCACTTCGTCGGCCACCACGGCGAAGCCGCGGCCCTGCTCGCCTGCGCGGGCTGCCTCGATGGCGGCATTCAGCGCCAGCAGGTTGGTCTGGTCGGCGATCTCGCGGATCGTCTGCACGATGCCATGGATGGAGCGCGAGGCTTCGCCAAGCTTGGCAATTGCGCCGGCTGACTGTTCGACGGCTTGCGCGATACGCTTGATCTCCTCCGACGCACGCCCGACGATCGCCGCGCCCTCGTCGGACAGTTCGTGCGAGCGCTTGGCGTTCGCCGCCGCCTGGGTGGCATGCCCGGCGATCTGCTCGATGTTCGCCGTCATGTGCTCGATCGACTGCGTAACGGTCTCGGCCGCCGTCTTCTGTGCTGCCGACCCATCGCTGACGCTGCTCGCGGTGCCGGAAAGTTGCCTGGATGAATGCGCGACCTGGTCCGAGTTGAAGTACACCTTGCCCATGATGCTCTGGAAGGTGGCGATCAGTTCGTTGAACGCCTTCGCGGCAGGGCCGACGTCCGGACCGATTACCGTCGCACGTTGCGACAGATCGCCATCGCGCTTCATTTGCTCGATGGTCGCGCGCAGGCCGTGGAGCGGGCTGTTGATGCGGATGCCGAGCAGCCACCAGATCGCACCGATGCCGGCGGCACCGGCCACGGCCTGAAGGGCGAACGCAGGCGACAGGCCAGCGCCTGCAATCAGAAAAACCGCTGCAGAGATGATTTGCACCACCGCGGCGATGGCCGCGACGATGATCCGAACCGTCATTGTGGTCCCTCGAGAATCTTGTCTTGGATCATGAACAGCCGATTTCACCCGGCGATTCCGCTTGGCTGAACTACGGAGCCGGTTCGCAAATCTTGAGACGTTCCAAGATGCCCGCCGTCTGTCCAGTTGAGGCGCACTTGCCCACGGCGACGCGGCGTCGCACCAAATCCGGGGGCTGCTATCCGGCCGAGCGCAAACCGTCCACGATGCGCACGTGCATGGCCTTCCAGCCAGGCGCGAGCGCGGCCACCAGCCCGACCAGCGCCGCCGCCGCGAACTGCATGGCAATCGTCGCGGGGCTGATATTGAACACCGGGAACAAGGAGCCCATCGCCTGCGCAAACGCATGGGCGATGGGAAAGGTCGCGGCGATGCCGAGCCCGCCGCCGATCATCGATATGGCAAGCGATTCGCCGCAGATCAGCAGTGCGAGGAAGCCCGGGCCGAAGCCGAGCGCCTTGAGCGTCGCGTACTCCGACAGACGCTCTCGCGCAGTCATCGCCATGGTGTTGGCCATGACCGCCATGATGATGAAGATGACGAGGAAGGACACCGCCCGGATCACCACCACGATCGCCTCGGTCATCGACACGAAGCCAAGCTGGAAGGCCTTCTCGGTCTCGGTGATGGTCTCGGCGTTCGAGTTCCTGAACATCGCGTCGATGTCGCGGCTCACCTCCGCAGCACGCATTGCATCGTCCAGTTCCACCACGAACCAGCCAGCCAGGTTGGCGCGCCGCGGCACGGTGGCCCGCAGCGTTTCGTTGAGATACTCCCAATGGAAGAAGAACTGCGACGTGTCGGTACTCGGCTCGCGGCCGTCGTAGATGCCGCGCACCACGAAATCCCAGTTGCCGGGAAAGATCGTCCCCTTGAGGGTCACGGTGTCGCCGATGCGGAAGCCGTAAGTCTGCGCCAGCTTGCGTCCGACGATGGCGCCCTTGCGGTCGCGCTGCCAGTCCTTGAACTCGCTTTCGGGAACCAGGTATTCCGGATACATCGCGAGGTAACCCGCTTCGAGCGCAAACTGCGGAAAGAAGTTCTTCGGCTCCTTGTAGATGCCGCCGAACCAGTTGCCCGCCGCCACGCGGCGCACGCCGTCGACACTGCGCAGCTTCTCGCGGTACGTGATCGGCAGCGAGAAGACCAGCGACACCGCATGGCGCGTCACCAGCCGCGCCGACGAGGCCGCATTGACGCCGGCATACCAGGCGCCGACCACCGTCTGCAGCAAACCGAAGGCGACGATGGCGACCACCAGGCCGACGATGGTCAGAAAGGTGCGCAGCTTGTGCCGCAGGGTATTGCGCAGGATCAGCAGCGCGACATACATGCCCGGCTCGTGGTCAGGCGCTGCGCAGACGGAACAGCCGCGCCAGCGCGATCGTGGCGAAGGGCAGCACCAGCCCGATGACAACGGCGGTCAGCAGCAGCGCCTGCAGCTCGGAATAGTCGGCCGGCGACGAGATCGCATGCGTCACCGGGTCGCGCACCTCGCGCTTGAGTTCGAACACCTGATTGAGGTATTTGGTGCCGAGCTGGCTCGCCGACAGCGCGAGGTTGGTGAAGCTCGCCATCACGGCGAAGTACGTCGCCTTGAGTTTCTCGGGCGCCGAGTTGGCGATCCAGGCCAGCATCGGGATCATCGCGATCTGCCCGAGCGGCGATTCGAGCGCGGTATCGATCAGCGCGATGAAACGCGCATCGACCACGCCGCCGGTCATGCGCGCCGTCCACTCATGCACGCCGTAGCTCATGCCGAGTATCGGCAGCGACAGAATGAAGCCGGTGAGGGTCAGGAAACCGACGACATAAGTGATCGAGCGCTCCGCCATGAAGCGGCGGAACAGGAACATGCCGGCCAGCGTCAGCGTGCTGCCGATCAGAGACAGGACGGAAAGGAAGGCCTGGTCGAAACCGAGATGGTCGATCATCCACCAGGTCACGCCCGGTCCGGTGCCGGGCACGGCGCGAAAGACGAAGATCACCACCGCGGTGCCGATCAGCGTGGCACGCGCATCGGGCTCCAGTTCGCGCACCAGACGCGACATCATGAACAGCACGATCGCCATCGAACCGGCGAAGATGATCTCCTGGTTCCAGGCCAGTTTCGAAAGACCCATCGCCAGCGTGAACAGCACGAAGCCGAAGCCGCCGCCGAGGATCCACCAGTTGGGTGCGGTCGGCTCGCCCTGCCTGCCGAGCAGGATTTCGACCTCCGCCGGCGTCATGCCGCGCGCGAGCAGGCGCGCACGATCGCGCCGCGCCAGCGTGCCCGCGATCACCACGCCGGCCACCGACACCAGCGGAATCACCAGCGCCATCAGATAGACCTGCCGATACAGCCCGACCTTCTGCGCCTGCGGCATCGCCTCGGTGCCCTGGAACAGGTAGAGGTTGATCAGCGCCACAAGCACCGTGCCGCCGATGATCGCCACGCGGCCCAGCGTCTGCATCGTGGTATGCATCAGGCGACGCTGTTCGGCGTCGATGGCCTTGCCGGCGGCATCGACGCGCGGCACCGCCTCGACCGTCATCGCATCGGCCACTGCGTCCTGCAGCACGTAGCCGACCGGCGCCAGCATGGCCGAGATGACGAACCAGGTTTCCACCGGCAGCACCGTCGCCATTTCGGCGCGATTGCCGATCAGGCCCGCCATGATGAGCAGACTCGCCGCAATCAACGCCGCACCGAGCCAGATCAGCCCGCTCTTCCAGCGCCAGATCAGGTCGACGACATGACCGATCACCATCTTGATCGACCACGGAATCACCGCCCAGAAACCGAGCGCCGCCAGGAACGCCGCCGACAGGCCGAGGTACTCCTTGACGAAGAAGGTGCCGACGATGCCAGTCAGCCCCTGGATGCCGGCGGCCATGTACACCATCAGCGGCGGCAGGTACGAGAAGCGCATCTCGCGCCCGAGTTCGAGGATGTTGCGGTCGATCCAGTGGAGGAGTTTGTTGGCGGTCATGGGTGTGTCGTCGTTTTGAATATCCCGACTGATTGTGCGGCCGGCGGCTGGTGTGGACATGCCGCGCCGGTTTCGCCCGGCAGACGAGTTACGTCTCTTGCTTCGCCAGGAGAAGTAACCATGAGAAGGCGCCCCTGCTGTCGCGCCCTTCGCTGCGCTACGGGTTCCCTGCGCTGCTCACCAGCCCGAGGCGGCTGCGCAACTCGCTCCGCTGCGCTGCGCTCGGACAGGGCTCGCCGACTGCCCCCCGGGCAGGCTGCCCTGCTCGGCGCAACAGAAGGGAGACAAGCAAAACCGATCGAACACGACGGCCTTCGTGCAATCAAAGGGCGGATCTCGCCGCGACGCCATTCCTCCCGTGAGCGCCGCCGAGCAGCACAGATCTGTCGGGGGAAGTCGGCGAGCCCTGTCTGAGACTGCGCAGCAGCCGAGTTGCGCAGCCGCCCGACAGATCGAGCAGCGCAGGGCATCTTGCGCGAAGCGCAAGGCGGCGAACCCGGGTCGCCTTTTCCTTGGTTACTTTCTCTTGGCGAAGCAAAAGAAAGTGTCTTGCCGCCGGGCAACCCCCGGCGCGGCGGCAGGTCCGCAATAGGCGACGATTTCAACGCAACAGGAAATGGGCTTCGACTTCGCTGCGCGCAGCCTGTCCTAAGCGGAGTCGAAGGGCGCAGCACGAACGGGTTCCGGGTTACGGGTGCGGGATTCGGCTTACGCGCTGCGCCCGCAGCCAACGACTTCAAACTCCACAACCAGACCTGCCACGACCCGCATGGATAAACGCTCTCCAGCCATGCACCGCCACCTGCCTCATGAGCCGGACCTCCCGGCGCGGCATAGCCTGCAAGCCAATATCCATGCGCCCTCCGGGCCGATGCATTCACGCGTTCACCAGTTCCTGGCGCGACGACAACTCGCCCTTCTCCAGATGCATGATCGCGTGCGCATGCTGCGCGGCGCGCTGGTCGTGGGTCACCATGACGATGGTCTTGCCGGTTTCGCTGTTCAGCCGTTGCAGCAGCGCGAGCACATCGCTGGCCGATTCGCGGTCGAGGTCGCCGGTCGGCTCGTCGGCCACGATCAGCGTCGGATCGGTCACGAGCGCGCGCGCAATCGCCACGCGCTGCTGCTGCCCGCCCGACAGTTCCGAGGGCTTGTGGTCGATGCGATCCGACAGCCCGACCATGTCGAGCGCGACGCGCGCCCGCTCGCGCCGCGCACTGCGCGACAGACCGGTGAGCAGCAGCGGAAGTTCCACGTTCTCGAGCGCATCGAGCACCGGCATCAGGTTGTAGAACTGGAAGATGAAACCGATGTTGCGCGCTCGCCAGTCGGCAAGCTCGCGCTCGTCCATGGTTCCGATGTCGTTGCCGGCAACGACGAGTTGGCCGCTGTCGGGGCGATCGATGCCAGCGATCAGGTTGAGCAGCGTGCTCTTGCCCGACCCCGACGGCCCCATCAGCGCAAGGAACTCGCCGGCCGCGATGTCGAAGCTGATGCCCGACAGCACCGGCACGATCTGCGCGCCGCGCCGGTAGGTCTTGACGATGTCCACCAACTGCACGATCGGTGTCGCGCCGTCGCCCGCCGCCGCGCTCACGACTTCTGCACCAGCCTGATCGCGGCGCCGTCCTGCAGCTTGGGCGCGGGCTTGAGCACCACCTTGTCGCCCGGCTTGACGCCCTCGACGACCACGTTGTCGCCCAAGCGCGCGCCAGTCTTCACCGCCACCATCTGCGCCTTGCCCTCCTGCATCAGGAACACCACCGGCGTCCCGTTGCGCTCGGTCACCGCGTCCGGGTTGATGGCAATGCGCGGCTGACGCTCGGCCTCGCCAACGGCGCGCTCCAGGAACGCGATCTTCGCGCTCATCTCGGGCAGCACGCGCGCGCTGCCGGCCACGTCGCGATCGACGAACTTCACCTTGGTCAGCACGCTCGCCTTGGCACGATCCACCGTCGGCACGAGCCGGCTCACCTCGCCGCGAAAGCGCCGGTCCGGCAGCGCGTCGAGCTGGATCTCGCACGGCTGGCCCGGCCTGATCTTCGCGAGGTTCGATTCGGATACATCCGCCTCGACTTCCAGCGTCGCCATGTCGGCCATCGAGACGACTGCGCCCTTCGAGTCCACCGCCGAGGAAAAAGGCGTGACGATGTCGCCCACGTTCGCGCTCTTGGTCAGCACCACGCCGTCGAACGGCGCGCGGATCAGCGTCTGCTCGACGGCAACCTGCGCCGCGCGCGCCGCGGCCTGCGCGGCCACATGCTGCGCCCTGGCGCTGGCCAGCGCGGCAACGGCGCGGTTGTAGCGCGCCTGCGCGGTATCGACCGCCGATTGCGAGACGAATTTCTGCGCCAGCAGGTCGCGCGCGCGCCGGTAGGCAAGGTCGGCATCGCCGAGTTCCGCCTGCGCCTGGCCGATTCCGGCCTGCGCAACGCTGACCTGCGCCAGCGCCTGGTCGGCTTGCGCGCGCACGTCACGACTTTCGAGGCGCGCGATGACCTCGTTCTCCTTGACCGCACTGCCCTCCTGCACACCGAGCCATTCGAGCCGGCCGGTCGCCTTCGACGACACGGCAGCCTTGCGCTGCGCGACGACGTAGCCGGTGGCGTTGAGCAGGGTGAAGGCCTGGTAGGGATAGGCGGTGGTGACCGATACCGTTTCGACTTCCGTCACGCCCTTCGATGCAGCGAACCAGATGCCGGCCGCGACCAGCACGACGGACACTGCAATCCAGACCCATCTTCGCCGGCGCCGACGCGGCGCGATATCGATGTGAGTACGGTCGAGCCTGAGCTTCGCGATATCGTTTTCGGGCATGTGTGGCGCGGGTTTGCCGGACAGCGGCCGATTATACGCGCGTGCTAACGCACCTTTCCGGTGCATGCTGGCGTGCAGACCGCCTCGCGGCGCAGCCACAAAACAAGACATTTGGCCTATCGACAGTGCCAAACCCCTGTCGGCAAAATGGTCGGCGGCGCACAATGACGTCGCTGTCCCGCGCGCGGGACAATCGCAGTTCTAACAACAACAATCGCGCTTTCGGAGATTCCGATGGGCAATCGAACGCGGCACGCGTTCCTGCAGGGGGTCGGATTCATTCTGCCGGGGTTGCTTTTGCCCGCGCAGGCTCAAGACATGCAGCATGTCGTGCGCGCCGGCGAGAACCCGTGGACGATCAGCGCACAGTTGCTGCGCTCCATGGCCTTTTGGCCGCGCCTGGTCTCCTACAACCGCATCGCCGATCCGCTGCGCATTGCGCCGGGCACCGTGCTGCGCATACCCGAAGCCTGGCTCGCGCAGCGCGCCGCCGCCGCGCGCGTGCTCGGCCTCGAGGGCGAGGTGACGATGACCGACCCCGCCGGCCGCACCGTGCGGCTGTCCCCCGGCGATCTCGTCCCTCAGGGCGCTCGCATCGCCACCGGCGCCCAAGACAGCCTGTCGCTCGGCCTGATCGACAACTCGCGCGTGCTGATCAAGAGCGGCAGCGAGATCCGGCTCGAAGCCAATGCCGAGGACGTTCGCGGCAAGCGGCGCAACATCCTGTTCGACTTGCGCCGCGGCGCCGTCGAAAACGACGTCGAGAGGCGCAGCAGCAGTGGCGGCCGCTTCGAGATCCGTACGCCGGCCGCAGTCGCCGCGGTGCGGGGCACGCGCTTCCGCATCGCCGCGCAGGACGAGAACACCAGCGCCGAAGTGCTCGACGGCGGCGTCGACCTGCGCAACGTGCAGGGCAGTGTCGAGTTGAAGGCCGGCTACGCCAGCCGCGTCGCCGCGCAGTCGGCACCGCAGCCGGCGCGGCCCATGCTGCCCGCGCCCGACCTGGGCGCGCTGCCGGCGCGCATCGAGCGCGTGCCGACCGACCTTGGCATCGCGCCGCTCGCCGGTGCCACCGGCTATCGCAGCCAGATCGGCTACGACGAGCAGATGGCGGCCCTGCTGTTCGACCAGACCACGGCGCTGCCGGTGGCGCGCGTGCGCGACCTCCCCGATGGCGAGTACCTGTTGCGCGTGCGCGGCGTTGATGCCGACGGGCTGGAGGGTTTCGACGCCACGCGACGCATCACCATCGACGCGCGGCCCGAGCCGCCTTTCGCCATCGCGCCGGCCGATGACACGCAATTGTCCGACCCACGCCCCGCGTTCAAATGGACACGGCGCGATGGCACCCTGACCTATCGCTTCCAGCTCGCGCGCGATGCCGCGTTTGCGCAGCCGCTGCACGATCGCAGCGACATCCGCGGCGACACGGTCGCGCTCGATGACGACCTGGCGCCAGGCGAGTATTTCTGGCGCATCGCGGCGATCGACGAACGCGAGGGGCAGGGTCCGTTCGGCAGCGTGCAGCGTCTGCGCCGGGTGCCCGGCGCGCCCGCGCTGAAGGTGCAGTCGGACGGCCAGAAACCCGCCGTCCGCTGGCAGCCGGGTGGCCCGGACGAGCGCTTCCAGTTGCAGGTCGCACGCGAGCCGGGCTTTGCCGCCCCGGTGGTCGATCTCACCCTGTCCACGCCCGATGCACCGCTGCCGGCGCTCGAAAGCGGCCAGTACTACCTGCGCGCGCGCACCATCGCCGGCGACGGCTACGTCGGCGACTGGGGGCCGGTGCAGCAGTTCGACATCAAGGGCGGCCTGTCGCCCGCGCTGCTCCTGCTGCTGCTTCCGCTGCTGCTGGCCCTGTGAGCGCATGAGCCGGCCCGCCAATCACGCGCCCAAATCCGCCTGGTGGCACTGGCTGGTGCCGTGCCTGATAGCGCTTGGCGCCACGCTGGGCGGCTTTTCGCCACTGCAGCGGCTGGACCTGCTGGCCTACGACCTGCTCTCTGCGGCGCTGCCGGCTCCCGCGCAGTCGCAGCGCGCGGTGGTAGTCGCCATCGATGAACGCAGCCTGCAACTGCTCGGCCGCTGGCCCTGGCCGCGCCGCGTGCACGCACAACTGCTCGACCGCCTGAACGCGGCGCCGCCGCAGGCAATTGCCTTCGCCATCCTGTTCGATCCGCCCGACCGCAGCGACGCCGAGGGCGACGCGCTGTTCGCCGCAGCGATTGCGCGCGCCGGCCGCGTGATGCTGCCGGTCGCGCCGGCCGCCGCCAACGGCAGCGGCGTGCTGGCGGCGGAGCCGGCGGCGGAATTCGCCGAGGCAGCGGCGGCACTCGGCCATGTCGATGTCGAGATCGACCCCGACGGCCTGCTGCGCCGGCTCTATCTGCGCGCCGGCGTCGGCGAACGGCGCTGGCCGGCACTCGCGCAGGGCGTGGATGAGCGGGTGCGGGCGCAACGCGACGGCCCGCTGCCCGGGTTGCGCCGGGACGCCGGCACGCTGCCGCGCGACACGACCTGGGTACGCGACAACGAGGTGCTGCTGCACCTCGATCGGGATCGCCCGGTGCAGCGCGTGTCCTATGCCGACGTGCTAGACGACCCGGCACTCGCCGCTCGCCTTGCGGATCGCGTCGTATTCGTCGGCGTTACCGCCAGCGGCATCGGCAGCAGCTTCACCACTGCGCCTGCCTTCGGCGCGGCACCGATCACCGCCGTCGAATTCCATGCGCGCGCCTACGAGGCGCTGCATGCCGGCGAAACGATCACGCCGCTGGGCCGCACGTCGATCGCGCTGCTCGCGCTCGCCGCCATCGGCATCGGCATGGCCACGCATCGGCGCTACCGGCGCATGGGGCCGGTGCTGGAAGCGCTGGTGCTCGGCCTGCCGCTGCTCGCCAGCGCAACGCTGATGGTCGTCGGCAAGCTGTGGTTTCCGCCGGTCGGCGCCACGCTCGCGCTCGCTGCGGGCTACGTGCTGTGGGCGGCGGCGAGATTCCGCCTCACCTGGCTGGACCTGTTCCTCGCCCGCCGTCGCGCCGAGGTCACGCTCAACGCGATTGCCGACGGCGTGATCTCGGTCGATCGCGAGGGGCGCATCGAGTTCGTCAACCCGGTGGGTTGCACGCTGCTCGGCCGCGACGCCGCGCGACTGGTGGGGCAGAACCTGGCGGATGTGCTCCCGCAAATCGAGGTATCCGGTACGGTTCTGCAGGACGCGCTCGCGCGCTGCATCGCCGAGCGCGGCACGATCCATGCCGGTGACCCGGTGCGCATCGGCGCGTCGGGCCGCGTGGTGCGCGTGGTGGTCGGGCCGATCGTCGGTGCCGGAAAGGCGGTCGAAGGCGCGGTCCTCGCGCTGAGCGACATCAGCGAATCCGTGGCGGCCGGCGAACAACTGCAGCACCAGGCGACGCACGACGCGATGACCGACCTGCCCAACCGGGCGCTGGTGCGCGACCGCATCGGCCACGAGATCGCGATGGCGCAGCGCGCCGGCACGACTGTCGGCGTGCTGTTCCTCGACCTCGACGATTTCAAGCGCATCAACGACGGCTACGGCCATGCGGTGGGCGACCGCGTGCTGTGCCTGGTCGCCGCGCGCCTGAAGGCAGCCTGTCGCGCGGCCGATACCGTCGGGCGCTGGGGCGGCGACGAGTTCGTCGTCGTGCTCTCCGACCTGCCTTCGGACGGCGCGATCGAGCATGTGGCACGCAAGCTGCTCGCCGCGCTCTCCGAGCCGATGAATGTCGATGGCACCAGCTTCCACCTGACCGCCACCATCGGCATCAGCCGCGGCCCGCAGGACAGTACCGATCCCGACCAGTTGCTCGGCATGGCCGACACCTCGATGTACCGCATCAAGCAGCGCGGCGGCGGCAGTTTCGGTTTCGGCTCCAGCAGCATGACCACGCTGAGCCGCCAGCGCATGGAAATCGAGACCGGGCTGCGCGAGGCGCTGAAGAACGGCGAGCTGGCCGTCTTCTACCAGCCGCAGATGCAGATCGGCGACGGCGTCCTGACCGGCTTCGAGGCGCTGCTGCGCTGGAACCGCCCCGGCGAGGGCCTGGTGATGCCCGGCGTGTTCATTCCGGTAGCCGAGGAGTCGGACCTGATCCTGCAGCTCGGCAAGTGGGTGTTCGAGGAGGTGGCGCGCCAGCTTCGCGAATGGATCGACGAGGGCCTGCCGGTGGTGCCGGTGGCGATCAACGTGTCGGCGCGCCAGTGCCTGGGCAACGGGCTGGTCGAACTGGTCGCCTCGACCATCGCGCGTCATGGCATTCCGGCCCGCCTGCTCGAGATCGAGATCACCGAAACGACGGCTATGCAGGATGTCGAGCACGTCGAATGGCTGCTCGGCCAGCTCAATGCAATTGGCGTGGGCGTGACCCTCGACGACTTCGGCACCGGCTATTCGTCGCTCTCGCACCTGCGCCGCTTCCCGATCACGGTGCTCAAGATCGACCAGTCCTTCGTACTCGGCGCAACCGGCAACAGCGACGATGCGGCGATCGCGCGCGCCACGATCGCGCTCGCCCACAACCTCGGGCTCAAGGTGATCGGCGAAGGCGTCGAAACCACCAGCCAGCGCGATTTCCTGGCCGCCCAGTCGTGCGACATCGCACAGGGCTACTACTACGGCCGCCCCAGTACCGCGGCCCTGGTGCGCGAGCTGATGCGCCCGCCGCGACTGGCGCCGCCCACCGAACCGCGCCGCGTGTCGGGATAGCGCACGGCTGGAACCCGCATGGATGTTCGCAGTCCGGCCGGGCAGCTCTGGCTGCCAATATCCATGCGGGTTTCCGGGCATGCTGCATGGAGCGTGCCGCCCCATGCACATTCCGGGCCGGCGCAATTCTCGCCCGCCCCTGCCCGCCGGCGCCGTCCCTGCTGCGCCGCAGTGCGACAAGTCCTCGCCACGAAACGCATTTTTCGGAATTGACTCGGGTCAAGGAGCACGCCCCCGCTGCGGTCGCACCATTCGGTCCACGCTGCGCGCCGCAGCTCTGACCTATGGGAGGCCCGAATGAGCGGGACATTTACAAAATCGATGGCGCGGAACATTTTCTACGGGGGGACGGTTTTCTTCTTCCTGTTGTTCCTCGCGCTGTCTTTCGACACCAACAGCGCCCTGCCTGCACGCGACAACCGCGCCAACCTCACGCCTGCCGTCGAGGCCGGCAAGAAGATCTGGGAAACGCGCAACTGCATCGGCTGCCACACGCTGCTCGGCGAGGGTGCGTACTTCGCACCGGAGCTCGGCAATGTCTATACGCGTCGCGGTGGCGACTTCATCAAGGCATGGATCAAGTCCCAGCCGACCGGCGCGCCTGGCCGTCGCCAGATGCCGCAATTCAACCTCACCGACAAGGAACTCGACGATCTCGTCGCCTTCCTGAAGTACGCGTCGGAGATCAACTCGGCAAAATGGCCGCCGAACGTTGAAGGTTGATGCAAGCGACGACCATATCCAGGAGATAGACATGCAATACAAATCCCAAGCCGTCGCCAAGCTGTACTTCATCGCGGCGATTGCGCTGTTCGCCGGTCAGGTGCTGTTCGGCCTGATCATGGGCCTGCAGTACGTGGTGGGCGACTTCCTGTTCCCCGCCATTCCGTTCAACGTGGCGCGCATGGTGCACACCAACCTGCTGATCGTGTGGCTGCTGTTCGGCTTCATGGGCGGCGCGTACTACCTGATCCCCGAGGAATCCGAGACCGAGCTGTACAGTCCCAAGCTCGCTGTCGCGCTGTTCTGGATCTTCCTCGTCGCGGGCGCGCTGACCATCGTCGGCTACCTCGCCGTACCGTACGCAACGCTGGCCAAGATCACCGGCAACGACCTGCTCGAGACCATGGGGCGAGAGTTCCTCGAACAGCCGTTACCGACGAAGCTCGGCATCGTGGTGGTCGCACTGGCGTTCCTGTTCAACATCACGATGACGGTGCTGAAGGGCAAGAAGACTTCGATCTCGACCGTGCTGCTGCTTGGCCTGTGGGGTCTGGCGGTGTTCTTCCTGTTCTCCTTCTACAACCCGGCCAACCTGGTGAAGGACAAGTTCTACTGGTGGTGGGTGGTTCACCTCTGGGTGGAAGGCGTGTGGGAACTCATCCTCGGCTCGCTGCTGGCCTTCGTGCTGATCAAGGTGACCGGCGTCGACCGCGAAGTGATCGAGAAGTGGCTGTACGTGATCGTCACGCTGACCCTGGTCACCGGCATCATCGGCACGGGGCACCACTACTACTGGATCGGCACGCCGGAATACTGGCAGTGGTGGGGTTCGGTGTTCTCGGCGCTCGAACCGATCCCGTTCTTCGCCATGACGGTGTTCGCCTTCAACATGGTGAACCGCCGCCGCCGCGAGCATCCGAACAACGCCGCCACGCTGTGGGCGCTCGGCACCGGCGTGATGGCGTTCCTCGGCGCGGGCGTGTGGGGCTTCCTGCACACGCTGGCACCGGTCAACTACTACACGCACGGCACGCAGATCACCGCAGCCCACGGCCACATGGCGTTCTACGGCGCCTATGCCATGGTGGTGCTGACCATGATCAGCTACGCCATGCCGGTGATGCGCGGTCGCGCCGCCAACAGCAACCGCGCCCAGGTGATCGAAATGTGGAGCTTCTGGCTGATGACCATCGCGATGGTGTTCATCACGCTGTTCCTCACCGCCGCAGGCATCCTGCAGGTGTGGCTGCAGCGCTTCTCCTCGACGCCGATCTCCTTCATGCAGGCGCAGGACCAGATCTCGCTGTTCTACTGGCTGCGCGAAGGTACCGGCGTGGTGTTCCTGATCGGTCTGATCCTGTACATCGTCAGCTTCTTCGTCGGTGGCGACGAAAAGCCCGCACAGGCCTGAACGATCTTCATAGCCTCCAGGGAATCAGACGTACCCTGTTCGGCCCGGCTCATGCCGGGCCGTTTTCTTTTCCTGCATCAAGGCGCGTGCCGCGGCGCATGGCTAAACTGGCGCGGCAATCCCCGACCTCCGGCACAGACCGGCAACGACAATGACATCATCGACCCCGACACTGGCGCAAGCGCCGGACTCCCTGCCGCCCCACGCGGCCACGGGAGGCGCCCCGCCCGGCGACCTCGCCGTGTGGGTCTTCATCTTCGCCGAGCTGCTGGCTTTCGGCGTGTTCTTCGCGGCCTATGCATTCACCCGCATGCGCCACGTCGAACTGTTCGACACCATGCAGCTCACGCTCGACCGGCACGCCGGCGCGCTCAACACCTTCCTGCTGATCACCAGCAGCTGGTGCGTGGCCCGTGCGGTGCATGCCGTCGAGCACACGCGCAACGGTGCCGCGACACGCTGGCTGGCCGGCGCGCTCGCCTGCGGTGGCGGCTTCCTGATCGTCAAGGGCATCGAATACGCCGACAAATTCGGTGCCGGCATCTCGCTGTCGACCAATACCTTCTACATGTTCTACCTGTCGCTCACCTTCTTCCATTTCATGCACGTGATACTCGGCATGGTGGTACTCGCCATTCTCGCGGTGCAGACGCGGCGCGGCGACTACCGCCCCGGCCACATGAACGGACTGGAAAGCGGCGCCGCCTACTGGCACATGGTGGACCTCGTGTGGATCGTGCTGTTTCCTCTCGTCTACGTAATGCGATGATCGCCCCGACTTCCAAGCGGCTCAATTTCGTCTGGATCGCGCTGCTGGTCGCGACCGGCTGCACCCTATTCGCCGGCGAGCTCTGGCGCAGCGACGAACACGCTGCCCTGATCGTCGCCGCACTCGGCGCGCTGACGCTGTTCAAGGGCCGCCTGATCGCACTCGACTACATGGGCCTGCGCGGCACAGCGCGCCTGTGGCGCGCCATTGTCCTCGGCTGGCTGACGCTGATCCTCTTTCTGGTCGGACTGGCCTGGTGGCTCGGGCGCTAGCCTGAAATCGGCCGGTCCGCGAGGCGCATCAATGCTTGCTCGCGGGCATGGCATAGCCAGGCCCATGCATCCATGCGCCCTGCGGACAGGGCCTGCCCGGAAGGCATACCGGCGCGGACATTTTGATCGCGCGCCAGGGTTCCGGGTAGTATCGCCTCGTCCGGAATTCAGGGAGCCAGTCGATGGGGAACGGAAAACTTCCCGGCGTCACCTGCAGCGACACCGGCTCCGCGCAGATGGACGGCGGAACCTCCTGTCTCGCCGCTTCGCCGTTGCCCGGTACAACCGGCCAGGCCGCGCTGCGATCCTATTCAATGACCGGCGGCGGAAAGGGCGATGAAGATCTGTCCTTCGAAATGGATGGTGCCCCCTTCGAAAGTGTGGCGACTTCGCTCGTGGGCCTCACGGCGCCGCAGATGCGCGTGCTTGCCGCCCTGCGCGAACTCAAACAGGCCATCGTCGACGCGGAACGCAAATGGCGCGTCGACCGACGCGCCATCGCCGGCGCGATTGCCTGGGAAGCCCTGAACAACTGGGGGATCTTCGGCTTCAAATTCCCGGGTGGCGTTCGAGCCGTCGGCTTGGGCAAGATCCACGTCTACAACTCGAAAGATCCGCTCAAGACCACGGAGGGCGCAGACGAGAATACTGTCGCCAAGCAGGTCGAGGACGCCGGCTACCTGCCGGCACAGACCTTGGAGGATCGCAAACGCAAACTGGCCGATCCGGTCGAGGCAATCACCTACATTGCTGCGATCATGCGTGCCTTCATCGAGATTGCCGCAGAATACGGCTTCACCATCGGCAGGAATACGGTCATCCTGGCGAACCTGTTCCAGGGCAAGGATCTGCCGAAATGGCGCGAAAGCCTCGAGGAAAAGAAGAAAACCGGCACGACCACACTCAAGGGCGGCAACACGATGGACATCTGGATCGGCGCCAATCTGGTGTTTCTCGAAGACGCGGTCGGCGTACCCAATCTGCCCGACTACTGAAACCCGTCCGGGCGCGACCGGCGGCACGCCGGCAGAGACATGCCGGCGCTGCGCACGATAACAACAAACGGAGAGTCTCCGCATGATCGTTCCGAGTTACTGGGCCGAGGCCACATTGAAGCACCGCGACCACAAGCGGCAGGTCAGCGTAAGGCGCTTCGGCTGGTCCGACACCAGTCAGGCCGACGCCCAGGCGCTTGCCGATGCGCGCGCGCGCGAGGCGCTCGAACGCCTGCAGGCCGGCGAATCGCTGGTGCGGCGCGAGCCACGCATCGCCTACAACGGCGCGCAGGGCGTGCCGATCCGCGAAGAGATCCTCGCGCGCGAGGGCGATGCCATCGTCACGCGCAATGCCTACGGTGCCCACTGCCTGAACACGCCGAACGTGTTGTTCGTCGATATCGACTTCGACCCGCGCGATTCGCTCGGCGCCATCCTCAAGGTTGCGGCGGTCGCGGCGGCGCTGGCCGCGCTCGCCGGCTGGCTGCTGCAATCGTGGCAGATGGGCGTGATCCTCGGCTTCCTCGGCGTATCGCTGAGCGGCGTTGCGCTGAAATACCTGCACCGTGCCGCCAAGGCTTCGCAGGGCGGTGCCGAGCGCGCGGCACGCAAGCGCATCGAGCGCTTTCTCGCTGCACATCCCGGCTGGGGCTTTCGCCTCTACCGCACGCCCGCCGGGCTGCGCGCACTGGCCACGCACCGCACCTTCGACCCCGCCGATCCGGAGGTGATGCGCTGCTTCGCCGCGCTCGACGCCGATCCGGTCTATGTGCGCATGTGCCTCAACCAGCACTGCTTCCGGGCCCGCCTGAGCGCCAAGCCCTGGCGCATCGGCATCGGCGAGCACATGCGCCCGCGCCCCGGCGTCTGGCCGGTGGCGCCCGATCGCATGGCGCGGCGCCAGGCCTGGGTGGCGAAATACGAAGCCGCCGCCAAAGCCTACGCCGCCTGCATGCTGCTCGACAGCGTCGGCAGCCGCCAGACACATCCCGACGTCGCGCGCGTGCAGCGTCTGCACGACGAGCTGTGCCGCGCCACGAGCGGCCTGCCGATCGCCTGACCCGCCGGGCTGCGCATGCGCCGCCTCGTCCTCCTCGTCCCCCTCCTCGCAGCCGTCGCGATGGTCGCCGGCTGCGCGACGCTCGAATCGCCGCAGCGCGAGCATCTGGTTTCGGCCGATTCGCAGGTGCGCGACTGTGCCGCCTGGTTCGCGGCGCTCGACCGCGCGGTGGACACGCACGGCGTGCGCGACGGCAGCGCGCATCGCATTGCCGGCTACCCCTATCTGCGTGCCGATCGCTTCACCGCCGCGTTCCGCAACGACGGCCTCGCCGGCACCCGGCTGCGCGACTGGGTGGCACGGCTGCATGCACTCGACGCGAGCGCGCGCTCCTACGAAACCGCCAATCTGCCCGACGCAGCGCTCGCCAGCCTGAACGTCGGACGGCGCGATGTGGCCCAGACACGAACGCAGTCCTGCGCCGGTACGCTGATGCAGCGCGACTTCGCCGCTCCGGACGCCCGCGCACAACTCGTCGCGCGAGCGTCCGTGCCGGATGACTATCACACCTGGCAGCGCGTGGTCGGCGTCTATGCACTGACGCGCATTCCCTTCCTTGCCGGAGTCAGCCGCTGGCAGGCCGAAGCCGAGCCGGCGTTCCGCACGCCGCCACCCGCGCATGCACGAATCGTGCGTTACGCCCCGGCCGAGCCGCCGAACGACGCATCGGCGATGCGCGGGATGCTCGCCCGCATCGGGCGCGATGCGCTTGGCATCGCGCAACCCGACGAGGCGCAACTACAGCAACTGCTCGCTGCCTACGCGCCCGTGTTCGAGATCGAACACACCGGCGACGATGACCTGCCCGGCGCCCTCTACTGGCCGGCGATCGACGCGCCCGCGCCGGCAGTCGACACCGCGCAGCCGACGGTCTACGCCCGGCTGGCCCACACGCACTGGGGCGGTCGTCCCCGCCTGCAAATGGTCTACTCGATCTGGTTTCCGGCGCGCCCGCGCACCGGTGCCTTTGATCTGCTCGGCGGCCGGCTCGATGGCGTGGTATGGCGCGTCACGCCCGATGACGACGGCACGCCGCTGGTCTACGACACCATCCACCCCTGCGGCTGCTACCAGATGTTCTTCCCGGCCAACGGCGTGGTCGCGAGACCGCCACCGGAAACGGACATCGAATGGGCGTTCATGCCCACGTCGCTGCCGCCGCACGGTGCCGGGCACCGGGTGCGGGTGCGCATCGAAGGTGGCACGCACTACGTCCACCACGTTTCGCTGCTCGACAGCGGGCAGCCCGATGGCGCCCCGACGCGATATGCCTTCGCGGCGGACGACGCGCTGCGCGCCCTGCCGCTGCCCGGCGGCGGCAGCCGCAGCGCCTTCCGCCCCGACGGGCTGATTGCCGGCAGCGAACGCGGCGAGCGCTTCCTGTTCTGGCCGATGGGCATCGCCAGTGCCGGCGCGATGCGCCAGTGGGGCCGTCACGCCACGGCCTTTGTCGGCCGGCGGCATTTCGACGATGCAGATTTGCTGGAGCGGCGCTTCGTGCTGCCGGAGCGCTGAATCCGGACAGGAGACAACCATGATCCGCATCGTGAAACTGGGCAGCCCGCGCGCTGCCGACGAAGGGCTGCGCATCGGAACCGTGCGCCGGCCGCCGCGCGGCGTGCCGAAGTCGGACTACGCGTCGGGCGACTGGTACGACGTCTGGTTTCCCAACCTCGCGCCGACCGCCGAGTTGGTGAAGCTCGCGCAGCAGGCGCGCACGCCGGAAGACTGGGCGGCCTTTGCACGCCGCTACCGCACCGAGATGGCCGGGCCCGAAGCGAGCCATGCGCTCGACCTGCTCGCCGCCCTGTCGCATCAGACCAATTTCTCGGTCGGCTGTTACTGCCAAGACGAGGCGCGCTGCCACCGGTCGGTGCTGCGTGCGCTGCTCGCCGAACGCGGCGCCGCCATTGCCTAGCCGCACCCGGGCACGGCACGAACCGGCTGCCGATACGGCCGGTCGCGCCGGTCACGAAACGTGCAACGAGACATCCTCGTGGGTGTCGCAATCCATGCTTCCGTCGCACCGTACTTGACCGACGGCACCGTGCCTGACTGGCATCGCCCACCGCCGTCATGCCCGCGTGGGATAATCCGGGCATACTCATCCGGAGCATTCCATGTACGCCACGCCCGCTGCAGAGATCTTCAAGGCCTACGACATCCGCGGCATCGTCGACAAATCGCTGACCGAGGAGACCTGCCGCGCCATCGGCCATGCGCTGGGCTCCGAGGCGCGGGCGCGCGGGCAGACGGCCATTGCAGTCGGCCGCGACGGCCGCCTGTCCGGCCCGCGGCTCGCTGCCGCGCTGGCGCAGGGTATCTGTGCCGCCGGCGTGGATGTGATCGACATCGGCTGCGTCGCCACGCCCCTGTCCTACTTCGCCGCCTTCCAGCTCGGCACGGATTCCTGCGTCAGCGTCACCGGCAGCCACAACCCGCCCGACTACAACGGCCTCAAGATGGTGCTCGGCGGGCAGACGCTGTTCGGCGAACACATCCAGGGCTTGCGCAGGCGCATCGAAACCGGCGACCTTGCGCAGGGCGGCGGCACGATCCGCCAGGCCGACGTGCGCGAGGACTACATCGCCCGCATCCTCGGCGACGTGAAGCTTGCGCGGCCGATGAAGATCGTCGTCGACTGCGGCAACGGCGTCGCGGGCGACGTGGCGCCGCGGCTGTTCCGCCGGCTCGGCTGCGAGGTTGTCGAATTGTTCTGCGAGATCGACGGCAACTTCCCGAACCACCATCCCGATCCGTCCAAGCCGGAGAACCTCGAAGACGTCATCCGCGCACTGCGCGACACCGACGCCGAACTGGGCCTCGCTTTCGACGGCGACGGCGACCGCTTGGGCGTCGTCACCAAGGATGGCGAGATCATCTACCCGGATCGCCAGCTCATGCTCTTCGCCGCCGACGTGCTCTCGCGCGTGCCGGGCGGGCAGATCGTGTACGACGTGAAATGCACGCGCAACCTCGCGCCGTGGATACGCCAGCATGGCGGCCAGCCGTTGATGTGGAACACCGGCCATGCACTGGTCAAGGCCAAGCTCAAGGAAACCGGCGCGCCGCTGGCTGGCGAAATGAGCGGCCACATGTTCTTCAAGGAACGCTGGTACGGCTTCGACGACGGCCTCTACTCGGGTGTGCGCCTGCTCGAGATCCTCTCGCGCTCGCCCGATGCCAATGCCGTGCTGAAGGCGCTGCCCAACTCCGCGAGCACACCGGAACTGAATCTGAAGATGGCCGAGGGCGAGCCCTTCAAGCTGGTCGAACTGCTGCGCCGCGACGCAAGGTTCGAGGGCGCGCGGGAGATCATCACCATCGACGGCGTGCGCGTCGAGTATGCCGACGGCTTCGGCCTCGCGCGGCCGTCGAACACCACGCCGGTGGTCGTACTGCGCTTCGAGGCCGACAGCGCCGATGCGCTGGCACGCATCCAGGCCGATTTCCGCCGCGCCATCGGCGCGGTCTGGCCGGGCGCGGCGATTCCGTTCTGACGCAGCGCGCGCAAGCGCACGACACACCATCGCCCGGCCAGCCGGCGCATGGGCCGGCGCGCTTCAGGCATGCCGGCCCGGGAGGCGCATGGAATGGACCTCGCACGGCCGCATGGCCTGAGAGCGCCATGCCATGCGGGTTTTGGCGGTGTGGCGTTTCGCCTGCCAGCCGTCCCCCTACTTCGCCTGATCGACTACCGCCATGCCGTCGCGCAGCGCATTGGGCGGATGCTTGACCACACGCGTACCCGCCGCAATGCCGTCGAGCACTTCGACCTCGGCGGCGTTGCGCTGGCCGGTGCGTATCTCGCGCAGGCGCGCGCGGCCGTTCTCGGCGACGAACACTGCCCAGCCGTCGCCGTGTCGGAATACCGCCGGCGCTGGCAGCTTGAGCGCGTCGGCCGCCTCCCACAGCACCACATGCCCGTCTACGCGATAGGCGTCGCCGAGCGGACCGGGTGGATCGACGAAATCCGCCACCACGTTGACGCGCTGCTCTTCGACGCCGAGCGCCGACACCTTGGTGAATGCCGCCGGCTCGACGGTACGCACGCGCGCTTCCAGCGTCTTTGATCCGCCCCAGCCGGTGAGCAGCATGCGCATGCCGGGACGGATGTTCACCGCGTCGGTGGAGAGCACGTCGATCACCACCTCGTAGCGCGACGGATCACCCAGCACCAGCAAAGGCGTTCCCGCCGCGACCACCCGTTCGCTCTTCTCGAGCACACGCAGCACGCTGCCGGCAACCGGCGCGGGCACCTCCACCAGCGCACCCGCCTTGTCCGGCTGCAGCGCGAGCAGGCCGGCACGCACCGCGCGCGCCTCCGCCGCCGCCGAATCGGCACGGAAGCGCGCGGCACGTGCCTCGTTCTGGCTGGTGGTCTCGGCGACACGCGCCTGCTCCAGCGCTTGTGGCGACACGAAGGCCTTCTGCACCAAGCTCTCGACGCGCTGACGCTCGCGACGCGCCTGGGCGTAATCGGCATCGGCATGGCCGGCGCGCTCCTGCGCCTCGCGCACCAGCGCGTCCGCTGCGCTGGCGCGCGCCAGTTGCTCGTCGCGCTCGCGCGAGGACATCGGCGACGGCGCGATGCGCGCGACGACCTGCGCGGCCTTCACCGCATCGCCCTCGAGCAGCGCGATGCGCGCCAGCCGGCCGGCAACCGGCGCCGCGACCACGTAGCGATCATGTGCACGCACCTCGCCGTCTTCGTCGATGGTCACCTGCAGCGGCCCACGCGCGGCCTGCGCGAACTCCACGCGCATCGGCGATGGCATCAGGGCATACACCACGAGGGCGATCACCGCGAGTGCGGCAATGACGTACAGGCTGCGTTTTCCGATCGGGTTCATCCGTTCCATTCTTTCCTGCCATTGTCGTCATTCGCGCGTCTTCAGCACCGCGATCAGGTCGAGGCCGCGCAGGCGGCGCCAGATCGCAAACGCCGACAGCATCGCCGCAGTCGCCACGATCACGAAGGCAAATGCGAAGGTACGGCCGGAGAAGACCAGCGGCAGGCGCATCGTCTCCTGCGCGTCGAGCGCCATGACGAGCATGGCACAGATCCCCGCGCCCACGGCGAACCCCAACGGGATCGCCACCAGCACCAGCACCAGTTGCTCGCCGAGCAGCATGGCGGCCACCTCGCGATGGGTGAAGCCGAGCACGCGCAGGCTCGCCAGTTCGTTGCCGCGCTCCGACAGCGCGATGCGCACGCTGTTGTAGACCACGCCGAACGCGATGACGCTGGCGAACACGATGTTGGCGATGGTCTGCACCAGCAGGCTGCGCGCGATCACGTCGCGGAAGTTGGCCAGCATCGATTCCTTGACGCTGACGCCGCGCACCATCGGCATTTCCTTGAGCCGCCGGTACAGGCGCTCGCGCGCCGCCGGGTCGACTGTCAGATAGGCGCCGCTGAGCGTCTCCGCCGGTTCGTGCATCAGGCGGTTGAGCGCCGGCAGCGACATGTAGGCGCCGAGCCCGACCAGATCGTCCACCGTGGCGGCCAGCACCACCGCCTCGCTGCGGCGGGCGCCTTCCAGCAGTTCGACCATGAAGCGGTCGCCGATCGCCAGCCCGAGCTGGCCGGCCAGCTTGGTCGACAGCACGATGCCTTCGTCGGGCATCGGCGTGGCGCGATAGTCGAGGTCGACCAGCGCATGCAGGTTGCCTTGGGCCGCAAACCCGATCACCGCCGTGCGCTTCTCGCGGTGACCGGCGCGCAGGCGCACCGGCACGGCGCGGAACGGCTCGGCGCGGATCACGCCCGGCAGCTGCGCGATGGCCTCGATCGCCGCAGCCGCGCGCGGGTTGTTCAGTTCGATGGTGATGTCATCCTTGAGCGTGGCACGGAACTGGACGTCGATGATGCGGTCGAGCGCATCGATGCCGTAACGGCCGACGACGATGATTGCCACCGCCAGCGCCAGGCCGAGCACTGAGAGCGCGGCCTTCCAGGGCCGCCGTTCGAGGTTGCGCACCACCATGCGTTCGGTCATCGACAGCCAGCGCTGGAAGCCGGCGCGCTCGATCCAGCCGGGGCGGAAGCGCGCGGGCGTCGGCGGCCGCATCGCCTCGGCCGGCGGCAGCCGGATCGCGCCCAGCACCGCCACATAGGCGCCAGTGAATGCGGATGCCGCGCTGATCGCGACCGACATCGCGAGGCCGCGGACGCTGAGCTGCCATTCGTAATGCGGGAAGTGGAAGAAGTCGCGATAGATCGCCGCCAGTCCTTCGCCCAGCCACGCGGCAACCGGAATGCCGAGCAGCGTGCCCGACACCACGACCAGCAGCGCGAGCTTGACGAAGTGCGCCGCAATCGCACGGTTGCCATAGCCGAAGGCCTTGATCACGCCGAGCTGGTCGCGCTGTATTGCGACCAGCCGCGACAGCACGATGTGCACGATGAACGCGGCGACACCGAGGAAGATCGCCGATATCACGCCGCCGTAAATGCTGTCCTGCCGAATTTCGTCGCGGATCACCTTGTCGGACAGGTGCTCGCCACGGCCGTAAGCGCCGATCGCGCCGTAGCGTTCGAGCAGGCGGTCGAGCGCAGTGATCACGTCGCGTTCCGACGCACCGGGTTCCAGCCCCAGCGCGACACGGTTGAAGGCACCATCCATGTCGTAGGCATTCTCGAGCGCAGCGCGCGACATCCAGAGGATGCCGTAGCGCCGGTCGTCGGGCAGGCCGCTGGCCGGGCGCAGCGTGTAGATGAACTCCGGCGAGATCGCGATGCCGACGATGACCAGCCGTTCGCGCCGGCCGTTGATCACCGCGGTAATCGTCGCGCCGGGCTCGAGGCGGTTGGCGCGCGCGAAGGCCTCGCTCGCCAGAACCTCGTCGCGCGCCCCGGCCGCGACGGTGCGGCCGCTGCGCAGGTGCAGCCGGTTGAGCCGCGGCGAGCCGCCGTCGGGCAGCGAGATCAGCTGCGCCGTCGCCGGCTCGGCCAGATCGGGCACGTCGAGCATCACTTCCAGCGTGATCCCGGTCTCGACCGCGCGCACGCCGGGCATGGCCGCGATGCGCGCTGCAACCGACTCGGGTGCGCGCTTGACGTTCGCGAACACATCGGCGAAACGGTACTCGGCGTAATAGCGATCGCGTGTGTCGACCAGGCTCTCGACCATGCCGCGCATAGTAAGAAATACCGCGATGCCGCACATGACGACTGCAGTCACCGCGAGCACCTGCCCGCGCAGGTGCCAGATGTCGCGCAGCAGCTTGCGGTCGAGCGCGCCGATCCGAACGCTCACCATGACAGTTCCGCCGGCGACGCCTTGGCCGCGTTGGCCCCGATCTCGGCGATGCGGCCGCTGCCGATGTGGATCACGCGGTCAGCCATCGCGGCGATCGCGGCGTTGTGGGTGATCACCACGGTCGTCGTGCCGAGTTCGCGATTGACGCGGTCGAGGACTTCCAGCACCACCTTGCCGCTGGCGAAATCGAGCGCGCCGGTCGGTTCGTCGCAGAGCAGGACATCCGGCCGCTTGGCCACGGCGCGGGCCACCGCGACGCGCTGCTGCTCGCCGCCGGAAAGCTGCGCCGGAAAGTGGTTCAGCCGGTCGCCGAGCCCGACTAGGCGCAACGCCTCGTCCGGCGCCAGCGGCCGGGCGGCGATCTCGGTTACCAGCGACACGTTTTCGAGCGCGGTGAGGCTGGGAATCAGGTTGTAGAACTGGAATACGAAGCCGACATGCTCGCGCCGGAAGCGTGTCAACGCCTCGTCGGTGGCCGCCGTCAGATCGTGATCGAGGTAATGCACCTCCCCTGCTGTCGGCACATCAAGCCCGCCGACGATGTTCAGCAGCGTCGACTTGCCGCTTCCCGAGGCGCCGAGCAGCACGACGAACTCGCCGGCATACAGGTCGAGGTCGACCTCGCGCAGCGCATGGACCTCGACTTCGCCCATGCGATAGACCTTGGAGACGCCCCTGACGCGGAAGACCGGCTCGTTGCCCATGCATCCATTCTGCACCTGCACGGCGCCGCCGACTTGCGCGGCATCAACTCGGGCGGCGGCTGATGCTTGCCGAATTCAGCCGCGCGGATTCGGCGGCGGCCCTTCCCAGGGCGGCGGCGTCAGGCCGCGCTTCAGCATCCAGTCGCGCACCGCGAGCCCGGTCGCCGCCGGCCAGGGTCTGAGCTTTCCCGGCGGCACGAGGATGGTTTCGACGAGTTCCTCGTTGAGGCGAATCTCGCCATGGCAGCGTGCGTGGTAGGCGATGATGATCTGATTCATGCGCTCGAACGGATAGAGGCCGATCAGTTCGAGCGACTCGGTCTGCAAGTTCACCTCTTCGGCGATCTCGCGGCGGATACCGTCCTCCGGCGTCTCGGCACGCTCGAGGAAGCCGGTGATCAGCGCGAAGAAGCGCTGCGTCCATTCGGCGTTGCGCGCGAGCAGCACCTGGCCGTCGCGGTCGGTGCATTCGATCAGCGCGGCCACCACCGGCACCGGGTTGTCCCAATGCACGAAGCCGCAGGCCGCCTTGCTGCAAGCCATGCGGATCTGGCCACCGAGTGGGGTTTCGGCCAGCGGCGAGGCACAGCGTGGGCAGTAGAGGTAGATCATGGCGTCTCCGTGGGCTGCGTCGTCGCTGCCGGCGTCTGCGTTTCGGCCTGCGGCCTGGCGGGTTCGTCGTCGCCGAGCACCGCATCGGCGGCCTTGCCGACGCCCTTGCCGACGATCTTCACGGTGCCGATCGCGGCATCCGCCGCCACGCCCACCACGCCCGCCGTCAGCGACACCGCGGTGCTGGCGACGCTGACGACTGCGCACCCAGGCAGCAGCGATACCATCAGCAGAAGCGGCAGCCCGCGTTTACTCATCGCATGCTCCGCGTGTCGGCGCCGGGTCCGCTCAGCGCATCTTGGGATTGAGGGTGCCGCGGTTGTAGTCCTTGTCGCCCGGCATCACGTAGCGGCCGCCCATCCAGCCGCCCTGCGCGCCTTCCGGCCGCAGGTGGTTCTCCGGCCAGGTGTCGGCAACCTTCCTGGCATCGGCCTGCTTCGCCGTCTCGAGGAACTCCCAGCGGCCATTCGGCAGCAGTCGCACCTTGTCGCCGGCGACGGTGGTGGCGTCGATGGTCGCACCTTCCCCTGCCATGGAAGGCGCACAGATGCTTGCTTCCAGGGCAACCAATGCCAGCAGGCGCATCACAGCTTGCTTTCCGCCCATGCCTTCACGGAAGCCAATGCAGACGGGAGTTTTCCAGCATCGGTACCGCCGGCCTGCGCCATGTCCGGCCGGCCGCCGCCCTTGCCGCCGACCTGTTGGGCAACGTGGTTCACCAGCTCGCCGGCCTTCGCCTTCGCCGTGAGGTCGGAGGTCACCCCGGCAATCAGCGACACCTTGCCCTCGGCGCTGCTGGCCAGCACGATCACCGCGCTGCCGAGCTTGTCCTTGAGTTTGTCCATCGTTTCGCGCAGCGTCGCGACGTCGGCGCCTTCGAGCGCCGCGGCGAGCACCTTGGCGCCCTTCACCTCCGCCGCCTGTGCGGCGAGGTCGTCGCCCTGCGAGGCGGCGAGCTTGCTCTTCAGCCGCGCGAGTTCCTTTTCAAGCGACTTCACGTTGTCCATGATATGCGCCACGCGCGCCGCGGCTTCGGCCGGCTGCGCATGCAAGTGCGCGGCGATCTCGGCCAGACGCGCGTTCTGCTGCTGCACCCAGGCGACCGCGTTGTCGCCGGTGATCGCCTCGACGCGGCGCACGCCGGCCGCCACGCCGCCTTCCATGACGATCTTGAACAGGCCGATGTCGCCGGTGCGCGCGACGTGCGTGCCGCCGCACAACTCACGCGAGCTGCCGATGTCGAGCACGCGCACTTCGTCGCCGTATTTCTCGCCGAAAAGCATCATCGCACCCAGCTTCTGCGCCTCGTCGATTGGCAGCACGCGCGCCTGCGTCGCCGCGTTGGCGATGATCTCGGCATTGACGATGCGCTCGACGCGAGCAATCTCGTCGTCGCTCATCGGCTGCGTGTGGGCGAAGTCGAAGCGCGTCTTGTCCGGATCGACCAGCGAACCTTTCTGCTGCACGTGGCCGCCGAGCACTTCGCGCAATGCCTTGTGCATGATGTGGGTGACCGAATGGTTGCGCGCGGTGCGGGCACGCGCGACGGTGTCGACGCGCGCAGTCACGCCGTTGCCGACGGTGAGCTTGCCGGTGGTCACCACGCCGTGATGGCCGAACACCGCGGCCTGGATCTTCTGCGTGTCTTCGACGGCGAAGATGCCATGGGTGCTGCGCAGCTCGCCACGATCGCCGACCTGACCGCCGGATTCGGCGTAGAACGGCGTGACGTCGAGCACGACCACACCCATGTCGCCTTCGACGAGTTCGTTGACCGCCGCCCCGTCCTTGTACAGCGCGAGGATGTTGCCCCTGGCTTCGAGCACGTCGTAGCCGTGGAAGGTGGTCGACGGACCCTCGTAGTCGAGGTTGGCGGCCATCTTGAACTTGCCGGCGGCGCGCGCCTGCTCCTTCTGGCGCGCCATCGCCGCATCGAAGGCGGCGGTGTCGACCTTCACCTCGCGCTCGCGGCAGATGTCGGCCGTCAGATCGAGCGGGAAGCCGTAGGTGTCGTGCAGCTTGAACGCCGTCTCGCCATCGAAGGTGTCAGCGCCCGACTTGGTCATCTCGCCGAGTTCGCTTTCGAGGATCGCCATGCCGTTCTCGATCGTCGCAAAGAAGCGCTCTTCCTCTTGGCGAAGGATGTCCATCACGCGGCGCTCGCCGTTTGCCAGCTCGGGATAGGCGGTGCCCATTTCGGCGACGAGGTCCGGCACCAGCTTGTGGAAGAACGCGGCACGCGCGCCGAGCTTGTAGCCGTGGCGGATGGCGCGGCGGATGATCCGGCGCAGCACGTAGCCGCGGCCTTCGTTGCCGGGGATCACGCCGTCGGCGATCAGGAACGAGCAGGCGCGGATGTGGTCGGCCAGCACCTTGAGCGAGGGGCTGGCGAGGTCGGCGGTTTTCGTCTCGCGCGCGGCGGCCCGGATCAGGTTCTGGAACAGGTCGATCTCGTAGTTCGAATGCACGTGCTGCATCACCGCCGCGATGCGCTCGAGGCCCATGCCGGTGTCGACCGAGGGCTTGGGCAGCGGATGCATGACGCCGGCCTCGTCGCGGTTGAACTGCATGAACACGTTGTTCCAGATCTCGATGTAGCGGTCGCCGTCCTGCTCGGGCGATCCCGGCGGGCCGCCCCAGATTTCCGGACCGTGGTCGTAGAAGATCTCGGTGCACGGGCCGCAGGGGCCAGTGTCGCCCATCATCCAGAAGTTGTCCGAGGCGTAGCGCGCGCCCTTGTTGTCGCCGATGCGCACGATGCGATCCTTCGGCACGCCGATGTCGCCGGCCCAGATGTCATAGGCCTCGTCATCCTCGGCGTACACAGTGACCCACAGCTTGTCGGCCGGCAGCTTGTACACCTCGGTCAGCAGTTCCCAGGCGTACTTGATCGCATCACGCTTGAAGTAGTCGCCGAAGCTGAAGTTGCCGAGCATCTCGAAGAACGTGTGGTGCCGCGCGGTGTAGCCCACGTTCTCGAGGTCGTTGTGCTTGCCGCCGGCACGCACGCACTTCTGCGAGGTCGTGGCCCGCGTGTAGGCACGCTTGTCGAAGCCGAGGAATACGTCCTTGAACTGGTTCATCCCGGCGTTGGTGAACAGCAGCGTGGGATCGTCGTGCGGCACGAGCGAGCTGGAGGCAACGACCTGGTGGCCCTTGGAGGCGAAGAAGTCGAGGAACTGCTGGCGGATTTCGGCGGATTTCATGGGTGAGCGATGCACGGGATTTGCGAATCAACGCATTGTATCATCGGCGAAAATCACGAATCGGCGGAGGAGGCGGCCATGCCCTACGTTCTGGCGCTCGACCAGGGCACCACGAGTTCGCGCGCGATCGTGTTCGACGAGCACGCGAACATACGTGCAGTCGCGCAGCAGGAACTGCGACAGATCTACCCGCAACCGGGCTGGGTCGAACACGATCCCCTCGAGATCTGGCACGGGCAGCTTGCCTGCGCGCGGCTGGCGCTGGACCGCGCCGGCATCGGCGCGCGCGAGATTGCGGCGATCGGCATCACCAACCAGCGCGAAACCACCGTGCTGTGGGACCGCATCACCGGCGAGCCGCTGGCCAACGCCATCGTGTGGCAGGACCGGCGCACCGCCGACGCCTGTGCCGCGCTGAAGGCCGCCGGGCACGAAGCCACGGTGCGCGCGAAGACCGGACTGGTGCTCGACCCCTACTTCTCCGCCACCAAGCTCAAGTGGCTGCTCGACAACGTGCCGGGCGCACGCGAGCGTGCGACGCGCGGCGAACTCGCCTTCGGCACTGTCGATAGCTGGCTGGCGTGGCGGCTGTCTGGCGGGCAACTGCATGTGAGCGACATCTCGAATGCCTCGCGCACCGCGCTGCTGAACCTCGCCCGCGGCGAGTGGGATGACGACCTGCTCGCGCTGTTCGACATTCCGAAAAGCCTGCTGCCGCGCGTGGTGCGTTCAAGCGGCGTCATCGGTGCCATCGACCCGACGTTATTCGGCGTCGAAGTTCCGATCGCGGGCATCGCCGGCGACCAGCAGGCCGCGCTGTTCGGCCAGGGCTGCCACGCGGCGGGCCAGGCGAAGAACACTTACGGCACCGGCTGCTTCCTGCTTATGCACACCGGCGCCGAGCGCATCGAATCTGCCAACGGCCTCATCACCACCTGCGCGGCGCAGACCGGCGCGGCGATCGAGTACGCGCTCGAAGGCAGCGTGTTCATCGGCGGCGCGGTGGTGCAGTGGCTGCGCGACGGGCTCGGCATCATCGGCAGTTCGGCGGAGATCGAGGCGCTCGCCGGCAGCGAGCCCGACAGCCACGGCGTGGTGTTCGTGCCAGCCTTCACCGGCCTCGGCGCGCCGTGGTGGGATGCGAACGCGCAGGGCGTGATCGTCGGCCTCACGCGCGGCACCACGCGCGCACACATCGCGCGCGCCGCGCTCGAATCGATCGCCTTCCAGTCGGCCGACCTGGTGCGCGCGATGGCGCGCGACGCCCACGTCGCATTGCCCGACCTGCGCGTCGACGGTGGCGCCACCGCCAACGACCTGCTGATGCAGTTCCAGGCCGACCTGCTCGGCTGCGCGGTGCTGCGCCCGCGCGTGCAGGAGACGACCGCCCTCGGGGCAGCCTACCTCGCCGGCCTCGCCGTCGGCGTGTGGCCGGACGAGGCGGCCATCGCGCAGCAATGGCAGGTCGAGCGCCGCTTCGAACCATGCATGCCGCGCGACGACGCCAGCGCGCGCATGCGCCTGTGGCGTGCGGCGATCTCGACCACCAAGTCCTGGAGCCACAAGCGGCGCGATTCGCTGCTCTGATTTTCTGAAACGGCCCGGCCTGGAAGGCGCATCCACCGGCGCTCAACGGGCAGGCATGCCGGAGACACGCATGGAATGGCGCCCCCAAGCCGGCATGGCTGAAGATCGCCTATTCATGCGCCCCACGGGGCGGCGCTCAGTCGGCCATCACCGTGCGCTCGGCGGCCCAGGCGCGCAGATCCTCGATCTTCTCGGCCATGACGACGGACAGCGGCCGCGTGCGCTGCAGTTCGGCGACCAGCGAGGCGGTGGAGATCGGCTGGTTGCTGGCGTGCGACTCGTAGAGCGAAGAAACGATGGCCTGTTCGATCTCGGCACCGGCGAAGCCGTCGGCAGCTTCGGCAAGCTGGCGCAGGTCGAATGCGGCCGGATCGAGTTGGCGGCGGCGCAGGTGGATGCTGAAGATCTCGACGCGCGCCGGCGGCAGCGGCAGGTCGACGAAGAAGATTTCGTCGAAGCGGCCCTTGCGCAGCAATTCCGGCGGCAGGCCGGTGATGTCGTTGGCGGTAGCGACCATGAACACGCGCGCCTTGCGTTCCGAAAGCCAGGTGAGCAGCGTGCCGAGCACGCGGCGCGAGACGCCGCCGTCGCTGTCGCCGCCGTCGGTGGCGAGGCCCTTCTCGATCTCGTCGATCCACAGCACGCAGGGCGCCATGGCGTCGGCCGATTGCAGCACCGCGCGCAGGTTGCGCTCGGTTTCGCCGTGGAACTTGTTGTAGAGCGTGGCGAAATCGAGCCGCAGCAGCGGCACGCCCCAGGCACCCGCGATCGTCTTGGCGGCGAGGCTCTTGCCCGCGCCCTGCACGCCAAGCAGCAGCACGCCACGCGGCATGTCGAGCCCCTGCGTACCCGGCGCCCCGGCGAACACGCTGCGCCGCTGCGACAACCAGCGCTTGAGCGAGGCCATGCCGCCGATCTGGTCCATGCTGCCGGTATCGATTTCGATTTCCAGCGCGCCGTCGGCGAGCATCTCCTGCTTGTTCTTGAGCACGCGCGAAATGTCGTTCATCGTCAGCTCGCCGTCGTCGCGGATGGCGAGGCTGATCAACCGCTTGATGTCCTCCTCGCAGAGGCCGAGAAGGTGCTGCTGCAGCAATGCCAGCGCATCCGGATCGCCGGTGACGCGGCGGCCCTTGTTCTGCACCGCATAGAGGTCGAACTCGTTCTTGATCATGGCGCGGATGGCATTGGCATCCGGCAGGCGCAGCTTGAAGCGCGCCGCGTGGCGCGCGAGATCGGGCGGCAGTTCCAGCGCCGGCGACAGCAGCACCAGCGTGCGCGCGCATTCGCCATAGCCGTGGGAAATTTCCTTCAGCAGGCGCAGGTTGACCGGGTCATCGAGGAAGGGATGCGCATCGCATAGCAGGTACACACCTGCGTCGCCCGAGCGGTCGATGTGGCGCAGTGCCTGCTGCAGGGCATGCGTGTCCTCGAAGACATGCGTGCGGCCTTTTTTCTCGCCCAGGGCGGAGGTGTGGCCTTCCACCGTGCCGAAGCGGTGGTCGGCGTGATGCACGTCGTATTTGAAGTTCTCGCGCGCCAGGCCGTCGGCCACGCTCCAGGTGAAGAACGCCAGCTCGTCGGTGGCGGCGGCCTTCTGCACCAGCGCGCGAACCTTGGTTTCTTCGTGCGATTCGACGATGACAATCGGAAAGCGCGAGCGCAGCACCAGGCGCAGATCGTTCAGGTCGTCCATATCCATCCTCCTTCGGGCGGGAGGATTCTAGCCCGGATAATTCGGAAGCCACCGAAAAAATAAACCCGGCAAAGCCGGGTTTCGCGCAAACGCGTGCAGACGCGGCCGATGCCGGCCGGATTCGCTCAGCGATGCTGCGCGTCGTGCTTCTGGCGATGGATGCGGCGGCTCTCGACGTTCTGCGCATGGTGGATACGCGCGCGCTCGCGGCGCGTCACCACGCCGTCGGACTTGGCCTTGTCTTCGATCGCGTCGACGCGATCCTGGCCGCGCTCGAGGCGTGCGGTTTCGCGCTTGTTGAGTTCGCCCGAGGCGATGCCCTGGTCGATGCGACGTTCCTGGTTGGCCTGGCGCTTGTCGATGCGTGGCGTGTTGGCGCCGGCAAGAGCGGGCAGGGTAACGGCGCCCAGCATCAGGGCGGCAATGGCGGCTATGAGCTTGTTCATGACTTTATCTCCTGGTTGATTGTTTGGCGGCATTCGCATGCCACGAGCAAACGATAGCCCAATACGCCGCTGGAATTCGAGTAAGCGTTTGTAAGCCTTCGTAATCGGGATTACACGTCGCCCGCGGAAATTGCGGCGGGCAGGTCGAGGCGGTCGGTAATTAGGCCTGACACGCCGGCATCCAGGAGCCTGCGGGCCTCAAGGGGATCGTTGCAGGTATAAACGACGATCGGTACGCCGGCTGCCCGCGCGGCTTCAAGCGCCGTTTCGCGCAGCGAAGACCATTCGCAATGCACAGACACGGCGTTGGCGCGGCGCACAATTCCGAGCCAGTCGACCGGCAGGTCGCGAAACAGCACGCCGCGCGGCAAGTCGGGTGCCAGCTTCTGCGCCTCGCGCAGCGCCGTCAGCGAGAAGGACGACAGCACCAGGTCAAGCTCGCCGCCGTGGCCCAATGCGACGCGCGCGACTTCGCGCCCGGTCTCGCTTTCGTACCCTTGTGCCGGCTTGATCTCGACGTTTGCCGCCAGCCCGAGCACACGGCAGGCATCAAGCGCCTTGTCGAAGGCCGGCACCGGTTCGCCGGCGAAACGCGCATCGAGCCAGCTACCGGCATCCAGACGGCGGAGATTGTCAAAGGGCGTGTCGGATACGCGCCCGGCGCCGTTCGTGGTGCGCTCGAGGGTTTCGTCGTGGATCAGCACGGGCACGCCGTCGGCGCTCAGCATGACGTCGAATTCGACAGCGCGGAAGCCGTGTTCGGCCGCAGCACGCAGACCGGCGAGCGTGTTCTCTGGCGCCATCGTGCCGCCACCGCGGTGGGCAAGCAGCCGCGGCAGGCGCCAGGGCCGGGTCAGCGGATGCAACAGCCGTTGAGCCGGGTAACGGCGGAATCGAGCGCGCCCTTGGCCGGCTTGCGGTCGGACCAGAGGTTGTCGAGCTCTTCGTTGAGCACACGGCGCACGGCACCCTCGTTGATGATCCGGGTTGCGCGCGATGCGAGGGTCGCCGGCTTGTTGGTGAGCTGGGCGATCGCCGTGGTGACGTGAACCAGATCGGATTTGAGCAGTTCGCTCCCCGAGGCCAACAGGCCCGCGCGGTCGAGTGGCAGGGATCCGAGCCGCACTTGCAGGTCGACCTGCGTCTGCGGCGAGAGCAGGAAGCTCACGAATCTCGCAGCCGTGCGGTACTGTGCCGGCGACTTGCCGCCGCCGACCCACATCGACGGGCCCGAGGCGAGGGTGTTCTGCGGCGCGCCGCGGATGTCGTCGTGATGCGGCAGCGGGGCTACGCCGATCTCGAACGCCGCGGTCTGCCGCAGGCTCGGATAGGCGTTCGACGACGCGGTGAGCACGGCACAGTTCCCGGCAGCGAACTGGGTCTCGGCCTCGGTGCCATCGCCGAACACGTGCATGTAGCGTGACGTGACCCAGCTTTTCATCATCGCGAGGTGCTTGACCTGGATGAGGTTGTTGACCGATAGCGCCTCGCGCTTGCCGCTGTTGGTTGCGACAGCCTGGTTGTGCCAGGCGCTGGTGTTCTCGACATGCACCCAGCCGGGCTGCGTGGTGGTATAGGGGCAACCGTAGCCCGCGTCGTAGAGCTTGCCAAGCGCGGTCTGCAGGTCGAACCAGGTCGCCGGGGGGGCGCTGGCGTCGATGCCAGCGCGGCGGAACGCATCCTTGTTGAAATACAGGATGGGCGTGCCGAGGTCGATCGGCAGCGCGACCAGCCGGCCCGATACGTCGAGCGGCGCGAGGCTCATCGTCGGTGGCGGACGCAGCGTCTGCAGGGGGACTTTCGCGTCCTTCATGACGGCATCGAGCGACTTGAAACGGGCCTTCGAGGCCAGAAGACGCGCCTGGCTGTCCTCGGCCAGGATCATCAGCGCCGGCAGGTTCCCTTCGTCCCACTTGCGATCGATCACGCGGATGCGGTCGCTCGGATACTCGGCATTGAAACGGTCGACGATCCGCGTCAGCTCGGCGCCCTTGATCGGCCCCAGCTCATGCACCAGTTCCAGCTCGGCTGGGGCGGCAGCGGCGCTTTCCGCCGCCGGCTTCTTCGTCTTGCCCCCAGCCGGCGCCGCTACGGCAATCCACGATTGCCCCGCCAGCACCGCCAGGGAAACGACCATCACGGAACGAAGCGTTTTCTTGATCATCAGGATCTCCACGACGGCAGACGGACTTCAGTCGGCAATTACGGCACCGCCCGGCGAAAAACCAACGCGGATTATACCGGCGTCCGATCGAGGCCCCGCGGCGCCGCACAAGTTGACCCAACTCAAGACGAAATGCAGCGCCGAGGATCATGATTTCATCATGTAGCCATGATGAGGGAGACGCCCGGCGAAAGGTCGGGGTGCCCGCTTTGTAGTTTGGATGATCCGGCGCAGTCCGGGAACGCAGGAGCGTGCGTGGAACGAGCGAACAAGCATGTCGAAGAAGGTGAAGTCATCGACCAGGAAGCCCGCGCGGGCGACGACGGTAACGATGCGCTGCGCCTGTGGTTGAGGATGCTGTCCTGTACCAGCCTGATCGAGCGCGAAGTGCGGTCGCGGCTGCGTCAGGAGTTCAACATCACCCTGCCGAGGTTCGATCTCATGGCACATTTGGAGCGCTCGCCGGAAGGCCTGCGGATGGGTGATCTGTCACGCAGGATGATGGTGACCAGCGGCAACGTGACGGGTATCACCGATCAGCTCGAGGCCGAAGGGCTGGTGGTGCGTGAATTCAGTCCGGATGACCGGCGCGCTTTCATCGTGCGCCTGACGGCGAATGGCCGGCGCGCGTTCCGGCGCATGGCGCAGGCTTACGAGCGCTGGATCGGCGAGATGTTCGACAATCTTCCAGTCCGCGACCGCGATCAGTTGCTGCGCCTTCTGGGTAATCTCAAGCACGAACTTCATGAAGCCGCGCCCGGCTGACTTCCGGTAGGGTCTGTTCTCATTCCATCCATGGATCGCGGGTGGAATGCACACAGACCCTTAAGAATCGGCGCGTCCGGTCGTTGTTTCATGAAACGCCTACCCGGACATGCCATGCGACACCGAAATCCCGCCCTGCTCCTGCCCTTGGTGAGCCTGACACTGCTTACCGCGTGCGAGCAACTGGGCATCGAGAATCCGGAGAAGGTGGCAGCTCGCAAGGAGGCCGAGAGCAAGGCGATCGGCGCCGCCTGCCGCCACGCCGGCCGTGCCATCGAGGATTGCTACGCGCTCAACGCCAAGGCGTTGAAAGCGGCGGTTTTTGCCGGCTGGAAGGAAATGAACGATTACATGCGGGACAACAAGATCGATGCCGTCACACCGCAGATCGCAAACGCGGCACCGGCCACAAAACCGGCTGCCGAAGGTGGCGACGGGGGCGAGCACGCCGGAGCGGAAGCGCCCGGTCACGGCAAGTCTTCCGAGCGGGCAGAAGCCGGCCCGAGCGAAGGCAAACCGGGAAAGAACGGCTCGCGCTCGCGCGGCTGATCAGTCTGCCGGGCGAACGAGTTCGCCCCGCCGTTCGTGCCACCAGCGCACGAACTCGGTCACGGCGATGGGTTTGCTGAAGTAGTAGCCCTGCACACGCTGGCAGCCATACTCGCTCAGCAAGGTCCAGGTTCCCTTGGTTTCCACGCCTTCCGCGACGACTTCGAGGCGCAATCCCTGTGCGAGCTGGATCATCGAGCGCACGATCTCGCGATCCTGCGGGGACTCGTCCATGCGGCGCACGAACAACTGGTCGATCTTGAGTTCGTTGAGCGGCAACTGACGCAGGTAGGCCATCGAGGAATAGCCGGTGCCGAAATCGTCGACCGCCAGCCGGCAACCCAGGTCGCGCAAGCGGTACAGAATGCCCAGGCTGTGCTGCTCGTCCGAGATCATGGCGCTCTCGGTCAGCTCCAGCGTGAGGCGATCCGCCGGCACGTTCCAGATGGTGAGCGCCTGCTCGATCATGTCGGGCAGTTCTTCGTCGCGCAGGTCATTGGCGGTCAGGTTGATCGACAGGCGCAGCGGGATGCCTTCGAGCGCGAACTCGGCGAGCGTGCGCGCCGCGCGGGTGACGAGCCAGCGAGAGAACTGTGGGCTGACACCGGCCTCCTCCGCGATCTCGACGATGAACTGCGGCGCGACCGTCTCGCCCGCCGCGTGCTGCCAGCGGAGGAGTGCCTCGGCGTGCATGCAGGCACCGGTCGACGCATCGACTTGCGGCTGCAGGTAGAGCTCCAGCCTGTCGTCGCGCAATGCCTGCAGAAAGCCCTGCTCGATAGCAGCATAACGCGCGGCGGAGTGGTCCATCTCCGGACGGAATATCTCGGAGCGTTCGCCGTTGCGCTGGGCTTCGTGCAGCGCCAGTCGCGCCCCCTGCAGCAGCGTTTCGGCATCGCGACCGCCTTCCGGAAACAGGGCGGCGCCGGCAACCGGCGTCAGGCGATACTCGCGCCCGAGAATCGGAAATGCAGCGTCGAACAGGTGCAGCAGGCGCGTCATGGCAAGCGTGACATGCGGCGCGTTGGCCAGCGCGGGCAGCACCACGACGAGCTCCCACTCCGCGCCGAGATAGAGCGTGTCGCGCGGACGCAGTGCGCGATGGACGCGTCCTACCATCTGCCTTAGAAGACGCCGCGAAAGCGCTGCCGGCATCCGCAGCAGCACCGGCCCGACCTCGATGCGCAGCACAACCACCGCAACGTGCTCGCCCGGCTTGCCTTCGGCTACCGCATTGTCCAGTACCGCGATGGCCTGGCGCAGATTCGGCAGTCCGCTGCGCTCGTCGAATTCCTCGGCATGGACATGCAGCGACTCGCGATATCCCGCAGCGGCTTCGCCGAGAATGGCGCAGAGGAACATGACCACCTTGTTGACAGCGCGCACCATGTCGACACTGCGCTGCGCGCCGCCGGGCAGATCGCCGAAGGCAAGCGCGAGACTGCGATCCATCAGCCGGTTGGCAGCCGCCAGCAGCCAGTCCGCGGGCACGCCGGCAGCGATCAGCTCGAGCCACGCCGACGTCAGCGCATTGAGCCAGCGCGGCGAGAAATCCCAATGGGCGAACTGCGAGAAAAGTTCCGAGAACGCCGCGTAGACGAGCGCGCAACCCTTCTCGTCCTCGGAGACCTCGCTCGGATCGAGTGCGCGCCAGTCTTCGCGCAAACGACTGACGAATCCGGACACATCGGCGAGTTCCGCAAACACGCGCAGTGCCGCTCGCGTTCCGTCATCAATCGAAAACTCGGCAAGTCGGGCCTGTACCGCTTCGAAATCGACGACGATCTGCAGCGCCTCTCGCTCAGCCGGGTTGTCCGCGTCTTCCGGAAACAACTCGGTGCGTTCCGGTGGCCATTCCATCACGAGAGGTAGAATTCCCTAGGGTCGATGCCGTAGGCGTTTGGAGCAAGCGCCTTCTTGATGTGGTAGGTGCTGCCGTCGGGCGCCGATGGATCGTAGAGCAGGTCGAGCGTAGGCGGATACCGGTTGGGCGATTTGTCCTGCGCCAGTAGCACCATGACCTTGGGCTTCATCCGCCGCACCCGGTTTTGCGAGATCACGACTGCAACCTCGCCGGTATTCAGCTCGACCAGGGTTCCGACCGGGTACAGGCCGATGCACTGGATGAACTGGTCGACGACGTTTGCGCTGAACTTGCTGTCGCGCAACTGGTTGATGCGCTCCAGCGCCTGCTGGTTGGTGAACGCATTGCGGTAGCTCGTGTCGCGCGTCATCGCGCAGTACGTGTCGGCCAGCCCCGCCATTTCGGCGAACAGCCCGATCTCGCCGCCAGACAGTCCGTGCGGGTAGCCGCTGCCATCGACGCGCTCGTGGTGTTTCTCGACGATGTCGAACAGGTCGAGCGAGACCTCGGGGTTGCTGTCCAGAATGACGAGGCTGCGCGCAACGTGCGTCTTGAACTGCTCGAACTCCGCGGGCGTCAGATCGCCCGTCTTGCGCAAAAGCTCGGATGGCAGGCCGATCTTGCCCAGATCCTGCATCAGCCCGGCCGTGCCCAGCATGGTGAGATGAACTTCCGGCAGGCCGATGTGCCTGCCAACGACCATCAGCAGCACCGAAACGTCGAGCGCGTGATCGTAGGAATACTGGTCGGTACGCTTGAGGCGGTTGAGCCAGATTAGCGCATCCGGGTTGCGCACGACGCTGGTGACGAGTCCGCCGACGCTGGCGCGCACCTTCTCCAGGTCCGGTGCGCGTTCGTCCTCGAGGTCGTGGATCAGGCGCTCGACCGTGGTTTGCGCCTCTTCGTACAGCGGGCTGGCGCGCAGCACTTCTTCTTCGAGTTCGGCCTGATCCTCGTAGACGACGATGGCCCCGCTGCCGCCGCCTTGCTGCGCCTTCTCGCGCGCGGCAATCCGCTTCGCCACATTGATGTCGATATCCGGCGTGCCGCCGCGGAACCAGTCCGCGAACGGTTTCATCCAGCTTGCCGCGTAATCGAACAGGCCGGGCGAGTCGTCGATCGCATTGCGGTTGTCGCGCATGCGATTGCGGAGTTCGGTCGCGGTTTCCTCCTCCGCGGCCTCGCCGCCGATGGCACGCCGCGAATCGAGCTTGCCGCCCCCCATGCCGATGCCGCCGGCCGCGACACCCGCCTTGGGCACGCCGCCGCGGTCGAGCTGGCGTTTCTGGTTCTCCGTGCGGATGATGCGCAGCACTTCGAAGAAGTCGGGCAGCTTTTCCTTGCCCGGGCGCATGATCTTGACGGTGCGCATCACCGCTTGCCGCTTGGCCTCCGGATCCGGTTTGTCGACCGGTTTCGGCGCGAAATGCACGCCGACCGACCGCGTGCGGTCGACGTAAACGAACTGGCAGATGCGACCCAGTTCGAGAATCTGATCGTCGTCCTCGATCAGGAATCCCTGCAGCAGGAAGGGCGTACCGAGCCATGGACGATCGAGTTCCGCGACAAACATGCCGCGCCTCAAATCGCCGATGGCCACCACTTCGCTCACTTTTCGACCCCGATCGTCACGTCCGGGCGGAATCCCGCCAAGCCTGTCCTGTTCTCGCTCGATCCTGCATTCTAGCCGCGACCGTGTCCGCGAACCGCCGAAAAGGTCACGCCGGCCGGAAACCGCGGATCACGCAGATGCCCATGTCAAGGGGCCGGGTTGGTATAGCGCAGATGAAGCTGCTCGATGCCATTGAGGACCTCAGGCGCCAGACGCACCTCGCACGCCGCGATGTTTTCCTCCAATTGCGCCATGCTGGTCGCGCCGATGATCGTGCTGCCGGTGAACCAGCGCCCGAACACGAAAGCCAGCGCCATGGTCGCGGGCGATAGCCCGTGTCGGCGGGCAAGCGCCGCGTAGGCCTCGACTGCAGGGCCGACGTTCGGCTTGGCGTAGCGCTGGGCGAAACCGTCGAATAGCGTGACCCTGCCTCGCGCGCGCGGATCCGCGACGTACTTGCCGGACAGGGTGCCGAAACCGAGCGGGGAATACGCCAGCAGCGAGACGTTCTCACGGAAGCACATCTCGGCCAACGCGGTTTCATAGGTCCGGTTGAGCAGGTTGTAGGCGTTCTGAACCGACACCACGCGCGTCAGGCCGTGCAGCTCCGCCTGCTTGAGGAACTCGGCCAGCCCCCAGGGATGCTCGTTCGAAAGGCCGACCCAGCGCACCTTGCCTTCGCGCACGAGTTCGGTCAGCGCATCCAGCTGCTCGGCGATCGACACCGCCGCGCGCTCTTGCTGCGGGTCGAACTGGTACTGGCCGAACATCGGCGAGTTCCGCTCCGGCCAGTGGATCTGGTACAGGTCGATGTAGTCGGTACGCAGTCGCCGCAGCGAGGCTTCGACGGCACTGCGGACGTTCTCGCGATCGAGCGCCAGCGGGCCGCCGCGTATCCACTCGAGCTTGCGGCGCGGCCCGGCGATCTTGGTCGCGACGATGACGCGGTCACGCGGCTGGCGCGCCAGCCAGGTTCCGACGATCTCCTCGCTACGGCCATGCGTTTCGGGCCGCGACGGCACCGAGTAGAGCTCTGCCGTGTCGATGAAATTCACGCCGTGCTGCACGGCATGGTCGAGCTGCGCATGGCCTTCCGCCTCGGTGTTCTGCTCCCCGAAGGTCATCGTACCGAGGCAGACTTCGGATACCTCCGGGCCGTCGAGACCCAGTTTTCTGTAACGCATGCGGGTTGTGCTCAGGGTCAGTCGATGAATCAGGGTATTCTATGCCACCCCGGCGCAGGCGGACCGAAAGCAGGACCGCTCCCGCGCACGACACCTTGACCGCCATGCCCTTGCACACCACGCCCGCCCTGCTGCTCTACTGCCGTCCCGGTTTCGAGAACGACTGCGCCAAAGAGGTCTCCGCCGCCTGTGCGGATATCGGCATCACCGGGTATGCGAAGGCGAAGCCCGATACCGGCTGGCTGCTGTTCGTTCCGCACGGCGACGAGGCGCTCGCCGTGTTGCGCGCCGAACTGCGCTTTGCCGATCTCGTGTTCGCCCGCCAGCTCGTGTTCTGCAGCGCGTTCGTCGACGACCTGCCCGCGGACGACCGCGTGCCCGCGCTCGTCGATGCCGTGAAGACACTCGGCTCCCGCTGCGGCAACGTGTGGCTGGAGACTGCCGACACCAACGAGGCGAAGGAACTCTCCGGCTTCTGTCGCCGCTTTCAGCCGCACCTCGAGCGGGCGCTGATCGTCGACCATGTGCTCCACCCAAAGGACAAGCGCGCGCCACGGCTCAACGTGTTCTTCATCGATTCCAGCCAGGCCTGGGTGGGACTCACCGACCTTGCCAACAGCAGCCCGTGGCCGATGGGCATTCCGCGGCTGCGCATCTCGCGCGACGCGCCGTCGCGCTCGGCGGCCAAGCTCGCCGAGGCCCTGCTTGGCCTGCTTTCCGAGCAGGAGCGCAACCAGCGGCTGGTACCGGGCATGCGCGCCGCCGATCTCGGAGCCGCGCCGGGCGGCTGGAGCTGGCAACTCGCGCAGCGCGGCCTGCGCGTGATCGCCATCGACAACGGCAACGTCTCGCCCACCCTGCTCAAGGGCGAGATGGTCGAGCACGTGCGCGCCGACGGCTTCCACTGGCGGCCGCGCGGCAGCCTCGACTGGATGGTATGCGACATCGTCGACCAGCCTTCGCGCATCGCCCTGCTCGCTGCGGACTGGATCGCCCACGGGCGCTGCCGCGACACCATCTTCAACCTCAAGCTGCCGATGAAGAAGCGCTACGACGAGCTGGAGCGCTGCCGCGCCATCATCGACAAGCGGCTGCGCGAGGCCGACATTGCCTACGTGTTGCGCATCAAGCACCTCTATCACGACCGCGAGGAAGTGACCGCCTACCTGCGGCGCGAACGCTGACGCCGCGCCATGCGGCGAGGCCGCCATGGCGCGGGCGGGCGGGCCGTGTCATAATGCGCCACCGCAAGAGCGTCGCCGGTTGGCCCTTGCCTCCATGATCACCCGTCCGGGTGCCTCTGATCCGCTAGCAGAATCCATCGCCTGAACCGGTACCGCGCAATCCGCGCGGCAGGCCGATTCAGGAGATTTTCATGACATTCGCCGATCTCGGGCTGATTCCCGAGTTGCTGAAGGCGGTGGCCGACACCGGCTACACCGAACCCACGCCGATCCAGGCGCAGGCCATTCCCATCGTGTTGCAGGGCAAGGACGTGATGGGCGGCGCGCAGACCGGCACCGGCAAGACGGCCGGCTTCACGCTGCCGCTGCTGCAGCGCCTGTCACGCCACGCCAACAGCTCGCCCTCGCCGGCGCGCCACCCGGTGCGCGCACTGATCCTCACACCAACGCGCGAACTCGCGATGCAGGTTGAAGATGCGGTACGTACGTACAGCAAGCATCTCGCGCTGCGTTCCACCTGCATCTATGGTGGCGTGGACATGAAGGCGCAAACAGCCGAGCTGCGCGAGGGCCGCGAGATCGTCGTGGCCACCCCGGGCCGGCTGCTCGATCACGTCGAGCAGAAAACCGTGAATTTCAACCAGGTCGAAGTGCTGGTGCTCGACGAAGCCGACCGCATGCTCGACATGGGCTTCATCCCGGACATCAAGCGCATCCTCGCGTTGCTGCCCAAAGAGCGCCAGAGCCTGCTGTTCTCGGCGACATTCTCCGAAGAAATCAAGAAGCTTGCCGACACCATGCTTCGCAATCCGCAACTGATCGAGGTTGCGCGACGCAATCAGGTGACCGACACGGTCACCCACGTCGTGCACCCGGTGAGCAGCGACGGCAAGCGCGCCCTGCTCGCCCATCTGATCAAGTCGCAGGACCTGCGACAGGCGCTGGTGTTCGTCGGCACCAAGTTCGGCGCCAGCCGGCTGGCGGTCTATCTCGCCAAGCAGGGTATCGAGGCCGATGCGATACATGGCGACAAGAGCCAGCAGCAGCGCACCGAAGCGCTCGATGCCTTCAAGACCGGCAAGGTGCGCGTGCTGGTGGCGACCGACGTCGCCGCGCGCGGCCTCGACATCGACGATCTGCCGCACGTCATCAACTACGAACTGCCGCATACCGCCGAAGACTACGTGCATCGCATCGGCCGTACCGGCCGTGCAGGCAAGAGCGGCGACGCGGTGTCGCTGGTCTGCGGCGAGGAAAAGGGCCGCTTGGCCGACATCGAAAAGCTCATCAAGCGCAAGATCGATCAGGTGGTGATCGAGGGCTACGGCCCGGACGACCACTTTCACGAAGCGCCGTCGGACAAGCGCGGCCGCAGCCGGCGCGACGATGCCGAACGTGGCGAGCGCAGCGCACGCGGCGAGAAACGCGAACCGCGCCGCGAGCGCATCGAACGCTCCCGCGGCGAACCCGCGCCGCGCCAAGGCGGGCGTGGTGCAAAAAAGGACGAACTGCCCGGTGGATTCGACTGGCGCAAGCCCTATGAGCCGGCGCAACCCGAGCCCGTGGCCGCCACCGACGAAGCGCAACTCGGGCGGCCCCACCCGGTTTCGCCCCGCCGACCCAAGCGGCCGGTTGCCGCCCTGCTCGGCGGACTCGGCAAGAAGACCTGACCAGACGCTCGTTTCGACCCGAGCACCGGCCTGCAAGCCGCATGGATGGGCGCTCCCGGAGGACCCCACCTGCGGAGACGCGCCAGACGAGGCCATCCGGCCATGCATGCCGAAAAAAGGCCTGCACATGCGCCTTCCAGACCAGCGACATTCCAGACCCCTGGACTGAATGCGGCCGCTGCAACCGGGAATTCCGCGCTGCCGGGAACCTGCCGACGATACGGACCGTCTGACAGGTTCGGAGGTGGCACATGTCCCAATGGATCGAAGGACGCGTGGTGGCAAATCACGCCTGGACCGCGCGCCTGCACTCTCTGCAGGTGGAAGCCGACATTGCCCCCTTCGCGGCCGGCCAGTTCATCCGCCTCGGTCTGATGGTCGATGGCGCCGAGGTCGGCCGGCCCTATTCGCTGGTGAATCCGCCCCAGGCGCGTCCGCTGGAGTTCTGTTTTTCGGTGGTGCCCGGCGGGCCGCTCTCCGGCCGGCTTGCCGCCATGCGCACCGGCGATGCGCTGCTCGTCGCGCCGCGCGCCAACGGCTTCCTGGTGCTGTCCGAGGTGCCCGATTGCCGCCGGCTCTGGCTGATATCGACGGGCACCGGCATCGGACCGTTCCTCTCGATCCTGCGCACCGACGAGCCGTGGCGATGCGTCGAACGCGTGGTGCTGGTGCATGCCGTGCGACTCGCCACTGAACTGATTTACCGCGACGCCATCGAGGAGATTGCTGCCGCGCGCGGCGAGCAGTTCGCGTACGTTCCCTTCGTCAGCCGCGAAGCCACCGACTTCGCGCTGTCCGGCCGCATTCCAAACGCAATCGCCGACGGCAGCCTCGAGGCCCGCGCCGGCGCGGCCTTCGACGCGCAAAGCCACGTCATGCTCTGCGGCAACCCGCAGATGGTCGCGGATGCCGAAGCGGCACTCGTCACCCGCGGTTTGCGCAAGCATCGACGCCGGGAACCCGGCCACATTTCGGTCGAAAACTACTGGTAATCAGTCCGTTGCGTCACTAAGTTACGGCAAAACGTGATCCATCGCACGCATTCCGCGTGCGGAAGTCACGCCGGCGCTCAGTTCGCAATTGAGCGACGCGCAGCAGCCCGGAAAATTCGTCCCATCGACACGATCGTCATCGGGAGTTTCCGGCATGAGCATCAAGAGCACTTTTCGAAGACTTCGGCATTGCGCCGCGTTCGTGGCCTGCGCACTGACTGCGGGCGCATCGCAGGCGGCGATCATCGGCGGCAGCGCAAGCTTCCAGCAACTGAGCGGCAGTTCGCTCCCTGCTGCGGTGGGCAACAACGGAATCAACATCGACAACACGCTGTTCGGGTTCGACGAAGGCATCGTCACGCTGACATCGAATCTCGTGTTCTCCGGCGGCACGATTTCGGCCGGCACGCGCGTGGCCAGCCATCTGGTGTTCTTCGACCCGAAGAACAAGAACAACTCGGTCATTGGCTCGGTGAGTTTCGACCAGGCCATCCTCGGTTTCATCACCGTGAAGAGCGACCTGCAGGCCACCAACAGCCTGTTCGGCCTGTCGTCGGTATCGTACGGCTCGACCGGTGGTCTCGGTCTGGAAGGCGGCGACAGCGTGTCGATCGCATCCGGCAACGCGCGAGCACTGTGGCTGAACCTCAGCGAGCGCGGAAATAATCCGGCCGGCGATTACGTGCGCGTATTCACGCTCGCGCCCGTCACAGCGCCGGTGCCCGAACCCTCGACCTACGCGATGTTCCTCGCGGGCATCCTGTGCATGGGCATGCTATCCCGGCGCCGGCTGAACCTGCAGCACGCGCGCTGATCAGCAGAACGCAAAAAAGAAGAGGCCACCCGCGGGTGGCCTCTTCTATTCGGGAGCATGATGGCCGTCAGATTCTCATCGTCTCGACACACGAGGTGATGTCGGCAATCCTGCCGGCGGCCGATCGATGGCAGCACACACGCTTGCGCTCAACGATGGTGGCCAGCGCCGCTCAACCTCTGAACGCCCCCAGCACCTCTTCCAGGGTTTTCTTCGCATCGCCGAACAGCATGCGGTTGTTCTCTTTGTAGAACAGCGGATTGTCCACGCCGGCATAGCCCGAGGCCATCGAGCGCTTCATCACGATCGAGGTCCGGGCCTTCCACACCTCGAGCACCGGCATGCCGGCAATCGGGCTGGTCGGGTCATCCTGCGCTGCCGGATTGACGATGTCGTTGGCACCGATCACCATCGACACGTCGGTGTCGGGGAAGTCCTCGTTGATTTCGTCCATCTCCAACACGATGTCATAGGGCACCTTGGCTTCGGCCAGCAGCACGTTCATGTGTCCGGGCATGCGGCCCGCCACCGGGTGAATGCCGAAGCGCACCTTGGTGCCCTTCTCGCGCAGGTGCTCGACGATCTCCCGCACCGCATGCTGTGCCTGCGCCACCGCCATACCGTAGCCGGGCACGATGATCACGCTCTTCGCATCCTTGAGCAGTTGCGCGGTTTCCTGGGCGCTGACGGGAACGACTTCGCCAGCCGGTTCGCCATCGGGCTTCTTGGCCACCGCGCCGCCGGACGTCCCGAAGCCGCCGGCAATCACGCTGATGAAGTTGCGATTCATCGCGCGACACATGATGTAGGACAGGATCGCACCACTCGAACCCACCAATGCGCCGGTGACGATCAACAAGTCATTTGAGAGCATGAAACCGGTCGCCGCGGCAGCCCAGCCCGAGTAGCTGTTGAGCATCGACACCACCACCGGCATGTCGGCACCGCCGATGGCCATCACCATGTGAATGCCGAACAGCAGCGCGATCACCGTCATGACGGCGAGCGGAATCATGCCGGCCGACACCGTTTCGGCATGGATGAACTCGCGCCCGTACCAGATCACGATGAGCAGGCCCAGCAGGTTGATCCAGTGACGCGCAGGCAGCAGCAACGGTTTGCCACCGATGCGCCCCGAAAGTTTGCCGAATGCGATGATCGATCCCGAGAACGTCACCGCGCCGATCAGGATGCCGACATAAATCTCCACTTCGTGGATGGCTTTCTCGGCGCCTTCGAGGATCACCGCGGTGTCGATGTAACTGGCGAAGCCGACCAGACAGGCCGCGAGACCGACCAGGCTGTGCATCAGTGCGACCAGTTCTGGCATCTGCGTCATCTGCACCTTGCGCGCGGCGTATAGCCCGATGCTGCCGCCGACGACCATGGCCGCGATGATCCACGGCACGCCGGCCAGGGTGACGCGCGGTCCGAAGATCGTGGCAAGCACGGCGATCGTCATGCCGATGATGCCGTAGAGATTGCCGCGACGGGAGCTTTCGGGGCTCGATAGTCCGCCGAGGCTGAGGATGAAGAGGATGGTGGCGCCGATGTAGGCAACGGTAGCGAGGCTGGCTGTCATTTTCTTCTTACCTTACTTGCGGAACATCGCCAGCATGCGGCGGGTTACGGCGAAACCACCGAACATATTGACTGCCGTCAGCACCAGGGCGAGCGCAGCCAGTCCACGAATCCAGGCGTCGGGACGCGGCGTGTCGAGCAGCGGCGGAGCGATTTGCACCAGGGCGCCGATGGCGATGATGCTCGATATGGCATTGGTCACGCTCATCAACGGCGTATGCAACGCGGGTGTGACGTTCCAAACTACCATGTAGCCGACGAAGCACGCCAGCACGAACACCGTGAAGTGCGACAGGAAGGCGGGCGGCGCGAACGCGCCGATCAGCCAGAACAGCACGGCGCCGACACCGAAGACAATGGCCAGCGTACCCGCTGGCATCGGGCCGGTCGCACCATGACCGTGGCCCTTGGGCGCGGGTGCGGCAGCGACGGCCGGCTTGGGCGGCGGCGCGGCAGGCAGCTTGGGCGGCGGTGCCGGCCAAGTGATGGCGCCATCCTTGATGACCGTCAGGCCGCGGATGGCATCGTCTTCCATGTTGATGTCGATGGTGCCGTCCTTGGCCTTGCACAGTTCCTCGGTCAGCCGCAGCAGATTGGTCGAGTAGAGGGTCGACGACTGCTTGGCCAGCCGGCTGGGCAGATCGGTATAGCCGACGATGGTCACGCCATGCTTCACCACGGTTTGGCCGGGTTCGGTCAGCTCGCAGTTGCCGCCCTGCTCCGCAGCCATGTCGACGATCACGCTGCCCGGCTTCATCGTCTTCACCATCTCGGCGGTGATGAGCCGCGGCGCGGGTTTGCCGGGAATCAGGGCGGTGGTGATGATGATGTCGGCGTCCGCGGCCTGCTTGGCGTACATCTCGCGCTGGGCCTGCTGGAAGCCTTCCGACATCACCTTGGCATAACCGCCGCCACCCGAACCTTCTTCCTCGTAATCGACCTTGACGAATTCCCCGCCCAGGGAAATGACCTGGTCGGCCACCTCGGCACGTGTGTCGTTGGCGCGAACGATGGCGCCCAGATTCGCGGCCGTGCCGATCGCCGCCAGGCCCGCGACGCCGGCGCCGGCGATGAAGACCTTGGCCGGCGGTATTTTCCCAGCGGCCGTGATCTGCCCGTTGAAGAAGCGACCAAAGGCGTTGGCCGCCTCGATCACGGCGCGGTAGCCGCTGATGCCGGCCATGGAGGTCAGGGCATCCATCTTCTGGGCGCGACTCAACTGCCGCGGCAGCGCGTCGATGGCCAATACGTTGGCCTTGCGCGCAACGAGCGCCTGCATGAGATCCGGATTCTGTGCCGGCCAGATGAAGCTCACCAGCGTCGTGCCCGGCTTGATCAGGGCAACTTCACCCGCATCCGGCGCACGAACCTTGAACACGATGTCGGACGACGACCACAACTCGGCGGCATTCGCGGCGATACCCGCGCCGGCATTCCGGTAAGACTCGTCGTCAAAATTGGCTGCCGCACCGGCATCGCTTTCCACGACGACGGAGAAGCCGAGTTTCCTGAGCTTCTCGACTACTTCCGGCACAGTGGCGACCCGGCGTTCGCCGGGGTAGATCTCCTTGGGGACGCCTATGGTAAGGGGCACGGTTTCTCCTTTTTCAGATCACGAGTCGCACTGCATGCCGGCATGCGCATGGCGAACAATCTCGAATGGCAGCAGGTATCGAACTTGGTACGAGAGTATTGTTTGCAGCAACCAGCAAATGGCCGCAGCGGACAGGTTCAGGCCAGGCCAGAGCGAAGGCCGGCGTCGGCGCACCCCGGTGCTGCGCACTCTTCGAAATCGGGGATGTTCGCAAAGTCAGACACCAGACCAACAGACTGCTCTCCGGCAGCGGTTGCGGCCGGAACCCCGATCACGACTGGCATGAATGCCTCCCCGTACTGAGATTGTGTTAGCTTCGCTCGCGATGCAGGCATCCGAGACGAATTGGGCCGAATCGAGCCCGTTTATTGTCGTGCCCGGCTGGGCCGGGTCGGAGCTATCATACTTAAATCAATCCCCCATTCCTAGCGCTACCCGCGGCCGCGCGAGGCTACCCGCGCGGCCGCATGGGCAAAGGACGAACCGCAGCAGATGAGCCGCAACGCCCGACAGCGCAATGGCGCAACACGCACCCGCAGACAGGCCCGAAGATCGTCCAAATCCGGACTTCCGCCGGGCACACTGGTGCATCTGGGCGAAGTCAAGACCGCGCGTCCGACGATCACGCTGGTGGAGTACGACGGCGACGCCATCGAGGAACGCACGTTCGATTCGATCGAGGCATCGCGCGATTACCGCCCCACCCGCCAGACGGTATGGCTGAACGTCTACGGATTGCAGGATGCGGCGATCATGTCCGAGATCGGCGAACGGTTCGGACTGCACCCCCTGGTGCTCGAAGACATCGTGAACACCGGGCAACGCCCCAAGGTCGATGACTACGGCGAATACATGTACCTGGTCGCGCGCGCAGTCGAAGTCGATCCGGAGACGGTCGACATCTCGTCGGAGCAGATCAGCCTGGTGATCGGCCGCAATTTCGTATTGACATTCCAGGAGCGGCGCACCGGGCTGTTCGACCCGATACGGCAGCGCCTGCGTGCCGACCGCAGCCGCATGCGCAGCCTGGGTTTTGACTACCTCGCCTATGCGCTGCTCGATGCGCTGGTCGACCGTTACTTCGTGGTGCTCGAGACGATCACGGATCGCGCCGAAGAACTGGAGGACCAGGTTCTCCATAGTGCGTCACCCGTGCTGCTCTCCCGCATCAATCACTTCAAGCGCGAGACAGTCGACCTGCGGCGAGCGATGTGGCCGATGCGCGAAGTCGTCAACCAGTTGATCCGCGGCGACACGCGCTTCTTCCGAGCCGAAACGCAGCCTTACCTGCGCGACATCTATGATCACACGGTGCACGTGATCGAATCCCTCGATACCCTGCGCGACTTGATCGGCGACATGCTGGACGTCTATCTCACCAGTGTAAGCAATCGTCTCAACGTCGAGGTGCGGATACTCACGGTGATCACGATCATCTTCATGCCTGCCACGCTGATCAGCGGCATCTTCGGCATGAATTTCGAGTCGATGCCGCTGACCGACCGCGTGAACGGCTTCTGGCTCGCGATCGGATTGATGCTGTCGGTGGCTGTGACGATGGGCGCGATCTTCTGGCGCCGTAACTGGCTCGGTTCGCGCGAGCCTTGACCCTGCGAGATCCCATGCCCGCTCCCGAAACGATCGAATCCCCGGAAGCGCTCGCAGCCCGCCTGACCCGGCTGGAAGCCGATGTCGCGCGACTGCAGCGGCTGGCGGACGAACGACGCGAAGAACTTGATGGCTTCGCCTACTCGGTCTCGCACGACCTGCGCGCCCCGTTGCGTGCCTTGAACGGCTTCTCGAAGTTGCTTGCCGACGAGGTCGCAGGACAACTCAGCGACGAAACCGCGGACTACCTCAATCGCATCGTCGGCGCAACGCGGCGGCTGGAACTGCTGTTCGAGGATTTGCTGATGCTGTCGCGCGCCGGCAGGGCAACCATGCAAATCGAGGAGCTTGACCTCGGGCGCATGGCACGCGAGGTCGCTGCCGCGCTATCGGCCGGTGCGCCTGATCGCAAGGTCGACTGGCAGATCGCCGACGCGCGCGTGCAGGCCGATCCGTCACTGTTGCGCGTACTACTCGAACATCTGCTCGGCAACGCTTTCAAGTTCTCGCGCGCCCGGGATCCTGCACGCATCGAGTTGCGCCCTGCGGACGGGGTTGACGGGCCAACGACGAAGTTCCTTGTCGTCGACAACGGCACCGGATTTGACATGCAGTACGCCGACCGGCTGTTCTCGCCATTCCAGCGTTTTCATGCAGCCAGCGCCTATGCGGGCAACGGTATCGGCCTCGCGCTTTCGCGCCGCATCGTAAGGCGACACGAGGGATCGATCATCGTGCACTCTTCACCGGATCAAGGCACCGAAGTTGTCGTACAACTTTGGGAGACTGCGCCGCCACCGAGCGCAATAGCCGCCCGAAAGAACGAACTCAGCGACCCGAACGCCGCTTAGACTCGTCGAGCATCTTGCGCGCAACGGCCGCATCGGCCTTGGCCTTCTCCAGCTTGGCCGCCTCCGGGTCGGAGAGTTTGACAATCACCAGCGAGATGTTGTCTCCAGCGCCTTCGGCCCGTTCTCGCGCACGATTGACCAGCATTTCCGCGGCCTCGCGCGGCGCGAAGGCCTTCAATACGCCGCCGAGTTCCTCGGGTTCGAAGTAGGCCCACAGCCCATCGGAGCAAAGCAGAAAGGTGTCGCCGTCCTGCAGTTGTTCGACCCTGCCGTGATCGATCATCGGCTCGCGCTCGCCGCCCAGGCAACCGATCAGGATGTTCTTGTGCGGGTAGTGCCTCGCCTGGTCGATGGTCAATGAGCCCTTGCGCACCATCTCGGCAACCAGTGAATGGTCGCCCGACATATGCACCAGGCGATCGCCGCGGAAATGGTAGAGGCGCGAATCGCCTGTATGCGCCCAGTCTGCGCGCCCGCCGTGAAGGAGCAGCAGCACCGCAGTACTGTGCGGATCCTGCTCGCTGGTAAAGCGCGTGAGCTTGATGACGACATGCGCCTCTCGAATCATGCCGTCGAGCAGCTCCTGCGGCGACTCGCCGGGATTGAAGATTTCGAGGTTCTGCTTGGCCTTGAGCATGACCTGCTCCGCAGCCATCGCCCCGCCGCTGTGTCCGCCCATGCCATCTGCCAGCGCGGCAAGCATCACGCCGCCACGCTTCGGGTGCGCGAAGATGGCCGATCGGTCCTGCTGTTCGCGGCGGTCGCCCTGATGGCGGGCAACGCAGGTATCGACTTTCAAGCCCATGTCGGAAGGCAATTCGAATGCGGACGCCACATTCTAGCCGCACTCCGACGCCGGCGCTCGCAAGGATGCGCCACGCAACCGGTGGCGGCTGCGGGACGCCGGCAGCGCCCGTCAGATCTAAGAAAGGCGGCGGTCGAGCAACTCGACCCAGTGTCGAACGGGAAGTCCGGTGCCCGCCTGGAGGTGGGTGATGCAGCCGATATTGGCACTGGCGATCGCCTCCGGCGCTGCCTCGGCAAGGGCGGCGAGCTTATTTTCGCGCAAGCGGACGGACAACTCGGGCTGCAGAATCGAATAGGTGCCGGCGGAGCCACAGCAAAAATGGCTGTCCGCCACCGGAACCAGTTCGAAGCCGGCAGCCAGCAGAAGCGCTTCGGTCACGCCACGAATCTTCTGGCCATGTTGCAGCGTGCAAGGCGGGTGGAACGCGATCCGGCCGGCCGAACCTGGTCGCGCATCACCGAGAATTGCCTGTAACCCGTCCTTCTCCCGAGCGAGTATCTCCGAAACATCGAACGTCATCGACGCGATGCGCCGTGCCTTCTCTGCATACGCTGCATCGTGCTGCAACAGGTGGTCGTATTCGCGCACGAAAACGCCGCATCCCGATGCCGTCATGACCAGCGCTTCCACGCCCTGCTCGACGTACGGCCACCAAGCATCAATATTGTTACGGGCAGAGTCACGTCCTGCATCATGATCGTTGAGGTGATGGCTGACGGCGCCACAGCACCCCGCGGCCGGGGCCTCGATGAGCTGGATGCCCAGCCGGTCGAGTACGCGCGCGGTCGACGCATTGATACTGGGCGACATCGCGGGCTGCACGCATCCGCCGAGCGCGAGCATGCGTCGGCCGTGCGCGGCGGCCGGCCACGGCGGCGGCGCAACGGCAAGAGGCACCTTGGCCCGCAGCGCTTCCGGCAGGATTTCGCGCACCCGCTGCCCGAGCTTCATCGCCGTGCCAAACCATGGAGAAGTAAGCCCCTTGCGCAACGCCCAGCGCGTGATGCGCTCGCGGTCGCCGCGCGGTTCCGCAACACGTCGCTCCGCCACCAGCCGTCCGATGTCGATCAGTTTGCCGTACTCGACGCCGGACGGGCAGGTCGACTCGCAGTTGCGGCAGGTCAGGCAGCGGTCCAGATGCAGCCTCGTCTTCGACGTGACGTCGGCACCTTCGAGCATCTGCTTGATCAGGTAAATGCGTCCGCGCGGCCCATCGAGTTCGTCGCCGAGCAATTGATAAGTCGGGCAGGTGGCGGTACAAAACCCGCAATGCACGCATTTGCGCAGAATCGCCTCGGCTTCGCGGCCCTCCGGCGTGTCCTTTATGAAATCGGCGAGTTCGGTTTGCATCGTTCTCTATTGCGGACAAAGAAGTGCGGAGCACGCCGCTTGCCGCTCGCGCCCCTTGGATGATCGGCTCACAGGCCCGGGTACATCCGGCCGGGATTGAAAATCCCTTTGGGATCGAGTGCCTGCTTGAGGCGGCGATGGATCGCCATCGTTGTCGCATCCAGCGTATTGAACACGGGCACGTTCCCGACGCCGGCAGCGGCGCGAAACAGGGTCGCATGGCCGCCGGCACGTATCGCTGCATCGCGAACCTGTGCCGCCGGTGCGGTCGATTTCAGCCAGCGCAAGGCGCCGCCCCATTCGATCAATTGACGGCCGGGCAAATCGAGCGGCAGCGCAATCGACGGCACCGACAGGCGCCACAGCGGCTCGTCGCCGGCGAAGAACGGGTCGGTCTGTTCCCGTACGCCCAGCCAGAACGTCCGCGCCGCATCCGGGGCGATCGATTCGCCGCCAAGCCGCTCGCGCGCCGCGCGTACCGCCGCACCCGCGCCCGATAGCCGCACACCGAGATCGCCGTTGTAAAACGCGCTGGCCGAGATCGGCAGCGGCTGTCCGCCCCATTGGTTCAATCGCTCGAGCGCCTGGGCCTCGCTCACGCGAAACAGCAGGGTCGCTTCCTCGACGGGCAGCGGCAGCACCTTGAGCGACACCTCGGCGATCAGCCCGAGCGTGCCGAGTGAACCGCACACCAGCCGCGAGACGTCGTAGCCGGCCACGTTCTTCATCACCTGCCCGCCGAAGTTCATGACTTCGGCATTACCGTCGATCAGTTTCACGCCGAGCACGAAGTCGCGCACGCTGCCCGCAGCCGCGCGGCGAGGACCGGAAAGCCCTGCCGCAACGCAGCCACCCACCGTTGCGTCCGGTCCAAAATGCGGCGGTTCGCACGCGAGCATCTGGCCGCGCTCGGCCAGCACGGCTTCGAGATCCGCAAGGCGCGTGCCGCAACGCGCCGTGATCACCAGTTCGGTCGGTTCGTAGTCGACCACACCGGCACAGCCGCGCGTGTCAAGCACCGAGCCTCGCGGCACCTCGCCATAGAAATCCTTGGAGCCGCTGCCGCGCAGGCGAAGCGGCGTGTCCGATGCGAGCGCCGCGCGCACCTGATCCTGGAGAATCGAAATCGGATTGCTCATGATTCTTCAGAAGCGAGGAAGTTCCGGATGGGCAACCTGGCCGCCGCTGACATGCATGCGGCCGTATTCCGCACAGCGGTTCAGGGTCGGGATCGCCTTGCCCGGATTGAGCAGACCGTCGGGATCGAAAGCCGCCTTGATGCGATGGAAGGCGCGAATCTCCGCCGTTCGGAACTGGGTGCACATCTGGTTGATCTTCTCGAAACCGACGCCATGCTCGCCGGTAATGGTACCGCCAAGCGCCACCGACATCTCGAGGATCTCGGCACCAAAGGCTTCGACACGGGCCAGTTCGCCCTTGACGTTGGCATCGAACAGGATGAGCGGGTGCATGTTGCCGTCGCCCGCATGGAACACGTTGATGCAGCGCAATCCGTATTTCTTCTCCAGCTCCGCAATCGCCTCGAGCAGACCTGCAATGCGTTTGCGCGGTACCGTGCCGTCGTAGCAGTAATAGTCGGGCGAAAGACGGCCGGCTGCGGGAAACGCGGCCTTGCGGCCGGACCAGAAGCGCAATCGCTCCGCTTCAGACCGGGAGACGCGCATCTCGGTTGCGCCGCTCCGGCCAAGCACCGCCTTCATGCGTTCGACTTCCTCGGCAACCTCGTCGGGCGTTCCGTCGGCCTCACAGAGCAGAATCGCCTTGGCATCGAGCGGGTAGCCGGCGCGAACGTACTCCTCGACCGCAACGGTCGCACCCTGGTCCATCATTTCCAGTCCGGCGGGGATGATCCCGGCTGCAATCACTTCGGCGACCGCGTTGCCCGCCTTGGCGACGTCATCGAAGGCGGCTAGCAGGCACACGGCCAATTGCGGCTTGGGTACCAGCTTTACGGTGACTTCGGTGGTCACTGCGAGCATGCCTTCGGAACCGGTGATCAGGGCAAGGAGGTCGTAGCCAGGCGCGTCGAGCGCGTGATTCCCGATCTCGACGATCTCGCCGTCGATCGTCACGCCACGCACGCGCAGCAGGTTGTGCACCGTCAGGCCGTATTTCAGACAATGCACGCCGCCGGAATTTTCGGCCACGTTGCCGCCGATGGTGCACGCGATCTGGCTCGACGGATCGGGCGCGTAGTACAGCCCGTAAGGTGACGCCGCCTCGGAAATCGCGAGGTTGCGCACTCCCGGCTGCACGACCGCGAGCCGTGCGACCGGGTCGACCTTGATGATGCGCTTGAATTTGGCGAGCGAGAGCAGCAAGCCGAATTTGTGCGGCATCGCGCCGCCGGACAGACCAGTGCCGGCGCCACGCGCCACCACCGGCACACCGAGCCGGCGGCAGGCCTTGAGTATTGCCACCACCTGCGTTTCGTCGTCGGGCAGGGCGACGAGCAGCGGCATCTCACGATAGGCAGCCAGGCCGTCGCACTCGTAAGGCTTGAGATCTTCGTGATCGACCAGCAGCGCTGCCGGCGGCAGGATCGAACGCAGTTCGGCGATCAGCGCAACGCGATCGACCCGCGAGAAATCTCGCTCGACCGCGCCCGGTTCGACGGTATCAATGGCACCCATGTCCTCTCCTCGCGCGGCATCCTAGTGCCCGTGGCACGGTGCAGCAATCAAGGTTAACCCCACGCGGACGCAGTGCCGCGCGAACCTGCGATCAGGTTACCAGTATCGCGCGGAAGTCGTTGACGTTGGTCAGCGTGGGGCCGGTGACGATCAGGTCGCCGAGCGCGGCGAAGAATCCGTAACCGTCGTTGCGGGCGAGATGCGCCTTGGCGTTGCGCCCAAGCGCGGCGGCACGCGCCAGCGAATCGGGCGTGAGCAGGCAGCCGGCGTTGTCCTCGGTGCCGTCGATGCCGTCGGTATCGCAGGCCAGCGCATGCACGCCCGCCCGCCCGTCGAGGGCAACCGCCAGCGCGAGCAGGAATTCGGCATTGCGTCCGCCACGGCCGTCGCCGCGCACGGTGACGGTGGTCTCCCCGCCCGACAGAATGACGCAAGGCTTCCCCGCCGGCTGGTCGCGCAGTGCGACCTGGCGTGCGATGCCCGCCATCACTTGTGCCACCTCTCGCGACTCGCCCTCGATCGAATCGCCCAGGATAACCGGCGTCACGCCGGCATTGCGGGCGATTTGTGCGGCGGCTTCGAGCGACATCTGCGCCGTCGAGACCATGATCGTGCGGTTGCCTGCGAGACGCGGATCGCCGGCCTTCGGCGTTTCTTCGGCAGCACGCTCGATGTGTGCGATCGCTTCCCGTGGTTCGGTGATGCTGTACTTCTTCAGCACGGCGGCAGCATCTGCAAAGGTGCTCGGATCGGGCACCGTCGGCCCCGATGCGATGACCGAAGGGTCGTCGCCCGGCACATCGGAAATCAACAGTGTCACCACCTGTGCCGGCGCACACGCCGCAGCAAGACGCCCACCCTTGATCGCCGAAAGATGCTTGCGCACGCAATTCATCTCGGTGATGTTGGCGCCGGATTTGAGCAACGCCTTGTTGAGCGCCTGCTTATGCTCGAGCGTGAGGCCGTCGGCCGGTGCCGCGAGCAATGCCGAACCGCCGCCGGAAATCAGGCAGATCACGAGGTCGTCGGCCGTCAACCCCTTGACGCGCTCGAGAATGCGTCGAGCGGCCTCACGCCCTGCAGCATCCGGCACCGGATGCGAAGCCTCGACCACTTCAATGCGCTCGCAGGGCACGCCATGACCATATCGCGTGACGACCAGCCCGGACAATTCGCCCGGCCAGTTGCGTTCGACCGCCTGCGCCATCGACGCTGCGGCCTTGCCGGCACCGACGACGAGGGTCCGGCCGCGCGGCGGCGGCGGCAGATTCGGCGGAATGCAAAGGTCCGGCAATGCCGCGGCAACCGCGGCATCGAACAGTGATCGCAGAAAGGCACGGGGGTCGGCAGGTGCGCTCATCGTCTCTTCCGTTCCGGGCGTGGATGTCACGCTTCTTGGTGAAGGCGCATTATCCGGTGCCTCGCGCCGCCGAACGATAGCAAGTGCTTATGCCCAGCCCTAGCGCGGGTTATGGGCGAACATGCGGCTCAGGCCGGCTTGCGCAGCGCCGCCATCGGCTGCCGGCCGCCGATGGCGGCCGTGATGGCACGCGCCGCCTGCAGCACCATGGCGCCGAGTTGAGGAATGCGGTCATCCGGCATGCGCGGCTTCGGTCCGGCAATCGAGATCGCCGCGATCGGCTCGCCATGTTCGTCGAAAATCGCGGCCGCCACGCAGCGCAGGCCGACGGTATGCTCCTCGTCATCGAACGCGTAGCCGCGCGAACGTATCGCCGCCATCTCGGTGCGCAAGCGTCCCGGCGTGTCGATGGTGTTGGTGCCAAAACGTGGCATGCCGTAACGACGCAGAAGCTCGGTGACGCGCTCGTCGGCCATCGCCGCCAGGGTTGCCTTGCCCACGCCCGAGGCGTGGATCGGCACGCGCGAGCCGAGCCGGACCAGCATGCGCATGATTTCGCGGCACTGGACCTGGTCCACGAATACTGGTACGCCGTCGTCGAGCACCGCGAGATTCGCCGTCTCGCCCGATTGTTCCATCAGCGAATGCAGGAAGGGGCGCGTCTGGGCGACGAGGTCGCGATTCGCGATGAAGGCGCAGCCGACCGAGAACGCCTTGACGCCGACATACCAGAATCCGAGATCGCCGCGCTGATAGACGTAACCCATGGCCTCGAGTGTGGCGAGCAGGCGGTGCGTGGTCGAGGCGGCCAATCCCAGCGACAGCGACAGATCGGTCAGCGACACGCCACCCTCGGCCTGCGAGAGCCGTTCGAGCAAGGCCAGGCCGCGCGTCAGCGACTGCACCTGCCCCGCCGGCGCAGCGTTCGGGGACGGCGTACGGCCGCGCTTGCGCGGCCCGCGGGATCGGCTCTCGGCAATGCGTTCTGCCATGTGAAAATCCCATTCGAATGAATGCGGAAGGATGCAGCCCAGCGACGGCGGGCTGATCATACCATCGCACTTCCGCGTTGGGCGCGATTCAGGGGCAGTGCTGGAAACCGCTTCCAGTCTGGCAGGGATCAGGCCCGCGCCGCCACCGGCGCGGGCGGATGCTCGCGGATCGGCAGGTTGGCGAACAAGGCGATCACCCCGAGCGCGATCGAAATCCACCAGATCAGCGCATAGGAACCGGTGCTGTCGAACAGGAAGCCGCCAAGCCAGCTGCCGAGAAAGGCCCCGACTTGGTGGAACAGGAACACCGTGCCGGCCAGCATCGCCAGGTGGCGCACACCGAACATCGAGGCCACCACCGCATTGGTCAGCGGCACGGTGCCGAGCCACAGGAAACCCATCGCCGCAGAAAACACGTAGGTGCTGGCCGCTGTCATCGGCACAACAAGATAGGCGACGATCACCAGGCTGCGCGCGATGTAGATGCCGCCGAGCAGGTACGGTTTGCGGAACACCGCCCCGAGCCGGCCGGCCAGGTAACTGCCGAAGATGTTGAACAGGCCGATCAGCGCCAGCGCCTGTACGCCGACCTTGGGCGATAGTCCCGCATCGAGCACGAAAGCCGGCAGGTGGATGGCGATGAACACCACCTGAAAGCCACAGACGAAGAAGCCCAACGACAGCAACCAGTAGTCGCGCGAGCGCAAGGCTTCCGCCAGCGCCTCACGTGCGCTGGTCGCCCCCAGCGCGGCGGCATGGCCCTCGCTGCGCTCGACGATGCCGAATGCTGCCGGCAGCATGAACAGGATCGCGGCGCCCAATGCCAGCAATGCGTTGTGCCAGCCGAGGCCGGAGATCAGGTACTCCGCGATCGGCAGCATCGCGAACTGGCCGAAGCTGCCGGCCGCGCCTGCGATGCCCAGCGCCTGCGTCCGCTGCGCCGGCGAATAGCGCCGGCCGACCACGCCGGACACCACCGAGAAAGTGCAGCACGACAGCGCGGTGCCGATCGCCACGCCGGAAGTCAGTGCCAGCATCAGCGGCGAGGTCGAGCTCGCCATGCCGTAGAGCCCGGCGCAATACAGCACCACGCCTGCCACCACCACGCGCCCGCCGCCCCAGCGGTCGGCCAGCATGCCGATCACCGGCTGGGTGAAGCCCCATACCAGATTCTGCAGGGCGAGCGCGAAGGCGAAGGTTTCGCGGCCCCAGCCCAGCTCCATGCTCATCGGCGGCAGGAACAGGCCGAAGCCGTGGCGCACGCCCATTGCCAGCGTGAGGATCAGGCTGCCGCACGCCAGCGCGGCGGCCGGGGTTTTCCAGAACGAAGTCATGCTCGACAAGTTTCCGTGGCAGGCACGCACATTGACACGGGTGCGGACGGGGGTCGATCGGGGCGCCTATAATGCCGCTTCCCCAACCCGACGCACAACCCGACGCAAACCCGCGAGCCATGGGCCACCGACTTTCCAAGATCTACACCCGCACCGGCGACGAGGGCACCACCGGCCTCGGCGACGGCAGCCGCGTCTCCAAGGACAGCCTGCGCATCCACGCGCTGGGCGACGTCGACGAACTCAACTCGGTGATCGGCATGCTGCTGATCGAAGAGTTGCCCGGGCCGACGCGCGCCCTGCTCACCGATGTGCAGCACGACCTGTTCGATCTCGGCGGCGAGCTCTCGATTCCCGGCATGACGCTGCTCGACAGCGGCGGCGTCGCGCGCCTCGAACGCGAACTCGACGCGATGAACGACACGCTCGATCCGCTCAAGGAATTCATCCTGCCCGGCGGCACCCGTGCCGCGGCGCTCACGCACCTCGCGCGCGCGGTATGCCGGCGCGCCGAGCGCGCGGTGGTCGCCCTGTCCGCCGCCGAGAAGGTGCGCGAAACGCCGCGCCATTACCTGAACCGGCTGTCCGACCTGCTGTTCGTCCTGTCGCGCTACCTCAATCGCGCTGACGGCCGCGGCGACGTGCTGTGGCAGAAGGGCCGCAACGCGGGCAAGTGACGCTGCGATGACCGGTCCAGCCCGCAGCGCCGGCCCGGTCGGCGTGTTCGACTCCGGCGTCGGCGGGCTTTGCGTGCTGCGCCGCATCCGCGCGCGCCTGCCGCACGAGGATCTGCTCTACATTGCCGACTCGGGCCACGCGCCCTACGGGGACAGGCCAGCGGACTGGATACGCGCACGTTCGCTCGAGCTCGCCGACTTGCTGGTCGCGCGCGGCGCCAAGGCGATCGTCGTCGCCTGCAACACCGCCACCGCCGCGGCTGCCGCCGTGCTGCGCGAACGCCACGCGCTGCCCATCGTCGCCATGGAGCCGGCGGTCAAACCCGCCGCCGCTGCAACGAAATCCGGCGTGGTCGGCGTGCTTGCGACCGTTGGCACGCTCAAGAGCGCCCAGTTCGCCGCGCTGCTCGACCGCTTCGCCAACGGCATCGAGGTCATCACCCAGCCCTGCCCCGGCTTGGTGGAATGCGTCGAACGCGGCGAACTCGACACACATGCCACGCGGGCGCTCGTCGCCCGCTACGTGGCGCCACTGCTCGCGCGCGGCGCCGACACCATCGTGCTCGGATGCACCCATTACCCTTTCCTGCAGCCGCTGATCGCCGAACTCGCCGGCCCACAGGTCGCGCTGATCGAGACGGGTCCGGCCGTCGCACGTCAGCTCGAACGCAGGCTGAAGGAGGACGGCCTTGCAGTCGAACGCGCACGTCTCGGCAGCAGCGCCTTCTACGCCAGCGGCGACCTATCTCTGGCGAACCGCGTCATGCGCAGACTATGGGCGGAGGACGCATCGATCGAGGCGTTACTTCCGGAATAAGGCCGGCCTGGAAGGCGCTTGCACAGGCGCTCTACGGGCAGCATGGCCGGTGAACGCCATTCTGCGGGTCTCTCCGGCATGCCTTGCCCAGAATGACCAGTCCACGCGCACCGCAGGCCGGCACGTATCTCACAGCACGGGGTTCACCAGCAGCCACAGCGTCAGCCCGAGCCAGCCGGCCCCGGCTGCGACGAGATGCGGATCGCGCACGATCTCGAGTGCGGGTTCGCCACCGCCGCCGCGCCGGTGCAGCAGGTACAGGTAGCGGAACATGCCGTAGAGCACGAAGGGCAGCGTGTAGATCAGCTTGTCGGTGCCATGCAGGCGAATGGTGTCCGGCGAGACGGTGTAGAGCGCATAGGCAACGATCACACCCGCTGCCGCAACGGTGATCATCTGGTCGAGCAGCGGCTCGGAATAGTGTTCGAGCACGCGGCGATGCGTGCCGCTGTCTTCCTGCAGCGCGGAGAGTTCGGCGCGCCGCTTGGCGAAGCCGAGGAACAGCGTGAGCAGCAGGCCGGTGAGCAGCAGCCATTGCGAGGGCGCAATGCCGATGCCCAGGGTGCCGGCAAGGATGCGCAGCATGAATCCGGCCGCGATCAGGAAGACGTCGAGGATGACGACGTGCTTGAGCCCGAAGCTGTAGCCGACGTTGAGCGCCACGTAACCGAAAAAGATGCCCGGCAGGGCTCCGCCCCCGATCCAGGCCATGGCAAGACCGGCGCCGCCGCAGACCAGCATCAGCACGATCGCCGCCGCCATGGACACCGTGCCGCTGGCCAGCGGGCGCTTGCGTTTCTTCGGGTGCGCCCGGTCGCGCTCGCGGTCGACGATGTCGTTCATCACGTAGACCGCGCTCGATACCAGGCAGAAGGCGACGAAGGCGTCGATCGCGAGCGTCACCCGGGCCGGGTCGGCCCACGCATGGCCGAACAGAAGCCCGAGGAAAACGAAACCGTTCTTGACCCACTGGTGCGGGCGCAAAAGTCTGAGAAGCGGCATCATCTTGTGCCCGCCCGGCAGGCGCGCTCGGGGAAGTAGCGCTCGCAGAAGTAGCAGTGCGTCATCGGCAGCCAGTCCGGCACTGCATACCAGTGCCTGCGCGCCGGCTCGAGGATGCCTTCGCGATAGGCCGGGTAGTCGAAGCCGCGGCCGAGCACGATCCAGAACCGGGTGCCGTGCAGTTCGAATTCGCGCACCTCGACCTCGCGGAAGTAAGGTGCATAGTCCTCCGCCACCCGCGGCCGGCTCTTGTGCAGGATGAGGATGTTCTGCGCGTGCAGGGCGCTGAAATCGGTAAGGATGTCGTCGTGCCGCGCATGGCTCGACGCCGGGCCGAACACCGCGAAATAGCGCTGCGCGTTGTAGGACAGGGTCACCGAAGGCGAGTAGCCATCGGTAGCGAACACGTAGTCGCGCTCGAACGGGCGCAGTCGCTCCAGCAGCTCGGGCGCCTTGATCGTCATCACGATGCCATCGTACTTGCGCAGGTGCTGCCAAGTTTCAAGCGGCAGCATGGCGACAATCGCAATCACCAGCACGTGCGCCGCCGCAAAGCCGGCGAAGAATCGCACCGTCGCCGCGCGGCGCGTTTCCGGAAGCGCGCGTGCGAACACCATCAGAACGAAGGGCACGAAGGACAGCAGCCAGTGCGCACCGATGGTCTTGATCGACGACAGCAGCGCGAAGATCGCCAGCGGCACGAGACCGATCAGAAGCATGGCGCGCGACTGGGTATCGCGCCACATTGCGCCGAGGGCGACGCGCAGCCGAGTGAGCCGCCACACCACCAGCGGCGTCAGCAGATAGGCGGTCGTCAGCAGATAGAGCGGTGGCGTCTTCCAGTTGAGGCCGGTATTGCCCTCGTGGCGGTTGATGGCGTTGAACATGATGTTGGCCCAGCAATGGCCCATGTTCCACCAGATGTTGACGGCCGGCGCAAAGGCGGCGGCCAGCACCAGCACCAGGAGGCCGAGCGACTTGCGCCCGCTCGGCTTCCACGCCGCGAACAGCAGGTACGCGAAACCGAGCAGGACCGAGAAATACTTGGAGAGGAAAGCGCCACCGAGCAGCACGCCGGCGAGCGCGTAGTAGCGCAGGTCATCGTCGCGCGTCGCGCGGATGAAGGCCAGCGCAGAGAAAAACGAAAAATAGACCAGCGGCGTGTCGGTCGTGATCAGCACGTTCCACACATTGGCCGGCGCCAGCAACACCAGCAGCGCGCCGAACCACGCGGTGTCCTGAGCCGAGCCCTCGCCACTTCCGCGCAGGAAGGCATACGTCGCCAGCGACAGTACGGCCGGCTGGATCACCACCGGCAGGCGCAACCACCACAGCGCGTCACTCGCCTGGCGCAACGCTGCAAGCCACCAGCCAACCATCGGCGGGTGATCGTAGAAGCCCCAGTCGGGCTTCACACCCCAATAGTAGAAGTAGGCCTCGTCGCCGGTGATCGGCACGGCAGCGGCAAGCCAGAAGCGCAGCGTCAACGTCGCCAGCAGCGCAACAAAAAAAATCCGGCGCAGCGCGCCGGTATCGATGACGACCGCGTCGCTAGCGCGAACGGAACGCATTGACGTCAATGAGCTGCCCTCGGCCTAGTCGTCGTTCTCTTCGACCGCAAGGCGGCGGCTGCGCACCGCGTCGGCCAGCACGTCGAGCACGGCGACGCTATCTTCCCAGCCAAGGCAGGCGTCGGTGATGCTCTTGCCGTATTCGAGCGGCTTGCCCGGCGAGAGATCCTGCCGTCCTTCCTTGAGGTGCGACTCGACCATCAGGCCTACGATGCGGTCCTCGCCCGAGGCAACTTGTGCGGCAATGTCGCGCGCGGCGTCGACCTGCAGCTTGTACTGCTTGCGGCTGTTGCCGTGCGAGCAGTCGATCATCATGCGCTGCGACAGCCCAGACGCCGCGAGCTCCCTGGCTGCCTTGTCCACGCTGGCCGGGTCGAAGTTCGGCTCCTTGCCGCCGCGCAGGATCACGTGGCAGTCCTCGTTGCCGGTGGTCGACACGATCGCCGAATGGCCCGCTTTGGTGACCGACAGGAAATGGTGCGGACTGGCCGCCGCCTTGATCGCATCGACCGCGATGCGGATGTTGCCGTCGGTACCGTTCTTGAAGCCCACGGCGCAGGACAGTCCGGACGCCAGTTCGCGATGCACCTGCGATTCGGTGGTGCGCGCCCCGATCGCCCCCCAGGCGATCAGGTCGGCGATGTACTGCGGCGTGATCATGTCGAGGAACTCCGTGCCCGCCGGCAGGCCGAGCTCGGCGATCTCCCATAGCAGCTTGCGCGCAAGGCGTACGCCCTCGTTGATCATGAAGCTGCCGTCGAGGCGCGGATCGTTGATCAGACCCTTCCAGCCGACGGTCGTGCGCGGCTTTTCGAAGTAGACGCGCATCACCACCAGCAGGTCGTTCTTCAGCCGCTCGGCCTGTTCGCGCAGCCGGCGCGCGTAGTCCATCGCCGCATCGTAATCGTGGATCGAGCACGGGCCGACGACCACCAGCAGGCGGTCGTCGCCACCGTGCAGGATGCGATGGATGCCTTGGCGTGCCGCAAAAGTAGTCTCGACCGATTTCTCGGTCGTCGGAAATTCGCGCAGCACGTGCGAAGGCGGCGCAAGCTCCTTGATTTCGCGGATGCGTACGTCGTCGGTTTGCAGCTTGATCGGTGCGTTCATGGCAACTGGCGCCGGCAGCGGCGCCCGAAAGTCGGAAAAGCGTACGATTTTACCGGAAACAACCCGCCCTCCCGGGCCGGGGCGGGTTTCTAGACCATGCGGAGATTCCCGGATACCTTTTCCCTCGCTGAAGCGCGGCCGTGGCGCGTGGAGGTGGGGTCGAGTCCGTTCATCCGCAGGGCTCGGCGGGATCGGTCGTGCCCGGCCTCGCCCCTTCGGCCGGGCACCACACTCAATGGCCGACGTGACAGAGCGGCGGGGTCGGACCCGCCTGCTCGAAGTTCGGCGGGTGGGCTTGGTCGCCCCTGCGAACCTCGATCAAACGGGCGGCTGCTGTCGTGCCCTCGAGGGCACGACAGCAGATCGTTGTAGAACGCGTCGAGATCGGGCGCCGGACGGCGCCCCGTGCAATCAGGCCGCAGCCTGGAACGGATGGGTGGCGGAATCCTTCTTCGCGACAACCTCGGCCGCCGTCGGCGTGTTGCTGACCGCGCGCTGGATCGCTTCCTTGGTGGCGCGGTAGTTGTAATCCTGGATCTTGCGGTCATCCTCGGCGAGCCAGTGGATGAACACGCCGACGCAGATGTAGAGGTCGTTCGCCTGATCCTGCGGGATGATGCCCTCGGCCACGCTGTCTGCCACGGCCATCGCCACGCCGCGCTGCGCCGGCCCGAACATCTGCACCGCCTGCTTGGCGCCCTTGATCGTCACCTTGTTGAACATGACCGTGTTGGGCTTGCAGATCAGGTTGGGTGCAACCACCGAAAGCAGCGAGGTGAAGCCATCCTTGTTGTTGACCAGACAGTTGGCAAAGGCTTCTTCTGCCGGCGTACCGCGCGGGCCGAGAATCAGGTCGATGTGTGCGACCTCGTTGCCGTCGCCGACCAGCGATTCGCCGACGCGCAGCGTGGTAATGCGCGCGGCAGGCGCGGCCCTGGGTGCCGCTGGCGCCGGTGCAGCCTCGCGCTTTTTGCCGAACAGGAAATCAAACAGGCCCATCGTCGTTCTCCCCGCAGATTGTGATTATGTTGAGTGGCGCCGAAAACCCGGATCGCGATGCCATACCGCGTCGGCGAATCGACACGGGACAGCATACTAAGCAGAGGCGGCAAGCGGATGCAACCGCGGCGCGTGATGCCATGCAGCACGCGCGCCGACGATTATCGTCATTGCATTGAGTGTGGCGAGAGCGGCTGGCGCGCGTTGCGCTGCGGCGAAACCGGGCCGCGCGATCAGGCGGTTCCGCCGACGGTGAGTCCGTCGATGCGCAAGGTCGGCTGGCCGACACCGACCGGTACGCTCTGTCCGTCCTTGCCGCAGGTGCCGACGCCGGGATCGAGCGCCATGTCGTTGCCGATCATCGAAACACGCGTCAGCGCATCCGGACCATTCCCGATGAGCGTGGCACCCTTCACCGGATACGTGATCCGGCCGTTCTCGATCATGTAGGCCTCGGCCGCCGAGAAGACGAACTTGCCGCTGGTGATGTCGACCTGCCCGCCGCCGAAATTCGCGGCATACAGCCCGTGCTTGACCGATGCGATGATCTCCGCGGGATCCTTGTCGCCCGCCAGCATGCAGGTGTTCGTCATGCGCGGCAGCGGAAGGTGTGCGAAGGACTCGCGACGACCGTTGCCGGTTACCGGCACGCCCATCAGGCGCGCATTGAGACTGTCCTGCAGGTAGCCCGTCAGGATGCCGTCCTCGATCAGTACCGTGCGCTGGGTCGGGTTGCCTTCGTCATCGACGGTCAGCGAGCCGCGCCGGTTCGGCATCGTGCCGTCGTCTACCACGGTCACCCCCCGTGCTGCCACGCGCTGCCCGATGCGACCGGAGAAGGCCGAACTGCCCTTGCGGTTGAAATCGCCCTCGAGGCCGTGGCCAATTGCTTCATGCAGCAGGATGCCCGGCCAGCCGCTGCCCAGAACGACGGTCATCGTGCCAGCGGGTGCCGCCTTTGCATGCAGGTTGGTCGACGCCTGGTGCACCGCCTTCTCGGCGTAATCGCGCAGCACTTCGTCGGTGAAATACCCGTAGTCGAATCGACCGCCACCGCCTGACGAGCCCTGCTCGCGCTTGTCGCCATCCTTCATGATCACCGACACCGATACCCGTGTCAGCGGACGCACGTCGGCTGCCATATGGCCATCGCTGCGCGCCACCAGCACCACGTCATAGACTCCGACAATATGCGCGGTCACCTCGACCACGCGCGGATCGGCTTTGCGCGCAAACTGCTCTAGGCGCTCGAGCAGGCGCACCTTCTCTGTATCGGTAAGCGACGCGATCGGATCGTTTGCGATATACAGGGGACGCAGTTTGCCGCCCGCGAGCATCGGCACCAGCTTGCTGGCCCCCTGCGACGCAATTGCGCGTGTTGCCCCGGCTGCCGACTCGAGCGCGGCCAGGCTGATCTCGTCCGAATAAGCGAAAGCCGTCTTCTCGCCACTCACCGCCCTGACGCCCACGCCCTGCTCGATACTGAAGCTGCCTGACTTGACGATGCCTTCCTCGAGTCCCCACGACTCAGACCGCTGATACTGGAAGTACAGATCCGCATAATCGAGCTGGTGGCCGAACAATCGCCCCAACACGCTCTCCAGCTTGCGCGGCGTCAGGTCGTAAGGCGCCAGCAGACTGGATTCGGCCGCGGCAAACAGTCGGGCAGGGTCGATGTCGGGTGCGTGAAGAGTCTGGGTCATGAATGCAATCAAAAGTGGATGGTTCGATGGCGCAGTGCGGGCAGACGCATGCGGATGTCTTCAAGCAGGTCGAGATCCATGTCGCCCACCACGACCCCCTGTCCTTTGGCCTTGCGCGCAACGATGCGGCCCCACGGATCGATGATCATGCTGTCACCCCATGTACGGCGGCCGCTCGGATGCTCGCCACCCTGCGCCGCTGCCAGCACGTAACACTGGTTCTCCACTGCCCGCGCGCGCAGCAACAACTCCCAGTGCGCCTCGCCGGTGGTTTCGGTGAAAGCCGCCGGCACCACGATGAGCGCCACATCTCCCATCGCGCGATAGAGTTCCGGGAAGCGCAGGTCGTAGCACACCGACAAGCCCACGTTCCCACAAGGGGCTTCAAAATAGACGACTTCGCTGCCTGGCTCGATGGTCTGACTCTCGTCGTAGCGCTCCGTTCCCTGCTCGAAGCCAAAGAGGTGGATCTTGTCGTAGCGCGCAACGCGCATGCCGTCGGGATCGAATGCGAGGCTGGCGTTGCGCACCTTGTCGGCCGCGCGCGCTTCGAGTGGCAGCGTGCCGCCGACCAGCCACACGCGATGGCGCCGCGCGGCATCTGCAAGAAACGCCTGAATCGGCCCCTCGCCATCCTGCTCGCGCAGCCGAACCTTGGCTTTCTCGTCGCCAATCACCGGAAAGTACTCGGGCAACGCCACCAACCGGGCGCCCTGCGCCACTGCTTCGCCAATCATCGCGTCGGCAGCCGCGAGGTTCTCGGACACGTCGGGACCGGAGACCATCTGCACGGCCGCGATTTGAAACAATCCGGTATTCATCGCTCGTCCTGATCTGCCTGAAAAGATTTCCCCGTCACGCCGACGACACTATCGCACGATTTCGGCCGGCGCCGGCTGCGGTCTCAAATCGGCAAGCTTGACGACCTGCGGATCCTTCCAGGTGCCGGACACGCCGTATTCGTACGAAAAAAGTTTCTCAATCGGATCCTTGAGCACTTTCTGCGCGAGCAGGGTCGCAACGCCCGCTACCGGCCCCGCAATCGCCGCGCCGAGCGCCACACTCTCCGATAGCGTCGGTTGCACCTTGACGCGCAGATCCTGCGTCTCGGCCGCGAGGTCGGTGCTGCCGGACATGAACACCTTGGCTGACGGTCCCCGTATTGACAGATCGTCCGTGCGAAGCACCCCACTCGTCACTTTCATGCTACCGGAAATGCTGTCGAAGGCGAATCCGTCGGAGAACACGTCGCGAAAATCCAGCGTGATCCGGCGGGGCAATGATTGCAGCGACAGCACGCCGAGCAGCCGTCCCACGCCCGGCTCGAGCTTGTTGAACTGGCCGCTCGACGCCTCAAGCTTCATTTCGCCCGTCAGCGAGGGATAGTCGATGCCGGTTGGCGCACCGCGCCAGGCAAGTTTGCCCTCGAGCCGGGTGGAGGCCCGCTTCACCGCATCCTCATATCCGAAGCGCTCGAGCAACTTCCCGGCGTTAGCACTCTGCAGCTTGAACGAGATCTCGGTCTCCGAAGGATGCTGAGGGCCATCGCTCATGTGCCACTGGCCACTGCCGGAAACGCCGCCATCGGGATTGACGATCGAATAGTGGTCGACCTGCCACAGGTTGCCGCGATTCACCGCAACCAGTTCGAGCTTGCCAAGCTGCTTGCCACGCAGGCTGAAGTTGTCGGCGATCACGTCGAGGCCCGGCAACTCCTGCAGCGATTCGTCGTGCTTCGCGTCCCGCGCCGGAAGCGGCTCGGGCGTCGAGCGCACTTCGGAAAGCGACAGATTCTTGAGTCGCGCACGGAGACGGCCGCGCTCGCTGGCACGCCAGGCGAGATCACCCGCCATCTCCTTGCTGTCGATGCGCGCCTGCCAGGTGCCCTCTGCCTGCGTGGCGGCGATGGTGAAGCCGGTGAAATGCTGGCCGAAGGCAGTCAGCTTGCCGCTGCGCAAGGCCAGCGCCGAGAGTTGCAGCGGCGGCGACGTGCCTGCGGTCACGTCGCCGCCCGGCACCACGAGGCGGCGCCACGCGTCGAGGTCGAGTGAATCGAGCGTTCCATTCACGACCAGCCCGCGCTCGGCCATGGCCGCCGCCTGACGAATGCCGATACCGCCGCGTTCGACGACCATGCGCTCGCCGTCGCGCCGGCGCTGCACGCGCACGTCCACCAGGTTGTCGAGTGTCAAATGCGTTTCGTCCGCACCCGGTGCCCCACCGGCCAGCTTGCCGAACTCGACGCGCAGCGGCATGGCGCTGCCCGCCGGCTTGTTGAGCGGTTCCGGCAGACTGGAGGTGATGCCCTGCAGGCTGCTCTCGATGGACAGTACCGCGTTCTGGCCGCGCATCGAGACCGTCGCCTGCCAGGGCGTGGACCCCGACAGGTGATCAAGCCACGGCGTATCGACCACACGGCGCAGATCTGCGATGCCGGCGCTGCCGGACAGATCGATCCGCGTGCTGCCATCGGCTTCGGTACGGGCGCTGACCTCCATCGGCGCGCCAAAGATGCGCGCGGTCGCATTGCGTATGCCGAGCGAGCGCTCGGTAAATTCCAGCCTGCCACCGGCGGCGGTAATCGTCGGCAGGCCCGGTGCCGCGACCAATTCGTTGCCGGCAAACTGATAGTTGCCACTGACCCGGGTATCGTGCAGATGTTGCAGCGGCAGATCGAGCGCAAGCGCCAGGGTGCCGGCGCCGCTCGCCGAAACGCCACGCGTCACGTCGTTGATCATCGCCGCGACCGGACTGTTGTTGACGAAACCGAGGAAATCGCCGGTCGCGCCATCGACCTGGCCCTTGACCTGCAGGCGCGCATCGTCATGGACCGTGAGGTCGGCGATCTCGGCCGAGGCATCCTTCACCGCAAGCGCGCCGAAGTTTGCACGCCGGGCGCGGATCGTCATGCGCTCGCCGTGAAAACGCAAGTCGCCGACGATGTCGTGTAGCGCCGGCCATTGAGGGGCATAGTGCAGCCGGGCACCGGAGAACGCCGCCGACACGTCGAACTCGCCATTCTTGTCGTGCGCCCAGGGAAACTCGTGCAGATCGCCCTTCATGCGCAGACGGATGTTACTGCCCTGCCCGTCGACCAGCGATGCGCGAATCCATTCGCGCACCGACTCGCCGACCACGAAAGGCAGGTAGCGCCACACCTCGGACACCTTGCCACGCTGGAAATTGCCACTGATGTCGATATCGCCTGCGGATTGCGGGCGCGTTGCGTAGCGCCCTTCGACGCTGCCGGCGATGTCCGCATTGGCGAAGCCGACCTTCTGCAGTTCGACACTCACCTGCTCGCCGGCAACCTTCCAGCGCACCTGGGCATCGAACTGATCGAGCGCGATGCGGGGTTCAGGAAACACGCGCGGCAGATCGAGCGTGGCCGCCCTGCCGGAAATGCTTGCGCTGCCGCCTTCATGCGACGCTTCGATGCTGCCCGACACGGCAGTGAATCCGGGCAGCAGGCCGCGCGCCTGCAATGCCGTGTCGGCAAATCGGGCGCTGCCGTGCCAGGTCGCCAGTTTTTCACTGTCACCCGTCCAGCCTGCCTTGAAATCGGAGACCTTTCCACGCGGCGCGAACTCCTGCAGCGCAAGCCGCGTGCCGGCGTCGAACGGCAGATTGCCGGCCAGTTGAGCAAGCGCCGCGAGATCAACCTCGCTCGCAGTCAGCGTGCCGCGAGCCGGCGCCGCCTGGCTCGCGGCGTGCCAGCTGACATGCAGGTCGAGCGGCTTGATGCGGGTATCGTCGCGAGTGGCAAGCGAAAGGCCGGTCGCGGCAAGGTCCAGACCGTCGACCGGCAGTTTTGCGGCAATGCGGCCACGCAACGCCACGAGGTCGATCATCGGCAGATCCTCGCGCAGGCGAAGCTGCACATCGTCGAGCGACAGATCACCCGTGAATCCGGCTAGGCGCTGCCCTTCCAGATCCGCCCAGAGGGTCAATGCGCCACTGCCCCGAGGAAGATCGAGCGGATAATCGACCCAGGTGCGCCACGCGGACAGATCTGCACGTTCCACGTCGACGTAAATCTGTCCGTTCCATTCGGCGAGGCGCGAAAAGTCGCGCCCGCGGATGTCGGCACGCAGGTCGATCGGTGCCGCAAATGCCTGCGGCGGCTCGGCGGTCACGCCAATCCGGTGGCGTGCACCGAGGTTGACCAGGCGCAGATTGACATTGCTCAGCACCAGCTCCGGCGCGGCGCGGCGCTCGTCCAGCCAGCGCACGGTCGCGTTGCGCACGACGATCTCATGCTGCGCCAGCAGCCAGTTCGCGAACCCGCTACTGCCGCCGCCGCCCGCGAGCTCGATACCCGCCACGTAGACGCGACCCTGCAGATCGCGCCGCACCTGCAAGTCGGGCCCGTCGATCGCCAGGTGGTGCAGGCGCAGCTCCGCAAAGGGAATCGACATCCAGGAAAGGCTGGTGCGCACCAGGCCCAGTTCAAGCGCCACGCGATCCGATGCGTCGTGCACCGCGACCTGCCCCAGATCGAGGTAGGGCCGGATGCCCGACCAACGCGCGTCGATATGGCCGATGGTGACCCTGGCGCCGAGCGCAGCCGAAATCCTGGCGCCGATTTCGTCGCGATAGTCGTTCATGCGCGGCAATACGACCTCGCGCGCCACGACGACGATCAACGCAAACGCGAACCATAGCGCGACCGCCAGCCAGAACAATCGCCCGAGCAGCCGCAGCAACCGCGGCTGCTCGGGCGCGCTGGCTGCGGCGATGGGTGCGGCGCCGTCCAGCGGCGCCTCGGATTCGGCATGCATTCAGTCTTGGCCGTCAGGCAAACGTCTGCCGGCAGAAACAATCGCGTGGATGAGGTGGGTGATCCGGCCCGCCATCACGCCGATCGAACGCCCCGTCTCGCATACCGCATACAATTGCACTCGTGGGGACGGCGCTCGCGGCTGACGAAACTGCCGTTCGACGACGCGTGCCCGGCCTGCCAACAGATGCCATTTTACCCGATCACCCATCGATGACCCTCGAAGACCGCAATACCGCACAGCTCGAGCATGCCCTCAACCTGAGCCGATTCCTGCGCCGCGCGCTCGACGCGCGCGCCGATCTGCGCCCCCAACTGCTCGCCAGCGTGCATCTGCCGTTCCAGCGTGCGGCCATGCTGGAATATCTTGCCGCCTCGCCGCTGGACGAAAACACGCTGCGACCACGCCTGCGCGCGCTGCGCGCGCGCACGCTGACACACCTGATCGTGCGCGACCTGGCCGGGCAGGCACCCCTGGCCGAAGTCACCGAAACGATGACACAGCTTGCGGATCTCGCGGTGGCCGAAGCGCTCCGCGTGCTGCGCGGGCCACTCGTTGCCCGCCACGGCGAGCCGCGCGACGCCGAAGGCCACGTGCTGCCCTTTATCGTGATCGGCATGGGCAAGCTCGGCGGTCGGGAACTCAACGTGTCGTCCGACATCGACCTGATCTTCGTCTATCCCGACGACGGTGAAACCGACGGTCCGAGCGGCATTGGCAATTTCGAGTTCTTCACCAAGCTGGGGCGGCAGCTGATCGGCGCGCTCGCCGAGGTGACCGGCGACGGACAGGTGTTTCGCGTCGACATGCGGCTGCGCCCGAACGGCGATTCCGGGCCGCTGGTGGCGAGCTTTGACATGCTCGAGAATTACTTCATCACGCAGGGCCGCGAGTGGGAACGCTACGCCTGGATCAAGGCGCGCGCCATGACCGGCGAACGCGACGACGATCTTGCCGCTATCGCGCGCCCCTTCGTGTTCCGCAAGTACCTCGACTTCGGCGCGGTGAACGCCATGCGCGAACTGCATGCGCAGATACGCGAAGAGGTCGCGCGCCGCGACATGGCGCAGAACATCAAGCTCGGCCCGGGCGGCATACGCGAGATCGAGTTCATCGCCCAGGTGTTCCAGCTCATACGCGGCGGACGCGACCGCGCACTGCAGATCCATCCCACGCTGGGAGTCCTCGCACGCCTCGCCGAACGCGGCATCCTCGACCCGGAAGCAGTTGCCGAACTGTCGGCGGCCTACGATTTCCTGCGCAGGCTGGAGCATCGGCTGCAGTATCTCGACGACGCGCAGACTCACGCCCTGCCCGAGCGCACCGAAGATCAGGCGCTGGTTGCGGCCGCCATGGGCTGTGCGGACTTTGCCGCGCTGCTGACCGAACTCGACCGCCACCGCGGCCGGGTGAGCCACCACTTCGATGCCGTGTTCGCTGACCGCAATGGAAGCAGCCACGCGCTCGACCGCTTGTGGTCAGGCTCGGCAGACACCGACACGTGTGCGGCGGGCCTCGAACGGCTCGGCTACACCGATCCGCCAGCGGCCGCACAACGCCTTGCCGATCTGCGCGCAGGCGGACGCTATCAGCAGATGCCGGCCCAGGTGCGGGCGCGCTTCGATCCGCTGGTGCCGCGCCTGATCGAAGCCTGCGCTGCCACACCGAACCCCGACGTCACGCTGACGCGCAGCCTCGTGCTGCTCGATGCGATCAGTCGCCGTGCCGCCTATCTGGCCCTGCTCCAGCAATACCCGCATGCCCTGCGCAAGGTCGCCGACCTGATGAGCGCCTCGAGTTGGGCAGCCGACTACCTCACGCGCCACCCGCTGCTGCTCGACGATCTCCTCGATCCCCGTACCCTGGAAACGGCACCGGACTGGACGGCATTTCACGCCCAGCTTGCCGCAAACCTCGATGCGGTGGAGCCGGACGTCGAGCGCCAGATGGACCTCATGCGCGAGGCGCACCATTCGCAGGTTTTCCGTCTGCTGACGCAGGACCTCGCCGGCCTGCTGACCGTGGAGCGGCTGGCCGATCACCTGTCGAAGCTGGCCGACATCATGATCGAGCTGACCATCGTGACAGTCTGGCGCAAGCTGCGCCAGCGGCACCGCGAATCTCCGCGCTTCGCGGTGATCAGCTACGGCAAACTGGGCGGCAAGGAGCTCGGGTATGCGTCCGACCTGGATATCGTGTTCCTCTACGAGGACGACGATCCGAATGCCCAGGAGACCTACTCCCGGCTCGCGCAACGCATGAACACCTGGCTGTCGAGCGCAACGCCGGCCGGCACGCTGTTCGAAACCGATCTGCGGCTACGCCCCAACGGCGATTCCGGACTGCTGGTGAGTTCGCTCGAAGCTTTCCGGAAGTACCAGGTGGAATCCGCCTGGGTGTGGGAGCATCAGGCCTTGACGCGGGCACGCTTTTCCGCCGGCGATCCGCAGATCGGCGCAGCCTTCGAGGCGGTGCGGATCGAGGTCTTGCGTCAGCGGCGGGATCTGGCCAGGCTGCGGGACGACGTGCTTGCCATGCGCCAGAAGATGGTCGATACCCACGGCAACAAGAGCGAACTGTTCGACCTCAAGCACGATCGTGGCGGGCTGATCGACGTCGAATTCATCGTGCAGTTCCTGGTGCTTGGCCATTCGCATGACCACGAGCGCCTGACCGGCAACCTGGGAAACATCGCCTTGCTCGGCATCGCGGGAGAGATCGGCCTCATTCCGGCCGATCTCGCAGCGAACGTGCAGGTCGCCTACCGCGAGTATCGCCGCCTGCAGCATGGCCTGCGCCTGAACAATGCGAACCGGGCACGGGTTGCGCAGGAAAGCATTGCCGAGCATATCGACGCGGTACGGGCGCTCTGGCGCACCGTGCTCGGCGACTGAGCCGGCACCGGAGGCGGCGTGCTCGCCGCGAGGCGCGCACGCCTCGCGCCTCGCAAAGGGGGCGAAACTCAGCGTGGCATTGGCGCCATCGGAGGTGCCTGGCCTTCCGCGCCGGCGCCCGGCGGCATGGCGCCGCCCATGCCAAACGGGTTGAAGGGCTTGCCATTGACGGTGAGCTGGCCGCCACGGAACTCGATCTTCGATTTCACCTGACCGCCTTCGCGAGTCACCAGGCCCTGGCCGGCGAGGCCAGCAAGTTGCTGCTCGAGCATCTGCGCCTGCATGGCCGCGGTTTCGGGGTCGTCCGCTGCCTCGGTACCGCCCGGCATGCGGCTCGCGGCCAAAGTGCCGAGCAGCGCTTCCGGCAGCTGGATATCCGCAGCGGCCTCGAGCTTGCCGAGCAACATGAGCGGGTTGCTGAACTCCTCGGGCTTCGCGTCCTGGAGCTTCACGCTCGCGGAAACCGCCGCCTCACCCATGTCCGACTTGAAACGGAATCGGTCGATGCGAAATTCCGGATTGTGTTTGAGCAGTTCCTTGCCTGGCTCGGCGAGCGGTGCCAACGCCCGGGCCGGATCACCGGCCGCCGTGAAGACCGCCGGATCGCTGTACAGCTTCATCATCTCGCGATAGAACCTGGCGACGGTACGCGCATGCAGGTGGCGGATCGAGAAATCGAAGTTGCCGGGGCCGTAGCGCTTGTCGCCAATCTGGAGCGAGGCCGCCCCGATCTTCTCGATGACGTCGACGAACTCGCCGTTCACCGGCATGGCCACGTCGACCACGAGTTGCTTGAACGCCACCGGCGACTGCTTCTCGCCCTCCTTCACTGCAGCGATGTCGAATTGCGCAACGGTCATGCGCTGCGTGCCCGAGTAGAGCATCGGCTCGTCGTCGAAGATGCGCTTCTGGTCGGCCTCGAACTTCAGGCCGGACATGACGAAACTGCCGTTCCTGTCGGCCATCTGCATTCTTGGCGCGTCACCCGTCATCCTGTAGTTCGCGAGGCCCTTGTCGAACTCCATCGTGGCAGTAAAGCCCTGCCAGGCGAGCTTGCCGACGTTCTCGGGCGAGTCGCCCGGCATGTTCATCGAGAATGCCGGGCTGCTGATGTTCGATACGCCGCCGCCGTCGAAACGATAGACGGTATGCGCAGTGAGCGGCTTGTTGTCGCCAAGCACCGGCTTGAGTTCCTGCATCGTCTTGTCGTCGAGAACCAGTTCGCTGTCGGACGTCGCGGCCGCAAGAGTCGAGAAACCCGGCAGCGGACCATGCTTGAACGAGGAACGCACCGTGAAGCGCAGCGGTTCCAGGACCACGGTATCCGCTGCGGCAGCTTCCGGATCGGCGGCCGCGGCTTCCTTCTGCGCCTTCTGCAGTGCGCGGAACATGTCGCCCATGACCTCGAAGGTCACCGTTTCGGTCGCCGAGAACAGTCCGCGTTCATACTTGCGGTCCGCCACCTTGATGTAGGGCAGCCCCTCGAGGATCTTGTATTGCTCGTCCAGCGCCGACTGCACCTTGGCGCCGACTATCCAGGACGCGAGCAAGTAGGCGCCAATCGGCGCCGCGACCAGCGCGACCGCGCGGGATGTCTTCATTCGGTAACTCTCCGTTGCATTCACTTCGGATGCCGACCCCGACGAGCAGGGCCACGATTCGATCGGGCTTCACTGCGCGATTCGCGCGCCGAACAGACAGATCCGGACCGTGTTTCGCGACCAGACCTTGCCCGACGCCGCCGGCATTATGCCAAATGTCATGACGGCGCGGGGGCAATCCGCGGGCATTTACACGGGGACCACGCGGCATCACCGGCGGCGGGTCGTGTCTCGGAAAAAAGGCGGCAGTTGCGGTTTCGCAACCGCAGCGACCGCGCGCAGTCGAAACTTCGATACCATTCAGGGTGGCGTTACCGATCAGCGCGGCCCGCATGCGACCCCATCAAACTTCAGGACCACCGTGAAAGCCACCCCGTTTCAACTGGACGGCGAGTACATCGAACTTTGCATCCTGCTCAAACTCGCCGGTATTGCCGACAGCGGCGGCCACGGCAAGCAGCTCGTCGCCGCTGGCGAGGTGAAGGTCGACGGCCAGCTCGAAAGCCGCAAAACCGCCAAGATCCGCGCCGGCCAGTCGGTCGAGTGCCGCGGCGCGGCGATCTGCGTCAAGGCAGCCTGAGATGAAACGCCCCCCGCGCTCACTGCGTTCGCGGCCCCCCGAGGGGGCCTCAGTGTGCTTGGGGCGGCCCGGCGCATACTGAGATGCCGCAACTCGACACCGACGCGCGCATCACTGAACTTGAGGTCAAGCTCAGCTTCGCCGACGACCTGCTCGAAACGCTCAACCGCACCGTGTATCGCCAGCAGCAGGAAATCGACCAGTTGCGCCAGGAGCTGCGGGCGCTGCGCCAGCAGCTCGCAGCATCGATCCCGGCCGAACCACGTAACCTGCGCGACGAGGTTCCGCCTCACTACTGACCGGCCTGCGGTCCGCATGGATATTGACTCCCGAGGCATGCGGCCACGCAAGGCCCATGTATGCTTGCTCCCAGGGATGGCATGCCCGGAACGTCCAGCCCATGCGGGTTCTGGCGCATGCCGAATCTCGAATTCGTTCGCAACCGTCCGGCCCGCGAGCCGCGATCACAGCGTCGCCAGCCGCTCGCACGCGCGCGCCAGCGTATCGTCGTTCTTGGCAAAACAGAATCGCAGTACGCGGTTCTGTTGCGGCGAGTCGTAGAACACCGAGACGGGGATCGAGGCAACGCCGATTTCGCGTGTCAGGCGCTCCGCGAGCCGAGTATCCGATTCGTCGCTGATCGCGGCATACGATGCAAGCTGGAAATAGGTGCCGGCGCAAGGCAGCAGTTTGAAGCGCGAGGCGGCCAGCCCTGCGCGGAAGGCGTCGCGCTTGGCCTGGTAGAACGCGGAAAGCTCGAGGTAGCGGCCAGCATCCTGCAGCCATTCGGCGAGCGCCAACTGCACCGGCGTGTTCACGGTGAACACGACGAACTGGTGCGCCTTGCGGAATTCGGCCATCAGCTCGCGCGGCGCGCACACGTAGCCGACCTTCCAGCCGGTCACGTGGTAGGTCTTGCCGAACGAACTCATGACGAAGCTGCGCTGCGCGAGCTCCGGGTGGCGCGCGCAGCTTTCATGGCGTGCGCCGTCGAACAGGATGTGCTCGTAGACCTCGTCGGAGGCGATCACGATATTGGTGCCGCGCACGATGGCGGCGAGCTGTGCCAAGTCGTCCGCGCTCCACACGCTGCCGCTCGGGTTGTGCGGGGTGTTGATCATGATCATGCGCGTACGCGCCGTCACCAGACTGCGCACTCGCGCCCAGTCGGGCTTGTAGTCGGGAAAACGCAGTTGCGCGCGCACCGGAATGCCGCCATTCAGCTCGATTGCCGGCACGTACGAATCATAGACCGGCTCGAACACGATCACCTCGTCGCCCGGACGGACGCAACAGGCGACGGCTGTGTAAATAGCCTGCGTGCCGCCCGCGGTGACAGTGATCTCGTGCTCCACGTCGTAGCGCGCGCCGTAGAGCGATTCGACTTTCGCGGCGATCGCCTCGCGCAACGGCAGTGCGCCGGCCATCGGCGCGTACTGGTTGGCGCCGGCACGCATGTGCTTCGCGACGAGATCGAACAGAGCCGGCGGCGCATTGAAATCGGGAAAACCCTGCGAAAGATTGAGCGCCCCGCAGTCTGCTGCCAGGCGCGACATGACGGTAAAGATGGTGGTGCCCACGCGAGGCAAGCGTGATTCGAAGTGTCCGGGGAAGCTCGGCATGACGATCTGGCTGCTAAGGAGGTTGCAGCCGATTCTGGCAGAATGCGTCTCCCGGTCCAAGCACACGCCGCCATGCAGAACGGTTTCCACACCATCTCCGCCAATCCGGCGAACTGCAGCGTCACCATCCTCGACCAGACTCTGCTGCCATGGCAGACCGTCTATCGCGAATTGCGTACACTCGACGAAGCGGCACACGCGATCCGCAGCATGCAGGTGCGCGGCGCACCGCTGATTGGCGTCACCGCCGCGTTCGGAATCGCACTTGCGCTCGAGGCGGCGTGCGACGACGTGGCGCTGGATCACGCGCTGGCGGTACTGCGCGCAACGCGTCCCACGGCCGTCAACCTGCATTGGGCGCTGGATCGGATGCGCGCCCGCCTGAGCGGCCGCGCCCCGGGCGCTCGCGCCTGGCAAGCCTGGCACGAAGCGCAAGCGATCGCCGATGAAGATGCGCGGACCAATGCCGCGATCGGCGCGCACGGCCTGCCGCTGTTGCAGGCAATCGCTGCCGCGCGCGGCACGGCACGCGTGATGACCCACTGCAACGCCGGCTGGCTTGCCACGGCAGCGCACGGCACGGCGCTGGCCCCGATCTACGCAGCGCACGCCGCCGGCATCCCGCTCCATGTGTGGGTCAGCGAGACGCGGCCGCGCAACCAGGGACTGCTCACCGAGTGGGAGCTGCGCCAGGCCGGCGTGCCCCACACTTTCATCGCCGACAACAGCGCCGGGCACCTGCTGATGCGCAACGAGGTCGACATCGTGATCGTGGGCGCGGACCGCATCGCGGCCAATGGCGATGCCGCAAACAAGATCGGCACCTACATGAAGGCGCTCGCCGCGCACGATAATCGTGTTCCGTTCCACGTCGCAGCCCCCCTCTCGACCGTCGACTGGCGCGCGACGAACGGCGATGCCATCCCGATCGAGGAACGTTCGGCGGAGGAGGTGCGCAACGTCGTCGGCCTTGACGCAAACGCGCACATCGCCTCGGTGCGCCTGCTGCCCGGCGAGGTGGCGACGCGGAATCCGGCTTTCGACGTGACGCCTGCGCGCCTGATCCGAAGCATCATCACTGAACGCGGTTGCTGCACACCGGAGACGCTCGGCACGCTCGGGCCGACTGTGTGAGCATCTGTGGCAAACAGCCCGCATGCTGTCCGCCGTCATTGCGCTGTGGTAGCGTGGATCCAGATGCAGACCAGGCCGGGGAGCGGCTGACAACCAGGAGAACGACGATGGGACTCATCAGTTTCATGAAGGAAGCCGGAGAAAAGCTGTTCGGGCGCGGCGAGGCCAAGGCCGCACAGGAAACCGCCGCCGCGGCGCCGACCCAGGCAAACGTGGATGCCGCCAACGGGGCTGCCGCGCAGGCGATCAAGACCTACATCGAGGCGATGAACCTGTCGTGTGACGGCCTGGCGGTGAAGTTCGACGGCAACTACGTCACCGTGTCCGGCTGCGCGCCAGATCAGCCGACCAAGGAAAAGATCATCCTCTCGGCCGGCAACGTCGACGGCGTGCTGGGCGTGTATGACGACCTGACCGTTGCGCAAGCGGAACCGGAAGCCCAGTACTACACCGTGGTCAAGGGCGACAACCTGTCGAAGATCGCCGCGCACTATTACGGCAGCGCATCGAAATACCCGGTGATCTTCGAAGCCAACAAGCCGATGCTCACCCACCCGGACAAGATCTATCCGGGGCAGGTGCTGCGCATTCCGCCGCTGTCCTGACGCTTCGCAGATGTCGCCGACGGCATCGCTCGACGACCTGCGGCGCGCGCTGTTGCAGACGGCGCGCGCCATGCAGGCCGAGGGCTTGAATCGCGGCACTGCGGGCAACGTCAGCGTGCGCTGCGCGGACGGCGACGGGGTGGACTTCCTCGTCACGCCGACCGGCGTGGACAACGAGACCGCCAACCCAGGCGACATGGTCGCCATGAAGTTCGACGGCACCCACAGCGGGCGCCTGCTGCCGTCGTCGGAATGGCGCTTCCACCGCGACATTTATGCGCAACGCGTGGACGCCGGCGCGATCATTCATGCCCACTCGCCTTTCGCCACGGCCCTGGCGTGCCAGGGGCGGGCGATTCCCGCCTTCCACTACATGATTGCGCGCTTCGGCGGCGCCGACGTACGCTGTGCGCCCTACGCGACGTTCGGCACGCAGGCGTTGTCGGATGCCGCGCTTTGCGCACTCGAAGGCCGTTGCGCCTGCCTGCTGGCGAACCACGGCATGCTGGTTTTCGGCCGCGACCTGCCGCATGCGCTTGCACTGGCGATCGAATTCGAGACGCTGTGCGAGCAGTTCTGGCGCACCGTGCAGGTGGGTCCGCCGCAGGTCATCGACGCAGCGGAGATGGCACGGGTGGTCGAGAAGTTCTCGACCTACGGCCAGCAAGCCACGGCCTGATTCAGGTGCGCTCGCCGGCCGCCGCCGGCCGAGACGGACGATCGCCGGGCGGTGGCGAAAGCCACCTGGGAATCTTCAGTTCGCGCCGCGAATCGAACGGAATGTCCCGCCAGCCGTTGACATGAAGCCGGCCGCGGATGCGGTACTCGACCGCATCGCGCCCACCCTTGGCCATCTCGCCAAGTTGCTTCAGCAAACCGCCCAGCGTGGTCACGGCGGTGAGATCGAGCGTGGCTTCGCCCAGCCGCGGCACGGTCGTCGCCTTGTTCGACACACCCCGGGCAAAGCCCTGCCCGTTCACCTCGACCTCGAATTCGACGCCGTCGATCGCCAGGTCAGTGTCGTTCGGATTGACCACGCGCAATGCCAGGCCGAGCCGCTGTTCGAACAGCCCGAACTCCTTGATGTCCACGCCGGAAAGCGAAACCTCCGGCTGCTTGAGGCGCACGCTGGCGCATCCCGCAAGCACCGCCGCGGCAAGGAACAACATGACAAACGTCCTGACTCGAGCCGTCATGGATCAGCCCGATCGTCCGCTTGCGCGGTTCGGCTCGTTGCCGTCGTGACGCGGCAACTCGTCGAGCCGGTCGTCCCACTCCGCGCGATCGCGGTAGAAAATGTGCGCGTCGGCACGCCGCCCGACCGGCGTATCGAGCAGGCCGACACGAATGCGCAGCCACTGCGGGTCCGCCGCGCGCCGCGAAAGCACCGGCGAACCGCAGCGGCGGCAGAACACGCGCTGCTTGCCCGGCGAGGACTCATAGGCCTGCAGCAGCTCTTCGCCGGACAACAGACGGAAGTCCGCACTGCGGACCGGGGCAGCCGCCACGAAGGCCGAACCCTGCGCCTTGCGGCACTGGCTGCAGTGGCACAGCGTGAGCGTTCCAATCCCGCCGGCGACCTCGAAGCGCACACCGCCGCACAGGCAACTCCCCCGGTGGATCACGCCGGGCGCCTTCCGCTCTGTGCCTCGAGCACGCGCAGCAGGCTGCTGGTGTCGTCGCGCGCCATGCCGGCGCCCATCAGGGCATTCAGTTGCTGCCATACCTGTGCGCTGACCGGCAGCGGCGCGCCGAGGTCGGCGGCTTCGCGCAGCACGAGGCCGAAATCCTTGTGGTGCAGCCAGGCTTCCACGCCGGGGCGGAAATCGCGGCCCACCATGCGGCCGCCGAACAGGTCGAGCACGCGCGACTGGGCCGAACCGCCGAGCAGGGCTTCGCGTACCTTCGCGGCATCGACGCCGGCTGCGTTGGCCAGCTGCACCGCCTCCGCAACAGCCTCGATCACGCTGACCATCACCATCTGGTTGCAGGCCTTGGCCACCTGACCGGCGCCGTTTCCGCCGACATGCACGATGGTCTTGCCGAGCAGTTCGAGCAGCGGCCGCACACGATCGAGCACCTCGGTCCTGCCGCCAGCCATGATCGCCAGAGTGGCGGCCGCCGCGCCCGCGGTGCCGCCCGACACCGGTGCGTCGAGCATCTCGATGCCGCGTTGCTCCAGGGCGGACGCGATGCGCCGCGCAACAGACGGCGCGATCGTGCTCATGTCGACCAGCACGCTGCCCGGCGCCGCGCCTTGCGCGATGCCTTTGTCGCCGAGCGCGACCTGCTCGACGTCGGCGCTGGAGGTCACGATGGTGAACACGACGTCGGCCCGCCGCGCCACCTCAGCCGGCGAATCGCAGGCAAGCGCGCCCGCTTCGACCAGCGGGGCAGCGGCTTCCGGGCGGCGCGCGTATACCGCAAGTTCGTGACCGCCGCGCACCAAGTGCAGCGCCATCGGGCGCCCCATTGCGCCCAGTCCGATGAATCCGAGCTTCATTGCGCCTCCCCGCCGGACAGCCGCTCGTAGAGCTTGAGCACACCGACCGAATCGTCCTCGCCCAGACCGCTGCCGGACATCGCGTTGAACAGTTGCGCAGTCACCGCTGCCGTCGGCAGCGCAATGCCGAGGCTGTGTGCCTCGTCGAGCACGATGCGCAGATCCTTCTGGTGCATCCAGGCCTTGAAACCGGGACGGAAGTTGCGCGCCAGCATGCGTCCGCCGTGGTTGTCGAGGATGCGGCTGGCCGCGAACCCGCCGAGCAACGCCTCGCGCACCCGGCCGACGTCAACGCCGTTGATGCGCGCGAAATTGAAAGCTTCGGCGATCACCGCGACCGATACACCGGTGACGACCTGGTTGCACGCCTTGGCAACCTGCCCGGCGCCGGACTCGCCGATCAGGGTGATCGACTTGCCGAGGCATTCGAACAGCGGGCGCACACGCTCGAATGCCGCCGCCTTCCCGCCGACCATGATGGTCAGCGCCCCGTTGATGGCCCCCGCCTCACCGCCCGAAACCGGCGCATCCAGCATGTCGATGCCGCGTTCGCTGAGGCGCCCGGCAATATCACGCGCCGCGGCTGGCGCGATGGTGCTCATGTCGATAAAGATGCTTCCGGGCGCAGCACCGTCGGCCACGCCGCCCACTCCCAACGCCACCTCGGCCACATCGGGCGCATCCGCCACCATGCTGAAGACGACCTGGGCGCCGCGCGCCGCGTCAGCCGCACTCGCGCAAGCCAGCGCGCCTGCCTCGACCAGCGGCTGCATCGACTCGGCACGCCGCGCCCACACCCTGAGGCTGTGCCCGCCCCTGATCAGGTTCAGTGCCATGGGTCGCCCCATGATGCCCAATCCGACGAATCCGACTTCCATCACGCCTCCGCGAAATTTGTCAGGCATTGTAATCAATCGGGTGTCGTGTCTGTCTGTATGCTATAGGCTGGAAGATGGGGGTTTTTCGGCACCCGGACGATCACCAACAATGGACACAAAGCCCAACCCGAATCCGGCACCCGAGTTCTCGCATGCGGCGGCGCGCGTCCTGCTGGTCGAGGACGACCAGGTCAATCTCGAGATCGCACGCCAGACGCTGGAGGACGCCGGGCTCGTCGTGGTGCCAGCCCTTTCCGGTTGCGAAGCCGTGGCCTTGGCGCAATCGCTGCCCTTCGACCTGATCCTGATGGACCTGCAACTTCCCGACATCGATGGCTGGGAGGCAACGCGGCGCATCAGGCAGCACCGGAGCGCGGAGCCCAACCCGCCGATCATCGCCCTCACCGGCACGCTGCACGACGATGACCGCGAGCGCAGCCTGGCAGCCGGCATGGATGCCTGCGAAGAAAAGCCGCTCACGCGCACGATGCTCGAACGCCTGCTGAGCCGGCACCTGCCCCTGCATGAGCGCGCCGGGGGTCCGGAGGCAGCCGCGATGTCCGCGGAGCACTTGCAGCAGTTGTTCGACGCGTCGGCCGCCCGCCTGATCGCGGAACTTCATGCCGCGCGCAAGGCCGGTGACCGCAGCCGTATCGAGCGGGCTGCGCACACGCTGAAATCGGCCGGGGCACGGCTTGAACATCGATCTCTTTCTGAGGCCTGCGCAACGCTCGAACTGCTGGCGCGCGGCAACACGCCGGAACTCGATGACGCGATCGATGCCGTGCTCGCAGCCCATGCTGCTGTCCGGCGCGACCTGCGGGTTGCCAACGCAGGCGGGTCGGACGCGCAACCGTCGAGCGGCGCAGCGACCGGCCCGCTGATCCTCGTGGTTGACGACGAGGAGAACGAGCGCTTCCTGGTGCGGCGCACACTCGAGCAGGCCGGCTATCGTGTCGATGAGTGCGAGGGTGGCTACGAGGCAATCGATCGTTGCCGCAGCAGAACGCCCGATGCCGTGCTGCTCGACGGCCTCATGCCCGGCATGGACGGGGTGGCAACCTGTCAGGCATTGCGGCGCGACGAGACGCTGCTGGCGGTGCCCATCCTGATGTACTCCGGTCTCGTCGATCCGGCGTGGCGCGCGCGCGCCAGCGCCGCTGGCGCCGATTGTTTTGTTGACAAGGCAGTGGGCATTGCCGATCTCCAGCGCAGCCTGTTGAGCCAACTCGCGGCGTGCGGCGTGCTGCCGCGGCGACCCGATCGCTGAACCCGTTCGGTCGACGCAGGGCCGCGCTTGCCGGCTGCCCGAACCAGGTTCTCCTTCAGCGAGATCGCACCAACGTGGTGGCGAGCGCACCAATGCAGCGCACCCGTCCGCCATCGCGCATCCCGCCTGCCTGACCCGCCACTCCCGGAACCCCTGACGCGTCAACGTGTAAGGCCGCGACAGCGCAGATCGGCGGCATCCGAGGCCGCCTCGAAGTGCCACGGGCATAGCGATTGCTAAACGGAACGCAAACAGGGATCGACCCGCAGGCCGATCCCTGGCACCCGGCGCCACGGTGCCGGCGCGCATCGTGCGCGTGAAATGCAGACAGCGACGCTGGCCAAAGGCGGCCGGTCGATCGCGGATCAGAGTCGATCCCTTGCGAACCAGGTACAGCGATGCAGCATGCCTGCATCGCGCGAATTGCACAGGAGCCGACGCATGTCGAACGAAATTGCCCCCCATTCCGCAGCAGCATCCGGCGCGCCAGGCCCGCACGGCTGGGCCGACGTCTGCGCAATCGACGACATTCCGCCGCTCGGATCGCGCGTCGTCCAGTCGAGCGGCGGTGACATCGCGATCTTTCGCGCCGCCGACGACCGCATTTTCGCCGTGCATGACAAATGTCCGCACAAGGGCGGCCCCCTTTCGCAGGGCATCCTGCACGGCACCAGCGTGACCTGTCCGATGCACGGCTGGAAGATAGACCTGCCGAGCGGGGAAGCCGTCGCGCCCGACACCGGTTGTACGCGCCGCTTCGAGGTTCGCCTCGACGGCCGCACGGTGCAACTGCGCCTCGATTGAGCCGGGGCCGATCCGACGGCGTGCCGAAGCCACAGCGAGCCGCAGGGCGCCGCTCTGCCCGGCCAGACCATTGTCATCATGGCGTCGGCGCCCGAACGGGGCGCGCGGCAGGTAAAGATTCGACCAGTCGCTGCGCGTGGCGTCAGGCCGCCCTTGCTCCTGACACGAAAGCATCCTGCGGCGAGGCTGAACCCTTGCAGCATCCGGAGTTCGGCGAGCCGGTGCCGGCTACACGCAACCGCCCGCACATTCCAGACTGCCCGTAGGCCGGGCCGCTCGAGGACTGCGTTTGCGATGCGCGGGAATGCTTCGGAATGGCCAAGGGCCCCTTGCTCGCACCGGCACGGAGCGCCGCACGACCGCACGCGGTACGGCGCCTCATGCCGCTGGCACAACGGGACCGGCACGCGGCGCTCGACCTGATCGCAGTGGCGTCGCTGATCGCCGGAATCCTTCGCGCCTATTCGATCGTCCTCGGAGGGACGGCACGCCGCTTGCTCCGGTCGACGCAGGAGATCTCGAAAACATGGCAGAAACCAATTCCACCTGTTGCTACTGCGGCGTCGGCTGCGGCGTGATCATCGAGCATGACGAGCAGCGCATAACGGGCGTGCGTGGCGACCCGACGCACCCGGCGAATTTCGGCCGCTTATGCACCAAGGGCGCCACCCTGCACCTCACTGCCGTACAGGAAACCCGCGCACTGTTCCCGGAACTGCGCATCACGCGCGACGCAGCGCGCAGTCGCGTTTCGTGGGAGCAGGCGCTCGACCACGCGGCCGCGCGCTTTGCCGGCGTCATCCGCGAGCACGGCCCGGATGCGGTGGCGTTCTACGTCTCGGGCCAGTTGCTCACCGAGGACTATTACGTATTCAACAAGCTCGCCAAGGGGTTGATCGGCACCAACAACATCGACACCAACTCGCGCCTGTGCATGTCCTCCGCCGTGGCCGGCTACAAGCAGACGCTGGGCGCCGATGCACCGCCGGCCTGCTACGCCGACATCGACGAAACCGACTGCCTGCTGATGGCCGGCAGCAACGCCGCCTATGCGCACCCGATCGTGTTCCGCCGCATTGAACAGGCGCGCGCAGCCAATCCCGAGATGAAGATCATCGTGGTCGACCCGCGCCGCACCGACACCGCCGCGATGGCCGACCTGCATCTGCCGATCCTGCCCGGCACCGACCTGGTGCTGTTCAACGCGATGCTGCACGTTCTGCTCTGGGAAGGGCTCACCGATGCGCGCTTCGTCCGCGAGCACACCCAGGGTTTCGAAGCCGCGCGCGACGCGGTACGCGACATCACGCCGGCCTTCGCCAGCCAGGCGTGCGGCGTGCCGGCAGAGGACATCGTGCTGGCCGCGCGCTGGTTCGGCGCCGCGCATGCTGCGCTGTCGATGTGGTGCCAGGGCCTGAACCAGTCCACCCACGGCACGCACAACACCGCGGCGATCGTGCATCTGCACCTGGCGACCGGCCACATCGGCCGGCCGGGTGCCGGGCCGTTCTCGCTGACCGGCCAGCCCAACGCGATGGGTGGCCGGGAGGTCGGCGGCATGGCCAACCTGCTGTCGGCGCACCGCGATCTCGCCAACCCGGAACACCGCGCCGAAGTGGCCCGCCTGTGGGGCGTCGACAGTGTGCCGGCGGCGCCGGGCAAGACTGCGGTGGAGCTGTTCGAAGGGGTCAAGCGCGGCGAAATCAAGGCGCTGTGGATCGCCTGCACCAATCCGGCCCAGTCGATGCCGCATCAGGCGGCAATCCGCGAGGCACTCGCCGCCGCGGCCTTCGTGGTGCTGCAGGATGCTTTCCGCACCACCGAGACCGCCGAGTTCGCCGACTTGATCCTGCCCGCATCCACGTGGGGCGAGAAGGAAGGCACCGCCACCAATTCGGAGCGGCGCATCACGCATGTGCGGCGCGCCGTGCCGCCGCCCGGCGAAGCGCGTCCAGACTGGCAGATCGCGCGCGACTTCGCGCTGCGCCTCGGTCACGCGCTCGGCGATACGCGTGCCGCGCGGCTGTTTCCCTACTTCCACCCGGAGCAGGTTTTCCGGGAACATGCCGAGACCACGCGCGGGCGCGACCTCGACATCGCGGAACTCGACTACGCGGTGCTTGATGAGCAGGGGCCGCAACAGTGGCCCTGGTCGCGCGAGGCCGGCGGCAAATCGCGCCTGTATGGCGACGGCCGTTTTCCGACGGCCAGCGGCAAGGCGCATTTCGTGCGCATCGACGCGCGCGTGCTGGCGGAGAACACCGACGCGCGCCATCCGCTGCACCTCAACAGCGGACGGCTGCGAGACCAGTGGCACGGCATGAGCCGCACCGGCAAGGCGGCGCGCCTGTTCAATCACGCGGGCGAAGCCTGCCTCTCGATGCATGCCGACGACATGGCCCGGCGCGGCTTGGCGGATGGCGACCTGGCGCGCGTGCGATCGCGCCGCGGCGAGATCGTGGTGCGCGTCGCGGCCTCACCCGAAATGCGGCCCGGCCAGACCTTCCTGCCAATGCATTTCGGTCGGCGCCACCTCTCCAATGCGGGCGTGAACGAACTCATGGCGCCGGCGGTCGATCCCTATTCGCGACAGCCGGAAATGAAGCACGCCGCGGTGCAGGTCGAGAAGGCGTCGTTGCCCTTTCAGGCACTGGCAATGCGCACCGCTGTCGGCGAAGCGTATGCGCAAGAACGCGCGCTGGCGTGGCTGACGCGGCTGCAGCCGCTGCTGGCCCGCTTCGACTATGCCTCGCTCGCGCTCGCCGGGCGCGATCAGCCGGCGGTGGTGCTGCGCATCGCACATGGCGAGTCCCTGCCGGCGGAGTGGGACGCCGAGATCGATGCGCTGCTCGATCTCCCGGCCGCGGAGTGCCTGGCCTATCGCGACGCGCGGCGCAACATCGACAAGAAGGCGCTGATCGTCGAGGGCAAGCTGGCCGGCCTGCGCCTGACGGGCGAGACCGCAGCGGGGGACTGGCTGCGCGAAACCATGGTCGAAGGCATGCCCGCCGACGAACTGCGGCGCTGGATCTTCGCACCGCTAGCCGCACCGCCGGTTGCCACGACCGCGCGCGGCCGCATCGTCTGCAACTGCCTCAATGTCGCCGAAGCGGACATCGTATCCGCCATCGCCGGCGGCGCCACGCTGGAATTGCTCCAGGCCGGGCTCAAGTGCGGCACCTCGTGCGGCTCCTGCGTACCGGAAATCAAGCGCATGCTGGCGACGCGCGTCAAAGCGGCGTGATACCCGACGCGGACACAACGGCCGGGCCATGCCCGCAACGTTTCTTGACACCTAAAGAACGCCACATCGATCACCGATCCGGCGCATCGACCCGGGCTGCGCGCCAATTCGGTGCGGATTTGACGCATGAGAAAGTGTCGTTACCGGCTTTGCACCACCAAAGTGCGGGAACGTTTGCGCGTTATACGAATACATCTGCATCTACGCACAACGTCGTGCCGCGGGAGATAGCACAATTGCGCTGCGCCATCCGGGCGACGCCGACGGGGATACAACAAACACCACGGACCAGAATGCATTTAGGAAGCTCGCGCGACTCAAGCTCGTCGCGCGCAAGCAGTTCGGCATGGATGTCGACGTACAGCGCATCGTGGCGGACCGCGCGTATGCACGCGGGGTGCGGGAACGAATCGAACAGTCCGACGACGAAGATACGCTGGTCCTCGCGCTGTCGATCGGAAACGACCTTGGCCTGCTCGCGACGGCGGCGCCCGAACCGCTGGTAGACGCCGCCACGGAACCGGCTGTCGTGCCCCCGGCGGCAGCGCAAAGGAAGTACATCGGCGGCGTCAGGGGATGACGACCCGCGCCGGGTGCAACGCGCGCCGCGGTGTGAATTGAACCCGACCAGCGGACCGAACGCCTGCAACCCCTCTGCCAGGAGACCCATGGCATGGCCTTTTCAGACCATACCCATCCCGAAGCCGCGTGGATAAACGGTGCTGGCGGCAGCATGCCGGAATCCGTTTATCCATGAGCCTTGCAGGGCTGCCCGTCTCGAAGAAATCGGCAACAACTCTCCCACCACACCGCACCAGCCGATGCGGCCCACGGAACTCGCCCGGCGCCGCGCTGTCTTGAATGGCGGCTGTACTACAATTCCGCCCAGTTCATTCCGGTCACTTCCATGCGATTCCTGCTCACGCCGCGCGGCGCGTTTGCCGCGATCTTCGCCGTTTGCGCCGGCCTCATCGTGTTCGGTCTGTGGCTGCAACAGGCCAAGGGCCTGGAACCTTGCCCGATGTGCATCATGCAGCGCTACGCCTTCGTGCTCGCCGGTCTGGTGGCGCTGGCCGGCGCACTGCACGGCCCGCAGGGCTGGGGGCGGCGGCTGTACGGATTGCTGGTGCTCGCAACCGTCGTCGCGGGCGGCGGCGTGGCGGTACGGCAGTCCTGGCTGCAGCACAATCCTCCCAAGGTGAGCGAGTGCGGCGCCGATCTGGATTTCATGATAGACAGCTTCCCGCTTGCCGATGCGCTGCCCATGATCTTTCGCGGCGCCGGCGACTGTTCCAAGGTGCAATGGACTTTCGCCGGCCTGTCGATTCCCGAATGGGCGCTGGTCTGGTTTGTCCTGATCGCCGTGCTGGCTGCGACCCAGCTGTTCGGTCGCAACGCGCCGCGCCGCTGAGTGCTTGCGCGCGCAAAGGCGCGCGCGCCCTGCTCAGTCGTCGGTGGCAATGAAGAGCTCGTCCTGTTCCACCTTGATGCGGTAGCGCCGCGCGCATCCCTCGTCGGGCGCGCAGGCATGCCCTGTATCGAGCCGGATCAGCCAGCCGTGCAGCGGGCAGGCAACCCGGTCGTCGATCACGATGCCCTGCGAAAGCGGGCCACCCTTGTGCGGGCAGCGGTCCTCGATCGCGTGAATCTCGTCCTTCGCAGTACGGAACACCGCCACCGCGGTGCCGGCTAGATCGATCACCCGCGAACCCTGGCGGGGGATCTCCCGCACGGTGCACACCCGCAACCATTCAGACACGAGGCGCATCTCCATTGGCCGCGCTCCGAGCCCGCTCACGCGGGCTCGGCCTCCTGGCTCAGCGCGTCGCCCTTGCGGTGGAAGCGGATCGGCACGAATTCGTGCTTCTCGACACCCTGCGCGCGCTCCAGCCACGGATCCTTGTAGTCCTGCAAGGCATACAGCAGACGTTCGTACAGCGCCTTGCGGTTGGCCGCGTCGTCCACCACCCTGGCCTTGATGTAGTCGAGCCCGACGCGTTGCACGTAGTGCACCGTGCGGTCGAGGTAGCGCGCTTCTTCGCGGTAGAGCTGCAGGAAGGCGGCCGAGTATTCGAGCACCTCCTCGTCGGTTGCCACCTTGCACAGGAACTGCGCAACCTCGGTCTTGATGCCGCCGTTGCCGGCAACGTAAAGTTCGTACCCGCCATCCACGCCGATCACGCCGATGTCCTTGATGCCGGCCTCGGCGCAGTTGCGCGGGCACCCAGAGACCGCCAGCTTCACCTTGTGCGGGCTCCACATGCCGAACAGCATCTTCTCCAGCTTGACGCCCATGCTCATCGAAAGCTGCGTGCCGAAGCGGCAGTGCTCGGCGCCGACGCAGGTCTTCACGGTGCGGATGCTCTTGCCGTAGGCGTGGCCGGAGACCATGCCGGCGGCGGCGAAGTCCGCCCACATCTTCGGCAGGTCCTCTTTCTTCACGCCGAGCAGGTCGATGCGCTGACCGCCGGTAACCTTGACGGTGGGCACGTTGTACTTTTCGGCCGCATCGGCGATCGCGCGCAACTCGTCCGGCGTGGTGAGCCCGCCCCACATGCGCGGCACCACCGAATAGGTGCCGTCCTTCTGGATGTTGGCGTGGGCGCGCTCGTTGATGAAGCGGCTCTGCGGATCGTCCTTCGCCTCGTGCGGCCAGGTGCTCACCAGGTAGTAGTTGAGCGCCGGCCGGCACGAGGCGCAGCCGTTGGGCGTGGTCCAGTTCATGCCCAGCTGCACCTCGGGAATGGACAGCCACTTCTCCTTGCGGATCGCCTCGCGCACTTCCTCGTGCGTGTGCTCGGTGCAGCCACACATCGGCTTGGTCTTCGAGTCCGACGGCGTGTAGGCGCCACCGACGCAGGAGGCGAGGATCTGCTCCACCAGACCGGTGCACGACCCGCAGGAGCTCGATGCCTTGGTGTGCTTGCGCACGTCCTCGAGCGTGAACAGGCCGTGCGTCTTGATCGCCTTGACGATGTCGCCCTTGCACACGCCGTTGCAGCCGCACACCTGCGCGCTGTCGGGCATCGAGGCGGCGTGCGACTCGCCCTTGTGGCCGGCATCGCCGAGGTGGTTCTGGCCGAACATCAGGTGATCACGCACGTCATGGACGTCCTGGCGGTCCTTCAGCAGCTGGAAGTACCAGGAGCCGTCCGCCGTGTCGCCGTAGAGCACGGTGCCGACGATGCGGTTGTCCTTGAGCAGGATGCGCTTGTAGACGCCGCCCTGGCGGTCGTGCAGCACGATTTCCTCGGCACCCTTGCCGCTGAAATCGCCCGCCGAGAAGACGTCGATGCCGGTCACCTTGAGCTTGGTCGACACTACCGAACCCTGATAGCGGCCGATGCCGAAATTGGCAAGGTGGTTGGCGCAGACCTTGGCCTGCTCGAACAGCGGCGCGACCAGGCCGTAGGCGGTGCCCCGATGTTCGACGCACTCGCCCACTGCATAGACGCGCGGATCGAATGTCTGCATGGTGTCGTTGACCACGATGCCGCGGTTGCAGTGCAGGCCTGCGGCCTTGGCCAAATCGATGTTCGGGCGGATGCCGGCGGCCATCACCACGATGTCGGCAGGCAGGGTTTCGCCATCCTTGAACCTGATCGCACAGACGCGGCCGGATTCACCCCGGACCAGTTCCGCGGTCTGCGTCTCCAGCTTGAACTTGAGGCCCTTCTGCTCGAGCGAGGCCTGCAGCATGTCGGCCGCCGCCTTGTCGAGCTGGCGCTCCATGATCCACGCCATGAGATGCACGACGGTGACGTCCATGCCGCGCAGCGCGAGGCCGTTGGCCGCCTCGAGGCCGAGCAGGCCGGCACCGATCACCACCGCGTGCTTGTGCGTCTGCGCCGCCTCGATCATCGCCTCGGTATCCGCGATGTCGCGGTAGCCGATCACGCCGGGCAGGTCGTTTCCCGGCACCGGCAGGATGAAGGGCGACGAGCCGGTGGCGATCAGCAGGCGGTCGTACTCGGCCTCGGTGCCGTCCTCGGCGACCACGACGCGATGCACGCGATCGATGTTCGTCACCTTCTTGCCCGCATGCAGCGTGATCTCGTTGTCGCGATACCAGTCGAGATCATTGAGCATGATCTCGGGCAGCGTCATCTCGCCCGACAGCACCGGCGAGAGCAGGATGCGGTTGTAGTTGCCGTGCGGCTCGGCCCCGAACACCGTGATGTCATAGAGATCCGGCGCGTACTTGCGCAGCTCCTCCAGCGTGCGTACGCCCGCCATGCCGTTGCCGATCATCACCAGTTTCATCTTTTCCATTGCCTCTCACCTCGATCGATCGCCACTTCTTGCGAAATGACCAGACTCATCACGTAACGAGCAATCGACATGGCGCGAACTCTCGCTTGTTGCCCGGCCGCCATTGGCCGCGCCTCCAGACCGAACTGCCACCTCAAATCACGCTGCCGCGCGCTGCGCCGGTTGCGCAACGCGGGCAAGCGACACCACCTTGCCGACCACGATCAGCGCCGGGCTCTCCAGCGCCGCTTCGCACCCCACCGCCGCAAGCCCCGAAAGCGCGGCGAGCACTTCGCGCTGGGCCGAGAGCGTGCCCTGCTCGATCACCGCGGCGGGCGCCGACGGATCCATGCCGCCGAGAACAAGCCCTTCCACGATGCGCGCACCGCGCGCAGCGTGAGCAGATCCGCCGCCCCCGGACCGGCACCGATCAGCATGGCCTTCGCGGGCTTCACGATTGCCCTCACGCCGCCTTCCTGAGCTGCTTCTGGTAAAGGAACTCGAGCAACGCCGCACGGTACTCGGCAAAGTCGCGATCGTGCGCGAGCGCGAGCCGGTTGCGCGGACGCTCGAGGCGTACCGTCAGGATCTCGCCGACGGTCGCCGCCGGGCCGTTGGTCATCATCACGACGCGGTCGGACAGCAGCACCGCTTCATCGACATCGTGGGTCACCATGACCACCGTCGCGCCGGTCTTTTCCATCACGCCGAGCAACTCGTCCTGCAGGCTGGCGCGCGTCAGCGCGTCGAGCGCGCCGAACGGCTCGTCCATCAGCAGGATCTTTGGCTCCATCGCGAAGGCACGCGCGATTCCGACACGCTGTTTCATCCCGCCCGAAATCTCGTGCGGGTACTTGTGCATGGCATGGTCCATATGCACCATCCCAAGCGCCGCCTCGGTGCGTGCCTTGAGCTTCGGCTTGCCCTCCTTGACCGCAAACACGCGCTCGACAGCCAGATAGACGTTCTCGAAGCACGTCAGCCAAGGCAGCAACGAGTGGTTCTGGAATACGACCGCGCGCTCCGGCCCGGGGCCGCCGATCTCGCGGCCGTCGCACAACAGTACGCCGCTGGTGGGCAACGTGAGGCCGGCGATCAGATTGAGCAACGTGGATTTGCCGCAGCCGGAATGCCCGATCAAGGTGACGAACTCTCCTTCCGAGATGGTCAGATCGATGTCGCGCAGGGCGACGAACCGTCCCTGCTTGGTGTCGAAACTCATACCGGCGTTCTCGACGCGTACCATGGCCTTGTTCATTTGAACCTCCGATTCCTTGGCAGGACGCACTGCGCTCACGCCTGCCATGCCTCGTGCATTGATGAGGTCAAGCGTTGCCGTAGCTAAAGCGCTTTGCGATCAGGATCAGCGTCTGCTCGAGCAGCAGGCCGACGATGCCGATGACGAAGATCGCGATGATGATGTGCTCGACCTTCAGGTTGTTCCACTCGTCCCACACCCAGAAGCCGATGCCCACGCCGCCGGTCAGCATCTCCGCCGCGACGATCACCAGCCAGGCGGTACCGATCGACAGGCGGATGCCGGTCAGCATGTAGGGCAGCACCGAGGGAAACAGGATCTTGGTGACGATCTTCCACTCGTTGAGGTTGAGCACGCGCGCGACGTTCATGTAGTCCTGCGGCACGCGCTGCACGCCGACTGCCGTGTTGATGATCATCGGCCAGATCGAGCAGATGAAGATCGTCCATGTCGCCGCCGGATCGGCCTGCTTGAACACCAGCAGCCCGATCGGCAGCCAGGCGAGCGGGCTCACCGGACGCAGCAGCGAGATGATCGGCGACACCATGCTGTTCATGAACGCGAAGCGGCCGATGATGAAGCCGAGCGGAATGCCGACTAGCGCGGCAAATCCGAAACCGATTCCCACGCGCTTGAGCGAGGAGAGCACGTTCCAGCCGATGCCCTGGTCGTTGGGGCCGTTGCTGTAGAAGGGGTCGGCAAACAGCGTCGCCGCGGCCTGCCAGGTCTGCGCCGGGCCGGGAATGCTGCCTTTCATTGCGACCATGGCCCAGATACCGATCAGCAGCCCGATGCCGACGACCGGCGGCACCACCACCTTGAACAGCGGCAGCAGGCGGCGCGAGAGCGGCTGGCGCGAGGCTCGAGCGGATTCCGCCGGCATTGCTGGTTCGGCTGCGGCGGGCACCGGAGTCGGGTTTCCGTTCATCGTCACGATGCGGACGGGGCTTGCGTCGGCCACGGGTGGTACGGCGAGGGTGGCGGCATTCATTCCGGATGCTCCTGTGTTCGTCTTTCGGCTGCCCCGGTCGGCCCGCGATCCGCGCGCCGGCCTGCAAGGCACGGTACTCAGGCGGTGTTGACCTTGAACGAGCCGGCGTACTTCTTCGGATCCCTGCCGTCCCAGACCACGCCATCGATCAACTTCGACGTGCGCATGTCGGATTTCGGCAAGCCGATGCCGACCGCCGTCGCCGCCTGCCTGTAGATGTCGGTGCGGTTGACCGCCCTGGCTACCGCAAGGTAGTCCGGGTCGCTCTTGAGCAGCCCCCAACGGCGATGCTGCGTGAGGAACCACATGCCATCCGACAGGTACGGGAAGTTGACCGCCCCGTCGTTGAAGAACTTCATCGCGTTCTTGTCGTCCCAGCTCTTGCCGAGTCCGTTCTGGTAGCGGCCGAGCATGCGCGCGAGGATGACGTCCATGTCGGTGTTGACGTAGGACTTTTGCGCGATGGTTTCCGCCGTCTTCTGGCGATTGCCAAGCGAGGCGTCGATCCAGCGACCGGCCTCGAGGACCGCGGCGGTCATCGCGCGCGCGGTGTTCGGGTTTTTCTGCACGAATTCGGCGGTGGTGCCGAGCACCTTTTCCGGGTGGTCGACCCAGATATCCTGGGTGGTCACAGCGGTAAAGCCGATGTTGTCGATGATCGCGCGGTTATTCCACGGTTCGCCTACACAGAAGCCGTCCATGTTGCCGACGCGCATGTTGGCGACCATCTGCGGCGGCGGCACCGTGATGACTTTGACATCTTTCATCGGATTGATGTCGTTGGCCGCCAACCAGTAGTAGAGCCACATGGCGTGGGTGCCGGTGGGGAATGTCTGGGCGAAGGTGTACTCGCCTGGCTTCGAGACGATCAGCTTCTTCAGGCCAGCCCCGTCGGTCACGCCTTGCTCCTTGAGTTTGTTCGACAGCGTGATCGCCTGGCCGTTGTTGTTGATTGACATCAGCACCGCCATGTCCTTCTTCGGCCCGCCGATGCCCAGATGCACGCCATAGACGAGGCCGTAGAGCACGTGCGCCGCATCGAGCTCGCCGTTGACGAGTTTGTCGCGAACCGCCGCCCAGGAGGCTTCCTTGCTCGGGATGATCTTGATGCCGTACTTTTCGTCGAACTTGTTTACTGCGGCCATGACGACCGACGCACAGTCGGTCAGCGGGATGAAGCCGATGCGAACCTCCTTCTTCTCGGGCGCGTCCGAACCGGCGGCAAACGCGCCGCTTCCGGGCAGCGCACTCATCAGTGCGGCACCCGCGCCGAGTGCGGCGCCCTGCCTGAGAAAACCGCGGCGAGAGGGGTCGCGCAGCAGCGTTCGCGCATCGAACAGCTTGTCATCCATGTCATGCTCCAGTGCATCGAGTGAGAATCCAAAAAAAATGGGCGGCCATGCGGCAGGGAGAGGAGACCCCTGTCGATGGACGCCCTTGTCCGTTGATCACTCCGATCATCACGATCCGCCGTTGGACCGCTCGTGACAATCCCTTTGCAAGCGCTATGCCACTTGCAGAGAATGCCCTGGAACCCGCATGGATACTGGCTTCCAGACCGATTGTTAACACGAGGCAGAGGGCGCCGGCAATGAGATGACTCGCACTGTCGCAGTGCAATATGACGCCTGCCGCGCACTAATCGGGCGCATCAGGAAAACAAGGGGAAATGCATAAGGCGGGCTCGCGCGCGCTGCGCGGCGGCCCCGCGATCAGGGAAGAATCAGAGCAGGAGATTCGCCATGTCGATCACGTCCTGCGACACGGCGGCTATGGTCTTGCCGCGCTCCATCGCGAGCTTGCGCAGCGCGTGATAGGCGTCGTCCTCGGACAGCGACCGCGCTTTCATCAGCATGCCCTTGGCGCGGTCGACGAGCTTGCGCTCGGCAAGCTTGCGATTGGATTGCGCAAGTTCGTTGCGCAACGCCAGGTGCGACTCGAACTGCGCCACTGCGACGTCGAGCACCGGCTTGATGCGGGAGGCCTCGACGCCGTCGACGACGTAGGCGGAAACGCCAGCCTGTACCGCCTTGCGTATCGCCTGGCTATCGGCGTCCTGGGCGAACATCACGATCGGCCGCGGGTTCGCGCGGTCGAGCACCGACAAGTGCTCCAGGGTGTCGCGCGTCGGCGAATCGGTTTCGATCAGGATGACGTCCGGGCGTGTGGCCTCGACATGGCGCACGAGATCGATCGCGCTGGGCAGCACCGCCGCAACCTGGTGACCGGCCAGCGCGAGACTGGCGCAGATGTCGCCAGCGCGGGTATGCGATTCATCGATGACGAGCACGCGCAGCATTGGTTGCAGTTCCGGTGAGATCCTGCGTGGATTCTAGCAATCCACGCACCAGGGCAGACCTATTGCAGTTCAAATCTCGTAGCAGGCCGCAGGCGACACTATGTTGATGCAGTCGACAATGACGGTCGACATGTCGTCGAACGGCGGCCGGTCGCCGAGGTGGGCTGACAACGCTGCCTGAAGCCATTCCAGCCGGTGAATGCCTGGCGGGGCCGACGCCAGCGTGTCGATCAGGCGCTGCTCGCCGAAGGCCTCGCCGGCCGCATTCTCCGCTTCGATCACACCATCGGACACAAGGACGAGCTGGCGGGAACCCGACCATTCGAAAATCTCGGGCCGGGTAATGAGCGGCATGGTATCGACGATCCCCAGAGGCAGCTGGCGCGAGCGGAAGCGGTCGACGACCCGTCCGGACTCATCGAGGAGCAGCGCTGGCGGGGTTCCCCCCACCCAGATCTCGCCGGACCCGTCGCTTTCGTCGATGCACAGCAGGGTCGCCGCCACGAAGCGGCCGATCGGGGCGACACGCTTGACCTCGTTGTTGAGCTCGCCGACCAGCGAAGGCAGCGCCATGTCCTGTGCGACCAGGCGATAGAAAAGGGACAACAGCGGCAGCACGCTGATTGCCGCGGCGAGGCCGTGCCCCGTCGCATCGGCCAGCATCAAGTACAGGCGTCCGCCGGAGGAACGACGCGCGGCGACGACGTCACCGGAAAACCGCTTGGCGGCGACAACCGAATATCGCAACCGCTCGTCGCCCAGCGCATCGCGCTTAAGCTGCCGCTCGATCGTCGCCTTGGCCAGATCGGCCTCGTGCTCGTTCTCTTCCCGGTAGCGCTCGAGCCGCTGCGCGGCCTCGCGCTGCTCGCGCTCGATGCGGCGCCGCTCGGAAATGTCCTGAACCACGGTCCAGACGTACTGGCGACCGTCCGCGCCCGTGATTCTCGACCCGTGGAGCAGAACCGGCACCGCGGTTCCGTCGGCGCGGATGAATTCCTTCTCGTACGGACCGAAACGGCCGGTTCTGGCGATCTGGCCGATCTGCTCGACCTCCTGCGCGATGTATCCGGGCGGCGTGACGGTCGCGGCGTCCATGCCCAGCACTTCCTCCTCCGCACGGCCCAACAACTGCGCGAAGCTGTGATTGCACTGGACAAAACGTCCGTCCATGTCGCACAGGACCAGGCCGAGTTCCGACGAATGGTAGAGCAGCGACAGCTTCTCCAGCGACTCGCGCAATTGAGCTTCGCTGGCCTTGCGTTCGGTGACGTCGCGCAGGACGGCGATCAAACGCGGGCTTCCCTGTGCCGGCAGCTCTGTCAGGCCAACCTCGATCGGAAATATGCTGCCGTCGGCGCGGCGACCGAGCATGTCGTGCGTGCGGCCAAGCGCCGGCATGCGGAACGAGGACGAGTCGACGCCAGCCGAATCGCCGAAGAGAACGGGGAGCAGATTGCCGACCAGCGCGGCTTCGCCGCAGCCGAATATGCGCTGGGCTGCAGGATTGCAGTCCAGGATCCGCCCGTGATGATCGAGCGTGACCAGCCCGTCGATGATCGCTGCACCGGTCGCCTCGAGTCGTCCGATCAGCATCTGGCGGCGCCTGTCGGCATGCACGCCGTGGACCAGCGCACCGATGCGCGCAGCAAACAGCCGGAAGCTCAGCGGCAAGGTCAGGTAATCGTCCGCGCCCGCGTCGAAGCCGGCAACCACGTCCTCCTCCCGCGAGAGTGCCGAAAGCACGATCACGGGCACCCAACGGCCATGCGTCGCCGACTTGATGCGCCGCGTCGCCTCGTAGCCGTCCAGCTTGGGCATCACGATATCCATCAGCACGAGATCGGGCCGATGCCGATGATAGAGCGCTACGGCCTCCTCGCCATCGCAGGCCTCGATGCTGTGATGCCCGAGGCGCGCGAGGAAGGTGGATACCATGGCGCGCACGTCCGCTGCGTCGTCGGCGACCAGCACCGTGACCGGCGATTGTGATTCATCCAGCATTTCCCGCACCTACCCTCGATCGTCGCCCAGAGAGATTGCTGCCTCGACGATGTTGCCGTTCCCCAGGTAGTTCACCGAGGCGAACGCGAGGCTGCGCGCGAGCGCGATGCCGCGACCATTGGGGTCGAAGGCGCGCTCGGGATCGAATTCGAGGTAGCGGTCCCAGTCGAAACCCTGCCCTTGGTCTGTGATTCTGAACGAGAGCGCCTCGCTGTCGCGCGAAAGATCGACGATCACGCGCTTGGCTGCATTTTCCTCGAGCGCGAGCCGGCGCGCGATCTCCTCGGACCAGCCGTCTTCCTGCTTGAGGCGCGATTTTTCCGCGTAGGTTATGCCGAGATTGCCGTGCTCGATGCCGTTGATGATCAATTCCGAAAGGCCCATGGCCGCGGTTTCCGGTTCGGGACAGATCTGCGCAAGATAGCCGGCGAGTATCTGCGCCTCCTCGAGCGTGCGCACCTCGTAGGTGCCGCGGCGCACGAGGGCGATCGCGCTTCTCTGGGCGTGAATCCGGTCCGCCAGGTCCCGCCGGTTGCGCAGCTCGTCCAGCGCCGAGCGCATGATGGCAAGCAGGGTGCCCTGTTCGAATGGCTTCGTGAGGTAGTAGTGCGCGCCGCTCTGCAAGCCTTCGCGTACCTGGTTCGGCGTGGCTGCGGCGGTCTGCATGATCACGGGCAGCTCGCGCAACCGTGGTTCCGACTTTATCCGGCGCAGCAGTTCGATGCCATCCAGGCCGGGCATCATTCGATCGAGCAGGATGAGGTCGAAACCATGTTGCTCATCGGACAGCGCCGCCCAGGCAGCCTCTCCGGATTCGACCATTTCGGGTTGGTAGTCGCTGTCGGACAGGTACTCGCCGATGATCTCGAGGTTCATCGGTTCGTCGTCGACAACCAGAACGCGTGCAAAAGACATGTTTACCTCTGTAATGCAGAAACTGAATTGACCGTGCCGGAAAGGCGGATGGGCAGGCGAACGACGAAATCGGTGCCGCCGTTCGCGTTCGGGCGGGCCTGGATCGTTCCGCCATGTGCGTGCACGATCTCCCGCGTGATCGCCAGCCCCAGACCGGTGCCACCGGCGCCCGTGCGTGTCTTGCTGCTCTGTACGAACTTGTCGAAAACACGCTCCAGCTCGGAGGCGGGAATGCCGACCCCTTCATCCGAAACGACGATCTCGACGGCGTCGACCGCCCGCCCTGCATCCTCGCTGCGACGTCCCAGCGGCAACTCGCAGCGCGCAAGGCGAATCTCGACACCGCGTCCGCAGGGCGTGAACTTCACCGCATTGGACAACAGGTTGCGCAGCACCTGTCCGACGCGCGCTCCGTCCACCCAGATGCGCGGCTGTTCACCGTCAGCCACGATGCGCATGCCGACGCCCTTCGCCTGAAATATCGCCTCGAATTCGATCGTCGCATCGCGGACCAGGTCGAGCACCTGGAACGGACGTACATCGAGCACCATCTTGCCTGCTTCGAGCTTGGACAGATCGAGAAGATCGTTGAGCAGGTTGAGCAGGCGGTCACCGCTGACGTGTATGCGTTCGAAATACTCCCTGAGCTTGCCCTGTTCGTCCTTTTGCGCCCGTCCCTCGCCCAGCTTGGCGAACGAAAGGATGGCATGCATCGGCGTGCGCAACTCGTGCGACATGTTGGACAGGAATTCCGTCTTGACGCGGCTCGCACGCTGCGCCTCGTCGCGCGCAGCGCGCGCCTCCGCAGTCTGTTCGTCGACCATCTCGCGCAGGTGATCCCTGTGGCGGGCAAGCTCGTCTTCTGCATGCTTGCGAGCCTGTTCCGAGCGGCGCGCCATGAGCAGTTTGCCGAAGGTGCTCAGCAGCGGTTCGAGCTCATCGACGAACGCCCGATCGAAGCCGCCTTCGCGGTTCGCGAGCCCCACCATGCCGAGCAGTTCGTCTCCGTTGCGCACCGGGAGCCCCGCGAAGTTGAACATCGCGGGGTGCCCCGGCGGCAGCCGCTGCGCCCGCGGATCACGCTCGGTATCGTTGGAGATCACCGCGCCGTCGTTTGCCAGGACCGCGCCGAACAGCGCGCCGGGGTCGCGCAGTTCGAGCGTGTGCGGCGCATTCTCCTGGCGATACAGGCCGAACTCCTCGTCCCACACGATCTTGCTGACGGCCAGCGTCCGCAGGAAACGCGCGCCATCCGCGTCGTCGAGCGCTTCCCCGATCAAGCCGAACTCGCAGCGCGCGTAGGGAAGCAGCCAGCCCAGCATGCGCTCGAACACGAGATTGGTATCGGGCGAATGGATGAAGTCTTCCTGCAGCCCGTTGATGGCGTCAAGCAGGTCACGATTGCGGCGCATCTCGATTTCGATCTCGCGCCGCTCGGTGATGTCGATGCAGGAACCGATGAATCCCGCGAAGCCTCCGTCCTGATCGAAGCGCGGCACGCCAGTTTCGAGCATCCAGCGATACACGCCGTCGTGCCGCAACAGGCGGAATTCGGTTTCGTACGGCCGCTGCTCTTCAATCGCAGCGCTGTAGATCGACATGCTGCCCTCGAAATCGTCCGGGTGCACGCTGCGCGTCCAACCTGCCCCCCGGTCGCGCTCGATCGACCCGCCGGTGAACAGCAGCCATGTCCTGTTGAAGTAGTTGCGCCCTTCCGCGCCGTCAGAGACCCAGATCAGGTTGGGTGCCGAATCGGCCAGCAGCCGGAAACGCGCCTCGCTTTCAGCCAGCGTCTGCTCCACCCGTTTGCGCGAGGTGATGTCGGTGTGGGTTCCGATCATGCGCAGGGGATTGCCGTCCCCGTCGCGAGCGACGACCTTGCCGCGGTCGAGGATCCACTTGTACTCGCGATTGCTGGAACGCAAGCGATGTTCGCTGGTGTAGAAATCGGTCTCGCCGCGCAGGTGGCACTGCACCTCGCCCACCACCCGGTCAAGATCGTCCGGGTGGACGCGCGAACTCCATTCGTCGAGACCGCTTCCGATTTCGTCGTCGCGGTATCCGAGCATGCTCTTCCAGCGCGAGGAATAGTCGACGTGCGCCTCGCCGATGTCCCAGTCCCAGACGCCATCGCCAGCACCTTCGAGAGCGAACTGCCAGCGCGCCTCGCTCGCCCGGAGCCGATCTTCCTGCTCCCGTCGTTCCGTGATGTCGTCGAATATGACCACGATGCCGACGACCGCACTGCTCTCGTCGCGCATCGGCACCTTGGTCGTCCGCAGCCAACCGTGGACATACGGTTCTTCGAATGCTTCCCCTTCCCCCGACTCCATGATCCGGCGGTCGTCCGTACGATATCGTTGCGCCAATTCGGGCGGAAAGAAATCGAGGTCGCTCTTCCCGACCACCTGCTCCGGCGTCATGGCAAGGTCGTTGGCATACGTCTTGTTGACCAGCAGGTAGCGTGATTCGCGGTCCTTGATGAAGATCCGCTGCGGCAGATGGTCGATCAGCGCCCGGATCATGCGACTCTGCGCCCGCACTTCCGACAGGTCGGTATTGACGCCCACGATCATCTGGTTGCCGAGGTGATCGCTCAACAGCGATTTGGCCGTCATCAGTTCTCGGCGCATGCCCTGCGAATCCTTGAGCACCCAGTTCCACGTTCCCGAGCCGCCCCGTTCGAGCAATTCCCGATCCTGCGCCTCGCCCTGGGCTGCGGTTTCGTTTGGCAATACCTCGGCCGCGCGACGGCCCAGAATCTCGGACGGATGCGCGCCGAGCTGTTTCGCGAACTCACGATTGACCCGCACGAACCGCAATTCGGCATCCTTGACGTAAAGGGGATGCGGCACCACTTCGAAAAGCTGCTCCAGGAAGTTCTGGTAGTGCTGAACCTCCAGGGCCTGCTCGCGCAGTGTTGTGATGTCGGTATATACGGTCAACACGCTCCGCGCCTCACCGTCGAGGGCCACCTTGCGCACGTGATAGGAGCGGCGTTTTCCCGCGCGATCAGCAATCTCGACCTCCGACTCCCGCTCCGCGCCGGTCTCGAGAACCTGTCCGTCGTTGAACTCCATTATCTCCGCGATGTCGGGCTCCATGAACTCGCGGGCACGACGGCCCAGAATTTCATCGACGTGACGTCCGACCACGTTGCTGTAGGCCCGATTGGCAAACGTAACGTTGAACGCGGCGTCCTTGAGCAACACGCCGCTGGGCAATCCGTCTAGCACACTGCGCAGCAATGCCTGGGACTGGGCCAGATGGGCCTCCGAGCGGCGCAGGTCGTCCGTCTTGCGCAGTGCGACGAGTTCGGCACGCACGCGCGTGGACGCCAGATTCCACACCAGGAGCGAAAGCAGCAGCGCTGCGATCGCGCCGATGACCAGCGCGACTGTCGAGCCATAGACGCCGGCGGCGGGAGCGATGTGGCGCGAGAACTCGACGGTCCACGACAGACCGTAGTCATCGATCCTGCGCAAGGCAACCGCCCTGTCCTCGATCGTTGCGCCGTCGCGCCCGATTGAATCGAACAGCGTCCTCGGCGGAGAGGCCCGCTGGTCCAGTATGCGCAGGTGCTGTTGACCGTCCAGCCCAAGGGTGGCCGATTGCGCAAGCGCCGCAAGGTCGAGATGGACGAAGACCACGCCACGCCGACCGCTTTGTGGCGCCCCAGAAGGATGGTGCTCGTTCGAATCGGTCGGAAGCAGCATGGTCAGTACCGGGATCGCGCCGTCTGCGACCTGCTGCACTGCGAGCGCGGCACCGCCGCTCGCGACAGCCCGCTTGATGGCCTCGGCGACCGCTGCATCTGCAAGCAGATCGGCGCCAACCGGCCCGTCGTGCCATTCGGCGCGCGATTTTTTCAGCGTCACGCGCAGCCGCGACCGGCCGGCGTCACCACCATCGGTGGAGAACTCGGCAATCCCCATTGCGATCACATCCGACCCGCTGTGCAACGCAACCAGGCTTGCAACATATGCCGCCCACTCCTGCGGCGTGACCTCCTCGCTGGCCCGGAGCAACCCTGCCGCGCCTTGCAGCAAGCGCTCCTCGGCCGACAGCTTCAGGCGCAGGACGCTCAGGTATCGGTCGGAATTGAGCTGAAGTTCGCGGTCCAGCTCACGCTGTTCCGCCCCCTGGAGTCGGTGCCAGGCCAGGAAGACCAGGATCAGGCACGAGAACAGGACGACGAGGCCGATGCGCCGCGCACGGCGCAGGGCATCGCGCAGGCTTGCCTGGCCCGCAAGAACGGAAACTTCTGCCTCGGACTGTTGAATGAAGGGTTCTCGGATCACCCATCATTTACGGCAAGTCCCTGATCAACTTGAAGTCGACCGTAACGTCCCTACCGATTCGGCCCGCGTCGAGCTGCTCAGGCTTGCGCGCGACGCACGGCATAGCCGGCGATCGCGGCCAGAACGTCGTCGGATTCGCCGAAGGGCGGCGCCAGTTCGACCGAAAGCGAGGGGTGGCGCTCCCTCGCCTGCCGCAGCAATTCGGGAACATCGCGCTTGAGGTGGCCGGCCTGGGCAACGAACATCGGCACCACGGTGATCCTGCCGCATTCCGGGGCGAGCAGGTCGATGGCGTCGGGCAGCGTCGGTGCGATGAACTCCAGGAAGGCGAGTTCGACCCGCAAACCGGGGTTCGACGACCGGACCAGTGCCGCCACCCGGCGCATCGGTTCAGCCCACTGCGGGTCGCGCGCACCGTGGCCGAAAAGGATCAGCCCCGCGCTCATTGCCCGGCTCCCGGAGGCGGCACGTAGCCGGGAAGTTCCGCCAGGCGTGCAAGCCAGGCGATCACCGCGGGGTACAGCTCGAGCCCGATGCCGCCTTCCGGCGCCATCGCGACGTACGGCATGCAGCCCACGTCGGCGATGGTGGGGTGATCGGCTGCGAGCCAGTCCGCGGTTTCGAGTCGCTGCGCCATCACTGCCAGCCCCTTGCGCCCCAGGGTCTGCGCCTCCTCGAGGTTGCCCGGACGTCCGAGGCGCACGATGGCCCGCGCCCGCGCGAGCCCGTAGAGGGTTTCGTTCTCCATCACCGCAAGCCACTGCGTCACCCGTGCCATGGTGACCGCATCGAGCGGCAGCCAGCGCTCTCCACCGTAACGGCGTGCGAGATACACCAGAATGGCCATGGAATCCCAGATGACGACGCCATCGTCATCGAGGACGGGAACCTGCCCGCGGGGATTGAGCGCAAGAAAGGCCGCGCCGCGCTGCGCCCCGGCCAGAAGATCCACCTCGATCCGTTCCGCCTGGAGCCCCAGGAGCGAAAGGAAAAGGCGAACCCGGTACGCATTGCCGGAAATCCCGAAGTCGTAAAGCTTCATCGCACAGTCTCCTCTGCAATGGGGTACAGCTTAACCCAACTTGCGCGCGCCTCCGCTCTTCGCTCGGGCAAGCTACAATGGTTGCACTCAGGCTCAGGGGGACGCGCCGTGAAAATACTCATCGTGGATGACCATCCGCTGATCGTGCAGGGCCTGAAGGTCGCACTGCACGACATCGATTCGAGCGTCGAGGCTGAAAGCGCCGGCAGCGCGGAGCAGGCACTCGCCGCACTCGACGACAGTCCGTCGCTCGCGCTGATTCTGCTCGATCTGGGGGTACCCGGCGCCGAGGGGCTCGACCTGCTGGCCCGCGTGCGCGACAAGCGCCCCGAGGTGCCGGTTGTCGTGCTCTCGGCCAATGACGAACGCGAGGTGGTGCTGAGTTCTCTCGACGCCGGTGCGATGGGCTTCATCTCCAAGCGCTCGGCCACCCCGGTATTGGTGAGCGCACTGCAACTCGTGCTGTCGGGCGGCGTCTACATCCCCCCGCAAGTGCTGGCGGCGGTGCCGCCGACGCCGCGCCCCTCTGCGCCGCTCTCCGGCGCCACGCCCGCTGCGCCAGGGGCCGGCCGGCGCGTGACACCGGGTGATCTCGGCCTCACCGACCGGCAGGCCGAAGTGCTCGCGCTGCTGGTGGAGGGCAAGCCGAACAAGATCATCTGCCGCGAGCTCAATGTCTCCGAGGGAACGGTCAAAACGCACGTGTCGGCGATCTTGCGCGCGCTCAACGTCGGCAACCGCACGCAGGTGCTGTTCGCGCTCTCCAGACTCGGGGTGCAATTGCCGGCCCGCGTCGGCCGGTCTGCCGGCGGCTGAATTCCGGCCTTACACGCCCGGGCCGGGTGGTTTGTCGAGCACGCGGGCAATCAGCCCTTCCAGCTCCTGCGGATGGACCGGCTTGGAAAGCATCGGATAGCCGCTGTCGGCAAGTATGCGCAGGGTCTCGGGGCTCGACTCCCCGGTCAGTATGATGCCGGGCAGATCCGGGCCATATAGCGCCCGGAGCAGATTGAGCAGCGATACGCCGTCGTCGTCGGTGCCGAGACGATAGTCCGTGACGATGAGATCGGGCGGCGTTTCCTCGCGGCGCAACACCTCCTCGGCCTCGCGGCTCGACGAGGCAAGCATCAGATGCGCCCCACGCACCTCGAGATAGCCCGCCAGCGCCATCAGGACGTCCCGTTCGTCGTCCACCAGCAGCAGCCGGCGCCCGGCCAGAGGAACCGCTTCGTCATCCCCAATTGCCGCGCCGCCCTCCTCCTCGACGCCGGCAACGCGCGGCAGCATGACTTCGAACACCGTTCCGCGCCCTACCCGCGAGCGCACGCGTATCGGATGCTCGAGCAGCCGGCACAGGCGATCGACGATTGCCAGGCCGAGGCCCAGTCCCTTGTCATGAGTGCGCTCCGGCTGGCCGATCTGGATGAACTCGCGGAAAATTTCCTGCTGCTTCTCCGGCTCGATGCCGCGCCCCGAGTCCCATACCTCGATGCCGATCATCTGCCCGCGCCGCCGGCATCCGACCACCACGCCACCGCGTGCGGTATAGCGCAGCGCGTTCGACACGAGATTGGACAGGATGCGCATCAGCAGCAGCGGGTCGCTATGCACCCAGACTCGCGTCGGCACGATGACGAAATCCAGCCCGTTCATCACCGCCGCGGGGCGGAAGGTCTCGCGCAGGTTGTCGAACAACGGTCCGAGGGGCACGTCTTCGCTCCGCGGCGTCACGGCGCCGGCATCCAGTTTGGATATGTCCAGTAGCGCCTCGAGCACCGATTCCAGGGAGTCGACCCCGCGTCCGATGCCCTCCACCAATTCGATGGTGGCGGGATCGGTGACGCGGCGCCGCAGTGCATGCGAGAACATGCCGAGCGCCTGCAATGGCTGGCGCAGGTCGTGACTTGCCGCGGCGAGGAATTGCGTCTTGGTATGGTTGGCCTGCTCGGCGCGATCCTTCTGGCGCTGCAGCTCGGCCGTCGCAAGGGCGATACGGGCCTCGAGGTTGTCCCGCGCCTCGGTCAACGATTCGGCCATGTCGTTGATGCCGGATTCGAGCACCTTCAGCACGCCGCCGGCGCGCACGTTGGCACGCGCCTCGAGATTGCCGCGCTCGATCTCCGCCACGGTGTCGGCAAGGTCGAGCACCGGATTGGTCACGCCCTGTGCCAGCCAGCGCGCGAGCAACCCAGAAAGCACGAGGCCCATGAGCGTGATTGCGGCCGCACCCATGACCAGGTCACGCTTGCGCGCATCGACGTCGGCGCGGGACATCTCGACCACGACTGAACCGAGCCGGCGCTCGGTCTCTGCGCGGACGGGTTCCGCAGCGGCTTCCTTGTCGAACGGATCGTCTCCCATTGAGGCGCTCTGGCCGACCGGCGAGAGGAACACCATGCGTTCGCGATCGGCCCGCCACAGCCCGCTGGTTGCCAACGGCTGCTGCGCCGGCTTGAAGGGGGCCACGCGGCCGCTCGAGGCGAGGAGGTCGCCGCTCGCGTCGAAGATCGCGACGCCTGACAGGTCGGCCTCGCGCATCGTCGAATCGGCAAGCTGCCGCAGGCGTTCGCGGTTGCCCGAGAACACCCCGTACTCGGACGCGACTGCGAGCTGGCGCACCAGCGCGTTGCCGCGCCCGTAGAGCGAAGTTTCGAGATCCTGGATCCGGTTGCGCGTGAAATACCACGCCAGCAGCACGGCAATCAGCGTGGCCGGAATGATGGCCGCGAGCAGCACCCGCGTGCGGATGTCCAGCTTGTTCAAGACGTGCCCCGCCGATCGAGTTCGACGCCTTGCGCGCAGGCCGCGCTCATTCGCGCTCCAGCTTCTGCAATTCGGCGACCAGCGCCGCTTCCTCCTGGACCTTCAGGTCCAGCGAGCGCGCCACCGTCGGATTCACGCTGACCCAGAAGGTGCGCGGATACTGAGGCTGCGGCAACACGCCCGAGGAAAGCGTGCGCTGCAGCATCTCCGCTGCCTGCCGCGCGTTCTGTTGCGGCGTCGAAAACACGGCGGCCAGTGCGCCAGCGCGCACGTAGGCGGGCGAGAAACCGAACACCGGTTGCTGGTTGCGATAGGTCGTGAGCAGGACGTTGGGCAGCGTGGTGGCATTGAACACATTGGAATCGGGCAGCGCGAGTATCGAATCGGCCTCGCCCAGGATGCGCTGCAGCGCGGGGTGCAGATCCTTGGGCGTATTGACGGTTTCTCGCACCAGCGTGATGCGCTGATCGCGTGCCGTGTTCGCCAGTTGCGAGATCTGCACATCCCACTCCGGCCCGGCAAGCACGCCGACGCGCGGACGCGTCGGCAGGACGAGGCGGATCAGGTTGAGCTGGCGCGCATAGGGCTGATCGAGGAACACCGCGCTGACCTGCGAGCCGGGCGCAGCCGCGACCGCCGAATCGAACGCCTTGCGCGGCACCAGCGCGGCGATCACCGGCACCCTGGCCTCTTGCGCAAGCACGGCGGTAAGCGCGCGCGTGCCGAGCGTAACGATGGCGCTGGCCGTGCCGGGCCGGGCTCGTCGCTCGACCGCCTCGGCCAGCACGGACACAACGGACACGTCGGCGGCGAGGCCCTTTTTCAGCTCTTGCGCGGCGTCAGCATACAGGCTGGTGCCGTCGGACAGCACCAGCTCGATCTCGATCCTGCCCGCACCCGGGTTGCCCGCCCGCGCCGGAAGGCTGACGCACACCGCGATCACGCAGGCCAGCACCGCACCCAGCACGCGTTGCCATGCGAAAGGCATGGTCGACCGTGCAGGCAGCAAGCGCCGGATGCGGGTCTCGATCATGGGCAAGCCGGCTGCGGCCAAGCGCAGGCGGGTTCAGGAACGCGCATGCGCGCGGAACGGAAACGGGCAGACATGCTCAGTTCAGCTCCGTCCGCAGGGCGAGGTACCAGAAGCGATCGACCGGATTTGCGCTGCGGCCGAGGCGCCATTCGTCGTGCGCTGGCCCGCCGTTGATCAAGCCGGCTGAAAGCTCATGGCTGCCGTTGCCCATGTTGAAGCGCCAGGCGATCCGCGCATCCCAGGTGGTGTAGGACTTGACCCTGCGGCTGTCGAGCCACTCGACCGGGCCGACGTTGATTACCGAAACGGTGGATGCAAAGCCACGCGGATAGCGCTGCAGCCATGTCAGGCTAGACGTGTAAGGCGGCGCACTGGCTTCGAGGTCGCGGTCGCGCGAATCGATGCGCGTCAGCGCGTGGCTCCAGATCAGGTCGGTCGCCTCCATCGGGCGCGCCTTGATCTGCCATTCCAGCCCCTTGATCGTGACGTCGTCGGGGCGGTTGTCGGAGACGCCCTCCCCGTTGTCGAGTTCGCGCACATAAACCAGCCGCGAGACGCGTTCGCGATAGGCGCGCAGATCGACCACCGCGCCGAACCAGGGCAACACACCGAGGTAGCCGAGTTCCCGCGTGTCGACGCGCTCCGGCCGCACGCCCTGCCCGGGCCGGATGGCGAACGTGTTCTCGTCCTCCTTCAGTTGGCCGAAATGCTCCCACAGCGAGGGTTCGCGGTACGCGCGCAATACGCCGGCGCGCAGCGTGTGGCCCGGCGTAGCCTGCCAGTTGGCAAACAGGCGCGGCGCGAGGCGCCCCGATTCGCCTTCGAACTTCTCGTAGAGTCCACCAAAGTTGATCAGCAGCGGGTCGACTGCGCGCCATTCAGCGTTGGTGAACAGGCGTCCGACGGTGGTGCTGCGCCCCGGGCTGCCGGAGAAGAAGATGCGCGACACGACTTCCTCGCGCCGCGCCTCGCCACCCCACAGCAGGCGCAGATTCTTGAACGGGCGGAAGTAGTGCTGGAAGTCGATGTTGTCGCGATGCGCCTTGCGGTCGAAGTTGGCGAACAGGACCAACTCGGGGCCAAGCACGAAGGGCAGCCGCTCGCGGCCGTATTCGGTGTTGTGGTAGTAGCCGGCGGACCATTCTTCGTCGGGGCCGGGCGCGTGGCGCCAGCGCAGATGTACGAAATCCTGCAGCGAATCGAGGTTGCGGATATCGTTGCCGAAGTCGTTCGGATAACCCAACCCGCGCAGCGAACTATTGGCGCCGGCATTGAAGGTGATTTCGGACTGCGGCGACAGCCGGTAGTCGGCGCGCACCGTGACGATCGAGTTGCGCCGGCTGTCGTTGAGATTCGCGAAGCCGGCGTCCGATGCGTGTTCCGCGGAAACGCGCAACGACATGTCGTTTGTGCGCATGCCGAATCGGGCCGCCGCATCGAACTGGTTCCGGTTGCCGGTGCGCAATCCGATCATCGCGCCTTCGTCTTCGGCGCTGTGCCGGGTGATGATGTTGACCACGCCGAGGAACGCATTCGAGCCATAGGTGGCGGAACTCGAGCCGCGCACGATCTCGATGCGGTCGATCTCGTCGATGGTGATCGGCAGCCCGCCCCAGTCGACGCCGCCGGCGAAATAGTTCGAATATACCGACCGCCCGTCGATCAGCACCTGCATCTTGTTCGAGGCGAAGGAGGAGGTCAGCCCGTGGTAGCTCAGCGCCGGGGTGTGCGCCCGGTCATGGACCACGGTGAATCCCGGCACCAGCCGGAACAGGCGCCCGATGTCGCGATAGCCGGTGGCGCGGATGAAGTCGCGGCTGAGCACCGTCACAGCCCCGGGCGCCTCGGACAGCGGCTGAGGCAGCCGCGACGCGGACAGGACGACCGGCAGTTCCTCGAAGAACCCGCTTTCGCCATCGCGCTGCTGCGCCCAGCCTGGCACCGCGTGCAGGCCGGCGATAAGTAGGAGTGCGAGTCGCAAGTGATCGGGCGCCGAGGCAAGGTTTCGTGCGTGTTCCATGCTGGAAGTTCCTGCGAGAACCTGTTCCGGGCGAATCTAGCACGGCGGAACGCGCCCTCGCAGCGTGCGGGAAGACTGCCGCATACTCGAACGATATCGAGATTCGGGATAGGCCGAATCGGCCGGGAGGGCGAGGCGTCAGCCTAGGTGAAACGGCTTAGGCCGTTCGATATACGGGAGGCGGAAAAAGAATCCGGTCCGGCTCGGCAGCCTTGATTACACATGGCCAGAAGCCGCATGCAGTGGCGATCGCAGGGCATGCACAGGGGGATAGCGCTTGTACAAAGGGCCTCGAGGCATGCCGCCTCGAGGCCCTTTATCCATGCGCGTTTCAGGCGATCAGTTGTAGAGCACCTTGGGCAGCCACAGACCGATCTCGGGGAAGACGTAGAGCAGCACGAGCGCGATGACCTGGATCGCCATGAACGGCATCATGCCGGCGAAGATCTGGTTCAGCGTCACGTGTGGCGGCGAGACGCCCTTCAGGTAGAAGGCGGCCATCGCCACCGGCGGCGAGAGGAAGGCCGTCTGCAGGTTCAGCGCCACGAGCAACCCGAAGAACAGCGGGTCGATGTTGAAATGCGCCAGCAGCGGAATGAAGATCGGCATGAAGATCACGATGATCTCGGTCCATTCCAGCGGCCAGCCCAGGATGAAGATGATGAACTGCGCCAGCAGCATGAACTGGATCGGCGTCAGGTCCATCGACAGGACGAACTTCTCCACCAGTTCCTGGCCGCCGAGCAGCGCAAAGGCCGCCGAGAAGATCGACGAGCCGACGAACAGCCAGCACACCATGGCACTGGTCTTGGCGGTCAGGAACACAGATTCCTTGACCACCTCAAGATTGAGCCGGCCATAGGCCGCCGCCAGCAACGCGCCACCCAGCGCACCGACCGCAGCCGCCTCGGTCGGGGTCGCGAGCCCGAAAACGATGCTACCGAGCACGGCAAGGATGAGCATGGCGAGCGGAAAGAAACTTGCCAGCAGCATCTTGAAGATTTCCAGCCGCGCAAAGGTCAGCGTCGCGTAGATCACCGCAAGCAGCACGGCGCCGATGGCGAACGCGATCCAGTAACTGCGCGGCACCGGTCGCGCCTCGGGTGCGGCTGCCGCTTTTGCCGTAACGTCGCTGGCTGCCTTGGGCGGCGGCTGCACGGCTTGGGCTGCGCCTGGGGGCTCCTGGATGCCTTGCGCCTTTGGCGGCTCCTGCACGCCCTGCCCGGCCCCGGGCGGTTCCTGCACGGATTGGGATGAGGGCGGCTCCTGGATTCCTTCGGCCTTTGGCGGCTCCTGAACACCGGGCGCAGCGGGTGGTTCCTGCACGCCCGGCGCGGAGGGCGGCTCCGCAATCCCCGGCGCCTTCGGCGCATCGTAGCCGCCGGCAGGTTCGGCCACGCCAGCGCCCATTTCCTGCAGGCCGCTGAAATCGTCCGTGGCCAGCGGAGCGGTGACCGCGGAGTAGGTCGCCCCCATCACCAGCACGAAGGCCAGCAGCGGCAGCAGCGCGATGCCGAGATGGCCCGCGAGCGCGGCCATCGGGACATCCGCGTTGCGCTGCCCCTTGAGCGCGCCGATGATGCCGGGAAGCACCTTGCGGCTGATCGACGAGGAAACGACCTGGGCAAAGCGCGGCAGCGGAATGTCGCGCTCGACGTCGGGGAGCTGCGGCGCCATCTCGGGCTTGAGCTTGGCGACGATGATCACGTACACGATGTACAGCCCGGCGAGCATGATGCCGGGGAAGAACGCGCCGGCGTAAAGCTGCACCACGGACACGCCGGCCGTCGCACCATAGACGATCAGCATGACGGAAGGCGGAATCAGGATGCCGAGGCAACCGCCTGCGGTGATCACGCCGGCCGACAGGCGAATGTCGTAGCCGGCACGCAACATCGCCGGCAGTGCCAGCAGGCCCATTAGCGTCACTACCGCGCCGACGATGCCGGTTGCGGTCGCGAACACGGCGCAGGTGATCAGCGTGGCCACGCCCAGCGAGCCCGGTATGCGCGCCAGCGCAAGATGCAGGCTCTTGAACAGTTTCTCGATCAGGTTGGCGCGCTCGACCAGGTAACCCATGAACACGAACAGCGGGATCGAGATCAGCACGTCGTTGGTCATGACCGAGTAGGCACGCTGCACCATGAGGTCGAGTGTCTGCTGGATCGCGATGTCCGGCCCCTGTGAGCGGTAGGCCAGCCAGGAGAACAGCATGCCCATGCCCATCAACGTGAACGCGGTCGGGAACCCCGCCATGATCGCTACCACCACGAGCGACAGCATCAACAATCCGAGGTGGCCGTTGGTCCATTCGGACGGCGGCGGCATCATCACCGCCGTGGCAACGATGATGATCGCCATCAGCGAAAAGCCGAACCAGAGTTCCTTCCTCATTTGGCGGCTCCCTGTGGCTGGCCGTGCTCATGCGCGACGACGAGCTGATCGAGCGCGGCAATGTCCTCGTCATTCACGTGAACCATCTCCTTGAGCTTGTCGACGTCGACTTCCTCGACGTCCTGGGTGCGTGACGGCCATTCGCCGCGCTGGATGCAGGCGACGCAGCGCACGATCTCGACGATGCCCTGCAACAGCAGCAGCGCGCCCGCGATCGGGATGATGGCCTTGAACGGGTAGATCGGCGGGCCGTCAGCGGAAATCGAGGAATGCTCCTTGATCGTCCACGCCTGATCGGCGAAAGACCAGCCCGCATAGGCCAGCGCAACCACGCCCGGTATGAAGAAGACGACGTAGAGCACAAGATCGATGGTGGCCTGCGTGCGCGGCGTGAAGAAACCATAGAGCACGTCGCCTCGTACATGGCCGGCGGTCGCCAGCGTATAGGCGCCGGCCATCATGAACAGCGTGCCGTAGAGCATGTACGAAACATCGAACACCCACGGATGCGGGGTGTTGAGCACATAGCGCGAGAACACCTCGTAGGAAATCATCAGCGTCAGGATCACGATGGACCAGGCAAAAGCGTGGCCCAGCTTCGTGCTGACCTTGTCAACCAGAAGCAGAAATTTCTGCATGGAAAGCTCCCGGGACGCGCCAACTGCGTCCGTCGGACATCGGAAGGCTGCGCCCGGGCGGGCGCAGCCTGATCGTGGCGGTTAGCGCAAATCAGCCCTTCTTGGCGAAGAAGTGATCGTAGGCCATGCGATAGCTCACCGACGTGTCGTTCTGCCAGCGCGCGGCACGCGCTGCGAACGCACGCTGCGAATCGAGCACCTTCTTGAACATCGGGTTCTCGCCGGCCTTTTTGGCAATTACCTTGTCCCAGGATTCGAGCTGGGCGCGCAGGATCGGATCCGGCGTCTTGTAGAACTTGACGCCCTGCTTCTCCTGCATCTCGAAATAGTCCTTCGAGTAGCGATCGATTGCCTTCCACGACATCTCTGCCGAGGCGGCCGACGCGGCGTTGCTGATGATCGACTTCAGGTCAGCGGGCAGCGCATCGAACTTCTTCTTGTTGAAGAGGATTTCGAACTGCTCCGAGCACTGATGGAAGCTCTGCAGCATGCAGACCTTGGCCACGTCGGGGAAGCCGAGCAGGCGGTCGGAAGAGGCATTGTTGAACTCGGCGGCATCCAGCAGGCCACGATCCATCGCCGGCACGATCTCGCCGCCCGGCAGGGCATTCACTGCAACACCCATGTCGGTGAAAACGTCCACCGCCAGGCCGACCGTACGGTACTTGAGGCCCTTCATGTCCTCCGGCTTGGTGACCGGCTTCTTGAACCAGCCGAGCGGCTGCGTCGGCATCGGGCCATACATGAAGGATGTGACGTCCATGCCGAGACTCTGGTAGATCTCCTGCACCAGCGCCTTGCCGCCACCGTACTCGTGCCAGGCGAGCAACATGTTGGGATCCATGCCGAATGCCGGACCCGAGCCCCACAGGGCGAGCGCCGAGTTCTTGCCGTACCAGTAGGCAATCACGCCATGGCCGCCATCGAGCGTGCCCTTGCTCACCGCGTCGAGCAGGTCGAACGCCTTGACCACCGACCCCGCCGGCAGCACGTCGATCTTGAGCCTGCCGCCGGACATGTCGTTCACCAGCTTCGCGTAATCGAGCGCGTACTCGTGGAAGATGTCCTTCGCCGGCCAGGTCGACTGGAAGCGCATGGTGATCGGCGACTGCGCCACCGAGATCATCGGGAACGCCATTGCCGCGGTACCCGCGGCACCCGCCGCCGTATTGGTCAGGAACTTGCGCCGCGACGTCGTGGTTTCCGCTTGGGTTTCAGGGTTGCTCGTCTTGTCTTGCATCTTCATCTCCTCCATCACTTTCCAGTGAGTTTCATCGAGAGGCGAACCTCTCCTTCTCCAACGAATTTTCCAATGCCCTCGCCGGCCACCGGAAGGCTCATGCGGCCTGCATGAACGCGGGTACAACGAAACCGGCATCGGAATGCGGGGTCGTCGGTACCGCCTTGTGCGGCGCATGGGGTTCCCAACCTACCAGGACCACCATCACGAAGAACCCCACGACGTAGGCGACAACTATGTACCAGCCATGCCGTAGCCACTGTCCGACGGACCGTGCTTCGGGATACATGTTCGACAGCGCAACCCCGGCACTCGAGCCGAACCAGATCATCGACCCACCGAAGCCGACTGCATATGCGAGGAAACCCCAATCGTAGCCACCCTGCTTGATCGCCAGTGCCGTCAGCGGAATGTTGTCGAACACCGACGACACGAAACCCAGGCCAAGCGCCGTCTGCCACGACGCAAGAGGGAGTTCCTCGACCGGCATCATCGAGGCACACAGGACCAGCGACAGAAGAAACAACGTGCCCTTGAAGGTTTCGGGCAGCACCTCCCAGTCCGGGCGGCGCACGGCGATCGAAACAATAATCGCAAGCCAGACTGCCACACCGATGAACGGGAACGAACTGGCAAGCTCGGGGTAGCGCAGGTTCACGAAGACGTTGGCCGAGATCGCCGCCAACAGAATCAGCGCGACGATACCGACCCGGCCCCAGTCGATGCGCGTGTGCTCGTGCGCCCCCTTCAGAATCGGCGAATGCTTTTGTTGCGTGATGGAGGCCGGAATGCCGAAGATGACCAATGCCACCACCGCGCCGACATAGGCGTGAAACACGTCGCGTGGATCGACGCCATCGATCCACATCATCGTGGTGGTCGTATCGCCGACCACGCTGCCGGCGCCACCCGCGTTCGAAGCGGCGACGATCGCGGCCAGATAGCCAATGTGCACCTTGGCACGGAACAACTGATGGGCCATCGCGCCGCCAATCATTGCTGCCGCGATGTTGTCGAGAAAACTCGACAGGACGAATACCAGAACCAGCATTACGAAGGCGCCCTTCCAGTCGTCCGGGAGGAATTTGGGCAGGACAACCGGCACATGGCTCTTCTCGAAATGCCGCGACAGCAACGCAAAGCCCATCAACAGGCAGAACAGGTTGGCTATCGTCACCCACTCGTGGCCAAGGTGGGCGGTCAGTCCTGCCAGTCCGGCGCCCTGCTTGAAGCCGGTGAATACGAGCTTGTACAGCGTGATCGCGACCAATCCGGTGAGCGCGACTTTCAGCGTGTGATTGTGGAACAAAGCAACGCCGAGCAGCGTCAGGGCGAAAAGGACGAAGTCCGCTGGAATGCCGGCAACCGCCGGGCCGGTTGCCGCACTGGCGGGCAACACCGCCAGCGACAGGCTGCCTGCGCCAGCCGAAAACCGGACAATTCGGTTCATTCTCCTAGGCCTCCCGGATCACCACCAGATGCACACGGTAGGGGCCGTGTGCGCCGAGCACGATGGTCTGCTCGATATCGCCGGTGCGTGAAGGTCCGGAGACGAAATTGACCGCCCGCGGCAAGCGGCCGAGTTCATCGCGCGCCAGTTGCCAGGCGTCCTCCATCGCGGCAACGATGCGCGAAAGCCGCACAAGCGCGATGTGCGTCTCGGGCAGCAGCGACAATGCTGCCGGCGTATCGTGCCCCGAGCACAGCATGAGAGTGCCGGTTTCGGCGATTGCGCAAAAACAGCCGGTGATGCCGACAAGGTCGTCGGGCCGGCCGCCGCGCGCCTCGAAGCGCAGACCCGCTTCGGCCCACGGCAGATCACTGAGACCCGGCGCCACCCCGCCTGCCAGCGGCAGACCGTGGCGCTTCAGGTACGCGGCAACCGCGGCCGGGGCATCGGCGAACGCCGCAACCTCGTCGATCGTCGTCGAGAGCGCTTCGGAACGCTGGCGGAAATACGCGAGCCGGTCTGCCGGCTGGGAGGGCCGCGGTCCGCCCGGGTGACGTTCGAGCACCTCGCCCATCGCCTGCCGTGCGGTCGCAGCGTTCTGCGCATTGCGGCCGAGCTTGCTGCGCAGCCGGCCGAGTATGTCATCGCGCGCAGTCACGTTGCCCCCGTGCATAGAGTTCGCGGAAGGTTTCACCCTGCGGGGCCGGAAAGTCGCGTCCTTGCGTCCAGGCTGGTGCGACACCGAGCACCTTGATCCGATCTTTACCGCTGGCGAGCCATTTCAGGTAGCGCACGCCGATTTTCGTGCCCAGCGCGTAAAGCGCCGGCCGGCGCGCGACCCAGGCCCACGCCCGTAGCGCGATTCGCTCCGACAGGGGGCGCAATCCGCGCTCGACCTGTTTCTCTCGCAGCTTGCGCAACAGCTCCGGCAAGGGAATCTTCACCGGGCAGACCACGCCGCACTGGTTGCACAGGGTGGCGGCATGCGGCAGATCGAGCGCGTTCTCCAAGCCCTGATAGAGCGGCGTGAGCACCGAGCCCATCGGCCCCGGATAGACCCAGCCGTAGGCATGGCCGCCGATGGTCTGGTACACCGGACAATGGTTCATGCAGGCTCCACAGCGGATGCAGCGCAGCATGTCCTGGAATTCGCTGCCGATGAGATCGGCCCGCCCGTTGTCAACCAGAATGAAGTACAGGTGCTCGGGGCCGTCGAACTCGTCGGGCCGCTTCGTACCGGTCAGCACCGAGACATAGTTGGTGATCGCCTGGCCGGTTGCCGAGCGCGGCAGCAGGCGCAGCAGCGTCGACAGGTCGTCGAGCGTCGCAATGGCCTTCTCGATGCCGGTGATCACCACGTGCACCTTGGGCAGCGTGGTGCACAACCTGCCATTACCCTCGTTGGTGACGATGGCAACCGAGCCGGTTTCGGCGATGATGAAGTTGCCACCCGAGATGCCCATGTCGGAAGACAGGAAATGCGGCCGCAACTGCTCGCGCGCTTCGCGCGTCAGTTCGTTGATGTCGGTCTTGCGCGGCGTGTTGTGCGTACGCGCAAACAGATCGGAAATCTCTTCCTTCGACTTGTGGAATACCGGCGCGATGATGTGCGAGGGCGGCTCGTTGTCGTTGATCTGCAGGATGTACTCGCCGAGATCGGTTTCGACGGGCTGGATGCCGGCAGCTTCGAGCGCGCGGTTCAAACCGGCTTCCTCGGTGACCATCGACTTGGATTTGGTGATCTTGCGCACGCCGTGGCGACGTGCGATGTCGACTACAAGCTTGCAGATCTCCTGTGAATCGCGCGCGTAGTGAACTTGTGCCCCCGCCTCGGTCGCCTTCGACTCGAAGGTTTCCAGCCACAGGTCGAGGTTCTCCAGCGAACGGTTCCGGATCTGCTTCGCTGCCTCGCGGGTGGCTTCGATGTCGTCGAGTTCGAGCATCACCTTGGCGCGCGAATCGACGAACTTGGGTTTCGCCTTGGCGAGGTTCTCCTGCAGGATGCGATCGGCGAGTTTCTCGCCGACGCGCGCCTTGAAATGCATCGACTGGATCTTCACGCGTCGGCCTTCCCGGCCAGCACTTCCGCTATGTGCAGCACGCGCGTCTTCTCGTCGCCCATGCGGCGCAGCTTGCCTTCGATGTTCAGGATGCAGCCAAGGTCGCCGAGCACGACGGCATCGGCACCCGAGGACTGGATGTTGCGGCACTTGCGCTCTGCGATTGCCGCGGAGACATCGCCGTACTTGACCGAGAACGTACCCCCGAAACCACAACACTCCTCGCAACCGTTCATTTCCAGCAGCGCGGCACCGCCGACCTTGCCCAATAGCACTCGTGGTTGCGCCTTGACGCCCAGTTCGCGCAGTCCGGAACACGAATCGTGGTAGGTCAGGGTACCGCGAAAATCCGCATTCGGCAGCGCGTCGATCCTGGCAACATTCACCAGGAAATCGCACAGTTCGTAGGTTCGCGCCGACAGGGCATCGAGCCTGCGCGATTCTTCGCTGTCGCGCGCAAACAGTTCGCCGTAGTGGGAGCGGATCATGCCGCCGCAGGAACCCGACGGCACGACAACGTAGTCGCAAGCCTCGAATTCCGCGAGAAGTTTGAGCGCAAGCGCGCGCGTGGCGGGCGCATCGCCGGAATTCCATGCAGGCTGGCCGCAGCACGTCTGGGTCGCCGGCACCACGACCTCGCAGCCCGCACTTTCCAGCAGCTCTAGCGTCGAAAATCCGATGCGGGGACGCATCATGTCGACCAGGCAGGTCACGAACAAGCCGACGCGCACAGAATGCCTCCGAAACGATTGCCGACGGCGCGATAGGAACCGCGGCCGGCGAAAATGGTGCGGATTAGACCATCTGCTATAGTAAGCTCCAATCAGGGTTTTCCGTAGTCGCACCATCGTCCCGCGCCCTTGGGCAACCCCCCGCCAGTACGTGCTGCGTCGCCCGCATGCCGGAGCATTTGATTGTCCGCCAACGAAACCAAGAATCCCATCCAGGTCATCGAGCGCATGATGAAACTGCTCGATGTGCTGTCACACTACACAGGCCCGGTGAGCCTCAAGCTGTTATCGCAGGAGACGGGTTTGCATCCGTCGACCGCCCATCGCATCCTGGGTGCCATGGCCTCGAGCGGATTCGTGGAGAAGGGGGATTCCGGCACCTACCGTCTGGGCATTCGTCTGCTGGAATTGGGAAATATCGTCAAGTCGCGCATCGACATCCGCGATGTCGCGATGCCGTTGATGCAGCGCCTGCACGAGCAGACCGGTGAAAGCGTCAATCTGGGCATGCGGCAGGGTGACGAGATCGTGTATGTCGAACGAACGTCGAGTGGCCGCTCGGCAGTGCGCATCGTGCATATCGTCGGCGCGCGCGCACCGCTGCATACGACGGCAACCGGCAAGCTGTTTCTTGCGGAGGATGCTGTGTCCAGAGTTCGCGACTATGCGCGCCACACCGGCCTGCCGGCAGCCACGCCCAACTCGATTACCAGCCTTCCGCTGCTCGAACGGGAACTCGACAAAGTGCGCCGCCACGGTGTGGCATTCGACATGGACGAGGTGGAAACAGGCGTGCGCTGCATCGCGGCCGGCATTCGCGACGACAGCGGTGCGCTGGTTGCAGGCCTGTCGTTATCGACGCCGGCGGAACGGTTCGACGCAGACCGCGCCCCGATCGTGAAACAGACGGCCGAAGAAATATCGGCCGCCTTGGGATATATCAAGCCGCAGAAGCGCGCCTGACGTTGCGCGCGAGCTTGCGCGCACCGACCGGCTCGAATTCGCGCTGCTCCGATAGCACAGCGCCTTCTAGCCATTTCTTGATGCGTGCGGCATCGGCAACCCGCGTGTAGCGGCCAGCCGAGTCGAGCAGGACGATAATCAGCGATTTCGACTTGAGCCACGCCTGCATCACGAGGCATTTCCCTGATTCGCGGATGTAGCCGGTCTTGGATACGCCGATCTGCCAATCGGCATTGGCCACCAGCGGATTGGTGTTGTGGAACTGGCGTGGCCGCCCTCCGACATCGACCATGTACTCGGCCGTTGTGGAAAACTCGCGGATCAGCGGGTATCGAGCGGCAGCCCCCACCATCCGGACCAGGTCGCGTGCGCTCGACACATTGCCTGCGTTCAGGCCGGTGCTGTCGTAATAGCGCGTATCGTGCAATCCCAGGGCTGCGGCCTTGGCGTTCATCGCCGCAACAAAGGCCGGCATGCCGCCCGGGTAGTAGCGGGCCAGCGCCGACGCGGCACGGTTCTCCGACGACATCAACGCCAGACGCAGCATGTCTTCGCGCGTCAGGATGGAGCCCACCGCGAGGCGGGAACTGCTGCCGCGCAGATAATCGACATCCTCGTCACTGACTTCCAGCAGATCCGTCATGCCTTGCTGGGCATCGAGCACCACCATGGCGGTCATCAACTTGGTGATCGATGCAATCGGCAGCACCGCGTCCGAATTCTTCTCGAGCAGCACCGCGCCGGAAGCCTGGTCCTGGACCAGGAACGCCTGCGAACGCAGTATCGGGTCGCCTTCAGCATTGAACTCCGGTTCCGGCGCCACATGAGCGACGCGCTGGCGCAGCATGGCCACGCGCTTGCCCTTCACATAGGTCACGTGTTTGCGCGTAGGCGCCGCCTTGGTCTTCGATTTCGCGGAAACGGCCGTCGCCTTGCGTGCATCGACGCGCTTGGACGCTGCCTCGGCCGGGCCGGCGCAGAACGTGACGGCCACCAGGGACACCGCCACCATGCCGAGCAACTTGTTGAGAATCTTCATTATTTCCGCCTTCCTCGCCTTACCCGCCGCATTCTACCAACAACCGGAGAATTTACAAGAAAAATAACAAGATACAGCTTATCTCTCAAGTAAATTGCAGAATGTGAAATTTCTCACGGACTCACCGGCCGGTAACGACCGATCAGCGGCCGGATTGAGGGGTATTTCTGCGATGACAAGCTCCGGCGTGACCGTGCCACGTCGCGGCAGCCTCGTGGCGGCCACCCGCAGGTGGCCGCATCTCACCGGCGTTCGGTCGCCCCGGCTTCTACGACGGTAAGAGCAGTCATGTTGACGATGCGTCTGACAGTCGCAGTGGGCGTCAGGATATGAACCGGCTTGGCGGCACCAAGCAGGATCGGTCCGACTGTCATGCCCTCCCCCGACGCCGTCTTGAGCAGGTTGAAGGCAATATTCGCCGCATCGAGCGTGGGGAAGATGAGCAGGTTGGCATCGTCCTTGAGGCGCGAGTTCGGGAAGATCTTGAGGCGGACTTCGGCGTCGAGCGCAGCGTCGCCGTGCATTTCGCCTTCGACATCGAGGTCCGGCCGCGTCGCGTGCAACACGGCAAGTGCCTGCCGCATCTTGTTTGCCGTGGGCGAGTCATCCGTGCCGAATGACGAATGGGAAAGCAGTGCGATCTTTGGCGTCATGCCGAAGCGGCGCACTTCATCGGCTGCCAGCTCGGTCATCTCGACAATCTGCTCGGCTGTCGGATCGTAGTTCACATAGGTATCACACAGCACGACGGTGCGCCCGGGCAGCGACAGCAGGTTCGCTGCATAGTAGTTGCGCGCACCCTTGCGCAGACCGAGCACGTTGCGAATGAAGCGCAGGTGGTTGCTGTACATCCCGTAGGTGCCGCATATCATGCCATCCGCGTAGCCGAACTTGAGCAGCAGCGAGCCGATCAGCGTCATGCGCCGACGCACCTCGGTCTTGGCGAAGGTTTCGGAAACGCCCTTGCGCTCCATCAGCGAAAGGTAGTGCGTCCACAGTTCGCGATAGCGCGGATCGGAGTCCGGATTGACCAGCTCGAAATCCCGGCCCGGTTTCATGCGAAGCCCAAAGCGCTCGAGATACCGCTCGACCACGTGCGGACGGCCGACGAGTATCGGCTGCGCGATGCCTTCGTCGAGCACCGTTTGCACCGCACGCAGCACGCGTTCGTCCTCGCCCTCGGCGAACACGATGCGCCTGGGATTCTGCTTGGCGGCGGTGAATACCGGCTTCATGATCAACCCGGATTGCCAGACGAAGTTGTTCAACTGCTGGCTGTAGGCGTCCCAGTCGGTGATCGGCCGCGTTGCCACGCCCGACTCGATCGCCGCCTTGGCAACGGCGGGTGCGATCTTCACGATCAGTCGCGGATCGAAGGGCTTCGGAATCAGGTACTCCGGGCCGAAACTCGACGGCAGTTCGCCGTAAGCCGCCTGTACCACGTCCGACTGTTCGGCCTGTGCAAGATCCGAGATCGCCACCACGGCTGCCAGCTTCATCTCTTCGGTGATCGTGGTCGCGCCGACGTCGAGCGCCCCACGGAAGATGAACGGGAAGCAGAGTACGTTGTTGCACTGGTTCGGGTAGTCCGAGCGCCCGGTGGCGATGATCGCGTCATCGCGCACCGCCTTCACTTCCTCCGGCATGATCTCCGGCGTCGGGTTGGCAAGCGCAAGGATCATCGGCCTGGCTGCCATCTTCGCCACCATTTCCTTCTTGAGCACCCCGCCAGCGGAGAGGCCCAGGAAGATGTCCGCGCCTTCGATGACTTCGCCCAGCGTGCGCGCCGACGTCTCCTGCGCGTAGCGCTCCTTGAGCGGATCCATCTCCTCGATACGCCCCTTGTAGACGACACCCTTGATGTCGGTCACCCAGATGTTCTCGACCGGAAGGCCGAGCAGCACCAGCAGGTCGATGCACGCCAGGGCAGCCGCGCCCGCACCGGAGGCTACCAGCTTCACCTCCTTGATCGACTTGCCGACCACCTTGAGTCCGTTGAGAACCGCCGCGCCGACCACGATGGCCGTGCCATGCTGGTCGTCGTGGAAAACCGGGATCTTCATCCGCTCGCGCAGCTTCTTCTCGATGTAAAAGCATTCGGGCGCCTTGATGTCCTCGAGGTTGATGCCGCCGAAGGTCGGCTCGAGCGAGGCGATGATGTCGCATAGCTTGTCCGGGTCGCGCTCCTGGATTTCGATGTCGAAGACATCGATGTTGGCGAATTTCTTGAACAGCACGCCCTTGCCTTCCATGACCGGCTTGGCGGCAAGCGGACCGATCGGGCCCAGGCCGAGCACTGCGGTGCCGTTGGTGACCACCGCGATCAGGTTGCCGCGCGCGGTGTAGTCACGCGCGGTGGCTGGATCGGCAACGATCTCTTCGCACGCGGCGGCGACACCGGGCGAATAGGCCAGCGACAGATCCTGCTGGTTGGTCAGCGCCTTGGTCGGCTGGATCGAAATCTTTCCCGGCTTGGGCAGGCGGTGATAGTCAAGCGCGGCGGCGCGAATTCCCTCGTCCATTGTGAGTCCCTCTCGTTGGGGTTTCTTTTGTGAAGGCTGCGATGTTAACCCTTCGCGCACGGCGCACGCCATTGTGGAGACCCGTGATGCATTTCCGCGACTGCGAACATTCGGGTTTTCCCACCCCCTCGGGTATGGCATAATCAAGGGCTCAAAAACGGCCCGCCGCACCGATTCGGTGCATGCCGCGGCCCCGCCACAGGCGGACAAGTACAAGCTTCGCGCCAGAGGGGATGCGAGGCACCAGAACCCAACGGGGGGCATCGCCCCGATTCGACATCTGGAGAAACCCGCATCATGAACCAGCGCATTTCCGACGCGGCCATTGCCGCAGCACCCGCCTATGTTCGCCACAATCGCCTGAAGCAGTGGGTCGCAGAGATCGCGACCCTGACTCAGCCCGAGCGCGTGGTCTGGTGCGACGGATCGGACGAAGAATATGACCGCCTGTGCGCCGAAATGGTGGCATCGGGCACGATGAAGAAGCTCAATCCCGCCAAGCGCCCGAACAGCTACCTCGCCTGCTCCGACCCGTCCGACGTGGCACGCGTCGAAGACCGCACCTTCATTTGCTCGCCGCACAAGGACGATGCCGGCCCCACCAACAACTGGGAAGAGCCGGCCAAGATGCGCGCGACGCTGCGCGAACTATTCACCGGCTGCATGCGCGGCCGCACGCTTTATGTCGTGCCGTTCTCGATGGGCCCGATCGGCAGCCCGATCGCCCACATCGGCGTCGAACTGTCCGACTCGCCCTACGTCGCCGTCAACATGAAGATCATGACGCGCATGGGCCGCAAGGTGCTGGAGCAGCTTGGCGAAAGCGGCGACTTCGTGCCCTGCGTTCACTCAGTCGGAAAGCCGCTGGCTGCCGGCGAGAAGGACGTCCCTTGGCCCTGCAACGCCACCAAGTACATCTGCCATTTCCCCGAAACGCGCGAGATCTGGTCCTTCGGCTCCGGCTACGGCGGCAATGCCCTGCTGGGCAAGAAGTGCTTCGCGCTGCGCATCGCCTCGAACATGGGTCGCGAGCAGGGATGGCTGGCCGAGCACATGCTGATCCTCGGCGTCGAGTCGCCCAAGGGCGAGAAGCGTTATGTCGCCGCTGCCTTCCCCTCGGCCTGCGGCAAGACCAACTTCGCCATGCTGATTCCGCCCAAGGGCTTCGAAGGCTGGAAGGTCACCACGATCGGCGACGACATTGCCTGGATCAAGCCTGGCAAGGATGGCCAGCTCTACGCAATCAATCCGGAAGCTGGGTATTTCGGCGTGGCGCCGGGCACCAGCGAGAAGACCAACTTCAATGCGATGGCGACGCTGAAGGAAAACATCATCTTCACCAACGTCGCGCTCACCGAAGATGGCGACGTGTGGTGGGAAGGCATGACCAAGGAATCGCCCGCCAGGCTGACCGACTGGACCGGCCAGGAATGGACGCCGGGCTGCGGCCGCAAGGCGGCGCACCCGAACGCCCGCTTCACCGCGCCGGCCTCGCAGTGCCCGTCGATCGACCCGGCCTGGGAAGATCCCGCCGGCGTGCCGATCTCGGCCTTCATCTTCGGCGGCCGCCGCTCGACCACCGTGCCGCTGGTCACCGAAGCACGCGACTGGGTGGAGGGCGTCTACATGGCCGCGACCATGGGCTCCGAAACCACGGCAGCGGCCGCAGGCCAGCAGGGTGTGGTGCGCCGCGACCCGTTCGCGATGCTGCCTTTCTGCGGCTACAACATGGCCGACTACTTCGACCACTGGCTCAAGCTAGGTGAAAAGCTCGGCGCCTCGGGCGCCAGGCTGCCGAAGATCTTCTGCGTCAATTGGTTCCGCACCGACGAGAACGGCAACTTCATCTGGCCGGGCTTCGGCGACAACATGCGCGTGCTGCGCTGGATGCTGGAACGCATCGACGGCAAGCAGGGCGGCGTCGAGCATGTGTTCGGCGTCACGCCGGCTTACGAAGATCTCGCCTGGGACGGCGTCGACTTCTCCAAGGCGGCGTTCGACAAGATCACCTCGATCGACCGCGAATCCTGGCTTAAGGAGTTCGAGCTGCACGCCGAACTGTTCGACAACCTGAAGGGCCGCCTGCCGGAAGCGCTGGCGCACAAGCGCCACGCACTGAAGGCACGTCTGGCGGGCTGATCGACAGCGCGTCGAGAAAAAGGGCGCCCGAGGGCGCTCTTTTCATTTTCCGACCTGAAAGGCGCGTGGACAGGCGATCTCCAGACACCTGCCCCTGTGAGGCAGGCACACTCTGCCGCGTGGCTTGGCACCCCCTGCGAAGTCCAGCCCATGCGGACTGCAGCCCGATCCAAAAATCAGCACGTCAGGGGGCTTAGACTGAAGGTGTCGCAGGCCGCCTGCTCCCGCCCCCGAAACTCACGACCATGAACCCGACCCCGCCGAACCCACCCCGCCTCGCCGCACGCATGCGTGACATCGCGCCCTTTCACGTCATGGAACTGCTGCAGAAAGCGCGCGCGCTGGAAGCCGCAGGACGTTCCGTAATCACGCTGTGCGTCGGCGAACCCGATTTCCCGACGCCGCAGCCGATGGTCGACGCCGCGCTCGCGTTCATCCGCAAGGGCGACGTGCATTACACCGCGGGACTCGGCCTGCCCGCGCTGCGCGAGGCGATTTCGGGCTACTACGCCGAGCGCTTCGGGCTCGACGTACCGGCTTCGCGCATCGTGGTCACGACGGGCGCATCGGCTGCACTGCAATTGCTGCTGGGCGTGCTGGTCAATCCGGGCGACGAGTGGCTGCTGCCCGATCCCGGCTATCCGTGCAATCGCCATTTCGTGCGCATGTACGAAGGCCGCCCCGTCGCCTTGCCGGTCGACGAATCGACCGACTTCCAACCCACCGCGGGCGCAGTTGACGCAGCCTGGCGCGCCGAAACACGCGGCCTGATGATCGCGTCGCCCTCCAATCCGACCGGCACCGTGCTCGACGCGCCAACGCTGGCCAATATCTGCACTCGCGTGAGGACCCTGGGCGGACACGTCGTCGTCGACGAGATCTACCAGGGGCTCAACTACGGCTGCGAGGCGCACACCGCGCTGGCCTGCGACCCTGACGCCTTCGTGATCAACAGCTTCTCGAAGTATTTCGGCATGACCGGCTGGCGGCTTGGCTGGCTGGTCGCGCCGCAAGCGTACATGCGCGACATCGAGAAACTTGCGCAGAACCTTTTCATCTGCGCGCCCGTGCCCGCGCAATACGCGGCACTCGCAGCGTTTTCGCCGCAAACACGCACGATGCTCGAAGCACGGAGAGCCGAATTCGCGCGACGGCGCGATTTCCTGCGTCCGGCACTGGAATCTATCGGCTTGCGAATCGCGGGCAACCCGCGCGGGGCGTTCTACCTATACACCGACGTATCGAGCGCGAGCGACGACAGTCATCGCTACGCGCACGAACTGCTCGACAGGACCGGAGTGGCGATCACGCCCGGCCTGGATTTCGGCGAGAACGCGAGCGCCCGCTTTGCGCGCATCGCCTACACGCACGAAGTTCCGACATTGGAAGCCGCCGTGGAACGCATCGCCCGCATGCCGCGCTGACCCTGGATCGGCGGTTGCACAAACAGCAAAAAAAAAGCCGCCCGCAGGCGGCCCCGGATCGATTCGTCGAAAGATTCAGTCGGCCACGAACCCGGCCGGCGCAGCGTCTGCCACCGTCGTGGCCTCTTTCGCCCCCTGCAACAGACTCGGCAGGGCCGGCGCTGACGCGGTGGGCTCTGCTGGCTGAATCGTACGCTGTATGCGCGCCACCTGCGGGGCTTGCACCGGAATCGCAACCAGGCGGCGCGCCTGAGCTGCGGCTTCGAGGCGCTGCTTCTCCGCCAGCACCTTGTTCGCATAGATCGAGCCAGTCGCCTCGGTACTGGCGCCGTTATAGACCTGCAAGGCGAGTTCCAGCGATCCGGTGCGCTTCAGGTATTCCTTGAGGACTCGCGCACCGACGAGAATGTTTGTCTCGGGATCGAGCAACGATGCGCCGTCACCCTGATCGACCAGCTTCTCCTGATGGAAACGCGGAATCACCTGCATCAGCCCCTGCGCCCCCATGGGGCTTTCGGCGAGCGGGTTGAAGCTCGACTCGACCGCCATCACCGCGACCAACAGAAGCGGATCGAGGCCAATGCGCTTACCCACATCCTCGGCGGAGGCCACCAGAGGCTCCACACCTTCCCGCGAAACCTTGTAGCGGCGCGACAGGTAGGTCGCAACGCGTTGCATCGGCAAAGACAAGGTAGGCCCGCCATGCGACGCATCGGCGGCAAGGTTGTCATCGCCGGCCCAGGCAACTGCTTCCGACGAAGCATCGCCCGAGCGAATCAGGCCGGTAAGCCAAGGGCCCTGCAATCCATACTGGCTGACACCGAACGCGACGTATCCGGCTACCAGCAATCCGGTGACCAAGAGCCCACCATGGGCGAAATGAAGCGCGAGCGAAGCGGCATTGACGCACCACCGCTTGAAGACCAGAAGAAACGACATGCTTCCTCCTTTCCTGTGGCCCGACCTCTCTTCCATGGCGTGATCCGCCCCGAACGGACGTTATCACTCGCGGAAATCGTCCCGTTTCGGGACGCGCTTGGGGAGGAATCCACCGCATCGGCGGATGCCGCCACAACGAGATGCCAGGGCAGCAAAAAGACTGGCAAAACCTCCCGGGTCAATCTCCGGGAGAGTGGGGACTTACGATCCGAGACAATTTGTTCTGAATCGGCTGACCATGATTGTTGCTTTGCAGCAGATTTGTATTCTATTGATTCAACTGCAGATTGTCAATCGCCGCCCCGAGGCCCGTGGATACTGGACTTACGCGAAATCAATAACCGCCGAATGCCGGCGCACGAAAGAAAATCCTCGTGCAACTAGATCGGCCTTGGTGCCAAACCGCCGAAAACCGGATGCCACAAAGCTGCTCGGCGGCGCAGCGCTCGCCGAAGCGAGTGCTGCGCCAACCGCGCAGGACCATCAACCGCGATCAGGAGGGACGCGAACCCGTCGGGAACGGCCATGCGGCCGCGGGGTTCAACGACGACTTCAGACCGGGCGTTGCAGCCGTGGAAGGCGCGGGCGCTGCCGGAGCAGCCGCCGGAGCAGCCGCAGGCGCCGCCTTTTTGGCAGCAGGCTTCTTCGCAGCGGCAGCCTTCTTCGCAGCCGGTGCCTTCTTGGCAGCAGGCTTCTTGGCCGGTGCGGCCTTCTTCGCAGCCGGCGCCTTCTTGGCAGCAGGCTTCTTGGCCGGTGCGGCCTTCTTCGCAGCCGGTGCCTTCTTGGCAGCAGGCTTCTTGGCCGGTGCGGCCTTCTTCGCAGCCGGTGCCTTCTTGGCAGCAGGCTTCTTGGCGGCCGGTTTCTTGGCAGCCGGTTTCTTGGCAGTAGGCATAACAAACCTCCTTCATCAATTAACAGGAAAAAGAAACACCAACTACAGCATTGCCCGAAGCTCTTTCAAACTCCGGGATTCAACCGTCCGAGGCGTTTCGGCCTCCGGCGGACTGAATACGTTCAGTACTGCGCCGATCGATTGCTCGATCTTGTGAATCCAAACCGGCGTCGTACCTGTTACTGGGTCCTGCAACCTCCGAGTCCGGTTTGCCATGCAGCGTTGCACCGCAACCGCCACACATGACAAGAGATATCGCTCAATCCCAATTCAGGGCGCCACCGCTCTGGTACTCGATGACGCGCGTCTCGAAGAAATTTCGTTCTTTCTTCAGGTCAATCATTTCGCTCATCCACGGGAACGGATTTTCCGCACCCGGGTAGAGCGTTTCGACACCGATCTGCTGGCAACGTCGATTCGCGATGAAGCGCAGATACTCCTTGAACATCGGCGCATTCAGGCCGAGCACGCCACGGGGCATGGTGTCTTCGGCATAGCGGTATTCGAGTTCCACGCCCTTGCGCATCAGGTCCTGGATTTCACTCCGGAATGCCGGCGTCCAGAGATGCGGGTTCTCGAGCTTGATGGTATTGATCAGATCGATGCCGAAATTGCAGTGCATCGATTCGTCGCGAAGAATGTACTGATACTGTTCTGCGGCCCCCGTCATCTTGTTCTGGCGCCCGAGTGCAAGGATCTGCACGAAACCGACGTAGAAGAACAAACCTTCCATGATGCAGGCGAAGACAATCAGGCTGCGCAGCAGCTTCTGGTCCGTCTCGGGGGTACCGGTACGAAACGCCGGATCGGTCAGCGTCTCGATGAAGGGCATGAGGAATTCATCCTTGTCCCGAATCGAGGCGACCTCGTGATAGGCGTTGAAGATCTCCCCTTCGTCCAGGCCGAGACTCTCCACGATGTACTGATAGGCGTGGGTGTGGATCGCCTCCTCGAATGCCTGGCGCAGGAGGTACTGGCGGCATTCGGGCGCAGTGATGTGGCGATAGGTGCCTAGGACGATATTGTTGGCGGCAAGGGAATCCGCCGTCACGAAGAACCCGAGATTGCGCTTTACCACCAGCCGCTCGTCCGCCGTCAGTCCGGCGGGGTTCTTCCACAGCTCGATGTCCCGCTGCATGTTCACTTCCTGTGGCATCCAGTGGTTGGCGCAACCCGCCAGATACTTCTCCCACGCCCACTTGTACTTGAACGGAACGAGCTGATTGACGTCTGCCTTGCCATTGATGACGCGTTTGTCCTCGACCCGCACCCGCTGGAACGACTCGGCAATGTCGCGCGCCGGCTCGATCGACGAACGTGCCGTGCCCGCTGGCGCGAAACCTGACACGGCCGGGCGCAAGCCGAGGATCGGAACATCGTCTTCAAAACTCAGCATCCGATTCTTCTCCTGTCGTGCTTCTCTACCCTGCTTCCTACTGGCAGGCTTCGCAATCGGGGTTGTCGATCGAACAGAACTTGGCCTCGGCTACACTGACATCGGCGCTGACGGCGTTGAGCTCTCCGCCGCGACCTGTCGATTTCTCGGCATGCGTGGCACCGAGCGCGCGCAGGTAGTAAGTCGTCTTGAGGCCGCGCAACCAGGCCAGCTTGTAGGTCTCATCGAGCTTCTTGCCGGAGACGCCGGCCATGTAGATGTTCAGCGACTGCGCCTGATCGATCCACTTCTGGCGCCGCGCCGCGGCCTCGACCAGCCAGCGCGGGTCGATTTCGAACGCTGTCGCGTACAGGCTGCGCAGATCGGGCGGGATACGATCGATGCGCGACAAGGATCCGTCGAAGTATTTGAGGTCGGCCACCATGACCTCGTCCCAGAGGCCGAGCGCCTTAAGATCCCGGACCAGGTGCTCGTTCGCAATGGTGAACTCGCCCGACAGGTTCGATTTGACGTATAGGTTCTGATACGTCGGCTCGATGCTGGCATCGACGCCGACGACATTTGAAATGGTCGCAGTCGGCGCAATAGCGAGACAGTTGGAATTGCGCATGCCGTGGTCAGCGATGCGGGTTCTCAGCGCCGACCAGTCGAGCGTAGATGACCGATCGACCTCGACATAGCCGACGCGCTGCTCGGCCAGCAGATCGAGCGTATCCTGCGGAAGGATGCCTCTGTCCCACAGACTGCCCTTGTAGCTTGGATACCGCCCCCGCTCTTCGGCCAGTTCGGTCGAGGCCCAATAGGCGTAGTAGGCGACGGCCTCCATCGACGTGTCGGCAAACTCGACTGCCGCATCGGACGCATACTGCACCCGCATTTCGTGCAGACAATCCTGGAACGCCATGATCCCCATGCCAACCGGACGATGCCGCAAGTTGGCGTTTCGCGCCTTGCCGACCGCGTAATAGTTGATATCGACCACGTTGTCGAGCATGCGCATCGCGGTACGAATGGTGCAGCGCAATTTTTCGTGATTCAGGCGCTTCTTCCCGCCATCATCCGAAAGATGCGCTACAAGGTTCACCGAACCCAGGTTGCAGACTGCGATTTCCGACGCCGACGTGTTGAGGGTAATCTCGGTGCAGAGGTTGGAACTGTGGACCACTCCGACGTGCTGCTGCGGCGAACGGATGTTGCATGGATCCTTGAACGTGATCCACGGATGTCCGGTCTCGAACAGCATCGTCAACATCTTGCGCCACAGCGCCGTCGCCGTGACCTTCTTGAACACACGGATCTCGCCTCGGGCTGCGCGTTCCTCGTAGCGAGTGTAGGCGGCTTCGAACGCCTTGCCGAACTTGTCATGCAGATCAGGACAATCGGACGGCGAAAACAGCGTCCACTCGCCGTTTTCCATGACACGCCTCATGAACAGATCGGGAATCCAGTTCGCGGTGTTCATGTCGTGTGTGCGCCGCCGGTCGTCCCCGGTGTTCTTGCGCAAATCGAGAAATTCTTCGACATCCAAGTGCCATGTCTCAAGGTAGGAGCACACCGCACCCTTGCGCTTGCCGCCCTGGTTCACAGCAACCGCCGTATCGTTAACCACTTTCAGAAATGGAACGACCCCCTGGCTTTTGCCATTCGTGCCCTTGATGTGGCTGCCGAGGGCGCGGACGGGCGTCCAATCGTTGCCCAGTCCCCCCGCATACTTGGCGAGCAGCGCGTTCTCCTTGATCGCCTCGTAGATGCCTTCCAGTTCGTCGGCGACCGTCGTCAGGTAGCAGCTCGACAGCTGCGGCCGTAACGTGCCCGAATTGAAAAGGGTCGGCGTCGAGCTCATGAAGTCGAAGCTCGACAAAACCTGGTAGAACTCGATGGCGCGCGCCTCGCGGTCGACCTCGTTGAGGGCCAGCCCCATCGCAACGCGCATGAAGAAAGCCTGCGGCAGTTCGATACGACAATCGTCTACATGCAGGAAGTAGCGGTCGTAAAGGGTTTGCAGTCCGAGGTAGCCGAACTTCAGGTCCCGCGAAGCATCCAAGGCAGCCGCGATGCGACCGAGATCGAACTGGCCAAGCCTCGGATCGAGGAGATCCGCATCGATGCCGCGCTTGATGAATGACGGGAAATACGACGCATAGCCTTCCGCCATGGCAGCCTGCAGGACGTCCTCACCGAGGACTTCGCGCCGGATCGAATGCAGAAGCAACCGCGCTGTA
>WBZM01000068.1_pt1 | contig 170538 bp, 139 predicted proteins | sample 5204271 | NCBI WGS metagenome assembly WBZM01 (sample SAMN12344346, study PRJNA552823) | activated sludge metagenome | biome: Activated sludge suspended growth; feature: Nitrification reactor; material: Wastewater; isolation source: activated sludge from nitrification reactor of wastewater... | reverse complement strand
ACCGAGCGCCCGTTGGCGTCGACCTGGGCGTCCAGCGCATCGAGCACCGCCTTGAATTCGCGCCCCGGGAAGGCGTCGATCGTCAGCGCGATCGCCTGGCCCTTGCCGAGCTGGCCGAGAAAACGCGCCGGCAATCGGAGGTCGACCTTCATGCTGGAGACGTCCTCCAGGGTGACGAGCTCGGCCCCGTCCTTGACGAAGTCGCCCACGCTCACGTTGCGCAGGCCGAGCACGCCGGCGAACGGCGCGACGATTCGGGTCTTGGCCAGTTGCGCCTCGGCCAGCGCCAGCCGGGCCTCCTGCACCTTCAGGTTGGCCGCCGCCTGGTCGCGCGCGCTGGAGCTGACGAAATTGCGCTTGGCGAGGTCCTCGGTGCGCTCGAAGTTGGTCTGCGCCAGGCCGAGCTCGGCGCGACTCTGCTCGGCCTGCGCCGCGAGCACCGATCCGTCGAGCTCGATCAGGACCGCGCCCTTGGGCACCCGGGAACCGTCGCTGAACCCCACCTTGACGATGCGCCCGGCGATCTCCGGCTTCATCACCACGGTCTCGTTGGCGCGCAGATTGCCCACCGCGGAGATGTCGTCGGTGAGCGCCATCTGTTCGGCCTTGACGGCTTCGACCCCGACCGGGCCGCGCGGCCCCCCGCCCTTGCCGGCATCCTTCCCGGCGTCCTTGCCCGCGGCACCCTTGGCCGGTCCCGCGGCGCCCGCGGCGCCGCCGATTTCGACTGCCGAAGACGACGCCGTCCGGTTGTAGGTATAGGCCCACCAGCCCAGCCCACCCAATCCGGCGAGCGCCAACGCCATCACCACGAATCGATTCATCCGCCCCTCGCTGAACGCGGCAATCTAGCACAGCGATCCGGGCCCGCACGCCGGGGAAACCCCTATCCAAGCCGCTGATACGATCGCGTCATCCCGTTTCAGCCATCGCGCACCGAATTCAATGAATGAAACCACCGGCCCGCTCGCGCGCGGTGCCATCCACGCGCTTGAGGCCTCGCGCATTCGCGAGGTCGCCAATGCCGGCATGGGCCGTCCGGACGTGCTCGCGTTCTGGTTCGGCGAACCCGACGGCGTCACCCCCGCGTTCATCCGCGAGGCGGCGATCGAGGCCCTTCGCGCCGGAGACACCTTCTATACGCACAACCTGGGCGTGCCGCCGCTTCGCGAGGCACTCTCCCGCTATGTGGGACGCTGGCACCGCCCGGTCGACCCGAACCGGATCGCGGTGACCAGCGCCGGAGTCAACGCGCTGATGCTGGCGGCCCAGCTCGTGCTGTCCCCCGGCGACCGGGTCGTGGCGGTGGTGCCGCTGTGGCCCAACGTCACCGAGATTCCGCGCATTCTCGGGGCGCAGGTGGAACGGGTCGCGCTCGCGCCGGATGCGCAAGGCGTGTGGACCCTGGATCCCGCGCGGCTGCTGGCGGCGCTGACGCCGGGCACGCGCGCCCTGATCGTCAATTCGCCCAGCAACCCCACCGGCTGGGTCATGCCCGCCGAGACGATGCGGGTGGTCCTCGAGCACTGCCGGCGGCTGGGCATCTGGGTGATCTCCGACGAGGCCTACGAGCGGCTCATCTTCGACGGCAGTGCCTGCGCCCCCTCGATGCTCGACATCGCCGAACCGCAGGACCGATTGATCGTCGCGAACACCTTCTCGAAGGCCTGGCAGATGACCGGCTGGCGACTCGGCTGGCTGGTCGTGCCGCCATCGCTCACCGACGATCTGAGCAAGCTGATCGAGTTCAACACCTCCTGCGCGCCCGGCTTCGTGCAGCAGGCCGCGGTGGCCGCGCTGGAGCATGGCGAGCCGGACGTGCAGCGGTTCGTGACCGAACTGGGCCGCCGGCGCGACGTGCTGGTCACCGCGCTCGCGGCGATCCCCGGGGTGACGGTGGGCCGCCCCCTAGGCGCGATGTATCTCTTCTTCCGGCTGGCCGGACTCACCGATTCGGTCGAGCTCGCCAAGGCGCTGGTGAGCCGGTCCGGTCTGGGACTGGCGCCCGGCGCCGCGTTCGGCCCGGAGGGTGAAGGCTACCTGCGCTGGTGCTTCGCCAAGCCGCCCGAGATGCTCGAGGAAGGGGCCGCGCGCCTGGCGCGCCACCTGGCGCAGCGCTGACGCCGGGCGCCGACCGTCCGGCGCGGTTCAGCCCCGTCCCAGGGCCACGTCCACGCCGCGGTTGGCGAGCGCGTCGGCCCGTTCGTTGTCGACGTGACCGGCGTGTCCGCGCACCCAGCGCCAGGTGATGGTGTGGCGCGTCGTCAGCGCGTCGAGCGCCTGCCAGAGATCGACGTTCTTGACCGGCTTGCGGTCGGCGGTGAGCCAGCCACGCGCCTTCCAGCCCCGGATCCACTCCGAGATGCCCTTCTGAACGTATTGGGAGTCGGTGTGGATCACTACCTGGCTGGGGCGCTTGAGCGCCTCCAGCGCACGGATCACCGCGGTCAGCTCCATCCGGTTGTTCGTGGTCTGGCGTTCGCCGCCGAACAATTCCTTCTCGTGCGCGCCCGAGCGCAGCAAGGCGCCCCAGCCGCCCGGACCCGGATTGCCCTTGCAGGCGCCATCGGTGTAGATGTCGATCGGGGTGTCGGTCATGGTGGACGATCAGGGCGACCCGGCACCACCGCCATCCGACCATCGCCGGGCGGCCGAATCCACCACGCGCAGCGACGCGGCCCGGGCGGCGGATCGCCCCGAAGGACGGGCGCGCTCGCCGGCGGCCGGCACGACCCTCAGGTTGGCCACCGCCGCCGGCGCGCTGGCCGGGGTGCTGCGCCGGATCGCCCCCACCAGTCGCATCGCCCGGACACGCTTCACCGCGGACAAGGCGTACACCGCGCCGCAGATCGGCCACCACCGGTCGCCCGCGGCCTCGATGAACTGGGTTCGGTCCAGCCACGTCTGGGTCCGGCAGGGCGGCCGGAAGCAGCCGTAGTGCGCCCGCTCGGGCTCGAACGACAGCAGCTTGAGCCAGTCGCGAAGCCGGGGCGGCCCGAGGAACTGCCCCTCGCGCGGCAGGAACGGCGCGACCAGACCGCGCAGCCAGGACTGCCGCAGCCGCCACAGGCTGATCGTGTTGAATCCGGTGACGATCACGCGGCCCTCGGGTCGCAGCACGCGATCGACCTCGCGCAGCACCTCGTGGGGGTCGTCGGCGAACTCGAGGACGTGCGGCAGCACCACGAGATCGAGCGACTGGCTGGCGAACGGCAGTTCGCCGAACGACCCGATGCGCACCGTGGCCATGCCACGATGCCCGCCGTCGGCACCGATCGCGTGGTTCACCCCGGCCAGTTCGCCGGCGCCCACCAGGTCGGCGGCGGTGTGCGCGTGGATCAGGCTGGCCATGCGGCTCGTCCTCAGGCAATCGAGTTGCGGCAAGCCGCACTGCAACGCGTAGAAGCCGAAGACGTCCTCGACCAGCGCGTCGTACTGCTGCTGTTCCCACGCGAGCACGTAGCGACCCGGTGGCGAGTCGAGCCACCGATTCCAGTGTTCCATCGAGCCGTCGGTCACGCTGCCCAGCCTATAATCATTCGATCGTCCGCAACACGTCTTTCAAGGCCACGCCCGTGACCGACACCCTCGAGTTCTGCCCGGCTCCCCACGCCCAGGTCCAGGCGATCCCGGCGTTCACCGACAACTACCTGTGGTTGATCCGCGCCGCGAACGCTCCCAGGGCCGCGGTGGTCGACCCGGGCGATGCCGCGCCGGTCGCCGCCGCGCTCGCCGCCCAGGGGCTCGGCCTGTCGGCGATTCTACTCACGCACCACCATGCCGACCATGCCGGCGGTGTCGCCGAGTTGCGCGCGCGCTGGAACTGCCCGGTCTACGGGCCGCGCGCGGAAGCGATCGCGGGTGTCGATCACCCGCTGGACGACGGGAACCGCGTCCACCTTCCCGAGCTCGGCGTGTCGTTCGACGTGATCTCGGTTCCCGGGCACACCCGGGGGCACATCGCGTACTTCAGTCAGGCGCTCGGGGGCGACGTCAGACCGGCGCTCTTCTGCGGCGACACCTTGTTCGCCGGCGGCTGCGGTCGCGTGTTCGAGGGCACGCCCGCCCAGATGCTGAGCTCGCTCGACCGGCTCGCCGCGCTGCCGCCCGACACGCTGGTGTACTGCGCCCACGAATACACGGTGTCGAACCTCAAGTTCGCCGCCGCGGTCGAACCAGGCAACGAGGCACTCGCCCGTCGGCTCGGCCTGGCGCAGCAGCGCCGAGAGCGCGGTGAATCCACCGTCCCCGGACTACTGCGGGCCGAACTCGCCACCAATCCATTCCTGCGCGCACGCGAACCCTCGGTCCGACAGGCGGCGGCGGGTCGGATCGGCGCCGCACCGGCCGACGCGGTGGCCAGCTTCACTGCCATCCGGGAGTGGAAGAACGTCTTTCGTTGAGCGGTACCGGCCTGTCGGGCTTGACCACTTGGCGTGCCTGCCCTAGGATCGCGGCGGCGCCCTGTTTCCAGAAATAAATCAGTCAGTTAGGAGAGACCCTTGGAGCGTTCAGTGAATCGACGAGAGGGGGCGCCCAGCGATCGCGCCGATCGGGAACGCACCCACGCGGGCGAGAGCGGGTCGGCCCCACGGGTCCGCTGGCCGCTGTGCCTGCTCATCGTCGGTGCCCTGGCTTCCGGATGCGCCAGCGTCTCCGGGCCCGACGCCCCCGCGGGGGGAACCCTCGCCCAACGCGAGGCCCGCGGCGAGGTCGCCACGAGCGCGCGCGCCCCGACCGTGGCCGCCGCGCCGGCCGCCCCCGCGCCGACCACGACCACGCCGCTGGCGCCGGAAACCCGCCCCGTGCCGGCCTCGCGCCCGCCGTCGGCCGTCGATCCGATCGCGTCGGCGATGCCGCCCGCCGCGGCGCCGGTGATGGCGGCCGCCGAGCCCTCGGGCGACCTGTGGGACCGCATTCGCGCCGGCTTCGCGATGCCCGACCTGCCCTCGCCGCTGGTCGCCGAGAAAGAGCGCTTCTATCTGTCCAAGCCGGACTACCTGCAGCGGATGTTCCAGCGCGGCGGCCGCTACCTGTTCCACATCGTCGAGGAGCTGGAGAAGCGGGGCATGCCCACCGAACTCGCCCTGCTCCCCTTCGTCGAGAGCGCGATGAACCCAGTCGCGCTCTCCCCGGCGCAGGCCGCGGGCCTGTGGCAGTTCATCCCGTCGACGGGCCGCGCCTACGATCTGCAGCAGAACTGGTGGGTCGACAACCGCCGTGACGTCGTGAAGTCGACGCAGGCCGCGCTCGACTACCTGCAGAAGATCTACGCGATGCACGGCAACGACTGGTTCCTCGCGCTCGCCTCGTACAACTGGGGCGAGGGCTCGGTGGCCAAGGCCGTGCGCCGCAACCAGGCGCTGGGCAAGCCCACCGACTACCTCAACCTGTCGATGCCCAACGAAACCCGGCATTACGTTCCCAAGCTGATCGCGCTGAAGAACATCCTGCTCAACGCGCCCTCGCTCGGGGTCGCCCTGCCCGCGCTGCCGAACCGGCCCTACTTCGTCACGATCGAGAAGACCCGCCCGATCGATCTCCAGCTGGCGGCGCGCTTCGCCCGGATGAGTGTCGACGAGTTCGTCGCGCTGAACCCCGCGCACAATCGACCGGTGATCTCCGCCACCCGCAACAACGCGATCCGGTTGCCCGCGGACCGCCTCGAGCATTTCAAGTCGGCCATGGCGGCGCACGAGGCCGAACGCCAGGTGTTCGCGAGCTGGCAGCCGTACACCTTAAAATCGGGCGAGACCCTGGACACCCTGGCGCAGCGCGCCGGCGTCACGGTGGCCGAGCTGCGCCGTGCCAACGGACTGCGCGACGGCGGCCGCATCGTGGCCGGCACCCGGCTGCTCGCGCCGCAGAAGAGCGTGGCCGACGAATCGAACGTCGAGACCTTCGTGGCCCCCCGTGTCTACGAGCAGATCGACCGGCCGGCGCAGTACCACACCGTGGGCAAGCGCGAGTCCCTGGCGTCGATCGCGAGCCGCTACCAGGTCTCCACCGCCACGCTCGCGGCGTGGAACGGACTGCGCCGCAGCGTGGCACGCGGCATGCGGCTGCTGGTCCACCCCGCGAGCACGCAGACGCTGCTCACCACCGAGAACGGCGAACGGTCGGTCGTGAGCCAGGCCAAGCTGGTGACGGTCGCCGCCACCGACCGCACGATCGACCCGCCGGCGGCCGCCCCCGTCGCGGCTCCCACCAAGGAGGCCGAGGCGCCGCGCGCGGTGAAGGCCGTGATGATGCCGGCTCGCCCCGCTCCCAGCACGCGGGCCGCACGCACCGTCGCGAGCGCCAAGCAGGCCGATCGCCGGGTGCCGGCCGCCGCGCTCGCGGCGTCGCGTCGCGCCGAGGGTCGCGCCGCGTCGCGGGCGGGCGCCTCGCGCGCCGTCGCGCCGGCGTCCCAGAAGGTCGTGAACGCCGGTCGTGGGCCGGCGGCGCGCGCCACCACGCGTGACCTGCGACCCGCCGCCCCCCGCGCCAACGCGGACCGGCGCGTGCGCAAGGCCTGAGCCCGCTCAGGCGTCCACGGGCTCGCGAAACGGGCCGTCGATCCGAGGCACCGCGGCCATCAGGCTGCGGGTGTACTCGTGCGCCGGGGCCTTGAGCACCTGTTCCGTGGGGCCGTGTTCGACGAATCGACCGGCCCGCATCACCGCCACCTGGTCGGCCACCGTCTCGACCACGCCGATGTTGTGGGTGATGAACAGGTACGACATGCCCAGATCGCGCTGAAGTTCCCGCAGCAGGTTCAGGATCTGCGCCTGGACCGAGACGTCGAGCGCGGACGTGGGTTCGTCGCAGACGATCAGCCGCGGCGAGACGGCGAGCGCGCGGGCGATCGCGATCCGCTGGCGCTGGCCACCGGAGAATTCGTGCGGATAGCGGTCGAGCGAATCCCGGCGCAGACCCACCCGGTCGACCAGCGACTCGATGCGCGAGCGACGCTCGTCGGCCGAAAGCCGGGGCAGCAGCGTGACCATCCCCTCCTCGAGCACCTCGAGCACCCTCAGCCGCGGATTCAGCGAGGCGAACGGGTCCTGGAAGATGATCTGGATGTCGCGGCGGGCGGCACGCAGCGCGTCGCCGTGCAGCGTGAAGAGATCCTGCCCCTGGAGGCGCGCCTGGCCTTCGATCTGGGCGACCCCGCGCAGCAGTTGCAGCATCGCCTTGCCGATCGTCGTCTTGCCGCAGCCCGACTCGCCGACCAGGGCCAGCGTGCGTCCTGCCGGGACATCGAAGGAGACGCCCTGCACCGCGGCGACCGAGGGCTTTGCGCGCATCAACCAGCCACCGCGCACCGGGAAACGCACGACCAGTCCACGCACCTCGAGCAGTGGCGCGTCGGCCGCGATCGGGGCCACCGGCGGCGCCGGGGGCGGGGTCGCGTCGGTCGGTGTGATCACGGGCGCCAGGCGCGGCGTGGCGGCCTCGAGCGCATCGACGATCGGCGATGACGCCGGACTTGGCGGCGCCGTGCCGTCCGTCCGCCCGACCCGCTCACGGCCGAAGGCACGTTCGATCGTGGTCGTCCAGTCACCGCGCTCCCGCTTGGCGCTCACCACGCTCGACACCGGCGTCTGGGCCGACGGCAGCGCACTGCGCGACCCTGGCGCCTCGGCCACCGGCGATGGTCGGCTGGGCGCGGGCGATTCGTCGGGCGCGGGCGGTTCGGCGAGTGGCGACGGCTCGGTCGCTGCGGCGCCCTGCGGCCCCGCCAGCCAGCATCGCACCAGGTGTTCACCGCCGATCGCGCCCAGTGCGGGTGGCTCGGTGGCGCACCGGGCCACCGCCCGGTCGCACCGATCGACGAACCGACACCCCGGGAACACACCGGTCAGCGCGGGCACCGTGCCGGGGATCGCCGCGAGCGCTTCGCCGCGGGGGCTGGCCCCGGGCAAGGCCTTCAGCAGCCTCTGCGCGTACGGATGGCCCGGCCGAGCGAAGAACGACGGCGTGTCGGCCACCTCGACGATCTGACCGGCATACATCAGCGCGACCCGATGGGCCATGCCGCGCACGATGCCCAGGTCGTGCGTGATCAGCAGCAGGCCCATGCCCTGGTCGCGCTGCAACTGCATCAACAGGGCGAGGATCTGCCCCTGGATCGTCACGTCGAGTGCGGTGGTGGGCTCGTCGGCGATCAGCAGATCGGGCTCGGCGGCCAGCGCCAGCGCGATCATCACCCGCTGCTTCTGGCCACCGGACATCTGGAACGGATACTGCTCGAAGCGCTGGGCCGCGTCGGGCAGGCCCACGCGGTCGAGCCACTGGATCGCGCGCTGGCGGGCCGCGTCGCCGCGCCACTCGGTGTGGCGCTCGATCACCTCGACGATCTGCCGCCCCACCCGCATCACCGGGTTCAGGCTGGTCGCCGGCTCCTGGAAGATGATGCCGATCCGCGCGCCGCGCACGCGCTGCATGTCGAGCTCGCGCAGCGCGCAGAGGTCCTCGCCGTTCAGACGGATGCTGCCCGAGGCGATCCGGCCGTTCTCGGGCAACAGGCGCAACAGCGACATCGCGGTCATCGACTTGCCGCACCCGCTCTCGCCCACCAGCGCGAAGGTCTCACGCCGGTCGATCGAGAGCGTCAGCGCATCGACCGCGCGCGCGACCCCGACCTCGGTGCTCAGCTCGGTGCTCAGGTCGTCGATCGACAGCAGGGACTCGGACATGGCAGGCTCAGCCGCGCAGGCGCGTGCGGGGATCGAAGGCATCGCGGACGGCGTCGGCGAACAGGTTGGCCGACAGCACGATCACGAACATGAACAGGAACGCGCTGGACAGCGTCCACCAGATCACCGGGGTGGCGGCCAGCTCCAGGCGCGCGGCATTGATCATCACGCCGAAGCTCGCGGTCTTGGGATCGACGCCGACCCCGACATACGAGAGCACCGCCTCGGCGAGCACGAAGGCCGAGAATTGCATCACGGTGCTGATCAGCACGATCGGCACGATGTTTGGCACGATGTGCCGCAGCAGGATCCGGGCGGCGGGCACGCCGAACGCGTGAGCGGCCTGGATGTATTCGAGTTCGCGCAGCTTCATCGTCTCGCCGCGCACCAGCCGGCACAAGCCGGTGAACGAGGTCACGCCGAGGATCAGGCACAGGAAGAAGAGCCGCGCGTCGGCCCGCTCGAGGCTGGTCTCGAACAGGTTGGGGTTGCTGTCGATCTTCACCTGCAGCAGCAGCACCGCCGCGGCGATCAACAGCACGTCCGGGATCGAGGCCAGCAGCGTGTAGACGTATTGGATGACTTCGTCGACCCAGCCCCGGAAGTAGCCGGCGGCCACGCCCAGGGCCAGCGCCAGCGGCAGCACCACCAGCGTGGTGAGCGCACCGATCACCAGCGCGGTTCGCACGCTCTTGAGGGCCGCGACGAGCACGCTGGCGCCGACGCGGTCGGTCCCCAGCACGTGATAGCCCTGCGACAGCGACACCAGCACCCCGACCACCACCGCCAGCAGCAGCACGGTCAGCAGCACCGATCGCCACGGCAGACGGGTGCGCCCGTGGCGCAGGTCGTTCCAGGCGGCCGACAGGCCACGGCCGCCCCGCGCCAGCCCGATCAGACACAGGCCGGCGACCACGGCCCACCCCGCGACACCGGCCAGCGCACCGGCCACCGCGCGCTGACGGACGTCCGCGCCCCACTGGGTCTGGGGATCGCTCAGGTGGGCGCCGCCGAACTTCAGGCGCGGGTAGTCGCGCACCGGCCGACCATCGCGCTCGAAACTCTCCTTGCGAAAGCCGAGGTAAGCCAGCGGTGCGGAATAGCTGCGCTCCTTGGCCGCCGCCAGCGGGGCCAGCAACGCGTCGAGGGCCGACGTGGTCTCGGGCGACCAGGCGGCCTGGCCATTGGGCCCGGGCGGCAGGGGCTTGCGCCAGTGCAGCGAGTCGGACACCGCGATCAGCAGGAACACCCCGAGCACCAGCGCCGACACCGCCGCGGCCGGGCGTCGCAGCGCGAGCGACCAGTTCGCCGCGAGCTGCGGGCGGCGCCGCACGTACCACAGGTAGCCGACTCCCGCGGCCAGGAGCCCGAATACGAAGGCGTCGGTCAGCAGGATGACGGGCTTCATTGCAGGCGGATCCGCGGGTCGGCCCAGCTGTAGCTGAGGTCGGTGAGGATCAGACCCAGGATGTAGAGCACCGAGCCGATGAACACCATCGCGCGCACGACCGCGAAGTCCTGCGCGGCGATCGCCTCGATCAGGTAGCTGCCCAGCCCGGGGATCGAGAAGAAGGACTCGGTGATCAGACTGCCCATGAACAGCAGCGGGATCACCGCGACCGAGCTCGAGAGGATCGGGATCAGCGCATTGCGCAGCACGTGGCCGAACAGCACGCCCGGCTCGGACAGCCCCTTGGCGCGGGCGGTGCGCACGTAGTCCTTGTTGATCTCCTCGAGGAACAGCGTGCGGTTGAAGCGCGTCTCACCGCCCAGTCGCGCGAAGATGCTGATCGCCACCGGCAGGATCAGGAATCGCCAGGCGTCCGCGCCCGCGTCGTAGCCTGACACCGGAACGAGCTGCAGCAGCCTGGCGAACACGAACTGGCCGGCGACGATGAAGAACAGCGAGGAGATCGACATCAGCGCCACGCACAGCACCGAGCCCCAGAAGTCGAGATAAGTGCCCCGGAAGAAGGCCAGGCCCAGCGCCAGCGTGATCGACAGCCCCAACCCGACCACGAACACCGGCAGCGCCAGCGCGAGACTGGGCCAGGCCCGGCGCCGGATCTCCGAGGCGATGTCGCGCCCGCTGTCGGCGCGTCCGAAGTCGAACGCGAACATCCGCGCGGAGCTGTCGAAAAACACCGTGTCGGTGACCCGGGCGAGGCCTTGCGCCTGGTCGTTGAAGTACAGTGGTCGGTCGTAGCCGCGCTCGGCCTTCCACTTGCTGATCGCGTCCGGCGTGACCCGCTTGCCGCCGAGCTGCAGCCGCGCCATGTCGTCCGGGGTGTTCACCTGGAAGAAGAGCAGGAAAGTGGCCAGGTTGATGCCCACCAGCACGAGCAGGCCGTAGGCGATGCGCCGGGCGAGGAATCCGAGCATCGCCGTCAACCCGCCCGCATCGCCAACGCGGTCGCGCGCTGGCGACGCTGCCAGGCGCGCCACGCGGGCAGCACCAGCGCCAGCAGCGCCAGCAGCACGATCACCAGCGGCCACGGCCGCGGCGTGTTCCATTCGCGGACCATGGCCACCCGCAACGCGGGGTCCAGCCTCAGGTACGGCAGGCCGTCACGGATGATGTTCGAGGGCTTGCCGTTGTGCAGCCACTGCTGGTAGGCGCCGGTGTACTCCTCGGACCAGCCGAACATCCAGACCGCGTCGCGCTGCACGATCTCGGTCATGCGCTTGATGATCGCCAGGCGCTCGGCGGTGTCGTCCAGGTCCTTCATCTTCTCGAACAGCCGGTCGAACTCGGCGCTCACGTAGTTCGACGTGTTCTCGCCGTCGACCTTCACCTTCGAGTTCGGGCCGTACAGCAGGAACAGGAAGTTCTCGGGATCGGGATAGTCGGCCAGCCACCCCCAGGAGAACATCTGCGCGGCGCCCTTGCGCATCTTGTCCTGGAATCGGTTGTAGTCGGTGTTGCGGATCTCCAGCGCGATGTTCAGCTTCGCGAACTGCTTGCTGACCCAGTCGTGCCGCGCCTTGTAGCCCGGCCCCACGCCCTGCGTGTCGTAGTTGATCACCAAGGGTTTGCCGGTCGCGGCATCGCGCCCGTCCGGGTAGCCCGCCTCGGCCAGCAGGCGCTTGGCCTCGGACAGCGGCTTGCGCTTGGGCTTGCCATCGACGAGGTCGTAGACGTAGGGATTGTGCGTCACGGCCTCGGCGCCGAACAGGCCGGGCACCACCGGCCCCTTGTTCGGGCGCGCCCGGTTGTCCTCGAAGATCTGCACGTACTCCTCGAAGTCGAACGCGATCGAGATCGCCTGGCGCAGCTTGCGGTTGCGCTCGGCCTCCTGGGGCGTGCGCCCCGCGCCGACGATCGGATCGAGCCAGTTGAAGCCGTAGTACCACAGGCCCACCTGCAGCGTGCTGGGCAGCTTGATCTTGTGCGAGACCAGCTCCTTGGAGCGGCCGGTGCCGTCGTCGATCGACACCTGCATCGCGGTGCCCGGTTCGCCACGTTCGAACTGGGGCATGTCGTAGTAGCCCTGGAGGAACTTCGCGCTCATCGGCGAGCCTTCCTTCTCGACGATCGAGACCATGCCGTCGATGAAGGGGGTGCGTTTGCCGCAGTCGGCGAGCAGGCCCGCCGCCTGGTCGCCCGGCTCACCTTCGCAGGGATAGGGTTCGCCGCGGAAATGCGGATTGCGCGCGAGCACCATCCGGTGGTTCGGCGTGTACTCGGTGAGCATGTACGGACCGGTCCCGACCGGCCAGGTGTCCAGCGTGAGGTTGCGCGCCTTCATGCCCGGCTGCGAATAGAACGCATCGACCTCCCAGGCCAGCGGCGCGAAGAAGGTCATCGACAGCCAGAACTTGAACTGCGGGTACTTGCCGTTGACGTGGATGCGCAGCGTGTGGGTGTCGACGACCTCGGCGCCCGGGAACGGGTGCTGGCGGAAGTCGAGCCACGGGAGATCACCGAACTTGCCGGCCTGCCGGGCGCTCAGTCCCTCCTTCATCTGGTTGTTGAGCGCCTTGATCGTCGCACCGTAGTCCTTCAGGCCGGTGATGTGCTCGGACAGGAATCCGAACGCGGGCGACTCGATGCGCGGCGTCGCGAGCCGTCGGATCGCATAGACATAGTCGGCCGCCACCAGCTCGCGGGTACCCGTGTGCGCGAAGTCGAGCGGGGAACGCTTGTCGCGAAGGTCGTCGGCGCCCAGCGTGTGATAGCGAAGCGTGCCCGACTCGTCCTGCGCGAACGCCGGGTGCGGCTGGTAGAGGATGCCTTTTCGCAGGCGCAGCTCGAACACGCTGCGCGCAATCTGCGAGCCGGGCGCGTCGGCGGGCAGTGTCCGCCCCGCCGCGTCCAGGTAGGTGACCTTCGGCAGCGCCTCGAGCGTGCGCGGCACGAGCTCGTAGGGCCGCTTCAGGTAGTGGTACTTCAGCGGCGGCTCGTAGATCGCGTAGGTCCAGGGCGTCTCGTTGTTGCTGTACGAGGCGACGGAATCCAGGTGCTTGGGCGTTTCGGAGAACGACGTGAACAGCACGTTGCGCGCCAGCATTTCCTGACTGACAGGGGCATTGGCCACATCGCAGGCGCCCAGGCCGGCGGCGGCCAGGCAGGCCCACGCCAGGCGGGCGAACGGCATTCGAGAGACGGCACGCATCGGTGACACGATCATACCGGCTCCCCGGGCACGTGTGGTCGATCGCTCGGCGGGCTCGGACCTGCTCGGCACGCGGCTTGACTCGCCCGCGCTTCGCACCGATTCTTGGGACACGCCACAGGAGCACGACTTGCCGCCGGATTCGCCTTCGCCCGTCCCCGCCGCCGCCACCGTCGACCTCGGCCTGAGCGCGGTCAGCTACGCCCTCGAAGCCCTGGACGTCGATCGGCTCGAAGGCTCGGACGGTGGCGTCACCCGCTTCACGTTCACCGTCCGGCGCACCGAGGCCGGCACCGGCGACCCGCGACTGAGCCTGATCGCGGTGCCCTACGGCTCCGTGCCGGCATCGACCGTCGATGCGGCCGATTTCGGCCTGTCCACCTTGCCCAGCGTCGCGGTCGGTTTCGCCGCGGGGGCGCTGTCGACGACAGTGTCGATCGACGTGGCCGCGGACCGGACCTTCGAGCGCGACGAGACCTTCCTCGTCTCGCTGCAGTCGGGCCTGGGCCAGGTGGTCGTCCCGTCCACCGCGCTGGCCGTCATCCGCAATGACGACCCCGAATCCGTCGAGAACACTGGTCCCGATCTGGCGGCGGACGCGCGCACGACCGGCGTGCTGGCGCGACCGACCGGACAGACGACCACCAACACCGCCGCCTTCCTCGGGGTGGGCGACACCGACTGGTTCCGATTCGAGGCACGCGCCGGGCAGACCTATCTCTTCGAGGCCGCCGGACGCGACGACGGCGCGGGCACGCATCCGGACCTCACCCTCACCTTGCGCGACGCGACCGGTACGGTGCTGGCCAGCAACGACGACTCCGGACTGGGGTTCTCGGCGCGCGTGCTGTGGCATGCCGCGAGCGACGCCACCTGGTTCCTCGATGTGGGCAGCGCGACCGCCGCCAGCGGCAGCTACCAGTTGAGCGCGCGCGACGCCAACGCCCCGGACGCCGATCCGCCGGGCAGCGTGCATACCAACCGACGCCTGAGCCCCGAGGAGTTCCAGGTGGGCCTGCGCCAGTCGCCCACCGATGAGGACTGGTACGCGGTCGATCTCGCCGCGGGCACCGCGTACGCCTTCGCGGTGTTCCCGATCGGCATGAACGACCCGGTGCTTCGGCTGCGCGATGCGCAGGGCCGCCTGCTGGCCACGAACGACGACGCGGCTGCGGACAGCCTCGCCGCCGAGATCCACTACGTATCGACCGGCGCGCAGACCGTCTACCTCGACGTCGGCGCGTACAACCCGTCGGACGTGGGCGCATACGCGGTCAGCGCGCAGGCGGTCGCCGCAGTCACGCTGTCCACGTATGCCTTCGGCACGGCCTCGGTCTCGGCGGTCGAGGGCACTGGCGGACTGCGCCCGATCGCCGTGCAACTCGAACGCAGCGGGGCCCTCGATCAGGCCAGCAGCATCCTCGTCGAGCTGCAGCGGGGAAGCACCAACGACTCGGACCTCGCCCTCGAGGCCTCCGGCGCGGTCGCGATCGGCGAGGGTTGGTACTTCCATGCGGTGTTCGCGGCCGGCCAGCGAAGCACCACGCTGAGTCTGCTGGCCAATGCCGACGCGACGATCGAATCCGACGAGTCGTTCACGCTGCGGCTGGCGCCGGTGGCCGGCCAGGCGGTCGGTGCGCTGGATTCGTCGACGATCACGCTACGCGACGACGATGCGACGGCCGGCGCAGCCCTGAACCCGGTGTTCCGCTTCGCGAAGATCTCCAACGGCGCGTACTTCTTCACCGGCAGCGCCGTGGAACGCGACACGATCGTGACCAGCTACCCGGACTTTCGCCCGGAAGGGGTGGGCTTCTACGCCTATGCGAAGCCCGAACAGGGTGCGCCGGTCTATCGCTTCGCGAACCTGAACAACGGCGGATACTTCTACACCGGCAGTGCGGCCGAGCGCGATGCGACGATCCAGAACTATCCGCACCTTCGCTACGAGGGCAGCACGTTCTCGGTCGCCCGGCCCGAGTTGCCCGACGCCCAGCCGGTGTTCCGACTGGCCAATCTGCTGAACGGCGCCTACCTGTACACGGTGAGCCCACAGGAGCGCGACGCCGCGCAGGAACTGGGCTTCTGGCGTTACGAAGGCGTGTCGTTCCACGCGCCGCCGCTGTCGGCCAGCCAGCCGGTGAGCGATGACTACGCGGCCACCAGCAGCACGACCGGTCGCATCACGATCGGCCAGGTGCAGACCGGCGCCATCGAGGTGGCGGGCGACGCCGACTGGTTCGCGATTTCGCTGACGGCCGGGGTTCCCGTGCAGTTCGATCTGCGCGGCGCGGTGCTGCCCAGCGGCGAGGTCCTGGCCAACCCGACGATGGCCCTGTACGCGGGCAATGGTCAGCTGCTGGCGGTCGACGACGATTCGGGCGGCAGCGGCAATGCGCGCATCCCCTTCACGCCGGCGGCCTCGGGGACTTACTTCGTCGCGGCCTTCGGGGCGGGGGACTCACGAGGCGTCTACAGCCTCTTCGCGAACGCCGGCGCCGGCGGCGACGATTTCCCCGCCTCTTCGGCGACGGCCGCACGTCTGACGGCCGGCACCGTGGCCGCCGGACGGGTCGAGACGAACGCCGACGTCGATTGGTTCGGGGTGCGCTTCGACGCGGGACGCAGCTACACCGTGACGGTGGCCACCAACGGCGCCGATGCGTTCCGGGCCGCCGCCGAGTTGATCTCACCCTCCGGCGCGGTGCTGGCCTTCAACGACAATCCGACCGGAAACACCCGCATCGATCTGGCGGTGACGCCGGCCGCCGTCAGTGGCACCTATTTCGTCGCGGTGCACGGCCAACGCACGACGCAGACCGGGGCCTACACCGTGACCCTGGCCGAAAACACCGTCGCGGGCGGGCGAGGCAGCGTCGCCTTCGTCGGCGACGAGAAACCCCAGACCAACGAGGGCAACGCGGCCGATCCCGGATCGGTGTCGCTGACGGTGCAGCGGACCGGCTCGCTGAACGACCCGGCCACGGTGCGGCTGGCGCTCGAGTTCAACGACGAAGCGAGCGCCAATGACGTCGACGCGCTCGCCTCCGGATTCACCGCGAACGTGCGCGAGGTGACCCTCGCCGCGGGCGTGGCGTCGACCACCGTGCGCCTGTTCGCCCGCGGCGACACGATCGACGAGGGACAACCGCGCTTGGAGGCCTTCACCGTCCGGATCGTCAGTGCCACCGGCGTCGACCTCGGCACGCGCACGGCGCAGCGGGTGCTGATCGTCGACGACGACAACAGCGGCTCGTTGTTCTCGCCATTCGATGGGGCGCTGGCGGGCACGCTGCCCGACCTTCCGGGGGCGGTCGCGAGCGATGAGTTCCGCGGCGGCGTGCACGACTGGCTGCTCGCCTGAACCGCCCCCCGCCCCGCGTCCTCGGGGGCACCGCCGAGGCGCTGCGCTTCCCGGCGGGCGCTAGTCGGGCAATCGCGGCAGGCTCGCGGACCTCGCGGCGTACTCCCCCAAGGCACGCAGGCTGGTCGACAAGGCCCGGGCCAGACCGGTGGCGCCCGCCTCGGAACCCAGCGAATCCGGCGCCCCCGCGATCGCCACCCGAAGGTAGTTGCCCATCGAGTGGTTCGCATAGCTGATCAGCAGGTCGCCCTCCTTCACCGCCCCGCCCAGCACGCCGGTCAGCACCGGCCCCAGGGATTCGCCCGGCTGCGCGACGCGTTGGACCAACAGGCAGGCGGGCTGATTGAAGGACCCGTTGAACTCGTGCGCCACCGACCGCGGACGCGGCTTCTCGCAGAACTCGTCCGCCCAGGCCAAGCGCTCGTGGTGCGCGCCACTCTGGGTCGAGAGCACCAGCACCACGTGCTGGCGCACGCGTCCGCCCACCACGCGCGACAGCCGCACGCGCCAGCCCTGGACGACCTGGGTCAAGGGGCCGCTCGCGTCCTGGTAGTCGAGCTGCGTGGGCCCGGCGCTCACCACCCGCCAATCGCCCTCGGACAGCCGCAAGGCCCGGTTTCCGAAGCGCAGGGTGGATCCGCCCGCGAGATCGCGTCCCGCCGCCAGCGAGGAGGCCGCCACATCGACCGGTGCGAGGTTGGGCGTGGCGGCCGGCGCGGGCGTCTCGCTCGCCCGGGCGGCCAGCGCGGCGCGCGCGGCCTCCCGGCGTTCTGCTTCCGCCCGCTCGGCACGGCGACGCTCGGCCGCCTCGCGCTCGGCCTCGGCCCGCAGCAAGGCCGCCTTGTCGGCCTCCCGGCGGGCCTGCGCGTCGGCATCGGTCGGTGTGCGCGGCTCGTTCGCCCGCGTCGCCTCGCCCGCGGCACGCGAGCGCGCGGCCTCGGTCTCCACACGGCGGCGTGCCGCGTCGGCTTCCGCCTTCGCGGCGTCCGCTTCGAGGCGTGCCCGCATCGCATCGGCCTCCGCCTTGCTGCGGGCGGCCTCCGCGAGCGCCTTCGAACGCTCGGCCTCGGCCCGGGCCTTGGCCTCCTCGGCCTGGGTCTGGGCCTTGCGGGCCTCGTCGACCGCGGTCTTCGTGTCGGTGGAAGGGGGCGGCGCCGGCACCGGTACGGGCGTGACGGGCGCAGGCGCAGGCGCCGGCACGGGCGCGGCGGCGCTTGGCGCTGGCGCGGCCATCGGCGCGGCGTTCGGTGGGGTCGGGACCGTCGCCCCGGCGGACGCGGCCGTCGGTGCCGAAGCGGAGGTCCCTACCCCGTCGGGCGTCGGCGCGATCGCGGAGGCCGGCGACGACGACCCGGGCCCGCGAGACGAGCCCGCACCACCACCCACCGTCAGCCACGCCGCCACGCCGAGCGCCCCGACCACGCCCACGATCAGCGCTGCTCGCATGGCGGGCGGGCGGCCCGACGAGGGCACCGCCCCGACGGTCTGCGCGGGTTCAGGACCCGAAGGACCCGCCGCGGGCGTCGCGACGGTCGACGGGGTGGGACTGATCGTGGACGCCGGCATCGTCCGCGCGGACGCTTGCGTCGGGTCCGAGGGCGTGAGCGCCGAGGGCGTCGACCCCGACGAGGACGTCACCGACGGCCGACCGGTACCCGGCGGCACACCCGTGCCCCGCCAGGTGGCCGCCCCGGGGCCGATCGTGGCATCCGGATCCACGCCACCCGACACTCCACCCGACCCGGTGACCGCCTTGTCGTTCCAGGCCGCGGTGGCGGCCCGGGCCCAGGGCGAGTCGGTCGACATCGGAGCGAGCGCCGCCGCGCCCCCTGCCGACCCCCGGTCGAGTTCCTCGCGCAGCTGAGCGATCGAGGCGGTGCGCTCCTCCGCGGAGGGCCGCAGCGCATGCCAGATCGCCTCGCCGAACACCGGCGAGTACAGCGCCGGGGCGAGTTCGTGCAGCGGTTGCAGGGAGTCCTTCAAGACGCGGGTGACCGACGGCGGCGGCGCCCTGCCCGTGGCGCAGTAGTGCACCAGCGCACCGAGCGCGTAGACATCGGTCCACGGCCCCTGCTTCATCGAGGCGTCGTTCGCGTACTGTTCGATCGGCGCGAAACCCGGCTTCAGGATCACCGTCAGCGCCTGCGTGACATCACCGATCACGCGTCGGGCGGCACCGAAGTCGAGCAACAGCGGTTGCCCGTTCTCGAGGATCAGCACGTTGTCCGGCGCGATGTCCCGGTGATAGCACTGCTGCGCGTGGATCATCGCCAGCGCGTCCATCAGCGGCGCGAGCATCTGCCGCAGCCACGCCTCGGGCGGGGGCCCCGGCAGGCGGCGCAGCGTCTCGCGCAGGGTGCTGCCCCGGTACAAGGGCATCACCATGTAGGCCGTGCCGTTCAGACGCCAGAACCGGTGGACCTTCACCAGCGCCGGGTGCTCGAAACGCGCGAGCAGCCGGGCCTCCTCGATGAAGTTGTCGAGCCCCTTGTGGAACGCCTCCTCGTGCGAGCCCGGCCGCGCGCGCACGGTGGCGTCCGACCCGCGATGCGCCACCGACGCGGGCATGTACTCCTTGATCGCGACGTCCCGGTGCAATTGGTGGTCGTAGGCGCGATAGACGACGCTGAAGCCTCCCTCCCCGAGCAGGCCGCGGACCTCGAACTCGTCGAATCGCGTGCCTTCGGGCAGGTGATTCAGGCCGCCCGCCGATGGGCCGGCCGTCGTCCCACCGGCCGGCAGCGTCATCGTCACCTGTCCGCCGCTGCTCTGATCGCTCCCGCTCAATCCCGCCCCCGTGAACCCGGTTCGTGGGGATTGTCGCACCCCGTGTCGCCGCGCCGATAGTCCGTCGCGCTCGCGCCGCCACCCGTTGAGCCGAAAGGCGTACCACGGCCGGCATCCGACGGCCCGTTCGGTGCGCCACTTTCGGCGGATTGTTCGCCGTCGGGCACGCGCGTAGCATCGAGCGCCCCGACGGCTCCCGATCGGTGCCGTCGCCCCCCGATGCCTTGCGCGGTCCGTACCACGGACCCGCCCGCTCCGATGCGACGCTTCCTGTTGTCCCGACTGCCCGCGAACGACCTGCTGCGCGAGCGCAATTTCCGCCGCCTGTGGCTGTCGGTGTGCATCACGTCGTTCGGCGCCCAGATCACGATGCTCGCGCTGCCGCTGACCGCGGTCGTGCTGCTGAAGGCTTCGCCCACGCAGATGGGCTGGCTGATGGCCGCCGAGGTCGCGCCGTTCGCGCTGTTCTCGCTGCCCGCCGGGGTGCTGCTCGACCGCGTCCGCAAGCTGCCGGTCTTCCTCGTGGGCGAAGCGCTGTTCGCCCTGACCCTGAGCAGCGTGCCGGTGGCCGCGTGGCTCGACTGCCTGTCGATGGCGTGGCTGTACGCGGTGGGCTTCATCGTCGGCACGGTGCACACGGTGGCGGGCTCGGCCGCCCAGATCGTGCTCACCCAGGTGGTCGATCGCTCGCGGCTGGTCGAGGCGCACAGCAAGAACGCCTTGGCCACCGCCGGCGCAGAGATCGGCGGCCCGGCGATCGCCGGCGGGCTGATCAAGCTGCTGGGCGCCCCGTTCACGCTGCTGGTCGACGCCGCGCTGATGGCCGCCTCGCTGTTGCTGCTGCGTGGCCTGCGGGTGAGCGAACCCCCCGCCACTCGGTCGCCGCGCCCCTTCGCCGCCGAACTGCGCGAGGGTCTGGCCTTCGTGCTGGGCACGCCCTTGCTGCTGGCGATGGCGATCGCGGTCGGTGCCTACGAGACCGTCCTGCACGCCGCTCACGTCGTGCACATCCTGATCGCATCGCGGCACCTGGGGCTGGACGAGTCCGCGATCGGACTGGCGCACGTCGGGGTCGGTGTCGGCACGGTCGTGGCCTCGGCCCTGGCCGGCCGTGTGCAACGCCGCTGGGGCGCCGCGCCGGCGATCCCGATCGGCATCGCGATCAGCGGCGTCGGCTGGCTGCTGCTCGCGGCCGCCCGACCGGGCCCGACCGGACTGCCGCTCTACACGCTGATGCTCGCGCTGCATTCGGGCGGCGCGACGCTGGTCTTCGTGCACTTCCTCGCCTTGCGACAGGCCAGCACGCCGCACGATCTGCTCGGTCGGATGACCAGCACGATGCGCTGGCTGATCCTGCTGGGCACCGGCCCGGGCGCCCTGCTCGGCGGTTGGATCGGCGAACGGGTGGACCTGCGCGCCAGCCTGCTGCTGGCGGCGGCCGGCGCGCTGACGATCGCCGCGTGGGCCTGGCGCCATCCGGTGCTCCGGGGCACGCGCGAGTTGCCCGCCACCCCCGACGAGCGGCTTCGCACCGCCTGAGAACGCCGATCGGCGGTGCCGTCGTCCCGACCGACGGCCGAGATGGAGGACGACGCTTGACCGCGTCGGTCGGGCGGCGCGATCCTCGCGACAGCCCCGTTGCACAGGAGTCACCGATGCCCGACACCACCAGCCCGCTCAACCTCACCGTCACCCCCACGCTGTCGATCGCGCCCGGCTTCGCCGATCGCCCGGAGGGCTCGGGCGCGCCCGGCATGCAGTTCACCTTCGCGGTGACCCGGGCGGGCGACAGCACGATCCCGGTGTCGGTGAACTACCGGATCACGTCGACCCAGGCGCAGCCCGACGACTTCCTGTCGAACGACTTCATTCCCTCGGACGTCTTTCCGAGCGGCACGTTGACGATGGCCGCGGGCCAGACCAGCAAGAGCATCGCGATCGTCGTCGTCAGCGACAACCAGCCCGAGGCCGACGAACGCTTCACGATCACGCTGCTCGATCCGGTCGCCGCGGTGGTCGGTGTGGCCTCGGCCGAGGGGATCATCCGCAACGACGACAACGCCCCGGTCTCGCCGGTGTTCCGCTTCGCGAAGATCTCCAACGGCGCGTATTTCTTCACCGGATCGCGCGGCGAGCGCGATCTGATCCTGGCCAACTACCCGGATTTCCGTCCCGAGGGCATCGGCTTCAACGCGTACGCCGACAGCAGCGTGGGCGCACCGGTGTTCCGGTTCGCCAACCTGCTCAATGGCGGCTACTTCTACACCGGCAGTGTCGCCGAGCGCGACGCCACGATCGCGAACTACCCGAACATGCGCTACGAGGGCACCACGTTCTCGGTGGCCTTCGGCGAGACGCCCGGCGCCCAGCCGGTGTACCGGCTGGCCAATCTGAACAACGGCGCCTACCTCTACACCGTGTCGGCCGCCGAGCGCGACGCCGCGATCCGACTCGGGCACTGGCGCAACGAGGGGGTGTCGTTCTACGCGCCATCGGACTTCGGCGGCGCGGACGGATCCGAGGGCGCCGTGCTCGAGGCTGCAGACGCGTTCGGAACGCAGCTTGCCCTGGCGCCGACGTCGGAGTTCGCCCAGCCCGCCGAGACACTCTGGTGGTGAACCGGTTCAGCGCCCCTTCAGCCGCGGGTCCAGTGCGTCGCGCATCGCGTCGGTGAGCAGCGACAGTGCGGTGACGAACACCGACATCGCCAGCGTCGCGCTGGCCAGCTGCCACCACTTGCCGGTGAGCAGGTCGTTCTGCGCCTCGGTGAGCATCGTGCCCCAGGACACCCCGTCCACCGGCACGCCGAACCCGAGGAACGAGAGGATGACCTCCGACTTGATGCACGCCACCGTCAGCAGCGAGAACTGCACCAACACCACGTGGCTGGCGTTCGGAAAGACGTGCACCGCCATCCGTCGCCAGTGCGAGGCCCCGATCGCGGTGGCCGCCCGCACGTACTCGCGCGACTTGTGCTTCAGGTACTCGGCGCGGACCAGCCGAAAGACGGTGGTCCAGGTGGTCAGGCCCAGGATCACCACCACGTTGCCCAGGCTGCGCTGATCGAGCACCGCGGCGATCGCGAGGATCAGGAGGATGGTCGGGATCGACGTGAACACGTTGTAGAACCAGTTGGCGAGGTCGTCGATCCGGCCACCGAACCAGCCGGCCAGCGCGCCCAGCACCGTCCCGATCAGGGTCGCCACCAACGCCGCCGAGACACCCACCAGGATCGAGGTCTGCGCGCCCTTCAAGGTCTTGGCGAGCACGTCGCGCCCCCATTTGTCGGCGCCCATCGGCAGACTGGTCAGGCGTTCCCGAGTGCCGGCGCCCGTGCCGCCGCCGACGAGCGCGCGCGCGGCCTCGAGCTCCTCGGCGATCGGGTCGGCGATGTCGACCACGCTGGGCTGCTGGTCGACGAGGGCGCGCAGCCGCTTCGGATCGGTCTCCACCCCGAGCGCGCGCAGTTCCTCGGCCAGCGGATCGTCGACATCGACCACGGTCGGCGCTCCGGCGGTGTCGGGCCTGGCCGCGCGCCCGGCCCCCCGCTCCGGGGCGACCACTGCGCCCTGCCACCAGATCGGCGGCGCGTGACTGACCGCCACCTCCTCGGCCCAGTCGCGCCCGATCCACCCCAGCGTCGCGGCGGCGACCCACAGCGCGCACACCAGCACCACGCCCAGCGACACCAGGCCGACCCGGTCGCGCTTCAGGCGGCGCCAGGCCTGGCGCCACGCGCCGGCGGAGCCGGCCGTCTCGATGGCTGGCGCGCTCATTCGAGCCGAACCCGGGGATCGGCCAGCTTGTACAGCAGGTCGCCGATCAGGTTGAACACCATCGTCGCGATCGCGACGGTCACCGTCGCGGCCTTGATCACCGGGAAGTCGCTGCGTTCGACGGCGAGGATGATCTCGCGACCGATGCCGGGAATCGAGAAGAAGCGTTCGATCAGGAACGCGCCGATCAGCAGCGCCGGCAGGTTGGCGATCACGAAGGTGATCACCGGCACCATCGCGTTGCGCAGCACGTGCACGAACAGCGTGCGCGTCTCCGACAGGCCCTTGGCCCGCGCGGTGCGCACGTAGTCCTGGTCGATCTCGTCGAGCACGAAGCTGCGGAACAGCCGCAGGTTCGGCGCGAGGCTCACCAGGAAGCCGAGCAGGATCGGCAGTGGCGCGTACACCAGCAGGTTGCGCCAGGCGTCGTCACCCCACCCTTGCACCGGGAACCAGCCCAGCCGATACGCGAGCCAGTACTGCCCGACGATGATGTAGACGAGGATGCTCACCGACATGCCGACCGTGCAGGCGATCATCACCAGCCGGTCGGTCAGCCCGCCGCGCACGTAGGCGACCAGCACCGCGAGGCCCAGCGCCGCGACGGTCTCGAGCACGAGCAATGGCAACAGCACCGTGAGCGACGGGCCCAGGCGTGTGGCGAACAGGCTGGACACCTTTTCGCCGGTGGTCCAGCTCGCGCCAAAGTCGAAGGTGAGGACCTGCTTGACGAACAGCCACAGCTGCACGTGGTACGGCTGGTCGACTCCGAGCTGACGCCGGATGTTGGCGATCTGCTCCTTGTCGGACACCAATCCGGCCAGCACGTAGGCCGGGTCGCCCGCGACCCAGTTGAACAGGAAGAACACCAGCAGGATGACCCCGGCCAGCGTGGGCACCATCTGCCAGAGCCGCCGGACGACGAACGCTCCCATCGTGGCGCGGATCAGCGTTGCCGCTCGATGTCCAGGTACATGAAGTCGGCGTGCATCACCGGGTGCTTCCTGTAACCGAGCACATGCGCGTGGTGGAGCTGGTTGCGATAGCGGGTGGTGCCCAGCAGCCAGACGCCATTGACCTCCATCAGCCGATGCATCTCGCGGTACAACCGGTTGCGCTCCGGGCCTTCGGGCAGCTCACGCGAGCGCTCGTACAGCTTGTCCCACTGCTCGTTGGCGTGGCACGCGTGGTTGCGCTCGCCGATGTTCTTGCCGTAGAGCAGTTGGATGAAGTAGTCGGCGTCGGGGATCGACGCGATCCAGGCCGCGCCCCAGGAACTGATCTGGCAGGTCTTGGTCTGCTTGAGCAGCTCCGGGAACTTGTCCTTGCGGATGTCCGCGCGCAACCCGATCCGATCGAGCGACTTCTTCCAGAGCTCGTCGCGCTCGCGCTCGATCGACGAGGTGGTGGAGTAGATCGGGATCGACAGCGGCTGTCCCTCGGGCGTCATCCGATACCCGTCGGGCCCCTTGCGATAGCCGAACTTGTCGAGCAGCGCGTTGGCCAGCGCGGGGTCGAAGCGCTGGGTGCTGCGATAGGCCGGATCGTGGCCGACCGTGGCCGGCGGGGCGAGCCAGTGCGTTCGCACCGCCTGGCCCTTGCGGATCACCCGGATCTCCTCGTCGATGTCGTACGACATGATGATCGCGCGCCGCAGCGCGATCCGTGCCTTGGACTGCCCGCCCAGCACCGGGTCCCGCTGATTGAAGAACTGGAAGGTCATGTCCGGATCGAGCGTCCGGTTCAGGCCGATGCCGCGCTGCGCGAGCTCGGGCAGCAGCCGGTTCTGCCCGTCGAGCACCTTCTCGACGAACGACGCCGGCGTGCTGATGATGTCGAGTTCACCACCGTTGAACGCGAGCCACATCGACTGCGGCTCCTCGATGATCGAGATCTCCACGCGCCCGATCGCCGGCATCCGGCGCCCGGTCATCAGCTTCACCAGGCGCTGGTCGTCCGGGTCGGCGCCGGCCGAGAAGTTCCAGGTGAAGCCGCGATACACCGGGTTGGCCGCGAGCACGATCTTCGCGCCCCGTGTCCACTTGTCGAGCCGGTACGGGCCGGTGCCCACCGGGTGCGCCATGATCTCGTCGAAGCCGTAGTGCTCGACCACCTCGCGCGCGAGCACGCCGAAGTTGTTGTTGGCCAGCACGTGCAGGAAGTTGTGGTCGGGCCAGAGCAGGCGCACGCGCAGCGTGTGGCTGTCGACGACCTCCAGGCCGGGGATCTTCGCGTCGTAGTCGAACTTGCCGCCTTCCTTGGACGCCTGTTCGTACAGCGCGTCCAGCCCGGCGATCCGCCCCGAGATCTGATTGCGCCAGGGCGAGCGGTTGCGTGGGTCCATGTGGCGCATCAGCGAGTACGCGACATCGCGCGCCACCAGTTCGCGCGGGCGCCCCTTGAACGCGGGATCGTCGGAGAAGAACACGCCACGGCGCAGCCGGATCAGCAGCGTGCGGCCCTCGTCGGTGACCTCAGGCATCGACTCGGCCAGCATCGGCACGAGCTTGACCGGCCGGGCGAGCCAGTCGTAGGTGAGCACCCGTTCGAAGATCGCGCCGTTGACGATGCTGGAGTACAGATCGCTGACGCGCACCGGGTCGAAACCGGTCTCGGCCACCGGAAACGCGAGCCGCAACACCTTCGCGGGGTCGGCCGGATTGGTCGCCTTGGGCGACGCCGCCCAGGCACCGACCGAGAGCATCAGGGCCGCAAGCACGACGGCCCAGGCACGCAGGGTCCGCACGCCGCTCACTCCAGACGGAACGTGAACGGCACCTCGACGATGTACTCGGTGTCGTCCGGCGGGAACTCGTACTGGCGCAGCGCGGTCTCGACCGCACGCTCGAAGACGCCCCGGGGTTTGGCGCTGACGATCGTCACCGACACCACCCGGCCTTCCTTGTTGACGTTCGCACGCGCCACGACCTCCCCCTCGATCTCGTCCTGCAAGGCCTTGCGAGGATACTCGGGCCGCGCCTGCTTCAGCGGGGTCACCCCGCGACGCAACGTGGGCTTGGGTGGTGGCGCGGGCGGTGGCGGCGCCGGGGGCGCGGCGACCGGCGCGGGCGGCGCGGGCGGTGGCGGCGGTGCGATCACTGGCGGCGCCACCGGCGGCGTCGTCGTCACCTGCGAGATCACCGCCGGTGCGGCCGCGGGCGGTGTGACCTCGGGCGGAGGCACGTAGGGTGGCGGCGCGGCGGCCGGTGGCGGCGGCGGTGCCTTCGTCAATTGTTTGGGCGGCGGCGGGGGTGGCGGCGGTGGCGGCGGCGGCGGCAGCTTCACCTCCTCGACGATCTTGGTCTCGAGCGGCTTCTTGACGATCTCGACCGCCTTGCGAGCCAGGCCCGACACCAGCGCGTAACCGACCACCACGTGCAGCGCGACGACCGCGCCGATGCCGACGATCCGACGACCGGACGAGCGCGGCTTGTACGAGAGATCCATCGCGTCCTACTCGACGAACTGCTCGCTGCCGACCACCCCGATCTTGGTCAGCCCCAACCGCTGCGAGGTCGCCAGCACGTTGGCGACGACCTCGTACTTGGCCAGGCGGTTCGGTCGCAGGTGGATCTCCGGCTGCACCGGCTGGGCCGCCGCGGCCTGCATCTTCTGCTGGAGCCCCTCGCGGCTGGCCACGGCAACGCCCTGCCAGTACACGACGCTCTTGTCGTCGATGTCGACCTTGACCACCTCGGGCTTGACCTCCTGCGGCGGCGGCGTGCCGATCGGCATGTTCAGATTCACCGCGTGCAGTTGGATCGGGATCGTGATGATCAGCATGATCAGCAGCACCAGCATCACGTCGATCAGCGGCGTGGTGTTGATCTCGATCATCACCTCGGGCTCGGACGATCCGCTGGACGGACCGACGTTCATTCCCATCTCAGACTCCTCGACGCACCCGGTCGGGGTGCGAGCGTCAATTGCCTCTCACCGGCGGTTCGGTGATGAAGGCCACCTTCGTGATGCCGGCCCGCTGACACGCGTAGATCACCTTGCCCACCGAGTCGTAGTTCGCGGCGAGGTCGCCGCGGATCTGCACCTCGGGCTGGGGGTTCTTCGTCGCGATCACCTTCAGGCGCTCGACCAGCGCCTTCGCATTGGCGACCTTCACGTCGTACCAGAAGATCCCGCCGTTGCGATCGACCGAGATGATGATGTTCTCGGGCTTGGTCTCGCGGACCTCGATCGTCTCCTTCGGCAGGCTCAGCTTGATCGACGTGGTGACCACCGGGATCGTGATCAGGAAGATGATCAGCAGCACCAGCATCACGTCGACCAGCGGCGTCGTGTTGATGGTCGAGACCACCTCGTCGTCGTCGCCGCCGGATGAACCGACGTTCATCGCCATGGCTCAGGCCTTCGACGACGAACCGCTGTTGCCCGCGGCCAGCATCACCGCGTGCAGGTCACCGCCGAACGCGCGGACCTCGTCCATCACCGCCTTGTTGCGGCGGACCAGCCAGTTGTAGCCCAGCACCGCGGGCACCGCCACCGCCAGGCCGATCGCGGTCATGATCAGCGCCTCGCCCACCGGTCCGGCGACCTTGTCGATCGAGGCCTGACCGGCCACGCCGATCGCGGTCAGCGCGTGGTAGATGCCCCAGACGGTGCCGAACAGCCCGACGAAGGGGCTGGTGGAACCGACCGTGGCGAGGAACGCGAGCCCGTCCTGCAGGCGGCTCTGCACCCGCTCGATCGCCCGCTGGATCGACAGGCTCATCCACTCGTTCAGGTTGATCTGCCCGAGCAGTCCGGAGTGCTTCTGCGACGCGGCCACGCCCGCCTCCGCGATGAAGCGGAACGGGCTGCCCGCCTCCAGCTTCTCGGCGCCTTCGCGCACCGACGCCGCATTCCAGAAGCCCTGCTCGACCGTGCGCGCCTGGCGGCGGATGCGGGCCTGCTCGATCAGCTTCGTGATGATGATGTACCAGCTGCCCATCGACATCACCAGCATGATGATGAGCACCGCCTTCGCGACGAAGTCCGAGCCCTTCCAGAGCGCTTCCAGGCCGTAGGGGTTCTCGACCAGCTCCTTGGCGGCCTTCGGCGCACCGGCGTCGGCGGCAGGCGCCGGACTGGCGGCAGCCGCCGCAGGTGCCGGGCTGGGCGCGGCGGCCGGCGCCGGGCTCGTGGCCGCGGCAGGGGCGCCCGCGGGCGCAGCGGTCTGCGCCATGCCGAGCGGGGCGCCGGCGCACAACGCCAGCGCGACGATCAGCGCGCGCGAGTTCAACCAGGTAAGGGGGGCGGACATACGACCTCTCGTGACATCGGAATGGATACGCGGACGATCCACGGCGCCGGACACGTCGACCCGGCCGCCGCGTCGACGGCGCGCGCCGGGTCCGAAACGCCGCGGCCGCCCGCAGGCGGCCGCGTCGACGCGGTGGTCGGGCGAGCTTACTTGAACTGGTAGGTCGCGCGGGCGTAGAAGAACCGCCCACGAGCGCTGTACAGCTCGGCGAAACCCATCTGCGTGTACTTGTTGCTCGACGCGTTCTGCTCGCTGTAGGGTGGCATCTCGTTGAACAGGTTGCGCACGCCGAAGTCCAGGCGCAGGTTCTTCACGCCGCTGTAGGACACCAGCAGATCGACCTCGCTGAACGCGCCCACCTTGCGGGTGCCATCGGGCAGCTGCTGCGTGTTCGACGGGTAGACATCGGAGTCGCGGAAGCTGCCGGTGTAGCGATACGCCAGCGTGCCCGCCCAGGGGCCGCGGTCGACCGTCGCGGTCAGCGTGTAGCGGAAGCGCGGGTTGATGTACGAGCCGAGCACCTTCTCCCAGCCGGCGTCGGCGTCGAGGTAGCGACGGTTCTGGATGTAGTAGGTCGACAGCGCGCGCAGCTGAACGTTGCCGATCGCGGTGCGCGGCATCCGGTAGCGCAGGTCGACGTCGACACCCGAGACTTCCTGCTTCGCGAAGTTCTGCAGGTTCGTGAACACCAGGAACCGGCCGTCCTTCGGATCGCGCCCGAAGAATCCGCCCTGCACCGCCTGGGAGATCGTCGGCTGGTCGATCTGGTCGTCGATCTTCAGCTTCCAGAGGTCGATGATGCCGTTGAAGTTCTGGCCCAGCGAGAAGATCGTGCCCAGGTTCAGGGTGCGGCCCTTTTCCGGCTTGAGGGCCTGGTTGCCGCCGGACACCTCGAAGGCACTGATGTCGCAGTCGGCGGGCAGACCCAGCGTGCGGCAGTTGGCCGCGCCGCTGACGTTCACCGCGCCCTGCTCCTGCGCGCCGTAGAGCTGCTTGAGCGTGGGCACCCGGAAGCTGTCCGTGACCGAGGCCCGGAACGCCAGGTTCGGCATCGCGGTCCACTTCAGGGCGATCTTCGGCGAGGTGGCGCTCGCGTTCGGGTAGTTGTCGTAGCGAACCGCCGCCTGACCCTCCAGGGTCTTCGTGAAGGGCAGCGCGAGCTCGGCGAACAGCGCCTTCGAGTTGCGTCCGGCATTCACCGCGGCCTGTTGGATCGAACCCACGACCTCGCCGCGCTGCGTCAGCTCGTCGGGCGTGTCGACCAGGGTCTCACGCAGGTACTGCGCGCCGGCCGCGAACAGCACCGCGCCACCCGGCAGCTTCAGCCCGCCGAGTTCGCCCGAGACCTTCAGGTTCACGAAGCTGGACTTCAGCTCGCCGACACGAAGCGGGTTGACCTTCATGCCGTCGACCAGCGCCTGCGGATTGGTCGACACCGTGGGGTCGATCAGCGACGCATCCAGCGCGGCCTGCCACTTGTTCGCGTCGAAGTAGTTCGAGTCGCGGTTCGTGATGCGGCTGCGGCCCTGGCCGGCATCGATGTTCCAGTCGAGCTTGCCCACCGTGCCGTCGAGCGCGAACACGAACTGGTCGAGCTTGCTCTTGCGATCGGTGACCCGCGGACCGCCTTGCATGAATCGGCCGGCAATCGTGTCGCCGTTGGCCAGCGTGAAGAAATCCGGCACCGGATGGGCCTGGAAGTTGTTCTTCGCCTCGCTGAAGAAGTACTGCGCGGTGGCCCGCACCGAGTCGGTCACCTTGAACTGACCGGACACCATGCCACCCAGGCGATCGGCCGGGTTGTACATGGTCAGCACGCTGTTGTTGAAGTCGTAGCGGCAGCGGCCGCCCGAGTACAGCTCAGGCGGACACGGCTGGATCGTCGCGCCGGTGAAGGCACCGGTGTTGGGATCGATCACGTTGCCATAGGGGGAGAAGCTCGAGCGCAGGTCCCGGCCGCCGTAGCGACGGAAGTCCACCGAGCTGCTGACCTCGCGGTCCTTGCGGTAGATAGGGTCACGCTTGAACTGGTCCAGCGTGACGAAGACGTTGTAGCGGTCCTTGTCGTAGTTGCCGAAACCCAGCGACACGCCGACGTTCTTCTCGGTGCCGTCGCCGTACTTGGTCTGGCCGAAGCCCAGGCGCCCCTCGATGCCGGTGTAGTCGCGGCGGGTGATGAAGTTCACCACGCCCGCCACCGCATCGGCGCCGTAGATCGCCGAGGCGCCGTCGCGCAGGATCTCGACCCGCTCGATCGCCGACAGCGGGATCATGTTCAGGTCGACCGCGGCGCCCGCGCCGGAGCCGTCCTGCAGCGCGTTGGCGGGCAGGCGGCGACCGTTGAGCAGCACCAGCACCGAGGTCTCGGGCAGGCCGCGCAGCAGCGCGTTGCCGGTGCCCGAACCCGAGGGGCTGTTCGACGCGAGCTCGCCCTGGTCGTAGATGTCCATCGCCGGGATGGATCGCATCAGTTCATTGACGGAGGCGGCGCCGGTGCGCTCGATCTCGCGCCGGGTGATGATCTGCACCGGCGCGGGCGTCTCGGCCTGCACCCGGCGGATCGCCGAACCGGTCACCTCGACGCGGTCCAGACGCTGCGCTTCCTGGGCCTGGGCCACCGGCACGGTCACCGTCGCCGCCACGCCCGCTCCGAAGAGCAGCGCGATCTCGCGCGCCAAGCCCCTCACCTTCAATGCTCTGCTCATGCGTTCTCTCCTCATTCGCGATCGCCTCCCGGCGCCCGGGGGACCAGGGGGCAGGTTCATCACAAAGACGTACAATGCAGCAAACCCCGCCGCTCCGGGGTGAGCAGGCCCCTCGTGCGAGAATTTAGGCCGACCGCTCTAAACAACGAATACCCCAGCGAACAGGAAGGAAATCGACCATGGGCATCCTCGCCGACAAGCGGATCCTGATCACCGGATTGATCTCGAACCGCTCCATTGCCTACGGCGTGGCCAAGGCCTGCCACGCGCAAGGCGCGTCGCTCGCTTTCACCTATCAGAACGACCGGTTCAAGGACCGGGTGGCCGAAATGGCCGCCGAATTCGGCTCCGACCGGGTCTTCGCCTGCGATGTCGCCGAGGATGCGCAGATCGACGCCCTGTTTCGCGACCTCGGGCAGCACTGGGACGGGCTCGACGGCCTGGTGCACGCGATCGCCTTCGCGCCTCGGGAGGCGATCGCCGGCGACTTCCTCGAGGGGCTGTCCCGCGAGGCCTTCCGGATCGCGCACGACATCTCGTCCTACAGCTTTCCGGCCCTGGCCAAGGCGGCCTACCCGATGATGAAGGACCGGCGGGGCGCGATGCTCGCGCTGTCCTACCTCGGCGCCGTCCGAATGGTGCCGAACTACAACACGATGGGCCTGGCCAAGGCGAGCCTGGAAGCGGGCGTGCGCTACCTCGCCGAGAGCCTCGGCCCCCGCGGCATCCGGGTGAACGGCATCTCGGCCGGCCCCATCAAGACGCTGGCCGCCAGCGGGGTGAAGGGCTTCTCGAAGCTGCTGCAGATCGTCGCCAACAACGCGCCGCTGCGCCGCAATGTCTCGATCGAGGACGTGGGCAACGTGGCCGCGTTCCTGTTGTCCGACCTGGCCGCCGGCGTGACCGCGGAGATCACCTACGTCGACGGCGGCTTCAACGCGGTGATGGGTGGCGCGCCCGAGGGGGTGGACAACCTCTGACCGGCACGGTCCCGGGCACTGCGCGCCACGTGCGGGCGCCCAGAGGTCGACCCGGGCGCGCGCCGCTGCCCGGGCGGCCGACTCAGGCCGCGGTCGGGGGAGATGCCGGCACCGGCATGCGCCCCGAGATCAGGTACTCGATCAGTTCGCGCACCGGGCGGATCGCATCGCCGAACGGCAGGCTGGCGGCGCCGCGGAAGAACAGCCCGCGGCCGACCTCGCCCTTGAGCGCCGCCGACAACTGCGTGTCGATGCAGAACTGGCCGAACTTGGCCAGGCCATCGCGCAGTCCGCACACGCTCAGGCATTCCAGCGCGGCCGCGCACTTGCGCTCGCCGCCGGCCTCGGCCTTCGCCCGCAGGCCCTGCTCGCGCTGCAGGTAGCGCTCGAGCCAGGGCGTGCGCACCGCGCGCGCCGGCAGGCCGGCCACGCTGATGAACTCCACGATGTCCTCGGGCTGCGCGCCCGCCAGCACCGCCTTGAACTTCGGATGCGCGTCGCCTTCGGCGGTGACCGCGAAGGCGGTGCCGAGCTGGACCGCCGACCAGCCATCGGCCAGCAGCTCGCGCACCCGTTCGTGGGAATTGACCCCGCCGGCGGCGATCAGCGGCACCCGCTCGCCTTCGACGCCCAGCGTGCGCATCGCCTGGGCGATCTCCTCGCGCACCCGGGGGAAGTCGAAACGCGTGTCGTGCAGTTCCTCGAGCCGGGTCGCGCCGAGATGGCCGCCGGCATGGGCGGGGTGCTCGATCACGATCGCATCGGGCAGCCGTCCGCGACGTTGCCACTTGCGCATCACCAGGCTCACGCCGCGCGCGTCCGACAAGATCGGGATCAGCGCCACGTCGGGGTGGTCCGCAGTGACCTCCGGCAGATCCAACGGCAGGCCGGCCCCCATGACGATCGCGTCCGCCCCCGACTCGCAGGCCTGCCGGACCAGGTCGGCGTGCTGGTCGACGGCCTTCATCACGTTCACCGCGACCGCGCCCCGCCCTTGCGCCGCCACCTTGGCCGCCTTGACCTCGCGGTCCAGGGCCTCGAGGTTGATCGCATCGAGCACCTCGCGCTCACGCACACCGTGGCATCGGCGCATCAGGTCCGGGTGGTGGTGCCGCAGGTCCACGGAGGCGATCGTGCCGACCGCCCCCTGGGCCGCCACGGCGCCGGCCAACCGGTGCGCGGACACGCCCACGCCCATGCCGCCCTGGACCACCGGCAGCAGGGTCTTCTCGCGCAGGCGCCACGGTCGCAGCCCGGATCGGGACAACAGCTCGAACATCTCATTCCCCTCGGAGTAGCGGCGGATACTGTCGCAAGCCGCTCGAAGGCGCATTGATCTTCGTCAGCCGGTGCCGCATCCGGCCGCCGCCGCGTGCCCTCAGCGGCAGACGCGAAACCCGAGGAACGGGTCCCCCCGGTGGGGCCGATAGAAGTTGCGAAACTCCGGGTCCACCATCCAGCGCGGCGTGGCGAACGATCCGCCTCGCACCACCCGATGCCCCTCGAACCAGGGCTGGGAATAGTCCTCGTAGGGTCCGGGCGAAAAGCCCGGCAGCGGTCCGAACTGGCTGTCGGTCCACTCCCACACCTGTCCTCCCCAGGTGAAATCGGGCAGTGTCTGCGCCGCGCTCACCCACTGGGCTTCAGTGGGCAGGCGAACGCCCGCCCACCGGCAATAGGCCCGCGCCTCGTGCGCGTCCACATGAACCACCGCCGCACCCGTGTCCAGGGGCTCGAGCCGGCCGAAACGACGACGCTGGAAAGCCTCGGCGCCCGCATCGTCTCCCGCCACCCGCTCCCAATAGCGCGGCGCGACCCGATCCTCGACACGCAGACGCTCGAAGACCTCGGGTGCCCACCATCGAACGTCCCGGTACCCCCCCGACTGCACGAACGCCAGGTATTCGCCCTGGGTGACCGGCGCCGACGCGATGCGGGTCGCGGCCACCGCACGCCAAGCCAGCGGCTGCTCGTTGTCGTGGGAGAAGCCGGGCCCCTGGTGACCGATCGCGACCTCGCCCGCGCGCAGATCCAGCCAGCGCGTCCCGGTGGGGGCGTGCGCAGGGTCGGCGAGCACCCCCTCGGGCAGCGCGCGTCCGAGCGTCTGCCAGGTGTAGGTGAACGCCTCCAGGTGCATGCACTCGTGGAAGAACGACAGGCGCGCGAAGTACAGGGCGTCGTCGTCGTCACCCCCGCGCGCGAGCGCCGCGATGCTTCGCGCCATCACCTCGGCGAGATACGCGCGGGTGGCCGCCAGCGTCGGCAGCGGCAGCGACCATCGCCGGGCGTGCGCGACCCGGCTGGAGTGGTACAGGGCATCGGCGTCGGGGAGCAGCGACTCGCCCAATCGGGCCTGGGCACGCGGTCCTTCGTCGGGCCGGTGGGGCCAACGCAGGCACCAGTGTTCCTGGAACCAGCCCACGTGGCCGAGTTCCCAGAGCGGCGGATTGATGATCTCCCACTGTGGGACCCGAAGCGAAGCCTCGTCCTGCCCCTCGAAGAACGCCAGCGTGCGAGCCCGCAATGCGTGCATCGCCGAGACCAGTTCCGCCTGCGTACCATTGCGCACCGCCCCGCCTCCTCCGTTGAACCGCCGACCAGGCCCTCGGGCCCTTTCCCCGCCAGGCCGCCACAAACGCTATCCTCGCGCGTCCCCGCAACTGCATTCTATGCGCCGCTGCCGATGCGAATCCTGATCGTCTCCCCGGCCCTGGCCGCCGCCAACAACGGCAACTGGCAGACCGCGGCCCGCTGGGCGCGCTACCTGCGTGGCGCGGGCCACGAGGTGTCGATCGCACTCGCCTGGCAGGGCGAACCGATCGACCTGATGATCGCCCTGCACGCGCGGCGTTCAGCGGCCTCGATCGCCGCGTATGCCGCCACCGGCGGTCGTGTGGTGCTGGTGCTCACCGGCACCGATCTCTATCGCGACATCGACGAGAACGCCGAGGCGCAGCGCTCCCTCGAACTGGCGTACGCGCTGGTGGCGCTGCAATCGGAAGGGCCGAAGCGCCTGCCACCCGGGGTGCGTTCGCGCACCCGGGTGATCGTGCAATCCGCGCCCGCCTTGCCGCGCCTGCCGACGCGGCGCCGAACCGACGATCTCGCGATGGTGGGACATCTGCGCGCCGAGAAGGATCCCGTCACCGCCCTGCGCGCCCTGGCGCTGCTGAGTCCGCAGGACCCGCGTCGGGCCCGGCTTCGACTTCGCATCGTCGGGGCCGATCGCGAGCCCGCGCTCGGTCGGGCGGTGCGCGACGCGGGCACGCTCGATCCCCGGATCGACTGGCTCGGAGCGCTGTCGCACGGCCGCGCCCGGCGGGTGATCCGCCAATCGCAGGCGCTCGTGCTGCCCTCGGTGATGGAAGGCGGCGCCAATGTCCTGATCGAGGCCGTCACGAGCGATGTGCCGGTGCTGGCCTCGCGCATCGAGGGATCGGTCGGGCTGCTGGGGAGCGACTACGAGGGCTTCTTCCCGGTGGGCGACGCACCCGCGCTCGCGGGCCTGATCGCCCGTTTCCAGGACGACCCCGCCTTCAGGGATCGGTTGCGCGCGCAGTGCCGGCGGCAGGCCCCGAGCTTCGCGCCGGCTCTCGAGCGGGCGGCGGTGTGCGCGCTGGTCGACGACGTCAGCGCCGCCCCACCGTCATGAGCGAGGACCTGCTCACCATCGAGCGCGTGGGACGACGATTCGGCGAACGCTGGGTCCTGCGCGAGGTGTCGCTGCGGCTGCGACCGGGCGACCGGGTCGCCTTGCTAGGCGAGTCGGGTTCGGGAAAATCGACGCTGCTCAACCTGATCGCCGGCCTGGAGCCCGTGGACGAGGGCTCGATCGCCTATCGCGGCCAGCCGCTCGGCGGGCTGTCCACCGACGCGCTGGCCGACTGGCGCGCCGGCGAGCTCGGTTTCGTGTTCCAGGCCTTCCACCTGATCGGTCACCTGAACCTGGTGCAGAACGTGGCGGTCCCGCTGATGCTGACCCGCGTCGATCGCGACGCCGCGCTGGCGCGCGCGGCGCAACTGCTCGAACGCCTGGGCCTGGCGGGCCGCGAGGCCAGCCTGCCGCGCGAGCTGTCCGGTGGCGAGCAGCAACGCGTGGCGCTGGCCCGTGCCCTGGCCCACCGGCCCCGGTTGGTGCTGGCCGACGAGCCCACCGGCAACCTCGACCCCCGAACCGCGGCGAGCGCGATCGCCTTGATGCGCGAACAGATCGAGGCCGACGGGGCGGCCCTGCTGATGGTCACCCACTCGCACCAGGCCGCGTCGGTCTGCGAGCGCCGCTACCAGCTCTCCGACCAGGGCCTTCGCGAGGTCGACGGCCCGTGACGCGCGCGTCGACCCACCGCTCGCCCGTGCTGCTCGCCTGGCTGGTGCTGGCGCAGTGGCGCGCCCAGCCCGCGCGCCTGGCCGCGGCGCTGATCGCGATCGCGATCGGGGTCTGCCTGGGTCTGGCGATCGAACTGGTCAACCGCAGCGCGATCGGGCAGTTCGATCGGGCGATGGCGGTGGTGCAGGGCGAGGCCCAGGCCAGCCTCGGCGCCCGGGTCACGAGTGTCGACGAGGCACTGTTCGACGCGGTGCTGGCCGAGCCCCGGATCGCCGCCGCGAGCCCGGTGATCGAGATCCGGGCCACCCTCGCCGGGCGATCGGTGGCCCTCCTGGGGCTCGATCCGATGCGGGCCGCGGGGGTCACGCCCGGCTTGCTGCCGCAGGCCGAGGGCGCGGGCTCGGGTTCCGCACTCTTCGCCGACGACACCGTGTTCCTGTCGCCCGCACTGCTGCAGGCCTCGGGACTGCGGGTCGGCGACAGCGTGCCCGTGCAGGCCGGGCTGCGCGCGGTCCGATTGCGCGTGGCGGGCACCGTGCCCGGCGCGGCACCCGGGCAGGCCCTGGCGGTGATGGATCTTGGCGCGCTGCAGTGGCATTTCGGCTGGCTCGGGCGCCTGACCCGGATCGATCTGCGCCTGACCGAGGGCGTCGATCCGGGCGCCTTGGGGGCCGAGTGGCGCGCCCGACTGCCGCCGGAGGTGGCCTGGTCGGTGCCCCGCGCCGGCGCCGCCCAGGAAGCGGGGCTGTCGCGTGCCTACCGCGTCAACCTGACCGTGCTCGCGCTGGTGGCGCTCTTCACCGGTGGATTCATCGTCCACGCGACGCTCGCGTTGATGGTGGCGCGGCAATCGCCCGTGCTGGCGCTGCTGGCGGTGCTCGGCGCGCGCCAGTCCTTCGTGGTGAGGGTGGTGCTCGCGCAAGCGCTGCTCCTGGGCCTCGTGGGCGGCGCCCTCGGCGTGCTCGCCGGGCTCGGCGCCGCGTTGGGGCTGCTGCGGCACGTGGGCCCCGATCTGGGCGGCGGCTTCTTCGGTGCGACGCAGGCCGAACTCGCGCTCGACCCCTGGGTGCTCATCGGCTTTCTCGGGCTGGGGCTGCTCACCGCGCTGGCGGGGGCGGTGTCGCCCTGCTGGGCCTTGCGGCGGCTCGCGCCCGCCCGAGCCCTGCGACACGGCCTGGACGAGGCGCCCGCCCACCCGGGCCGGGCGGCGTGGGGGATCGTCGGCTTGGCCGTGCCCGCCCTGGCGCTGAGCCAGGCGCCTGCCTGGGCGGGCCTGCCGATCGGCGCCTACCTGTCGATCGGCCTGCTGTTGCTGGCGGGGATCCGCAGCGTGGTGCCACTGACGGCGCTCGCCGGTCGACTGGCCGCGCTCGGCGATCCGGCCGCGTGGCGACATCCACCCGGGTGGCTGGCCGTGCAGCGGGTCCGGGCGGCCCCCCAGGCCGCGGGGGTCGCGCTCTCGGGCGTGGTCGCCAGCTTCGCGCTGGCCAGCGCGATGACCATCATGGTCGACAGTTTCCGGGCCTCGGTCACCGATTGGCTGGACGCGGTGTTGCCCGCCGATCTCTACGGGCGGGCGGGCGCCCAGGGCGCCGGCGGCGCGATCGGCACCGATCTGCAGGCCCGGATACGGGCGCTCCCCGGGGTCGAGCGGGCCGAGTTCCTGCGCAGCCTGGACCTGACGCTCGAACCGGGCAGCCCGCGGGTCAGCCTGCTGGTGCGCGAGATCGATCCGGCGCAGGCGTCCAGCCGCCTGCCCCTGGTGGGGCCACGCGCGGCCCTGCCGCCCGGCGCGCGCGCCGCCTGGGTCAGCGAAGCGATGGCACGGCGCCCCGGTTGGGAACCGGGTTCGCGGGTGCGCCTGCCGCTCGGTTCGGCCGAGCACGAATTCGTCGTGATCGGCATCTGGCGCGACTATGCCCGCCTGCAGGGTTCCGTGGTGATCACCGCGCACGACTACCGCGCGCTCACCGGCGACCGATCGGCCAACGACCTGGCCCTGAGCCTTCGACGCGACGTCGAACCGGGAACCGTGATGGAGGCGCTGCGAGAGCTCTCGCCGCAGACCGCGGCGCTGGAGCTGCGCAGCGCGCGCGAGATCCGCGAGCTCTCGCTGCGAATCTTCGACCGCAGCTTCGCGATCACCTACGTGCTCGAGGCGGTCGCGATCGTGGTGGGCCTGTTCGGTGTGGCGGCCACGTATGCCGGTCAGGCATTGGCGCGCGCCCGTGAATTCGGCGTCCTGCGACACCTGGGGCTCACGCGCCGGGCCGTGGTCGGCACCTTCGCGCTGGAGGCGGCGCTGCTGATCGGCATCGGCATCGCGTGGGGCACGGCGCTTGGCGCGGCGATCGCCCTGATCCTGATCCATCGCGTCAACCCGCAGAGTTTCCATTGGACGATGGCGGTGCATTGGCCGGTGCCGACCCTCGCGGCGGCCGGCGCCGCGCTGTTTCTCGTCGGTGTGCTCACCGCGGTGCTGGCCGCGCGCTCGGCGGCCGGCCAATCGCCGGTCCGCGCGGTGCGCCAGGACTGGTGAGCCGACGATCGCCGACCGATGCGCCAGCCCCGCCCGCCCAGCCACCGACGTCGCGGCCTGCTCGCCTGGCCGCTGCTCGCCGCACCCGCGAGCGCCTGGCCGGCCGGTGCGGTGCCTACCGCCCAGCGCGCCGACTTCGCCACCGTCCGGCCCGGCGTCCCGCTGGCATTCCCTCGAGACCACGGCGCACACCCCGATTTCCGCACCGAGTGGTGGTACCTCACCGGATGGCTCGAAGCGGATGCCCGCGAGTTCGGGATCCAGCTCACCTTCTTTCGCAGCCGCACCACCCACGCCCCCGGCAACCCGAGCCGCTTCGCGCCCCACCAACTGCTGCTCGCCCACCTGGCCCTGGCCGATCCGGCGCTCGGGCGGCTGCGTCACGCCCAGCGCGCCGCGCGCGTCGGCTTTCGCGATGCCGAGGTGTCGACCCAGGACACGTCGCTGCGCCTGGGCGACTGGCAACTCGCGCGCCAGGCCGATGACCGCTACCGGCTTCGGGCGGGCGGCGCCGACTTCGCGATCGACCTCGTGGCGCGCCCCGCCACGACACCCGTGGCCCAGGGCGAGGCCGGTTTCTCGCGCAAAGGCCCGCGCGAGACCCAGGCGTCCTACTACTACAGCCGGCCGCAGCTCGCGATCGGCGGCGAGATCCGCCTGGAGGCCCGTCGACACGCGGTCTCGGGCGGCGTCGCCTGGCTCGATCACGAGTGGTCCAGCGAGGTGCTGGATCCCCGTGCCGCCGGCTGGGACTGGGTCGGGCTGAACCTGGACGACGGCCGCTCGCTGATGGCCTTCCGGATCCGGACTCGCGACGGTGCCGAGCTCTGGTCGCACGCCCGGTGGTCGGACGCGTCGCAGCCGGCGCCGGCGCCCCGCTTCGAGCCCCGTCGCCATTGGCGCTCGCCACGCAGCGCGGGACGCTACCCGGTGGAGATGTCGCTGACGGTCGGCGAGCAGACCTTCACCCTGGTGCCGATGTTCGACGACCAGGAAATCGACGCGCGCGCCAGCACCGGTGGTCACTACTGGGAGGGGGCGGTGCGGGTCGTCTCGCAGGGGCGGTCGGTGGGGCGCGGATACCTCGAGCTCACCGGCTATGCCGCGCCCTTGAGCCTGTGAACCGGGTGAATCGTCCGCAATTCCGGGCATGAAGTGTGTCCGGGGCTCCGGTAAGCTTGCCGCGATGAGGCGTGCGCGTCCCGCCATCCTCGTCGTGCTCGTCGCCGGCACGACCCTCTTGCTCGGGTGGCTGGGGCATCGCCTGGCCATCGGAGACGGTTTCGCGTGGCCGTTCGACATGGCCGCCGGCTTCTCGGTGGCCGTGCTCGTGCTGTGGCCGACCGCCGCCCCGCTGGGTGTGCTGATCGGCTCTGTCGCCGCGGCATTGATCGCTCCCGGCATGGCCTCCGACGCGCCGTTCACCGCGATGGCCAGTGGCTCGCTCGCCGCGGGCGCGGCGTGGGTGTCGGCCGTCCTCGGGCGCCGTTGGCTGCCGTATCCCGGCCCGATCGACGCGCCCCCGGCGATCAGCCGGCTGATGCTGGGTGTCGCACCGATCGGCGGCCTGCTGGGCGGCCTGTCGCAACTGCTGGTCGCGCTGACGCTGTCGCACGCGGCTTGGGATGCCGCCCTGACCCGCGCGATCACCGCCGGCATCGCGGCGATGCTGGGCATCGCGATCGTGCTGCCGGTGCTCTGCGCGCTCTTTGGACAGCCCCGCGCCGACTGGGATTCCCGGCGCCTGGCGATCATCGCGCCCCTGCTGGTGGCGCTCGCGGTGGTGGGGGCGGCGATCACCCACCTCTCGCGCCTGGAGGTCGCACGACACCAGGACGCCTTCGATCGCGAGGCGCAGCTGGTGATCAGCGCGGCCGCCGAACGCATCAACGGCCACCTCAGCGTGCTCGACGCCACGCACGCATTCGTCAGCGCCGCGCGTCATGTCGACATCGAGCGCTTTTCCGTCTTCGCGCAGCACTGGTTCCCGCGTTTCGGCGGCATCGCGGCGATCGGGCTCTCGACGCGGGTCCAGGCCAACGAACGCGCCACCTTCGAGGCGACGCTGCGCAACCAGAGCCCGCTGGACTTCCAGATCCTGACGCGTGCGCCCGATGGCCGCCTGACCCCGGCCGAACCCGCCGCCGAGCACTTCGCGATCACCTACATCGAGCCCCGCCGCGCCAATCTGCGCGCGATCGGGGTCGATCAGCTCTCGATCCCGCAGGCGCGCGACACGATCCAGCGTGCCATCCGCCTGGGCGGTGCCGCCGCCACCCGCCCGTTCCGGCTCACCCAGGACCTGGACGACCAGCTCGGGGTGGTCGTCTACCGCCCCTTCTACCGCAGCGGCCCCGACCTCACCCCCACCCAGCGCGACCCCTGGTACGTGGCGGGGATGAGCTTCGTCGCGCTGCGCCCGGCCCACTGGCTGCCCTCGCTGGAGAGCAACGCCACCCGACGTTTCGATGCCTGCCTCTTCGATGTCACCGAGACCCCCCGGGTGCTGCTGGCCGGGGCATCCAGCTGCGAGGCTCAGCACGCCGACTCGCGCATCCTCAGCCAGCGGGTGTTCTCGGTGGCCGATCGCCAGTGGCGGATGTCCGTGCGCCCGGTGCAGCAGGCCACGGGCCACCCCGCCGACTGGGCGGTCTGGGGCATGGCGCTGTCGGCGATGTGCAGCGTGGCGCTGCTCGTGGCCTTCCTGCTGGCCGTCAGCGGGCGGACCCGTCGGATCGAGGCGCTGATCTCCTCGCGCACGAGCGAGCTCGAGCGCGAGATCATCGAGCGCCGTAGCGCCCTGCTCGCCCGCACCGAAAGCGAGACCCGGCTGCGCGAGATGTTCGACACCGCGCCCGTGGGCATCAGCTACACCGCGCTGGACGGCACGTTGCAGCGGATCAACCCGCGCTTCGCCGAGATCACCGGGCGCAGCGCCGCCGATGTCGACGGGCGCAAGATCGGCACGCTGCTCGATCCGGAAGACCGGGACGAATTCACGCTGGGCCTGCTCGACCTGATCGGACGTGGCGGTGGCATCTTCAGCCGCGAGGCCCGGTGCCTGCGGCCCGATGGCAGCACCGTCCATGTCGAGCTGCTGGTGTCGCTGCACCGCAGCGCCTCCGGTGAACCGAGACAGCTCGTGGTCGCGATGCAGGACATCAGCGCTCGCCTGGAGCTCGTCCAGGCCCGCCGGGCGCGCGAAGTCGCCGAGGCGGCCAGCAGCGCCAAGACGCAGTTCCTCTCGCGCATCAGCCACGAGTTGCGCACGCCGCTGAACGCGCTGCTCGGCTTCGCGCAGTTGCTGCGCCTGGACACCGCGCAGCCACTGGGCGCGCGCCAGGCGGAGAACGTGCGCCACATCGAGCAGGCGGGATGGCACCTGCTGAACATGATCAACGACGTGCTCGACCTGTCCCGCATCGAGGCCGGCTCGGTGCGCATCGAGTGGCACGACATCGACCTCCAGCCCGTGCTCGAGGACTGCCGGCGGCTGCTGCAGGCGCATTTCGCCAACCACGGCGTCAGCCTGTCGATCTCGGTGTCGCCGCGCGCCCGCTACGTCCGTGGCGACCCCACGCGGGTCCGGCAGGTCTTCACGAACCTGCTCGACAACGCGGCGAAGTACAGCCGGCCTGGTGGCCGCGTGTTCGTCGACACCCGTCGCGACGAGACCGGCTCGGTGGTGGTCTCGGTGCGCGACGAAGGCCTGGGCATGAGCCGGGATCAGCGCACCCACCTGTTCGAGCCCTTCAATCGCCTGGGTCGCGAACACGGCACCGCCGGAACCGGCATCGGCCTGGTCATCACGCGCCACCTGATCGAGATGATGGGCGGCGCGATCTCGGTCGACAGCATCGAGGGCAAGGGTTCCCTGTTCATGGTCACGATGGTCCCGGCGGGTCCGATCGCCGATCCCAGCCCCGACGATGCCGCGCCGCCGGCCAAAGCGCCGGTGCCCGCGCCCGAGCCCGGGCGCTCGCCCGTCGAGCCGGTGCCCGCGGCGACCGTGGTCTACGTCGAGGACAACCGCCTGAACGCGATGCTGGTCCAGGAGATGCTGCTGCAGCACACGCGGCTTCGCCCCGAGGTCTTCGAAGACGCCGAGGAGGCCCTGCCCGAGATCGCGCGCCTGCAGCCGGCCGCGGTGTTGATGGACCTGAACCTGCCGGGCATGGACGGTCTTCAGGCGCTGGCCCGCCTGCGCATGGACCCCGCCACGGCCCGCATCCCGGTCGTCATCGTGTCGGCCGATGCCCTGTCCGAGCGGATCGAACAGGCGCACGAGCTCGGTGCCGACGGCTACCTGACCAAGCCGCTGCGTGTCTCCGAACTGATCGATCTGCTCGACACCCTGATCGGCCGAGACGCCGTCGGCCGCCATGGCGAGGACGTGGCCCCGCTCACCACCGACGCAGCGCCCACCAGGCCAGCAGGCACGCCCCCCCGCTGAGCGCACCCACCGCCGGCAATCCGCCCAGGCCGTACAGCCAACCCGCCGGTGGCACCACCAGCGCCACGCCCAGGTAGGTCGATCCGGCCAGCAGGCCGGTGATCACGCCGCGCAGCGCGGGAATCTGCGTGGTCGCGGCCGCGGTGAGCGCGGTGAAGAAGCCGCCCTGCCACACACCCCACAGCGCGATGCCCGCCGCGATCGCGACGGGCCACCCGACCAGCCACGGCAGGCCACACAGCCAGGGCGCGAGAATCAGCAGGCAGACGCGGGCGCTGCGCAGAGCGCCGAAGCGGTCGATCCGCGGTCCGTTGAAGGTCGCGATCCCCAGGCCGACGCCGTAGGCCGCCAGGGTCAATCCGGTCAACGAAGCGCCCCAGCCGTTCGCCTCCCGCAGCCTCGCGCCGAGAAACGCGTAGATCGCGTAGAACGCGCCCATGTCCAGCAGATTGGCCAGCAGCAGACGTCGCGTCGGCCGGTGCCGGGCCACCTCGACGATCGCGCGGGCCAGCGGCATCGCGCCACCCGTATCCGGCGCCGACACCGCCTGCGTGCCCACGCGTGCCCCGGGCATCACCAGCGCGAGCAGGCCCGACAGGACGATCGCCATCGCCCCGAGGCCGGCACAGGCGCCCGGCCAACTCGTCCATTGGGCGAGGCCGGCGGTGAGCGGTGCGACGACGAGAATCGCCACCGACCAGCCCGCGACGACCCGCCCCACGACACGCGCGCGACGCGCTTCGCAGGACAGATCGGCCGCGAGCGCGTAGGCGCTGGGCAGCACCACGCCCGCGCAAGCTCCGGCGAGGGCCACCATCGCCGACAGCCATGGCGCGGATTGCCCCAGCAGCGGCAGGCACCAGGCCAATCCGAAACCGAGCAAGCCCCAGCGCACGAGCGCCGAGCGGGCGATCCCGCGCAGGCCGAGCGCCACGGTGGGCGCCGCCACGGCGAGGCTCAGCGAGTACAGCGCGGGCAGTCGCACGACCGACTCGACCGGTTGACCGAGCGTCTCGGCGATGTCGGGCAGCAACGGCGAGAGCACGAAGAGCCCGGCGCCCACCGCGGCGACCGCGCCCGCCAGCGTGAGGATCGCCGCCGTGCCCGGGACATCCTGCGTCGCGTCGCGCGGCTCGCCGATCGGGGACTGCCCGCGTGCCGCGGGACCGCCATCGCCCGGCGTCACGCCGCGCGGCGCCGTGCCTTCGGCCGTCGCGTGGAGGCATCGCGCGGCGCGACATCGACCGACGGCACGTCGACCGCGCCGGCCCGCCGCGCCGCCGTGCGCGGCCCATTGCCTCGAGCGGTGGCGCGCCGCGCGCGGGTGGGCGGATCGATGACCTCGGGTGGCGTCGGGGTCTGGCCGGACGCCGGGGGCTTGCGCCCGGGCCACCAGGCGGCGACGAAGCGATCGCTGCGTTCACGCGCCGAGTCCCTGACCGGGGCGGGCAGCCGCGAGATCAGCAGCGGCAATCCCACCGACAGCACCAGCAGGTCGTCGACCCAGCCGATCAGCGGGAGGTCAGGCAGGGGATCGATCGGGCTGAGGATCCAGGCCAGGGCGGCCGTCGCCGCGATCTTCAGGCCACGCGGCGTGCGTGGATCACGGATCGCGAAGAACAGCACCAGCGCGTCCTTGCCGGCCAGCCGGAACATCCGGCGAAGACGAAACAGCCACACGGTGGACTCCTCAGCGCGCGCGTGTGCCGGTCTCAGCGGACCAGCTGGTTGATCTCGATGATCGGCAGCAGCACCGCCAGCACGATCAGCAGCACGATCCCACCCATCACCAGGATCAGCGCCGGCTCGAGGATACCGGTGAGCGCGAGCGCGCGGCGCTCGGTCTCCGACGACAGCGTCGCGGCGGTGCGATCGAGCATCTCGGCGAGATTGCCAGTGGCCTCGCCGCTGGCGATCATGTGGATCATCATCGGCGGGAATTGCCCGCCCGCCTTCAGCGCGCGTGACAGCGGCGCGCCCTCGCGGACGCGGGCGATCGCATCGAGCACGTTGGCGCGCAGCGCCTCGTTGGACAGCGTCTGGGCGCCGGCCTCCAGCGCCCGGATCAGCGGCACCCCGCTGGCCGACAGGATGCCGAGTGTCGACGCGAAGCGCGCGGTGTTCACGCCACGGATCAGGCGCCCCACCAGCGGCAGGTTCAGCATCCGCGCATCCCAGGCCAGCCGGGCGCTGGGGGCGCGAAGGGTCGTGCGCACCCCGATCACCGCGGCGATCGCCAACAGCAGCACCGCCCAGCCCCAGTGGCGCACGAAATCCGACGCGGCGATCAGCGCCACGGTCAGGAAGGGCAGCTGCTGGCGCGATTGGGCGAACACGCCGATCACCTGCGGCACGACGTAGGCGAGCAGTGCGGTGATCACGCCGATCGCCACCACGGTGACGATCGCCGGGTAGATGAAGGCCAGTCCGACCCGCTGCGCGAGCGCGCTGCGGGCTTCGACATAGTCGGCCAGGCGGCCCATGACGGTGGAGAGGTCCCCGGACGCCTCGCCGGCGGCCACCAGCGAGCGGTACACCTCGGGAAAGTCGCGCGGAAACCGCGACAGCGCCTGCGCGAAGGTCTGGCCGGCGACGACCTCGCTGCGCACCGCCGCGAAACGCTCGCGAACCACCGCCCGCTCGGCCTGCTCGACGACCGCGCCCAGCGCCTGCTCCAGTGGCAGCCGCGCCGCCAGCAGGCTCGCGAGCTGGCGCGTGGCCAGCGTGAGCTCGGTGGCGCGCAGGCGCCCGCGTCCGGCGCTCGTCGGCGTGCCCGGGCCGGCCCCGACCGCATTCACCGTCAGCGGCACCAGGCCGCGTTCACGCAGCAGGCTTCGCGCGTGACGCGCCGACTCGGCGTCGATCACGCCCTTGTCGATCGCGCCGGCCGCGGTCGCGGCCTCGAAGCGGAAGGCGGGCATCAGTCCCGGGTGACCCGGATCACCTCGTCCTGCGAGGTCACCCCGTCGTGGATCCAGCGTTGGCCATCGTCGCGCATCGTCAGCATGCCGGCCTTGGCCGCGCACGCGCGCAGGTCGCTCTCGGCCGCATTGCGGTGGATCAGCCCGCGCATCGCGTCGTCGATCACCAGCAGCTCGTAGACGCCGGTGCGGCCCGAATAGCCGCTGCGGTTGCAGGCCACGCAGCCCACCGCGCGCCATCCACCGGCCACCGTGTCCGGCTGGCGGCATTGCAGGCACAGCTTGCGCACCAGCCGCTGCGCGACCACGCCCAGCAGCGAGGACGACAGCAGGAAGGGCTCCACGCCCATGTCGATCAGCCGGGTCACCGCCGCGACCGAGTCGTTGGTGTGCAGGGTCGCGAGCACGAGGTGGCCGGTCAACGAGGCCTGCACCGCGATCTGCGCGGTCTCGAGGTCCCGGATCTCGCCGATCATGATCACGTCCGGATCCTGGCGCAGGATCGAGCGCAGGGCCTTGCCGAAGGTCATGTCGATCCGCGCGTTGACCTGGGTCTGGCCGATGCCGTCCAGGTCGTATTCGATCGGATCCTCGACCGTCAGGATGTTCGTGGTGCTGGCGTCGAGCCGGCCCAGCGCGCTGTACAGCGTGGTGGTCTTGCCCGAGCCGGTCGGGCCGGTGACCAGCACGATGCCGTGCGGCTGGCGGATCAGCCGATCGAAGCGCTGCAGCGCCGCCAGGCTCATGCCGAGCTTCTCGAGGTCGAGCCGCCCGGCCTCCTTGTCCAGCAGCCGCAGCACCGCGCGCTCGCCGTGACCGGTGGGCAGCGTGGACACACGGACGTCGATCGGCCGCCCGCCGATCCGCAAGGCGATGCGCCCGTCCTGGGGCAGCCGCTTCTCGGCGATGTCGAGCTGGGCGAGGATCTTGATGCGCGAGACGAGCGCCGCGTGCAGTTCGCGACGGGGCCGAACCACGTCGCGCAGCGTGCCATCGACCCGGAAGCGCACGATCGAGTAGGTCTCGAACGGCTCGACGTGGATGTCGGAGGCGCCGTCACGGCTGGCCTGCGTGAGCAGCGCGTTGATCATCCGGATGATCGGCGCGTCGTCCTCGGTCTCGAGCAGGTCTTCGATGCGCGGCAGGTCCTGCATCACCCGGGAGAGATCCAGATCGCTCTCGACCTCGTCGACCACCGCCGCGGCCGAACCCTCCTGCTGCGAGTAGGCGCGCGAGATCGCGGCGGTCAGCTCGGCATCGTCCTTTCGCACGGTGCTCAAGCGATAGGGCAGCACCCGCGACAGCTCGGTCAGCGCACTGATCGGGGTGCGGGGCCCGATCCAGACCTCGACCTCGTCGCCCGACTGCGCGGCCACCAGCACCTGGAATTGGCGAGCGAAGCCATAGGGCACGAAGCGCGCCGGCGAGACACTGGCCATCGCGACGGGTCCTCAGCGCGGGCGCGCGGGTTCTTCCGCACCCGGCGCGGCACGGCCCGGCTCGGGTGCCGGCGCGGCAGGTGGCGTGCCCGCGGGCGGCAACGGCGTTCCACCGGCCGACGGCTTGCCGGGCCCGGCCGGGGCCGCGGGCAACGGCGGCAACGGCGAGGGCTTGAAATCGGGCAACAACCAGTGCGGCGGCAGGCGCGAATCGCCGCGCAGGCCGCGGATGTAGTCGTAGCGATCGGCGGTGACGCCGTGCGCCCCTTCCGCGTCACGGATGATCACCGGCCGCAGGAACACCAGCAGGTTCGTCTTCACCCGCTTGCGCGAGTCGTAGCGAAACATCTGCCCGACCAGCGGGACGTCGCCCAGGCCGGGCACCTTCTGTTCGCCGCCCTCCACGCGCTCCTCGATCAGCCCGCCCAGCACCACGATCTGCCCGTCATCGACCAGCACGTTCGATTCGATCGCCCGCCGGTTCGTGATCACCCCGGCCGCGAGCGTGCGGTCCTGGACGTTGGAGACCTCCTGGAAGATCTGCAGCTTCACGGTGCCGGCCTCGGACACCTGCGGGCGCACGCGCAGCGTGGTGCCGACGTCGCGGCGTTCGATCGTCTGGAACGGATTGACCGAGGCGCCCCCGCTGCCGGTGGCGGTGAACTGGCCGGTGATGAAGGGCACGTTCTGGCCGATGATGATCCGCGCCTCCTCGTTGTCCAGCGTGAGCAGGTTCGGGGTGGCCAGGATGTTCGCGTTCGAGCCGGATTCGAGGGCCCGGGCGAGCAGACCGAGGTTCACCGCGCCGGTGGCCCCGCCGATCAGCGCGCCGCTGCGCACCAGACCGATGTTCAGGCCCTGCCCCACCCCGAGCACGTTCGCGGTGGCGTCCAGGATGTTGCTGCCGGTGCCCCGCGCCGGCAGGTTGGTGCCGCCCACCACCTGGGACCCGGCGCCGTTGCCCGCGGAGAGGAACTGCCACTGGATGCCGAGCTCGGCCGCCCGATCGGCGGTGACTTCGACGATCAGCGATTCGATGAACACCTGCGCACGACGCGCGTCGAGCTTGTCGATCACCGCGCGCAGGTTGCGGTACAAGGGCTCGGGCGCCGTGATGATCAGCGAATTCGTGGAGGTGTCGGCCGCGATGATCACCCCGCCCGCGTTCACCGCGGTGGGGCCCGAGGTCTGCGTGCTCGAGGCCAGCGGCGTGGTGGCGGGCGTGCTCTGCCCGCCGGTCGCGCTGGTGCCTGTGGCGGTGCCCGAGGGCGTGGTCGACGTGAGCGACGACAAGCCTTGTCCCAGCGTGCCGGCCGCGCTGCTGTCGCCCGCGATCACCGCGCGCAGCACCTGCGCCAGGCGCGCGGCCTCGGCATTGCGCAGGTAGACCACGTGGATGTTGCCGGGTTGCGTGGCCGGCTGGTCCAGCCGGGCGACCAGGCTCTTGGCGAGGTTCAGCTTGGCCTGGCTGGCGGCCCGGATCATCAACGCGTTCAGCCGCGTGTCGGCAAGCACCGCGATGCGCTGGCCCGGATCGACCTGCGCGCCCGCACCGGCGCGTTGCGTGTCGTCGAGCAGGCGGCTGACGCTGACCGCGAGATCGCTGGCCAGCGCGTGTCGCACCGGGATCACCTCGACCTCGTTCGTGGACGGGCTGTCGAGCGAGGCGATGATCTTCGCGATGCGCTCCAGATTCGCCGCGTAGTCGGTCACCACCAGGGAGTTGTTGCTCGGGTACGCCGCGATCGTGTTGTTGGCCGAGATCAGCGGGCGCAGCACCGGCACCAGGTTCGAGGCCGACTCGTAGTTCAGCCGGAAGATCTGCGTGACGATGCGATCGCCGCCGCCGGCGCTTTCCTTGCCCACCGCCACCGGGCCGTTCTGAAGCTTCGCATCGGCCTCGGGCACCACGCGGGCGGTGGTGCCGGACTCGACGATCGCGAAGCCCTGAAGGCGCAGCTGCGACTGCAGCAGCTGATAGGCCTGCGCGCGCGACACCGGCCGGGGTGTCTCGAGGGTCATCTTGCCGCGCACCCGCGGATCGATGATGAAGGTGCGGTTCAGCAGGTGCCCGAAGGCGCCGATCACGGTGTCGACGTCGGCGTCGCGGAAGTTGAGCGTGACGTTGCCGGACGCGGCCGTCGGGGCGCTCGCCGAGGGGGCCGCCGGAGTCGAGGGCGCACCCGGGGCCTGGGACCACGACGCGGCCGGGAACAGGCCCAGGCACGCCAGCAGCACCAGGCCACGCGCCGCGCGCTGTCCAACCCGGGCGACCCGCCGAACGGCCCGACCGCGCTTGTCCCGCCTTGCCAACACCCGACTATCCTCCAATCTTGATCGTGGTGCGATCACCCTCGCGCCGCCCGATCAGTCCCAGCAAAGGCTGCAGTCTCGCACGTTCCGACGCCTCGGCCCTCGCCTGCGCGGTGAAACGAAGGCCCGAGCGACGATCCCAGCGCCCGTCGCCCTGCAGTTGCAGCGCGCCGCGCACCGTCGTGAGCGTCAGGTTCACGTCGGGGCCGCTGGCCACCACGTCGATCCGATAGGTGCCCAGCGGATGCACCGGCGTCATCGCCGACGCCACGTCCCGCAGCTCGATGCTCAGGCGACCATTCGTCGCCTCGCGGCGCCACTCGATCGCGTCCCAGCGCAGGCCGAGCAGCGCCGACGGCCGGATAGTATTCCAGGGCGACCCCAGACGAGACAGTTCGACCGACGGAAGGTCCATCGCGCCCGCCTCGATCCGCCAGTGCGACCAGCGCCCGATCACGTGCACCGGCGAGGCCATGCCGGTCAAGGACAGCGTGGCGTCGACCGCGCCCGTGAGCAACGCCGCCCCGCTGAGCTGCCAGCTCAACACGCCGGGCAGCGCGAAGCCGTCGGAGACCTCCGAGCCCGCGCTGCCATCGAGCAGCACCAGTCGCCCCTCGCCCCGCCAGAAGCTGCCTCTCGCATCGGCGAGGCGTGCGCGATCGTGTGTGGCCTGGCGCAGCGCCGCGTCCACCCAGGAGGCGGGCGCGCTCAGGATGGCGGTGATCAGCGCGGCGACGACCGCGACCACGGTCACCCCCACGACCCGGGCCCAGGATCGCATCAGGCCGGCGCCCGCCCTGGCCGCTGGCGCCCGGCACCGCGCCGCGGATCAGTTCGACTCACGCTTGGCCGCCTCCAGCACGAGCCGCACCGACACCAGTCCGGGCTGCGCCTCCCGATTGACCGACAGGTCGACGACCCGCAGGCGGGTCTCGCGCAGCACGGTGTCCAGCCAGTTCAGCCATTGCGCGTGCGGCACGGCCTTCATGCGGACCTCGAGCAGCTCGCCATTCACATCGACCTTCTGCAAGGCCCCGCCCAGGCCGGCCGCGCGCGCGGAGTCCTCGACCGACTGACGCAAGGCCTGCACGCCCCGCGCGGCCGAGGCCGGTGCCGCGGCGAGCTGGCGAACCTCGGTGCCCAGCGCGAGCATCTGCGACAGTTGCTGGCGCAGCACGGGCAGCTCGCGTTCGAGCGCCGCGCGCCCCTTCCAGGCCGGCTCGATCAGCGCCAGATAGACCACCGCCAGCGCGAGCACACCGGCGCCCACGCCGATCAGGCGCCGCTCACGGGGCGCCATCGCGGCCCAGGCCTGCCACCCACGCTCGATCATCGCCTCACCCCGCCACCGACACGGTGGCCTGCGTGTCGCCGTCGAACTGCACCTTCAGGCCCAGGCGCTCGGCGGTGGTGCGAAGCTCGTTGCGGCGCGCGGCGTCCAGCGCGCCAGGGCGCCAGCGCACCTTCAGCCGGCCGTCCCGGTACTCGAGCGCGGCCAACGCATCCTGTGCGCCCGGCCCCATCGCCTGCGTGAAGCGGGTGAGCATCGGCAGGAAATCGTCGGGGCCGCTCTGCCCCGCCCGCAGCCGCAGGTCGGCCGTCTGGCGTTGCATCTGCAGCAAGGGATCGACGACCACCTGCGCCTTCGGATAGGCCTGTCGGAACGTGGCTTCCATCCGCTGGCGCAGCTCGGTGCGCTCGCGCGAGAGCTTCGCCCAGTGCAGGTTCAGCCCGACCACCGCCGCCACGCCCGCGGCCAGTGCCACCCCGACCGGCAGCCGCCAGGCGCGCCAGTCGACCGAGGCCAGCCAGCGGCGTCCGGCACTGCCTTCACGCGCGCCCAGCAGGTCGATCGGACACCCGGTGTCGGGCGGTGACGACAGCTCGTGCACGGGCAGCGAATGTTCGGCGGCGACCTCCCGTGCCGTGGCGAGCCAGTCCTCGGCGTCGGCCATGACGCCCAGGCCCGTGGGCCGTTCGCCCGCGTCGAGCGCGGTGCGAATCAAACCGTCCACGCTGGCCCGTCGCTCGGCCGCGGACACCCCCCCCGCCCAGCCCAGGCCGTCCCAGGGCCCCAGGCGCAGGCTCAGGCCCGCGTCGGCGCATTGCAGCGCCCACTCGCCCGGCGCGACCGCGAGGGCGAGTTGCGCGGGCCAGGCCGCCACCAAGCGAATGCCACGGCGTTCGATCGCGCCGATCACGAACTCGAACCAGGAGCGGTCGATCACCGCCACCAGGCGTTCCTGCCCCTGCACCACCGGACCGAGCACGAACGCGCAGGCGTGCGCTTCCTGCAGCAGCCGGTCCTCGAGCATGTTGGGCAGCGCGCGCATCAGCTTGGCGGGCGGCAAGGCGGGCGGCGTCACGCGCATCAAGGCCACGTCGCGCGCATCGAACACCAGCCAGGCCGACTTCATCGGCGGCAAGGCTTCCAGACTACAGGCCACCGTGGCCGCGGTGGGATCGGCGCCCGGCGGACAGGCGCGCATCACCGGTTCGTTGACGAGCGCGCGCTCGCCGACCGTGCGGGGCGGGATGCGGATGAGTCCGTGTCTCAGAGGCGCTGCTGCCATACGATGTCGATGTTCCCGCCACTGCGGACCAGCAGGGTCTCGCTGGCCACCTCGACGCGGTCGAAGCGTACCATTCCGCGCAGCAGGAAATAGCTCGAGCCGACGGACAGCAGCGTCGGGGGCAGCACCGGCGAACCGTCGATCTGCAAGGTGGCCTCGGCGAGGTCCTTGAAGAAGGTGCGCTCGCGCCGAGCGACGAAGCGTCGGGCCACTGCCAGATCGAGATTGGGCAACATCGCCGCGATCACCTCGGCGGGCGCGGTGTTCAGGTTCACCAGCGTGGCCGGGGGCTTGCCGCGCTCGGTCGGGATCACCGCGACGTAGGGCTCGATCCGCTCGAGCACGGCCGCGTCGAAACCGGTCACGGTGAGCAGATCGGTCAGGCGGATCAGCGGCGGCTCCGAGGCCGGCACCGAACGCCCGTCGATCGTCTGCGGCTGGCTGCGCAACAGCCGGGCGAGCACCATGTCGACCAGGCTCTCGGGCGCGTCGATCAGCGTGAACAGGCGCCGCGCCGCGTCCAGGTGCGGCTTGGACACCTGGCCATTGATCACCAGCGAGACCAGATTGAAGCGCCCCTGCAGGTCGATGATCTGGCCCGCGAGCGTCGCCGGGCGGCTGTTCTCGCCGATGCGCGCGCCGGCCGTCACCGTCTCGTCGAGCTTGGTCTCGGCCACCGGCACCGCCCAGGGCTCGCCGAGGTGGTCCACCGACCCGGTGTCGGCACGCAGGATCACCTTCGCCCAGTCGATCGCGGCCCGTTCCACCCACCGGGTCTGCGACAGCGACAGGCGGTTCTCGATCGAGCGGACCGCCACGCTCTCGCGCAGGAAGAGGTTCGCGATCACCGCGGTGGCCAGCACCACCACCAGCAAGGCGGTGATGATCGCCGCGCCCCGTTCGCGACGGACCCGGCGGCGCCCCCCGGCGCGAGGGCGAGGTGAGACCGACGACACGATCAGTCCTTCACCGTGAAGACGCGGGTGATCGGCGCGCCGCCCTGACGCTCGAGCACCAGCTCCAGCCCGGTGACCCGCGCGGGCGCGGCCTGAGACGACCCGGTGCCCGTGCCCGACACCACGACCGGCTGGCTCGCGAGCGTGGCCGCGTCGATCCACCCGGTTCCCGTCATGAAGCCGCGCATCCGCAGCGCCGCCACCCCGGAGAGCACGGGCTGCCAGACCAGGTTCACCTCGGTGGTGCTGGCCGCGTTCTCGGCGGAGATCGCCGCCCAGGGCGCGAAGCCACGCTCCAGCACGCCGGCCCGCAGGCGATAGCTGACCACCTGCACGGTGCCCGCCATCGTCCCCGCGGGCGGCTCGCGCAGCAGCCGCAACGGTGGCGCCTGGTCCTGGGGTGCGGCCAGCGAGAACCCCACGATCGGCATCGGCAGGTCCAGCAGGCGCACGGGCCAGGCGCGGCGCAGGTCCTCCTCGATCTGGGTGAACGTGACCGACAGCGAGGCGAGGTCGTCGGAGGCGACCGTCAGCCGCTCTCGCGTGTCCAGCACCGCGTCCAGCCCGCGCCAGGTGAGCACCGCCAGCACAGCCATCAAGGCCATCGCGATCAGCACCTCCAGCAGCGTGAAGCCCCGGGCTCGGCGGGCAGTGTGCGGCATGCGCATCTCAGGGCAGGGTCGTCGCGAAACCGGTGAGCTTGGCCAGCCGACGCCCGCCGTCGGCCTCGAGCACGCTGATCTCCACCCGGCGAAAGAACGGGTTGGGCGTGCCGAACACCTCCTCGCGGCAGATCAGACGCACGGTGTCCTGGGTGCAGTCGCGCTGGAACACCCCCACGGCCGGCCATTCCGACTGGATGCGCATCTGCGCCAGCCGGTTCTCGGCACTCCATTGCGCGAGCATGCGCGAACGCAGACTGGCGTTGCTCTCGGTCAGCGTGCCGGCGGCCTTCAGCGAGGCCATCAGCGCCACCGCGACGATCGTCAGGGCCACCAGCACCTCGACCAGCGTGAATCCGGTGTCCGATCGCGCACCACGCTTCATGGCAGCACCTCGAAGCGGCCCAGCCCGTCGGCGCGCAGGCGCACCACGCCGCCTTCGCGCGCCAGGTCGAGCAGGAACGGGGAGTCGACCGGATCGCGGCCGAATTCGATTTCTCGCCGCCCGTCGGCGCGGCTCAGCCGGATCGTGGTGGGCGCCTGCCACGGCCGCTCGCGCAGTTCGGCATCGTCCTGGATCAGGCGCCACTGACGATCGCGCAACCACAGGAATCGGTAGCCCTGCTCGTCGGCGTGCCAGCGCAGCGGCGCGCCGCGCACCTGCGCCTCCTCGCGCGCGAGGGCGAGCAGTTGGGCCAGGCGTTCGGCCTCGAAGCGAAGGCCCTGGCGTTCGTTGGGCAGGCCATTGAGCACGACCAGCGAGACCGCGATGCCGATCACCACCAGGGTGATCAGCAGCTCGATCAGCGTGAAGCCGCCAAGCCGCGGGCGGCGAGGCCGGGCTGCTGGCCCGGCCCGACGATCAGAGGGACCAGGAGCCGATGTCGGCATCCGTGCCCGTGCCGCCCGGCGCGCCGTCGGCGCCAAGGCTGAACACGTCGATTTCGCCTTTGATGCCCGGGCTGAGGTACTGGTAGGGCTTGCCCCAGGGATCGTTCGGCAGCTTGTCCAGGTAGGCCTTCCAGTTGCCCGCCGCGGGGCCCGCGCTGGGCCGCGTGACCAGGGCCTGAAGGCCTTGTTCGGTGGTGGGATAGCGCTGGTTGTCGAGCCGGTACAGCTTGAGCGCCTGCATGATCGCGGCGATGTCCTGCTTGGCGGCGACCACCCGGGCCTCGTCGGGCCGGTTCATCACGCGGGGCACCACCAGGGCCGCCAGCACGCCGAGGATGACGATCACCACCATGACCTCGATCAGCGTGAAACCGAAAGCCTTGCGGCGATTCAGTCCGCCTCGATTGCCAGATGCCATTCGTCGTCTCCGCGCGATGCGCTGTGGGGTACGGGCTATGATACCAGTCGCTCACGAGCCCCCGACTCCGTTGGTCGGGCGCCGCCAGCCGCACCGGTCGGGCCTGTCGCCCCGGCCGGACCACCGCATTGCCGATGATGTCCAGACCGCTGCTTCGATTGTCCGCATTGGGTTGGGGTGCCTGGCTCGCCACCCTGGCCGCCGTGGCTCTGTTGTGCGCGGTGATCGCCTATTGGGCGATGCAGTTGCTCGCGCCGGCCACGCCGGTCGCGCCGGCGGGCCAGGGGCCGATCGCGCGTGAACGCACCGACCTCGGGCTGGCGCCCGCCCTGTTCGGCACCACGGCCGCACCCGTGGCGGTCGCCGCGCCGGTGCTCGGCAACGTCCAGGTGCTGGGCGTGGTGGCCGCGGCCAGCCGCGGCAGCGCGATCCTGATCGTCGATGGCCGCCCGCCCCGCTCGTACGCGGTGGGCGACCTCGTCGGCCCGGGCCAGCGCCTGCGGGAGGTGCGCGCCGACAAGGTGACAATCGACGACAACGGCCGGCTGGCCGAAGTGCCCGCCCCCGCGCGCGGATCCACCGCGGTGCTGGTGTCCGGCGCCGGACGCCCGCGCGGCGACAGCCCATCGGCACGGCCGCCGCTCCCGGGCGCGATGCCGCCTGGCGCGATGCCGCAAGGGGCGATGCCACCGGGGAATCCCGCTCCGCCGGTGTCGACCGGCGCCGGCATGCCGCCCCCCGGTGCGATGCCCGCGCCGGCCATCATCCCCACGCCGGGCCCGATGCCGGGCGTCACGCCCGCTGCGCCGCCGGCCTTGGGCAAACCGGGCATTCCACCCGCCTGAGTCGGCACCTCTCGCGGCGCGCGGCGGCACGATCCGCCACCCGGTCCGTGAACTCCCCAGCCGCGCCCGCGCGCCTGCCCGGCCAAGGGCATAATGAGGTCCCCGCGACGGAGGCCTTCGCCCCGGCGCCCTCTCGACCCCCTTCGCCCACACCACCGTGACCCCGTACCTCGAGCTGATGCGACACGTGCTGGAGCACGGCGTGCACAAGGAAGACCGCACCGGCACCGGCACCCGTTCGGTGTTCGGCTGGCAGATGCGATTCGATCTCGCCAAGGGCTTTCCGCTGGTCACCACGAAGAAGGTGCACTGGCGATCGATCGTCCACGAACTGCTGTGGTTCCTCTCGGGCGACACCAACGTGCGCTACCTGCGCGAGAACGGGGTGACCATCTGGGACGAGTGGGCCGACGCCCAGGGCGAGCTCGGCCCGGTGTACGGCTACCAGTGGCGCCACTGGCCCACCGCCGATGGCCGCGAGATCGACCAGATCACCGAGGTGATGGAGCGCATCCGCCGCGACCCGGATTCGCGGCGCCTGATCGTCTCGGCCTGGAACGTGGCCGACCTGCCGCGCATGGCGCTGGCACCGTGCCACGCGTTCTACCAGTTCTACGTGGCCCAGGGCCGGCTGTCCTGCCAGATGTACCAGCGCAGTGCCGACATTTTCCTGGGGGTGCCCTTCAACATCGCGTCGTATGCGCTGCTCACGCACATGGTGGCGCAGCAAGCCGGCCTGCAGCCCGGCGAGTTCATCTGGAGCGGCGGCGACTGCCACCTCTACCTGAACCACCTGTCGCAGGCCCAGGAACAGCTCTCGCGCACCCCGTACCCGCTGCCCACGCTGCGCCTGCTGCGCCAGCCGCCCTCGCTCTTCGACTACACCTTCGAAGACTTCGCGCTCGACAACTACCAGGCGCACCCCCACATCAAGGCGCCGGTGGCGATCTGATCCGCCGCGCCCCGGTCCCGGCCGCGCCGATGTCCCCCGAGCCCACGCCCCGCATCACCCTGATCGTGGCCCGTGCCCACCATGGGGTGATCGGCCGCGACAACCAGCTGCCCTGGCGGCTGCCCGAGGACCTGCGGCACTTCAAGGCGACCACGCTGGGCCACACGCTGGTGATGGGCCGGCGCACCTTCGAATCGATCGGCCGGCCGCTGCCCGGGCGGCGCACCGTGGTGCTCTCGCACGATCGCGCCCGCCGCTTCGAGGGCTGCGACCAGGCCGCGTCGCTGTCCGAGGCGCTGGCCGCGATCGCCGCGCGCGGCGAGACGGAGATCTTCATCGCGGGCGGCGCCAAGGTCTACGCGCAGGCCCTGGCGCTGGCCCATCGGCTGCTGATCACCGAGATCGACCTCGAAGTGGACGGCGACGCGCACTTCCCCGACTTCGATCCGCGCGACTGGCCGGTGCACTCGCGCGAGGAACGCACCGCCGCCGACGGCACCCGGTTCGCGATCGTCGATCACCGTCGCCGCGCATGAGCGGCCAGCCCTCGGGCACCCACCTGCCCAAGGCGATCGGTTTCCTGATGGCCGCGCACGTGTGCTTCGTGCTGCTCGATGCCACCGGCAAGGCACTGGCGCGCGACATGGGCGTGCCGCTGATCTCGCTGGTGCGTCACGCCGGCCACGCGCTGCTGATGCTGGTGTTCCTCGCCCCCACGATGGGGCTGCGGTTGATCCGCACCGACCGCCCCGGCCCGCAACTGGTGCGCGGCCTGCTGCTCACCGGGTTCACGCTGTCGTTCTTCACCGCGCTGCGCCACCTGCCGCAGGCCGAGGCGACCGCGATCAATTTCCTGTCGCCGTTCTTCGTGATGCTGCTGGCCGGGCGCTGGCTGGGCGAACGGGTCACCTGGCGGCTGTGGCTGGGCGTGGCCGGCGGTTTCATCGGCATGTGGCTGATCGTGCGACCGGGCGCGAATCTGCACCCGCTGGGCGTGGCCTGCGTGCTGGTCACGGTCGCCTGCAACATCGGCTTCCAGTTGCTCACGCGCAGCCTCTCCACCACCGACCACAGCCTCGCGACGATCTTCCTGTCGTCGCTGATCGGCATCGCGGTGTCGGCCGCCGCGATGCCCTTCCAGGAGGCCTGGGGCGGGTGGCCCGCCACACTCAGCACGAGCCAGGTGCTGCTGATGGCCTCGATGGGGGTGTCCGGGGTGGTGAGCCAGTGGTGCCTGGTGCGCGCCTACGCGCACGCCAGCGCCTCGTTCATCGCCCCGCTGGTGTTCCTGCAGATCGTCTGGGCCACCGCCTCGGGCTGGGTGTTCTTCGGGCAGTTGCCCGATGCGCTCGGCGCCGCCGGGATGCTGCTGATCGTGGCCAGCGGGATCGGGGCGACGCTGGCGGAGTCGCGGGCGCGCACGCGCGCCGTTTCCCCCTGACGTTCAAGGCCTGGCGCGCAAGGATTGAAGCCACAATTCCCAGTCGGTGGTGTATGTTGCGCTTCGCCACCACGCCAGGTAGGCATCCCCGTTCGCCAGAAACTTCAGATCGCGGACCCCAATCCTGTGTTCGTCACGGGTCTCGACGTCCGGTGGACTCGGCCCCATTGACAGAACCTCAGGGGTCGTCCATGCCGAGTCCGGAGATCCGAAATCACGTAGCCGCGAAGCCTTGATGACACATCGACTGGGATACCCCTCGTAGATCGGAATTCGTGGGATCACCGCGCAGTCACGGAAAGCCACTACTGCGTCACCAGAGGCGCTCAGTGCGACCCGCGGATCGAAATTGCCGTAGGCACCGCGCGCGATGATCCGAGGCAATGACCAGCCCCCCTCAGGTGTCCAGACACGTTCGCGCAGGAATGAAGCGGACCGAGCGGAGTCATCGCGATAGACCAGCATCGCACGGCCGTCAGCGAGCGTCGCTACGGCTGCTGGCACGAGTCCAATGTCCCGGTACCCTGACGAGATCAGGTCTCCCGCACGCCAACCAACCTCGGGATCGAATCGCATGGCCCGCAGCTCCACCGGCGTCGCGGCATCTGGCGGCGCGCCGTGGGTCAGCAGCCACGGTTTGCCATCTGGCGAATCGTCAGTCACATGGTAGTCAGGTGTCCAAGAGACTGGCGCCGCCGGATCAATCGCCTCCCGCTCCCCCGAAACGGTCAGCGCAGCAATTGGCGCCCAGTCGTCACGATCGCTACGATAGTGACTCCACCATAGACGAGCGCCCATCCCAAACATGACCAACACGTTCCCATCACGATCGATGCTCATCGTCTGCGAGTAGATCGGACGAATGACCTGTGCCTCGTCGCGAAAAGTCACGTCGACGACGCGCTCCATGCCCGGCGTTCCGCTACGCCCCCAAAGGCGTGTGACGTAGCGGTAAGAACCCGACCCCGCAGCTGGACTGTCAACCGGATACTGAAACTCGACCCATCGCGCATCACCCGTTTCGGTCAACCGGGCAGCGACGAGAGCGCGCATGCCAGGTGGCGTCGGAGTCGACGAAGCCTCCTGCCGCCACTCGCCGTCCGTCGCAAGGCGCCGAAACACGGTCGCTGGCAGGCGCGATAAGGAGTTGGCCACCACGAGCACATCGCCAGCGGAGTTCGCATGGACGTCAAGTCCGTCACAGACGTAGGAGTACGGGAGCGCCGGAACTGTCGTCAGCCGCACGGCCGAACCCCAGCCCCCGGTCGTTTGCCAGACCCTGGCCCACAACGTACAAGAGAGTCCAAAGGGCGCGACGCCGGGCACCCCCGAGAATTCCGCCTGCCACCAGGCCATCGCGACCGGACCAGATGCATTGATCGCGATTCCGCTGACCTGGGCGTCGTGCGCCAAGCCGTACGCGTTGGACCAGACCTTGTCAGTTAACGCCGCGACCGCTCCAACGCGTTCAGCCACGGCGAGCTCACCCTCGCTGCTGCACGCCGCGAAGGTCATCGAGCCGAGGAGCAGGCACGCCCGCAACGTGAGGCGAACTAGCCGCTCGAACGAGCTCTTCGGGCGCCGATGCGCAATGCACGCCCCAAGCGCAGACATCACGGTTGACCTCGATGGATCGCAGCAACAGGCACTTGCCCGCCACAGGGACAAGTGAGTGGTCGACCCTCTCTCGGACATCGATGGCCTCCGGTTCCCCTCAAACAAAGCACCCGACGCTCCTCGGCAAGAAAGAAAGAACCGGGCAACCGACGAGCACGCAGGTATTCCCCTGCAAGTACCCGAACACTACGGTCACGCCATGTGCTTGCCCAGCTCTCATCGGAGGTAGCTCGAATGGATGACGGATGCGTTGGCGAGGCCCGCCGCTGCGCCATTGCGCTACGGAAAGTGAATCCCGCTAACCCAATGCACCGCTGACGTAGTCATCGATGCATCGATGGCGTGGCCGGAGCAACTCCGTCCACTCCGGCGCACCCACCCTCTCAGGAGCTCGCCGCGAGCCTCTGCAACCAGAGTTCTTGTTCGACAGGATAGGCACCGGTCCGCCACCACGCGAGCCAGGCATCACCGTTCCCGAGAAAGCCGAGGTGTCGTATTCCGATGAGGTGCTACCCCGAGGAGGGGGATGTTATGGATGCATCGATCCGGGGCGACCCATCCTCGGGAGCCGACCACTGTGCCACGGGCGAATCGATGTCGTGTAGGCGCGCCACCTTGACGACGCACGAGAGACGCCCAGCGGTATCGAAGGTCATCGGTGCCGGCTGCTGCCGCCAAGCGCAGTCTCGGTAGGCCGCCAAGGCCTGTCCCGTCGCCGCGATGGCCGCTCGCGCGTCGTACCCGACGCGGGGGCCACTGGCGATACGCCGAGGTGCGGTCCAGCCCGCGTTGGGCAACCACCTTCGTTCCATCAGTATCGGATCGGATGCGCTGGCCAAGTCCAGGTAGATCAGCATGGCCCGACCATCAGGCAAGGTCGCCAAGGAACCCGCATGCCATCCCGCCAGATAGGGCCCGAGCACCGAGTGTTCGCTGGCACGCCATCCGAGCGTCGGGTCGAACTGCCAGGCCCGTGTCTCAACCCGAGAGGCCGTGCCACTTGGCGGATTCGTGACAAATAGCCACGGCTTTCCGCCAAGCGGGTCGCCACCCAATCGAAACGCTCCCGTCCCTTCATCCGAAGCATCGGCAGGCAAACCTTCGGTCGAGGACGCCAGTACGGCGGGCGCCGACCAGGCGCCGATATCTTCCCGAAAGCGTGACCATCGAAGCCGGTTTCCCGCATCGAAGACGGCCAGCGCATTGCCCGATGGATCGATGCTGACAGCCTGTGCATAGATGACTCGATAACCGATCGACGGGTCGCGATAGGACACGTCGATCGAGGGCCCTTGTCGGACCAGACCCGAGCGATCCCACACACGTGCCACATAGTGGTAGGACTCGGGAGCCACGACGGCATCCCTGACACGAAAGCGGAAATCAATCTGGCGGACCACTCCGCCCTCGCCGAGGCGGGCAATGGTGGCTGAGCGCCACCCCGGGTCGACATCCGCTGTCCCGCCGGGATTCGTCCAGACGGTGTCGGTCGCGAGTCGTCGGAACAGCACGGCTGACGTGGACGACGATGGGTGGGCGACCACCAGGACGTCGCCCATTGAATTCGCCTGCACGCCGACTTCGCCGCAGCGAAACGACGCGGAAGGACTGGGCTCGACAAGCGTCTCGATCGGTCTCCATTCCCTTGTGCTCCGCCATCGGCGGGTACGCAAAGCACAGGTCTCGCTAACGACGTTGGACGGCAAATCGCCCGCCGGCACACGTTCGCGATGCCACCAGGCGAGCGCCACGGGCCCGCTCGCATTGAACGCGATGGCACTGATCGTGCTGTCGTGCGCCAGGCCGAAGGGCGCAGACCACGCCTTGTCCTGGATCGGCGTAGACCCAATGCCAGCGCCATCGGCCACATGGCCATCCCCGCCACCGCAGGCGGCCAGCACCATCACCCAGCCTGACAGGGACAGTGAAGCCAGCGAGCGCCGAAACTGAACGAGGAGCCGACGCGCACCCAGGACGCATAGGCCCTTCGACGCGCGCTGGGTTGGCAGTGCCCGAGAAACCGTCACGTCCATCGCTCCATGGGCACGGAGCGATGGCCAACCCGGATCTCTCACGCGACAGTGCATGGACAGTTACCCGAATCAGAGGGGACAAGCGTACGACGTCGATTCCCGGAAACGCCACCGCGCATCGGGGGTAATCCCGACGGCGACAGAGCCGACGGCCAATCCGGCTAAAATCCCGCTCGCCGCCTCCGTAGCTCAGTGGATAGAGCATCCCCCTCCTAAGGGGAGGGTCGCACGTTCGATTCGTGCCGGGGGCGCCAGCGCCCCGCCCTCACCACACCCCCAGCCCCACCCCCGCGGCCAGCGTCGCCCCCCGCTCGCGCGCGAGCGCGAGATCGGCCTCGTCCAGGTGCTTCGGCGCGCGGATCGCCTCCGGCGTCTGCGCCCGCGTGCAGACGATCAGCGGCTCCATCACGCGGCGCAGCCGCCAGCCGGTGACGATGCGCTCGAGCTGGCGCACGGTGCCGCTGCCGTCCGAGCCCGCGCTGACGATCAGGCCGTAGGGCCGCCCGTCCACCTGGCCGAGCAGGTCGTAGTAGCTGCGCTCGAAGAGGTCCTTCATCGGGCCGGCCATCGAGCCCAGCATCTCGGGGGTGACGAAGAGATAGCCCTGCGCGGCGAGCAGGTCGGCGCTGCCCGCCTCGGGCGCCGGGCGGTGATCGACCACGCAGCCGCCGTCGGCGCGCGCCGCGTCCGCGGCCGCCTGCGCGAGCGCCCGGCTGGCGCCGGTGACGCTCCACCAGACGATCAGCAGTCGACGTACGCGCACGTCCTCGCCGCGAGCGGCCGGCCTCAGACCGGCAGGTCGGCCGGCACCTCGACCGGCATCGTCAACAGCACTTGCGCGTAGGCCTTCGCGAGGTTGTCGGTGCGCAGCGAGGCCATGCCGCCGCCGCCCAGCACGTCGTGCAGCAGGAAATTCATCGCGTGGAAACCGGGGAGATCGAAGCGCTCCACCGCGCTGGGGCGGTTGTGCGCGAAGTACTGCGCCACGCGCTCGGGGGTCATCCAGGCCGACAACAGCGGCAGGTACTCGGGCTTGCGTGCGATCAGGCCGATGTTCGCCTTGTTGCCCTTGTCGCCCGAGCGGCCATGCGCCAGGCGGATCAGCGGCACGGTGCGCGTGGGGCCCGCGACGGGCGGCGCATCTTGAAAGACGCGGGCCGGCGGCAGCCGGTCCGGGGCATCGGGCATGCCCCGCGGCACCACGATCGGGGTGCGCTGGCCGTCGACATCGAGCTCGATCGGCACCTCGCCCTTGTCGATCAGGAACGAGAACAGCCGGATCACCGGCGTCGCGGTGGGCCGTCCGCCGACGAGCCCGGTGGTGCCCGGCGCCATCGAGGTGCCCGCGGCGAAGAATTCGCGGCCGAACAGGTCGAGGCTCGCCTTGGACGGGCACTTCACCGCGATCTTCAGCACCACCTCCCGCGCATCGGGCACCGCGGCCGCGCCGAGCATGTCCTCGGCGCCGAGCACCTCGATGCGCGTCTCGGAGTACGGCGCCATCTTCAGCTCGGCGAGCATGCCCGCGGTGCGCGCGAGCAGCGCTTCGCCGGTGCGGCGTGCCTTGGCCGCCGCCTCGGCGCCGCCGATCACCAGCACCGCCATGTTGCGAAACCCATCGACGAATGTGCCGCTCACCTTGTAGGTGGGCGTGGGCGCGCGGCCGGTGGCGCCACTGACCGCCACGCGGTGCTCGCCGACCTGCTCGAAGCGCACCTGGGTGAAATCGCAGCAGACATCGGGCACCAGGTAGGCGCGCGGATCGCCGATCTCGTAGACCAATTGCTCGCAGACGGTGGCGGTGTTCACCAGCCCCCCGGTGCCGGGCGGCTTGCTGATCACGAAGGAGCCGTCGGCCTTCGCCTCGACGATCGGGAACCCGATGTTGGCCCAGTCGGGCACGTCGGCCCAGTCGGTGAACAAGCCCCCGGTGCACTGCGGACCGCACTCGATCAGGTGGCCGGCCAGCGTGCCCTGCGACAGCTTGTCGTACTCGTCCTCGCGCCAGCCGAACTCGTGCATCATCACGCCCAGCGTGACCGCGGAGTCGACGCAGCGCCCGGTGATCACCACGTCGCAGCCCTGATCCAGCGCGCGCGCGATCGGGATCGCGCCCAGGTAGGCGCTGACGCTCACCATCTTCTCGGGCATCGGCTCGCCGCTGAACATCTCACGGGTGCCCCGTTCGCGCAGCGCGGGCGCCAGTCCGGAGACATCGTCGCCCAGCACCACCCCGATGCGGATCTTCACGCCCAGCGCATCGGCCACGCGCGCCAGCGCGTCCCGACAGGCCAGTGGATTGACCCCGCCCGCGTTGGCCACCACCTTGATCTTGCGCTCGACCATCTCGGGCAACAGCGCCTTCATCGTGATGTTGACGAAGTCGGTCGCGTAGCCGAGCGACGGGTCCTTCAGCCGGGCCCCGGCGAGGATCGACATCGTCACCTCGGCCAGGTAGTCGAACACCAGGTAGTCGATGTCGCCCTGGCGCACCAGCTGCACCGGTCCCATCGAGGTGTCGCCCCAGAAGCCGGAACCACCACCGATCCTCACCACCTTTTCGCTCATGTCTGTCTCCGTCGGGATTGCAGGCTCGCTTCGAGCCGGTCGATTCGGTCGCTGAGCGCCGCCAGCGGTTCGCGCGCCGGGCGGGCGGCCCATCCTTCCATCAGCAACGTGACCAGCGACTCGGCGATCGCCACCGGGTCGAAGGCCTTGTCGCGGCCCCGCGCATTGAACGTGCGGTGCTCCAGCCCGCCGAAGACCAGGTCCCGGGCGAGCGAGACGTCGAGGTCGGCGCGCAGCTCGCCTCGCTGGATGCCCTCGGACAGCGTCTGCAGCAGGAAGCGACTGTAGCGCCGATTCAGCTGGTGCAGGTGCGAGCCGAAGTAGCTGCCCTGGCCGGTGGGATCGCGCACGATCAGGATGCCCACGCCGGGGTGGTCCAGCGCGATCTGCAGGTGCCGCGCGATCAGGAAACGCAGGCGATCGCGCGTGTCGCGGATCAGCGCGAAGCGCGGCGTGATGTCGGCGATCAGCGCGTCGTAGAAGGCGGCGAGCACCGCATCGAACAGCTCCTGCTTGTTCCGGAAATAGGTGTAGATCGTGCCCTCGACGCAGCCGGCGCGCCGCGCGATGTCCTTGATCGAGGCCTGCGCGTAGGGCTGCGACATGAACACCTCGGCCGCGGACCCGAGGATCTCGGCGCGACGCACCGCCTTGCGCCGACGCGGGCGTGCGGCGGCCTGCGCTGAATCGGGTTCAGCAGCATTGCCGCGCTCGATGACACTGGGCTTTCTGGACGCCACCGCTTGACCTCGTCGGTCGATTACAGCATCTTATTGAACGCAATTCAATAACCTATCCGACCATGGCACGCCTCGAATCCCAGATCGATCCGCACAGCGACCCCTTCCGACAGCAGCGCGAGGGCATGCTGGCTCTGGTGGCCCGGCTGCGCGAGCTCGAACACCGCGCCGCCGAAGCCTCGGCGCGCGCCAAGCCGCTCTTCGATCGGCGCGGCCAGCTGCTGCCGCGCGAGCGCATCGCCCGGCTGCTCGATCCCGGCGCCCCCTGGGTCGAGCTCTCGACGATGGCCGGTTTCGGGCTGGACAACCCGGACCTGGAGAAGTCGATCCCGGGCGGGGGCGTCATCGTCGGCATCGGTTTCGTCGCCGGCACCCGCTGCGTGATCAACGCCAGCGACGCGGGCATCGACGCGGGCGCGATCCAGGCGATGGGACGCCAGAAGATCGTGCGCGGCCAGGCGATCGCGCTCGAGAACCGGCTGCCGTACATCCAGCTGATCGAATCCGCCGGCGCGAACCTGCTCAAGTACGAGGTCGAGGGCTTCATCGAGGGCGGCAGCATCTTCTACAACCTGGCGCGCCTGTCGGCCGCGGGCTGCCCGGTGCTCGGGGTGGTGCACGGCTCGTCCACCGCGGGCGGGGCCTACATGCCAGGGCTGTCCGACTACGTGATCATGGTGCGCGGCCGCGCGAAGGCCTTCCTGGCCGGCCCGCCGCTGCTGAAGGCGGCCACCGGCGAGATCGCCTCCGACGAGGAGCTGGGCGGCGCCGAGATGCACACCGCCATCTCCGGCGTGGGCGAGTACCTCGCCGAAGACGACGCCGACGCCTTGCGCATCGCGCGCGAGCTGATGCAGCGCCTGTCGCTGAACCGGCTGGGCCCCGCGCCGCAGTCGCCGCTGGACCTCTCGGCCCCGCCGCCGCGCCACAGCCCGGACGAGCTCGCCGGCGTCGTGCCGCTCGACTTCCGCCAGCCGATCGACGCCCGCGAGATCATCGCGCGCCTGGTCGACGACTCGGAGTTCCTCGAGTTCGGCGCCGACTACGGGCCGCAGACCCTGACCGGGCACGCGTCGCTGTACGGCCTGCCGATCGGCATCATCACCAACAACGGCCCGATCGATCCGGCCGGCGCCAACAAGGCCACGCACTTCATCCAGAGCTGCTGCCAGGCGCGCATCCCGCTGCTGTACCTGCAGAACACCACCGGCTACATCGTCGGCAAGGCCAGCGAGCAGGCCGGCATGATCAAGCACGGCTCGAAGATGATCCAGGCCGTCAGCAACGCCACCGTGCCCTCGATCACCCTGCACTGCGGCGCCTCGTTCGGCGCGGGCAACTACGGCATGTGCGGGCGCTCGTTCGGGCCGCGCTTCGTGCTGTCGTGGCCCAACGCCAAGACCGCGGTGATGGGCGGCGAGCAGGCGGCGCTGACGATGCGCATCGTCGCCGAGGCCGGCGCCAAGCGAAAGGGCCTGCCGGTGGACGAGGCGCAACTCTCCGCGCTGGAGAAACGCATCATCGAGAACTTCGATCGCCAATCGGGCGCGCTCTACACCAGCGCCCGGCTGCTGGACGACGGCATCATCGACCCGCGCGACACCCGCCGCGTGCTGGGCCTGCTCTTCGCGACCTGCGTCGAGGCGCAGTCCCGGGAAGTCCAGCCGCTGCAGTTCGGCGTCGCCCGTCCCTGAACACCCGCACCCGATTCCGGAGCCCACCGTGGACATCACCGAACAGCACACGCTCCTGCAGGACTCGTTGAAGCGTTTCATCGACAGCGAGATCAATCCCTTCGTCGACGAATGGGAGGCCGCGGGCATCTTCCCGGCGCACGAGCTCTTCAGGAAGATGGGCCGCCTGGGCTTCCTGGGCATCAGCAAGCCGGTGGAGTACGGCGGCCAGGGGCTGGATTACTCCTACGCGGTGACGATGGCCGAGACGCTCAGCCACATCCGATGTGGCGGCGTGCCGATGGCGATCGGCGTGCAGACCGACATGGCCACGCCCGCGCTGGCGCGCTTCGGTTCCGACGAAGTCCGCCGCGAGTTCCTCGCCCCGTCGATCTCGGGCGAGTACGTCGCCTGCCTGGGCGTCTCGGAGGTCGGCGCCGGCTCGGACGTCGCCTCGATCCGCACCACCGCGCGCAAGGATGGCGACGACTACGTGATCAATGGCGGCAAGATGTGGACCACCAACGGCACGCAGGCCGACTGGATCTGCCTGCTGGCCAACACCGGCGAGGGCAATCCGCACCGCAACAAGACGCTGATCGCGGTGCCGATGAAGACCAAGGGCGTGCAGGTGGCGCGCAAGCTGAAGAAGGCCGGCATGAACTCCTCGGACACCGCGCAGCTGCACTTCGACGACGTGCGGGTGCCGCAACGCTGGCGCATCGGCGAGGAGGGCAAGGGCTTCACCTACCAGATGATGCAGTTCCAGGAGGAACGCATGTGGGCCGCGGCCGGCTGGAAGACGAGCGCGCTGATGATCGAGGAGACGGTGGCCTACCTGCGCGAACGCAAGGCCTTCGGGCGCGCGCTGCTCGACAACCAGTACATCCACTACAAGCTGGCCGAACTGCAGACCGAGGTCGAGGCGGTGCGCTGCATGCTGCACCAGGCGGTGCGCGGCTACGTCGCCGGCGACGACGTCACGCCACTCGCGTCGATGTGCAAGCTGAAGGCCGCCCGGGTCGCACGCGAGGTCGCCGACTGGTGCGTGCAGTTCTGGGGCGGCATGGGCTACGTCGAGGAGACCCGGGTCAACCGGTTCTGGCGCGACGCCCGCCTGGGCTCCATCGGCGGCGGCGCCGACGAGGTGATGATGGGCATCATCGCGAAGCACATGGGCATCCTGCCGCGAACCTAGTGGGGCGGGTCGAAACGCCATGTCTTTCCAACGCACGACACCAGGACCACGACGATGTCCCGATTCGACACCCTGCTGATCGCCAACCGCGGCGAGATCGCCTGCCGCGTGATCGAGACCGCCCGCCGACGCGGACTGCGCACCGTGGCCGTGTGCTCGAGCGCCGACCGCGACGCCCGCCACGTCACGATGGCCGACCTCCACGTCGAGATCGGCGAGGCGCCCGCGCGCGACAGCTACCTGCGCATCGACCGGCTGGTCGAGGCCTGCCGACAGACCGGCGCCCAGGCGATCCACCCGGGCTATGGCTTCCTCTCCGAGAGCGCCGAGTTCTCGAAGGCCTGCCGCGACGCCGGCCTGGTCTTCGTCGGCCCATCGCCGGAGTCGATCGCCGCGCTCGGCAACAAGTCCGCCGGCAAGGCGCTGGCGCGCCGGATCGGCGTGCCCTGCCTGCCCGGCTACGACGGCGCCGACCAGACGATGGACACCCTGCTCGCGCGCGCCGTCGAGATCGGTGCGCCGCTGATGATCAAGGCCGCGGCCGGCGGCGGCGGGCGCGGGATGCGCCGCTGCGACGACGTCGGCGACACCCAGGCCCTGCGTGAACAGCTCGAGGCCGCGCGCCAGGAGGCACAAGCCTCGTTCGGCAGCGGGCAGCTGCTGCTCGAGCGCCTGGTGATCGAGGCCCGGCACGTCGAGATCCAGGTCTTCGGCGACACGCACGGGCACTACGTCCATCTGGGCGAGCGCGACTGCTCCACGCAGCGACGCAACCAGAAGATCCTCGAGGAGGCCCCTGCCCCCGGCGTGGACCCCGCGCTTCGCGACGCGATGGGCGAAGCGGCGATCCGTCTGGCGCGCGCGGTGGACTACCACGGCGCCGGCACGATCGAGTTCCTGCTCGCCCCCGACGGCCAGTACTATTTTCTCGAGATGAACACCCGCCTGCAGGTGGAGCACCCGGTCACCGAGGCGATCACCGGGCTGGACCTGGTGGGCTGGCAGCTCGACGTCGCGATGGGCCTGCCGCTGCCGCTGGCGCAGTCCGAGATCCGCTGGCAGGGCCATGCGATCGAGGCCCGCTTGTGCGCCGAGGACGCCTGGGCGGGCTTCGTGCCGCAGGCCGGTCCGATCCTCGCGGTGCACCTGCCCGAGGGACGCGACGTTCGCATCGACCACGGCCTGGCCCTGCGCCCGGTGGTGCCCGCGCACTACGACTCGATGGTGGCCAAGCTGATCGCGCACGGACCCGACCGCGAATCGGCGCGACGCCAGCTCGTGCAGGCGCTCGCCGAGACCTCGGTGCTGGGCCTGACCACCAACCGCGATTACCTGATCACCTGCCTGAACGCCGAGCCTTTCGCGCACCCGCGCCTGTCCACCGCCTGGCTGGGTGCCGCGTCGGCCCACTGGAGCGCCCCCGCCCCGGACACCGACTGGTGGGCGCTGGCCGCCACCTGCCTGGTGAGCGAGCGTGGGGCCGGCTACGGCGAGTTCGCGAACTTCGGCAGCGCCGGTCCCCGCAGCCTGCCGATGATCCTCTCGGCGGGCGGGCGCCGGCAGACGCTCCGGATCACGCTGATCGGGCCCGAGCATTGCCGCGTCGAGATCGACGACGAACACCGCGACGTGCGGTTGCGACGCGAACCTGGCGGCCTGCGGGCGGCGAGCATCGACGGCGTCGCGCGCGCGATGCGCTGGGCGGCCGACCGCGACCGCGCCAGCCTGGATGCCTTCGGGGTCTGCGCCGAGCTCATCGACCTGACCCACACCGCCTCGCGCGCCGACCGCCCCGCCAGTGGGCGGGTGGTCTGCGCGATGCACGGTCTGGTGGTGTCGCTGGCGGTCCGATCCGGCCAGGAAGTGCAGCGCGGCCAGTTGCTCCTGGCGATCGAGGCGATGAAAATGCAGCACCGGATCGAGGCGCCGATCGACGGCCGGATCGCCGAGCTCGGCGTTGCCGAGGGCCAGCAGGTCGCGCCCGGCCGGCTCCTCGTCAACATCGAGGCCCTGGCCGCGCCGGCCTGACCCCGCCCCTCCCCATCACCGAGAGCATCCCATGTCCGACAGCCCCGTTCTGTACCAGGTCGACCAAGGCGTCGCCACGATCACCCTGAACCGTCCCGAGGTGCTCAACGCGCTGAACACGCCGCTGATGCTGGCGCTGCGCAAGGCCGTCGAGAGCGCCAGCGCCGATGACGCGGTGCGCGCGGTGATCGTCACTGGCAACGGGCGCGGCTTCTCGGCCGGCGCCGACCTCGCGGCGCGGGGCGACGGCGGCACCAGCGACTCCGGCAGCACGCTGCGCGACCGCTACCACCCGGTCATCCTCGCGATGCGCGCGATGCCCAAGCCGATCATCAGCGCAGTCAACGGGGTGGCGGCCGGCGCGGGCATGAGCATCGCGATGGCCGGCGACATCATCCTCGCCGCGCGCTCGGCCTCGTTCCTGCAGGCGTTCTCGAAGATCGGCCTGGTGCCCGATGCCGGCAGCACCTGGTTCCTGCCGCGCTACGTCGGCGACGTGCGCGCGCGCGCGATGGCGATCCTCGCCGACAAGATCCCCGCCGAGGACGCCCTGGCCTGGGGCCTGGTCTGGCAGGTCCACGACGACGAACAGCTGATGCCGCGCGCCCGCGAGATGGCCGCGAAGCTCGCACAGATGCCCACCCGGGCCTACGCGATGATCAAGCAGGCGCTCAACGACAGCCACCAGCGCGACCTGCCCGCCCAGCTCGAGCTCGAGGCCCAACTGCAGGTGCAGGCCGGCAAGACCGAAGACTTCAAGGAAGGCGTCGCCGCCTTCCTGCAGAAGCGCCCGCCGAACTTCAAAGGGCGCTGACAGGCCGCCCGATGAGCGCGGCCCCGCGCACGGCGGGTGGCACCGCGATCGCGGCCGATGTCGAGGCCGCGATCTGCGATCTGTTCGAGCGCCGGCTCACCTTCAACCAGGTGCTGGGCCTGGCGGCCGACGCGCACGACCCCGCCGGCGCGGGCCTGCGCTTCGAGATGCGTCCGGAGCTGGTCGGCCACTACCTGTACGGCCGGCTGCACGGCGGCGTGATCGCCACCGCGCTGGACGCCGCCGCCGGCTTCGTGCTGATGCTGGGCGTCGCCCGCAAGCACCCGGACGACGGCGTCGAGCAGATCCTCGCGCGCTTCGCACGGGTCGGCACGATCGACCTGCGCATCGACTACCTGCGCCCGGGCCTGGGCAGCCGCTTTCACGCACGCGCTGAGATCACCCGCCTGGGCGGACGGATCGGCTCGGCGCAGATGCGCCTGGAGAACGAGGCGGGCGTGCTGATCGCCACCGGCGCGACGTCCTATATCATCAGCTGATGAGCCACGACCCCGCCCGCACCAAGCCACCCGCCTCCGGTCTTCGTCCCCGTCAGCGGCCCGGCGGCTGGCTGCGCCTGCGCCAGGCCGTGCGCTATTCGATGCGCGGCCTGCGATCGGCCTTTCGCCACGAGGCGGCCTTCCGCCAGGAGGTGGTGGCGATCGTGATCCTCGCGCCGGTGGCCGTGTTCTTCCCGTTCAGTTCGGTGGAGCGCGTGCTGCTGATCGGCTCGCTGCTGCTGGTGCTGATCGTCGAGCTGTTGAACTCGGGCATCGAGGCGGCGATCGACCGCATCTCGGCGGAAGACCACCCGCTCTCCGGCCACGCGAAGGACGTCGGCAGCGCGGCGGTGATGCTCTCGCTGGTGCTGGCCGCCCTCACCTGGCTGGCGATCGGCGGCCCGATCGTGCTGGGGCTGCTGCTGCCGCCGATCTGACGGCCGCGGCAGCGGCGACCCGCGCGCGGCGCGTGGCCAGCGCCCGAGGGCCGCGCGCCGCGGGCAACCGCCTCACTTCGTGCCCAGGCCCATCGATCGCGTGATCAGTTCCTTCATGATCTCGTTGGTGCCGCCGTAAATGCGCTGCACGCGGGCATCCGCATAGGCACGCGCGATCGGGTACTCCCACATGTAGCCGTAGCCGCCGTGCAGCTGCAGGCACTCGTCGATCACCTTGCACTGCAGGTCCGAGCACCAGTACTTGGCCATCGAGGCGGTGGTGGTGTCGAGCTTGCCGGCCATCAGCAGCTCGATGCACTTGTCGACGAACACGCGCGCCACCTGAACCTCGGTCTGGCACTCGGCCAGCGTGAACCGGGTGTTCTGGTAGGCGGCGACCGTGGTGCCGAACAGCTTGCGCTCCTTGGTGTACTCCACCGTCCAGTCGATCGCGGCCTGCGCCGAGGCGATCGCCGAGATCGCGATCTGCAGCCGCTCCCAGGGGAGCTCCTGCATCAGGTAGATGAAGCCCTCGTTCTCGCGCCCAAGCAGGTTCTCCACCGGCACCTTGACGTTGTCGAAGAAGAGCTCCGAGGTGTCCTGCGCCTTCAGGCCCACCTTCTTCAGGCGCTTGCCCTTCTCGAAACCGGGCATGCCCCGCTCGACCAGCAGCAGGCTGGTGCCCTTGGCGCCGGCATTCGGGTTGGTCTTGGCCACGACGATCACCACGTCGGCGTGCCAGCCGTTGGTGATGAAGGTCTTCGAGCCGTTCAGCAGGTAGTGGTCGCCATTGCGGATCGCGGTGGTGCGCACACCCTGCAGGTCGGAGCCCGCGGCCGGTTCGCTCATCGCGATCGCGCCGATCACCTCGCCGGTGGCCATCTTCGGCAGCAGGCGCTTCTTCTGCTCGTCGCTGCCGTAGCGGTTCAGGTAGGGCGCGACGATCTCGTTGTGCAGGCCGAAGCCCAGGCCGGTGGCGTTGACCCGGGCGACCTCCTCGAACAGCACCACCGAGTAGAGCTTGTCCGCGGCCGCGCCGCCGTAGGCTTCCGGCATCGAGGTGCACAGGAAGCCGTTGGCGCCGGCCTTCGTCCAGACCTCGCGGTCGACGTAGCCCTGCTCCTCCCATTGCGCGTGGTGCGGGACCACCTCGGTCTCCAGGAAGCGGCGGATCGAGTCTCGGTAGAGGTCGTGCTCCTCGCTGAACAGCGTGCGTTCGATCATCTCGGTGTCTCCAGTCGTGTCGCCGCTACGTTACCAAATCTTCCATTAGACTGCGGCTGAATCCGGCCCCGTCGGGGCCCCACCATCGCCCAGGAGTTCCAGATGACCGAGGCCTTCGTTTTCGACGCGATCCGCACGCCGCGCGGTCGCGGCAAGTCCAGTGGCTCGCTGCACGAGGTCAAGCCGGTGAAGCTGGTCACCTCGCTGATGCAGGAACTGCAGCGCCGGCACGACCTGGACACCGCGCAGGTCGAGGACGTGGTGCTCGGCGTGGTCAGCCCGGTCGGCGAGCAGGGCTCCGTGATCGCGAAGACCGCGGCGCTGGCCGCGGGCTGGGACCTGAAGGTGGCGGGCGTGCAGATCAACCGCTTCTGCGCCTCGGGCCTGGACGCGGTGAACCTCGCCGCGCAGAAGGTTCGCTCCGGCTGGGAGGACCTGATCGTCGCGGGCGGGGTCGAATCGATGTCGCGCGTGCCGATGGGCTCGGACGGCGGCGCCTGGGCGCAGGACCCCGAGACGAACCTGCGCACCGGCTTCGTGCCCCAGGGCATCGGCGCCGACCTGATCGCCACGCTCGACGGCTATTCGCGCGAGGACGTCGACGCGTTCGGCATGCGCTCGCACCACAAGGCGGCCGCCGCGCGCGCCGCCGGGCGCTTCCAGCGCTCGCTGGTCGCGGTGCACGACGACCTCGGCATCCCGATCCTCGACCACGACGAGACGATCCGCGAGCAGACCACGATGGAATCGCTCGCCGCGCTCAAGCCCTCGTTCGCGCAGCTCGGCGCGCTCGGCTTCGACGCGGTGGCGCTGCGCAAGTACACCCAGGTCGAGCGGATCGAGCACGTGCACCACGCGGGCAATTCCTCGGGCATCGTCGACGGCGCCGCACTCACGCTGATCGGCAACGAGGACGCCGCCCGGCGCCTGGGCCTGACGCCGCGCGCGCGCATCCTCGCCACCGCGCTCACCGGCACCGACCCGACGATCATGCTGACCGGCCCCGCCCCGGCCGCTCGCAAGGCGCTGCAGAAAGCCGGGCTGGGGGTGGACGACATCGATCTCTTCGAGGTCAACGAAGCCTTCGCCGCGGTGGTGATGCGCTTCATGAACGAGCTGCAGGTGCCCGAGGAGAAGGTCAACGTGAACGGCGGCGCGATCGCGATGGGGCACCCCTTGGGCGCCACCGGCGCGATGATCCTGGGCACCGTGATCGACGAGCTCGAGCGGCGCCAGCTCAAGCGCGGTCTGGTCACGCTGTGCGTGGGCGGCGGCATGGGGATCGCGACGATCGTCGAGCGCGTCTGATCGCCAGCCCTCGCGGGGCCCCGCCCCAGGGGCGGCGGTCGCGGCGGCCGCGACGCGGCCGACCCATACCCGCTTCACGGGCGGGCCGCGCCCTCAGGGCAGCAGATCGTTGTCCAGGCCCGAGCGGGCCGCGGCCCGGTAGTGGATCGCGGCGTCACCCACCTTGCCCAGGCGCTCGGCGAGTTCGGCCAGCGCGAGGTGCACCCGCGCATCCTCGCGGGCCGACAGGCTGCGGCTGAAATAATCGGCCGCCTTGCCCCACAGGGATTCGGCCACGCACAGCCGACCCAGCGCCAGCGTGATGTCGGCATCGTCGCCATGCTGTTCCCGCCAGCGCTCGACCTGCTGGATGCGCTCGCGCGTCGACACCTCGGGCAGTGCGGCATAGACGTGCAGCAGCCGTGGCGCGAACTCCTTGGAGAGCGACGCCTCGAGCAGGCGCCGTCCCTGGGACGGATCTCCCGCCTTCGCGAAGGCGAGCGCCGCGGCCTCGACGACCTCGGGCAGTTCACGCTCGTGGGTCCGCCACTCGCCCCACAAGGCCTTCAGGCCCTCGAGATCACCCTCGCGCTGCGACAGCAACGAACGACAGGCGCGCACCCGAAGCCCACGGATCGCGGCGGGGTGCAGCACATCGCGCTTCTCGAGCTGGCGCAACACCTGGAGCACGTGTTGCCAGTCGTCGGCCTGTTCGTAGGCACGCAGCGCGATGCGCAGCGCGTGGATGTGGCGCATGCCCTTCGAGTGCAGCCGTTCGATGCAGGCGATCGCGCGCGCCGGGTCCTGTTCCTCGAGCGCGAGTTCGGCCGCCGTCATCAGCTCCGCGTGCGCCGAACCGCGATCGGATTCCGCGATCGACAACCAGCGATCGCGGCGCTCGAGTTCGCGCATCCGATGCGCCGCGCGCGCGGCGATCAGCGCCGCCGGGCCGGCGAGCTGGGCATCGCCGCGCGCCTGCTGGGCCAGCCGCTCGGCACGACCGAACCGGCCCTCGAAGAGCGCGAGCAATGCGTCGCGCAGCGCGGTGACCGCGCCATCGCGCTCGCGCCGCTCGCGGTAGTCGCGCACCCGGGCCGGCAGGTCGAGCGCCTTGCCCACCGCGATGAACAGCAGGTGCAGACCGACGAAGGCCAACGCGAGCATCAGCAGCGCCATGTTCACCGACACGTCGACGCGATACGGCGGCCAGAGGATGGCGACGTTGCCGTGGTTGACCCGCATCAGTAACGCGATGCCAACGGCGGCGCTCAGCAGCAGCAGAACCCAGACGATCCAGCGCATCTCGGTCGCCGCGGTCAGGTGAGCCGGGTCACGGACTGCCCTCGAGCGGCGTGCGGGCCGCGCGCACCGCGGCGAGCGTGTCGCCCAGCGAGGGCAGCTCGACAGAGACCTTCGCGCCCTGGAGCTGGCGCAGCGTGGCCACCGCGTTGGCGACCTGCCGGCTCTGGCGGTCGTAGTGCGTGGTGAGCAGCGCCATCGCCCGGTCGAGGTCGTTGCGGTAGACCGGCTCCAGACGTGAGAGCAGCGAGATCCGCGCCGACAGCAGCAGCAGTCTCAGGTTCTCGCGCACGAAGTACTGCTGTTCCGGTGCGAGCAGCAGGGCGTCCGGCGCATCGACGCGGTTCACCCGGAAGAGCTGCGAGAGTTCCTGCAGCAGCGCATCGAGCCCGCGACGCCCGGTGGTGGCCAGCCCTTCGAGGCTGAAGGCGCCCGGCTTTTGCCCGCCCGCCTTGGGGGCCACCGAGGGATCGGTGGGCACCGCCGCCGCGGACACCAGGGGCAGTTGGTCGATCGCGGCGGTGACCGTGTCCAGGCGCAGCGCGAGCGACACGATGTCCACCGCGGGCAAGGCCTTCAGCCGATCGATGTCCCGCTGCAGCAGGCGCCGCAGGCCGATCGCCTGCGGCTGGCGGATCCGGGCGAGCCGCCCGTCCGCGTCGTTCAGTGCGGCCAGCGCGCCCTGCACGTTGCCGCTGATCACCAGTTGCTGCGAGGCGATGCCCACCGCGTTCTCGACGTCGGCCAGCACCGCGTCCAGCGTGTCCTGGGCAATGGCCCGATACATCCGTTCGAGCTGCGCCTGCTGGCCGAGCGCCTCGGTGAGCTTGTTCTCGAGCAGGCTGGAGCGCGACTGCAGGTCGCGGGATTGCTCCTGGGCCTGCTTGAGCACCCCCTCGAGCTGCGCCACGCGGCCATCGCTGGCCTGCAGGCGCCGCGCGGCCTCCTGGCCGATGGATTCGGCACGCTGCCAGAGCGCGACCGCCGCGACCAGCGACACGCCCCCGAGCACCAGTGCGGCGATCGCCAGGAGCGAGCTTCGGGGCGCAGCCGCGGACGGGGCGCCCATCACGGAGCCGGTGCCCACGCCCGGTCCGCCGCCACCCGTCCCGACCGGGCCCGGTGGCGCCGCAGCGCCCGCGGTCTGCGCGGGTTGGGTTGTCTCGAGCGTCGGCGCGCCCACGGGCGCGCCTTCGGGCGGGACCGCGGTGGGAGACGGCGATGACGGGATCGACGACAAGTCTGGCTCGCAGGACGACGGACGATCGGCAGGGCGGTGCCGCGCGACTCGGGCGCGCGGCGGCCCTCAGGACCGGGTGAGAGATTCTATCCCGCGCAACAGCCCGGACTCGCCCGGTTCGATCTCGATCACGTTCAGCCAGCCGCATTTGTGCAACGCCTCGGCCAGGCGGGGGTGGACGGTCAGCGCGACGGCCGCCACCCGATCCATCGGTTCGATCGCCGCCGACAGCGCGTCGATCGCGTCGGCCGAGGTGAAGACGAAGGCCAGCGGCTGCGCGCGCGCCTGCCGCAGCCAGCCGCCCAGCGAGTGCAGCAGCGCCTCGTCCAACGCCAGCGGCACGCTGCGGTACGCGGGCAGCACCTCGACCTGCGCGCCGGCGCCGCGCAGCCGGTCGATCCAGTCGTCGCGGCCGCTCTGGCCCCGGATGACCAGGACCTTCAGGCCGCGGGGGGTATCGAACGGCGCCTCCCGCAGCAGCGCGGCCGCATCGAACGGTGCCTGCCGGGGACGCACGAGGCCCGCGCTGGCCAGGCTCTGGAAGCCCTGCGCCAGCAGCGCGCTCTCGGTACCCGGCCCGATGACCGCGACACCGGTGCCCGGCGGCCAGCCGAGCGCCAGCGAGGGCCAGACGGCCTCCACCGCCCCGGGGCTCACGAACACGACCCAGTCGTAGGCCCAGAGGCTGTCCAACACGACCTTCACCGCGGGCTGATCGACCAGCGGCTCCAGACGCCGAACCGGCGCCGCCAGCACCTCGTGGCCGAGGGCCCGCAGCCGTTCGGCCAAGGGGCCGACCCGCGGCAAAGGCTGGGTGAGAACGACGCGGGTCAATCGGCGCCCCGCCGCGCGGTCAGGCGGCGGGCAGCAGGGCCCGCGCGCCCAGCGCGCTCAGGCGATCGGCGACGCGTTTGCCAAGCGCTTCGGCACTGGCGATGTCGACCTGATCGCAGCTGTCCTCGGCTTCGACGAGTTCCCGGCCATCGGTGCTCGCCACACAGGCGCGAAGGCGCAGCCCGCCCTGCGGCCCCGGGATGCAGTACGCCGCCAGGGGCACGCGGCAGCTGCCGCCGAGTTCGCGCGAGAGCATGCGCTCGGCACTGACCTGGGCCCAGGTCGCGCCATCGGCCAGCACGGAGAGCCAGCCGATCACGTCGGCACGGGCCGCCAGGCACTCGATGCCCAGCGCGCCCTGCCCGGCCGCCGGCAGGCTGACCGATTCGGGCACGATCGCCCGGATGCGATCGGCCAGGCCGAGCCGCTTCAGCCCGGCCGCGGCCAGCACGATCGCGGCGTACTCGCCACGGTCCAGCTTGGCCAGCCGGGTGTCCAGATTGCCGCGCAAGGGCTGCACGTCCAGCCCCGGAAACCGGCGGCGGATCAGCGCCGCCCGACGCAGGCTGGAGGTGCCCACGCGCGCGCCGGCGGGCAGCTGATCGAGCGAGGCGTATTGGCTCGACACGAAGGCATCGCGCGGGTCTTCGCGGGTGAGGACGGCCGCCAGCGCGAACTCGGCCCCGAGCTGCATCGGGACGTCCTTCAGCGAGTGCACCGCCAGATCGGCGCGTCGGTCGAGCAACGCGAGCTCGAGCTCCTTCGTGAAGAGGCCCTTGCCGCCGATCTCGGACAACGCCCGATCGAGCACGCGGTCACCCTCGGTGGTCAGGCCGAGGATGTCGACCTGGCAGCCCGGGTACGCCGCGGACAGGCGGGCCTGCACGTGTCGCGCCTGCCACATCGCCAGGCGGCTCTCGCGCGACGCAATGACCAGGCGCGTCGGCGCGGGGCCGGCGGGCCGGGCCGTGGGGCTGTTCGTCATGACCGGGCGTTCGTGCTCAGGTGACCAGGTTCTTCACGGTGGACCACTGCCGCCGGCTGACCGGCAGGCGCTCGGGGACGTCGCGCAGCACCACCTGCCAGTACGGGTCGCCCGCGTCGTCTTCGCCGGTGGGCGTGACGCGCTCGAAGCCCGCGATCGAGGGCCGCGCGACCAGCGCGTTGCGGTGGATGCGCACGAAGCGGTCGGCGAATTCGTCCTCGAGGGAGGTGAGCGACTCCTCGATCAGGAACTCGCGTTCGCGTGTGCGCACCGTGATGTATTTCAGCTCGGCCTTCAGGTAGATGACCTGCTCGAGCGGCACCAGGATGACCCGCCCGCGCTCGTGCACGCTCAGGTGACGACGCCGGGTGTTGGTGGCCTTCGCGAGTTGGTCGATCGCCTGGATCTGATCGGCGGGCAGGCGCGTCACCGCCCGCTTCAGGGCTTCGAGCAGGCGCTGGGCGCGAACCGGCTTGAGCAGGTAGTCGATCGCGCGGACCTCGAAGGCCTCGACCGCGAACTCCTCGAACGCGGTGACGAAGATGACCAGCGGCATCGGCCGTGGCGTGTCGGAGGACGCCGCGCGCGCGGAGACGTGCCGCGCGAGCTCGATGCCGGTCATGCCGGGCATCTGCACATCGAGCAGCACCACCTGCGGCTGGTACAGGTCGATCTGCGACAGGGCCTCCGGCGCATTTGCCGCTTCGCCGACGATCCGATGGGGGAATTCGGGCGCCAGGTCGGCCATCAACTCGCGAAGCCGCGAGCGGGCGACCGGTTCGTCGTCAACGATAAGGATTGAAATGGCGTCGGACATCGCGGCGTCGCCTCTCTTTTCGGTAGGGGAATTGGAGCTGGAGCCGGAACTGACCCTCGACCGATTCGGTCTTGAGTTCCGCTTCCATATCGTACAGCAGCATCAGGCGCTCCCTGACGTTGGACAGCGCCATCTGATTGCCAGATCGTGTCGGCGGCCGTTCGGACAGGGGATTCAGAATCTCGACGTGCACACGTTCGCCGGCACGCGCGATGCGCACCGAGACGAGCCCCGGCTCGGTGCGCGGTTCGATGCCGTGGTGGACCGCGTTCTCGATCAGCGGCTGCAGCAGCAGCGACGGCAACAGCGCGTCACCGGGCATGTCGTCGAGCAGCCATTCGACCTTCAGTCGTTCGCCGAGCCGCAGCTCCTCGATCGCGATGTACTGCTGGCAGGTGACCACCTCCTCGTCCAGCGGCACGAGTTCGCGGGTGTCGCGCATGAACACGCGGAACAGGTCGGCGAGGTTCTCCAGCGTGTACTCGGCGCGACGGGGATCGCCGCGCATCAGCCCGAGCACCGTGTTCAGGCTGTTGAACAGGAAGTGCGGCCGGATGCGTGCCTGCAAGGCCTGCAGCCGCGCTTCGGTGAGCGAGGGTGCGAACGACAGGGTGCGCAGCCGGAAGAACTCGAAGATGGCCGCCCCCACCGCCGCGGCGGTGAGACAACGCACGAGCAGCCACCAGGTGGCGGATTCGCCGATCGCACTCGAGGGCAGGAACTGGGCGCCGACCAGGCAGACGATCAGCGTGAGCCCCACCGGCACCGACAGTCCCGCGATCCACTGCACCGAGGTGGGGCGCCCGGCCGTCAGGCGTCGCACGCCACACAGGATGACCAGGGAGCCGATCGCGATCGGCTCGAGGAAGGCGACCACGTTCAAGGCGCGTGTCAGCAGGTCCATCAGCGACTGGCTGACCAGCGCCACCACGAGGAGCGCGGCGATGTGGAGCGGGATGAGGATCCGGGCGGTGATGCCCAGGTTGCAGCAATCGGGGATGATCGGGGTGTTGGCGCCGTCGGAGATCCGACGCCCCGTCGATGCCTCGCCCGGCGCCTGGGCCGACGGCGACCGGGCGGCAGGGGCTTGCCCGGCCGCACCCGCGGCGCGGGCCTCTGGCACGGGGGCTGACGGCTGGCTGGCCGGCTGCATTTCCCTCTCGTGGTGTGGGTGCGTGGCCTCGTCCCTGCCCTGACACGAACACCAGCGGGCCGGCGCGCATCGCGGGCCGCATCGGTCTCGGCCTTTATAATCGCGCGGATTATGACAGATCAATTCGCGAAGAAGACCGAAGCGTGGTCCGGCCGCTTCTCCGAGCCGGTGTCCGAGTTGGTGAAACGCTACACGGCCTCGGTCGGCTTCGACCACCGCCTGGCGTTGGTCGACATCGAGGGCTCGCTGGCCCACGCCGACATGCTGCACGCGTGCGGCCTGCTCTCGGACGCCGACCTCAGCGCGATCGGCAACGGGCTCGCCCGGATCCGCGCCGACATCGAGGCCGGGCGTTTCCGCTGGGACCTCGACCTCGAGGACGTGCACCTGAACATCGAGAAGCGGCTGACCGACCTCGCGGGCGACGCCGGCAAGCGGCTGCACACCGCCCGCTCGCGCAACGACCAGGTCGCCACCGACATCCGCCTGTGGCTGCGCGGACAGATCGATCAGATCAGCGGGTTGCTGCGCGCGTTGCAGCGCGCGCTGGTCGATGTCGCCGAGCGCCACGCCGACACCATCATGCCGGGCTTCACGCACCTGCAGGTGGCGCAGCCGGTCACCTTCGGTCACCACCTGATGGCCTATGTGGCGATGTTCGAGCGCGATGACGAGCGTCTGGCCGATTGCCGCCGGCGCGTGAACCGGCTGCCGCTGGGCGCGGCGGCGCTCGCCGGCACCAGTTACCCGATCGACCGCGAGCGCGTCGCGCGCACCCTCGGCTTCGAGGGCGTCTGCGAGAACTCGCTGGACGCGGTGTCCGACCGCGACTTCGCGATCGAGTTCTGCGCGGCCGCCGCGCTGGTGATGACGCACGTCTCCCGGTTCTCCGAGGAGCTCGTGATCTGGATGTCGCCGCGGGTGGGCTTCATCGATCTGCCCGACCGCTTCTGCACCGGCTCGTCGATCATGCCCCAGAAGAAGAACCCCGACGTCCCCGAGCTGGCCCGGGGCAAGTCGGGCCGCGTCACCGGCCACCTGATGTCCCTGCTGGTCCTGATGAAGGGACAGCCGCTGGCCTACAACAAGGACAACCAGGAGGACAAGGAGCCGCTGTTCGACACCGTCGACACGCTGCGCGAGGCCCTGCGCCTGTTCGCCGACATGGTGCCGGGCATCCAGGTGCGCGCCGAGCGCATGCGCCAGGCCGCGGCCGAGGGCTTCTCCACCGCCACCGACCTCGCCGACTACCTCGTGCGTCGCGGCCTGCCGTTTCGCGACGCGCACGAGGTCGTCGCGCGCGCGGTCCGGCACGCGGCCGGCCGCGGCGTCGATCTCGCCGATCTCCCGCTGGACGAGCTGCGCGGCTTCAGCGATCGCATCGACCAGGACGTGTTCGCCTGCCTGACGCTGGAGGGGTCCGTGGCCTCGCGCGACCACCTCGGCGGCACCGCGCCGGCGCAGGTGCGCGCCGCGGTGCGACGCGCCCGAGAACGGCTGGCCTGAGCCAAGGCTCTACGGGAAAACCCGCTCCTTGTCCCGCTCGAGTTTCGTGGGATAACCTTCCCGCATCCCGGCCAACCGAGGCCGGGACCACAACAAACTGGAGAGAGACATGTCCCGTCGTTCCTTCCTGTCCACCGCCGCCACCGGCGGTGCGATCCTCGGCGCGCCCGCGATCATCAGCGCGCAGCCCGCGATCCGCTGGCGGATGCCGTCGAGCTTCCCGAAGAGCCTGGACACCTTGTATGGAGCGGCCGAGACGATCGCGAAGTACGTCACGACGATGACGGGTGGACGGTTCACGATCACCTCGCACGCCGCGGGCGAGATCGTTCCGGGCCTGCAGGTGCTCGATGCGGTGCAGGCGGGCACCGTCGAGGCGGGCCACACCCCGCTCTACTACTATTTCGGCAAGGACCCGGCCTTCGCCTTCGACACGGCGGTGCCCTTCGGGCTGAACTGCCGCCAGCAGACGGCCTGGCTGATGGAAGGCGGCGGCAACCAGCTGATGCGCGAGTTCCTGCGCGACTACAACGTGCACAACGTGGGCGTGTCGGGCAACACCGGCGCCCAGATGGGCGGCTGGTTCCGCAAGGAGATCAACTCCGTCGACGACCTGAAGGGCCTGAAGTTCCGCTGCGGCGGGCCGGCCGGTCAGGTGCTCTCCAAGCTGGGCGTGGTGCCCCAGCAGATCGCCGGCGGTGACATCTACCCGGCGCTGGAAAAGGGCACGATCGACGCGGCCGAGTGGGTGGGCCCGTACGACGACGAGAAGCTCGGCTTCAACAAGGTCGCGAAGTACTACTACTACCCGGGCTGGTGGGAAGGCGGACCGAACCTGTCGATGATCGTCAACGTGAAGGCCTGGGATTCCCTGCCCAACGAATACAAGGCGATCCTCGAGGCGGCCTGCGCCTACGCCTACGCCGAGTGCATGGCCAAGTACGACGCCCGCAATGCCGCGTCGCTCAAGCGCCTGGTGGCTGGAGGCGCGGTCCTGCGCGCGTTCCCGCGACCGGTGATGGATGCCTGCTACAAGGCCTCCGAGGAATGGTTCGCCGAGAACAACGCGAAGAACCCGAAGTTCAAGAAGATCTTCGATTCGTGGGTGCGTTTCCGCAGCGACGCCGTCACCTGGTTCCGGGTCACCGAGAACACCTTCGACGACTTCATGGCGTCGGCCCAGAGCCGCCGCTGAGCGTCGCTCGCCCGGGCACGGGCGAGACGACTGGCGCCGGGCCGCGGGCCCGGCCCGACCCTGGGCGCCACAGGCGCCCTTTTTCTTGGGCTGTCCCTACCCGCGGATCGGGAAAGCCCTGATGGCCCGGGCGGGAGGCCCTCGCTATAGTGCGGCGCAGCAACGCCGGACCACCGGCGTGCGTTCCCACCCTTCTTCTCTCACGGAGCCCCTGAATGTCCCGTCGCAACTTCCTGCAGAGTGCCGGTGCCGGCGCCGCTGGCGCGAGCCTGCTGGCCGCCCCGGCGATCGTCCGCGCCCAACCCACGATCCGCTGGCGCATGGCCTCGAGCTTCCCGAAGTCGCTCGACACCATCTACGGCGCGGCCGAGGTCGTTGCCCGCCGGGTCGCCCAGATCACCAACAACAAATTCCAGATCAGCGTGCACGCGGCCGGCGAGATCGTTCCGGGCCTGCAGGTGCTCGACGCGGTCCAGAACGGCACGGTCGAAGCCGGCCACACCGCGCTGTACTACTTCTTCGGCAAAGAGCCGAGCTGGGCGGTGGCCACGGCCATCCCCTTCGGCCTGAACGCGCGCCAGTACAACGCCTGGTGGCATCACGGCGGCGGCGACAAGGTGTTCAACGAGTTCGCCCGCAAGTCCGGCGTGGTCGCCTTCCTGAACGGCAACACCGGCGCGCAGATGGGCGGCTGGTTCCGCAAGGAGATCAACACCGTCGAGGACCTGAAGGGCCTGAAGTTCCGCGTCGGCGGGTTCGCCGGCCAGGTGCTCTCCAAGCTGGGCGTGGTGCCCCAGCAGATCGCCGGCGGCGACATCTACCCGGCGCTTGAAAAAGGCACGATCGACGCGGCCGAGTGGGTCGGCCCCTACGACGACGAGAAGCTGGGGTTCAACAAGGTGGCGAAGTTCTACTACTACCCCGGTTGGTGGGAAGGTGGTCCGGCGCTGCACAGCATCGTGAACCAGAAGGCGCTTGACGCCCTGCCCCCAGACTATCGCGCCGCCTGGGAAGCCGCCAACGAGGAAGGCAACACCTACATGATGTCGAAGTACGACACCGGCAACCCGCAGGCGCTCAAGCGCCTGGTGGCCAGCGGCACCGTGCTCAAGGCCTTCCCGCGGCCGGTGCTCGAGGCCTGCTACAAGGCCACCCAGGAGGTCTACGCCGAGACCACCGCCAAGAGCGCGGAGTTCAAGAAGCTGCACGACCACTACTTCGGTTTTCAGCGCGACCAGATCACCTGGTTCCGGGTCACCGAGAACACCTTCGACGACTTCATGGCCACCGTGCGACGGTGAGCGCGCGAGGCGCGGCCCGGGGCACCCTCGGGCGCCGACGCTGAAAGAAGAACGCCCGGCACTGCCGGGCGTCTTTCTTGGAGGGGGTGCGCTCGACGGCACCCCCGACGGATCGCGAGATCGACGGCGCCGACCTACTTGCCGTCCTTCTTCGCGTCGTCGAGGATCTGCTTCTGCAGCATCTTGCCGAGGTCTTCCTCTTCCGCTTTGCCCGCGTCCCCACCCGGGCTGCCGTCCTTCGACGCGTCACCCTTGTCGTCGTCGACCGACTGCACCTCGATCTTCACCTTGTCGAGATCGACGGCAACTTCCTTGTCAAGCCACATCGTGACCATGCCTGGCCAGAAGATCAGGATGGCCACCAGGATGAGCTGCAGGATCACCCAGGGAATGGCACCGAGGTAGATGTCGGAGCTCTTGACCTCCTTCGGCGCGATGCCGCGCAGGTAGAACAGCGCGAAGCCGAACGGCGGGTGCATGAACGAGGTCTGCATGTTCACGCACAGCAGCACGCCGAACCAGATCAGGTCGATGCCCAGCTTGGCCGCCACCGGGGCGAGCAGCGGGATGATGATGAAGGCGATCTCGAAGAAATCGAGGAAGAACGCCAGGAAGAACACGAACAGGTTCACCACGACCAGGAAACCGACCACCGTCCCGCCGGTCATCGAGATCAGCATGTGCTCGATCCAGATCGCGCCGTCCACGCCCTGGAACACCAGCGAGAACACGGTCGAGCCGATCAGGATGAAGATCACCATCGCGGTGATGCGGGCGGTGGACTCCATGCCCTGGCGCACCAGGGGCCAGGTCAGCCGCTTGTGCATCGCCGCCAGCACCATCGCGCCCACCGCGCCCATCGCGCCGGCCTCGGTCGGCGTGGCCAGCCCCATGAAGATCGTGCCCAGCACCAGGAAGATCAGCACGACCGAGGGCACCATGCCCCACAGCACCTTCTTCCAGAGCTGCCAGCCGCTCATCGTGCGCGCCTCGGGCGGCAGCGGCGGCATGTAGTGCGGCTTGATCAGCGACAGCACGAACACGTAGATGATGAAGATCAGCGTCTGCGCGATCGACGGGCCGATCGCGCCCGCGTACATGTCGCCGACCGACTTGCCCAGCTGATCGGCGAGCACGACCAGCACCAGCGACGGCGGGATCACCTGGGTGATCGTGCCCGACGCCGCGATCACGCCGGTGGCCAGGCGCATGTTGTAGCCGTAGCGCATCATGATCGGCAGCGAGATCACGCCCATCGCGATCACCGAGGCGGCCACCGTGCCGGTGATCGCGCCGAGGATCGCGCCGACGACGATCACCGCGTAGGCCAGGCCCCCGGGGAGCGAGCCGAACAACTGCCCGGTGCCCTCGAGCAGGTCTTCGGCGAGCCCGCAGCGTTCGAGGATCGCGCCCATGAACGTGAAGAACGGGATCGCCAGCAGCAGGTCGTTCGAGAGGATCCCGAAGATCCGCAGCGGCAGGTTCGCCAGGTACTGGGCCGGGAAGAAGCCGAGTTCGATCGACACGAAGCCGGCGAACAGGCCCAGCGCGACCAGCGAGAACGCGACCGGAAAACCGATCAGCATGACGACGACGAGACCGCCGAACATCAGCGGCGCCATGTTTTGCATCGTGATCATCGGGGGATGCTCGCGGAGAAAAGAATCGGGGGCACGGCGCGGATCACTGCAGCGGACGCTCGTACTGCAGGTTCATCTCGTAGGTGCCCTGCAGGAAGCACACCCGCTTGATGATCTCCGAGAGGCCTTGCAGCGACAGCAGGCCGAAGCCGAGCGGCATCAGCAGCTTGATCGGCCAGCGGATCAGGCCGCCGGCGTTGCTCGACATCTCGTTGTGGATGTACGCATCGACGAACCACGGCCAGGACATCCAGGTCATCAACAAGGTGGCGGGCATCAGGAAGAAGATCATGCCGAAGAGGTCGATCTTCGCCTTGCGGATCCCGTTGGCGCGACCGTAGAGCACGTCGACCCGGACATGCTCGTTGAGTCGCAGCACCATCGCGGTGCCCAGCATCACGGTGACCGCGAACAGGTACCACTGCAACTCGAGCCACGCGTTGGAGCTCTTGTCGAAGAGGTAGCGGATGGACGCATTGCCGGCGGAGACCATGCATGAGACGAACACCGCCCAGACGGCGAGCTTGCCCAGCCAATCGTTCAGCTTGTCGATCGCGTGGGCCAGGGGCAGAAGACTCTTCATGGCGACTCGCTTCCTCCGTCAGGTCGGGCGTCGTAAAGACGCGCTACTGTAATGGTTTTTTCCCAGCCGAAAGCCCTAGGGTTATCCCGCGCGGGGCCGATGCGCGCGCCCGCCGCGACGCGGGACGCCCGCGGGTCGGCCGCGCGTCAAATCCGGAACATCAGGCGCAGGTTCTGCACCGCCGCGCCCGAAGCGCCCTTGCCCAGGTTGTCCAGCCGTGCGACGAGGACCACCTGTCCGCGGGCATCGTTCGCGTAGACCTGCAGCTCCATCTTGTTGGTGTCGTTCAGGGCTTCGGGTTCGATGCGGCCCTTCGGGTCGGGGGGCAGCACCGACACGGCGTCGCAATCGTGGTAGCGGGCCCGCAGGATGTCGTGCAGGTGCTCGCCGCTCGGGCGGCCACGCAACAGATCGAGGTGCAGCGGGATGCTGACCAGCATGCCCTGCCGATAGCTGCCCACCGAGGGAATGAAGATCGGACGCCGCGACAGACCCGAGTACCGCTGGATCTCCGGCAGGTGCTTGTGCTCCAGGCCCAGCCCGTACAGTTCGAAGGCGGGGGCACGGCCGGCCTCGTGGTCCTCGATCATGCCGCGTCCGCCACCGCTGTAGCCCGAGACGGCCGGGATCGTCACCGGGTAATCCGCTGGCAGCACGCCGGCGTCGAGCAGCGGGCGCAGCAGCGCGATGGCACCGGTCGGGTAGCAGCCAGGGTTGCTCACGCGGGCGGCGTCGTGGATCGCCCGGTCCTGCCCGGGCGCCATCTCCGCGAAGCCGTAGACCCAGCCCGGGGCCACGCGATGCGCCGAGCTGGCGTCGAGGAGTCGGGGCGCCTTCGCGCCCATCGAATCGGCCAGCGCCACCGTTTCCTTGGCCGCGTCGTCGTGCAGGCAAAGCACGACGAGGTCGACCTCGGCCATCAGTTCGCGCTTGGCCGCCGGATCCTTGCGGCGCTCCGGCGCGATCGAGACCAGTTGGACCTCGGGAACCCCGGCCAGACGATCGCGGATGCCCAGACCGGTCGTGCCGGCCTCGCCGTCGATGAAGACCTTGATCGTGCTTGTCATGGGGTAGCGCTCCGAACGGGTGGCCGGGCCGGGCTGTCGGTCGCGGCCTCGATGACGCGACCGCATTGTGCCCGAAATGCCCGGCCGGCCCAATCGGCCGCGCCCCCCGGTCAGCGCTTGCGCGGCGGTGGCAGGTCGGTGCAGACGCCTTCGGCCGCTTCGGCGGCCAGACCGATCGATTCGCCCAGCGTCGGGTGCGGGTGGATCGTGTGCCCGATGTCGAGCGCGTCGGCACCCATCTCGATCGCCAGGGCCACCTCGCCGATCATGTCGCCCGCGTGGGTGCCGACGATGCCGCCGCCGACGATCCGTTGGGTCTGCTCGTCGAACAGCAGCTTCGTGAAGCCCTCGTCGCGTCCGTTGGCGATCGCCCGGCCCGACGCGCCCCAGGGCAGGAGCCCCTTGCGCACCGCGATCCCCTTGGCCTTCGCTTCGTCCTCGGTGAGGCCGACCCACGCCACCTCGGGATCGGTGTAGGCCACCGACGGGATCACCCGCGCGTCGAAGTGGGATTTCTCGCCACTGGCCGCCTGCGCGGCGACATGCCCTTCGTGGACCGCCTTGTGCGCCAGCATCGGCTGGCCGACCACGTCACCGATCGCGAAGATGTGCGCGACGTTCGTGCGCATCTGCGAATCGACCGGGATGAAGCCACGCTCGTCCACCCGCACGCCAGCCCGGTCGGCGCCGATCTTGCGCCCGTTGGGGCTGCGACCGACCGCCGAGAGCACGAGGTCGTAGCGCTGGGGCTGATCGGGGGCATTCTCGCCCTCGAACCAGACATCAATGCCTTCCGGATGCGCCTCGGCCCTGACGGTGCGCGTCTTGAGCATCAGGCGATCGAAGCGCTTCTCGTTGAAGCGTTGCCAGACGCGAACCAGGTCGCGGTCCGCGCCGGCCATCAGGCCGTCGAGCATCTCGACCACATCCAACCGGGCACCGAGCGCCGACGAGCACACCGTGCCCATCTCGAGCCCGATGATTCCGCCCCCGATCACCAGCATGCGCCGGGGTCGGGTGGCCAGTTGCAGAGCGCCGGTGGAATCGACCACCCGCGGATCGTCCGGCAGGAACGGCAGACGAACCGCCTGGCTGCCCACCGCGATGATCGCCTGATCGAAGCGGATCACTTCCTTCGCGCCGGTCTTGTGCTGACCCTCGCCTTCGGTGAGCTCGACCTCGACGTGGTGCGCGTCCAGGAAACTGCCGTAGCCGCGCACGATCTCGGTCTTGCGCGCCTTGGCCATGCCGGCCAGTCCGTGGGTGAGCTTGCCCACCACCTTGTCCTTCCAGCCCCGCAGACCCTCGAGATCGACGCTGGGCTCGCCGAAGCTCACCCCGTGCGCGGCCAGCGCACGCGTCTCGTCGATCACCGCGGCCACGTGCAGCAGGGCCTTCGAGGGGATGCAGCCGACGTTCAGGCAGACGCCACCGAGCGTGGGATAGCGCTCGACGATGACCGTCTTGCGGCCCAGGTCGGCGGCACGGAACGCGGCCGAGTAGCCACCGGGGCCCCCTCCCAGCACGAGCACCTCGCAGACCCGGTCGGCCTTGATCGCGCCAACGGCGACGGCGGGTGCGGCAGCCACCGGCGCCGCGGCCGGCGCTGGTGGCTGCGTCTGCGTCTGCGTCTGCGTCTGCGTCTGCGTCTGCGCCGGGACCGGTGCCGCGGCGGCGGACGGCGCCGCCGCCGGTGCGCCCTCGCCCGACTCCAGCACCAGCACCACGCTGCCCTTGGACACCTTGTCGCCCAGCTTCACCCTCAGCTCTCGGACCACCCCGGCCGCGCTCGACGGAATCTCCATCGACGCCTTGTCCGATTCCACCGTGATCAGCGACTGCTCCGCCGTCACCGCGTCTCCCGGCTTCACCAGCAGCTCGATCACCTCCACATCGGCGAAATCTCCGATGTCCGGTACCTGCACCTCGATGGCTTGGCTCATCGCGCGATCTCCCGTTGCTGGCGCCGGTTCACAGCATCACCCGCCGGAAGTCGGCGAGCAGCTGGCACAGGTACCCGTTGAAGCGCGCCGCCGCGGCGCCGTCGATCACGCGGTGATCGTAGGACAGCGACAACGGCAGCATCAGGCGGGGCACGAACTGCTGACCATCCCACACCGGACGCATCGTCGAGCGGCACACCCCGAGGATCGCGACCTCCGGGGCATTGATGATCGGGGTGAAGTAGGTGCCGCCGATGCCGCCCAGGCTGCTGATCGAGAAACACCCGCCCTGCATGTCGGCCGGACCGAGCTTGCCGTCGCGCGCCTTCGCCGCGAGTGCCGCGGTCTCGGCGGCGATCTGCAGCACCCCCTTCTGGTCGGCGTCCTTGATCACCGGCACCACCAGCCCATTGGGCGTGTCGGCCGCGAAGCCGATGTGGAAGTACTGCTTGTAGACGAGGTTGTCGCCGTCGAGCGAGGCATTGAACTCGGGGAACCGGCGCAGCGCCGCCACGCAGGCCTTGATCAGGAACGCGAGCATCGTCACCTTGGTGCCGGACTTCTCGTTCTCCCGGTTCAGCTGCACCCGCAAGGCCTCGAGCTCGGTGATGTCCGCGTCGTCGTTGTTCGTGACGTGCGGGATCATCACCCAGTTGCGGTGCAGGTTGGCCCCGGAGATCTTCTTGATCCGTGACAGCGGCTTGGACTGCACCGCGCCGAACTTCGAGAAGTCCACCTTCGGCCAGGGCAGCAGCCCCAACGCGGCGCCGTCGGCACGCTCGGGCGCGGCGCTCGCGACGGCCCGCCCGGGATCGGCCGCCTGGGCGATGACCCCCTTGACGAAGGCGCGCACGTCGTCGTGCGTGATCCGCTGTTTCGGGCCGGTGCCCCGCACATGGTGCAGATCCACACCGAGCTCGCGCGCGAAGTGTCGCACCGAGGGCGAGGCGTGCGGCTTGACCACGTGCTCGGTGCCGTGCATCTCGACGGGCACCGGATGGGCGGACGCCACGGGCCGGGCCGCCGGCGGGTCGACCGGCGCGCCAGCGGGACTCGTGGCGGTTTCGCGCGGCGCCGCCGCGGGCGCGGCAACCGCCGGGGGCGCCGCGGACGCCTGCACCGGTGCCGGGGCCGGTGCCGCCGCCGGTGCGCCCTCGCCCGACGCCAGCACCAGCACCACGCTGCCCTTGGACACCTTGTCGCCCAGCTTCACCCTCAGCTCTCGGACCACCCCGGCCGCGCTCGACGGGATCTCCATCGACGCCTTGTCCGATTCCACCGTGATCAGCGACTGCTCCGCCGTCACCGCGTCTCCCGGCTTCACCAGCAGCTCGATCACCTCCACATCGGCGAAATCTCCAATGTCCGGCACCTGCACCTCGATGGCTTGTGTCATGACAGGCCTCTCACGCGGTCAGGGGGTTGGACTTGTCGGGATTGATGCCGTAGCGCCGGATCGCCTCGGCGACCTTGGCCATCGGCACACTGCCTTCGTCGGCCAGCGCGCGCAGCGCCGCCAGCACCACGAAATGGCGGTTCACCTCGAAGTGTTCGCGCAGCTTCGCGCGAAAGTCGGAGCGACCGAACCCGTCGGTGCCCAGCACGCGGTAGTCGCATCCTCTGGGCAGGAATGGCCGGATCTGGTCGGCGAACAGCTTCATGTAGTCGGTCGATGCCACGACCGGCCCGGGATGATCGGCCAGCTGCTGCGTGACGAAGGGGATCCGCGCCGGTTCGGTGGGGTGCAGCAGGTTCCAGCGTTCCGCGTCCAGCCCGTCACGACGCAGTTCGTTGAAGCTGGTGACGCTCCAGATGTCGGCGGCGACCTGCCAATCCTTCTCGAGCAGCTCGGCGGCGGCCATCACCTCGCGAAGAATGGTGCCCGAGCCCATCAGTTGCACCCGCGTGGCGCCCGGCCCCCCCGCCTTGAGCAGGTACATGCCCCGGATGATGCCCGCCTCGTCCCCGGCCTTCAGGCCCGGGTGGGGATAGTTCTCGTTCATCACCGTGAGGTAATAGAACACGTTCTCGCCCCGCGTCACCATGCGGCGCAGGCCGTCGTGAATGATCACCGCCAGCTCGTGCGCGAAGGCCGGGTCGTAGCACACGCAGTTGGGGATGGTGCCGGCCAGGATGTGACTGTGGCCGTCCTCGTGCTGCAGCCCCTCGCCGTTCAGCGTGGTTCGCCCGGCCGTGCCGCCGAGCAGGAAGCCGCGCGCCTGCATGTCACCGGCCGCCCAGGCCAGGTCACCCACGCGCTGGAAGCCGAACATCGAGTAGTAGATGTAGAACGGCAGCATCTGCCGGTTGTTCGTGGAGTACGACGTGGCCGCGGCGATCCAGGAACTGAACGCGCCCGCCTCGTTGATGCCCTCCTCGAGGATCTGCCCGGCCTTGTCCTCGCGGTAGTACATCACCTGATCCTTGTCGACCGGCGTGTACTTCTGCCCCTCCGGGGCGTAGATGCCGAGCTGACGGAACATGCCCTCCATGCCGAAGGTGCGGGCCTCGTCGGGGACGATCGGCACGATGCGCGGGCCAAGCGACTTGTCGCGCAGCAACGCGGTGAGCACCCGCACGAAGGCCTGGGTCGTGGAGATCTCGCGCCCCGGCGGCGTGGGGTCGAGCACCGCCTGCAGCGCCGACAGCTCGGGCACCTGAAGCTGCTCGTCGCACTGGCGGCGTCGCTGCGGCAGGTAGCCGCCCAGCGCGCGACGACGCTCGTGCATGTAGCGCATCTCGGGGGCGTCCTCGGCGGGCCGGTAGAACGGCAGGTCGTCGACCTTGTCGTCCGGGATCGGGATCGCGAAACGGTCACGGAACTCGCGGATCGTCTGCGAGTCGAGCTTCTTCAGCTGGTGGGTGGGGTTCTTCGCCTCGCCCGCGCGCCCCATCCCGTAGCCCTTCACCGTCTTGGCGAGGATGACCGTCGGTTGCCCCCGGTGCTTCACCGCAGTCGAGAACGCGGCGTAGACCTTGTGCGGGTCGTGCCCGCCGCGGTTCAGGCGCCAGATGTCGTCGTCGGTCATCCGTGAGACCAGTTCGAGCAGCTTCGGGTGCTTGCCGAAGAAGTGCTTGCGGACATAGGCGCCGTCGTTGGCCTTGTAGGCCTGGTATTCGCCGTCGACGGTCTCTTCCATGATCCGCTGCAGCAGCCCGTCCTTGTCCCGGGCCAGCAGCGGGTCCCAGTACGAGCCCCACAGCAGCTTGATCACGTTCCAGCCCGAGCCCCGGAACTCACCCTCGAGTTCCTGGATGATCTTGCCGTTGCCGCGCACCGGGCCGTCGAGCCGCTGCAGGTTGCAGTTCACGACGAAGATCAGGTTGTCGAGCTTCTCCCGGGCCGCCATGCCGATCGCGCCCAGCGATTCGGGTTCGTCCATCTCGCCATCGCCGCAGAACACCCAGACCTTGCGATTGCTGGTGTCGGCGATGCCCCGCGCATGCAGGTATTTCAGGAAGCGGGCCTGGTAGATCGCGGTGAGCGGGCCCAGACCCATCGACACCGTGGGGAACTGCCAGAAGTCGGGCATCAGCTTGGGGTGCGGGTAGCTGGACAAGCCCTTGCCATCGACTTCCTGGCGGAAGTTCTCGAGTTGATCCTCGGTGAGCCGGCCCTCGAGGAACGCGCGGCCGTAGATGCCCGGCGCCGAGTGGCCCTGGAAGTAGACCAGATCGCCCCCGTGCCCCTCGTGCGGCGCGTGCCAGAAGTGATTCATGCCCGCACCGATCATCGTGGCGAGCGATGCGAACGAGGCGATGTGGCCGCCGAGGTCGCCGCCATCCGGCGGGTTGTGCCGATTGGCGCGCACGACCATCGCCATCGCGTTCCAGCGCACGTACGAACGGATGCGCTCCTCGTACTCGGCATTGCCCGGAGACCGTTCCTCGAGGTTGACCGGGATGGTGTTGATGTACGCGGTGTTCGCCGAGAACGGGATGTAGGCACCCGACCGACGGGATTTTTCGGTCAATGCCTCGAGCAGGAAGTGCGCGCGCTCCGGTCCCTCGCGATCGATGACCGCCTCGAGCGCATCGAGCCACTCCTGGGTCTCGATCGGATCGTGGTCATCCGGGTTTTGGGCGGCAGGCAGCGAGCTGGGAACAGCGGACATGGTCTCCCCCGTCGGGTGGTGATGGGCGGCACACAGCGTGCGCGCCCCGTCTTGTTGGCGATCGATTCTAGAGAGGGGGGAAAACGAACACAAGAAAAACTTGCACGATGCGCAACTCGTTTTCATATTGCGGCAATTCCGATTGCGCGATGCGAACCCCGCCGTCGAACGGGCATGGACGCCCGCCGGTCCGCCGTCCTAGACTGCCGCCCAACGATGCCCTCGAAGACGCTCGACACCTCGCTGCGCGCGGAACTGCGCGCGATCCAGTGGTTCACGACGACCCACGCGGCGGGCCTGCTCGTCTTCACCCTGCTGATGGGCGGGTTCTTCTGGTACCTGCATCGGGTCGAAGAAGACCAGCAGCGCCAGGCGCTGTATCGCGACATCGAGTGGTCGCAGCAGTCCATCCGCCTGAAGATGCGCGAGACGCAGGAGGAGATCATGGCGTCGGCCCCCGATTGGGCGCTGCCGGAAGCCGGAGGCGAGACCACGGCCCACGCGCGCGACTTCCTCGGCCGACACCCCTCGCTCGCCTACATCGCCTTCGTCGATCACGAACGCCGCATCCGCTGGCTGCTGGCGGCGCGCGGTGTTCCCGGGGTCGCGATGCGCTCCCCTGGCGCCCGCCTCGAGGATTCAGGCGGCTACGGCGCCTTCTACCAGTCGCGCGACGAACGCCGGCCGACCTACTCGCCCCCCTTCCTGGGCGATGACAACGAACTGCTGGTGGAGCTTCACGTGCCGGTGCTGCGCGACTCCGCCTTCACCGGCGTGCTGGTGGCCGGCTATTCGTTGTCGAGGATCCTGACGAACGACCTCACTGCGGAGGTGCGCGAGCGTTACCAGATCGCCCTCACCGACCAGGGCGGCAACGTCCTGGTCAGCTCCTCGCCACGGCGCATCCACGAAGCCAACCTGAGCTACGAGCTGCCGCTCGACCCCCCGGGCCGCGGCATCCGCCTGCGCGCCTACGTGTTCGACGCCCGCCCCCGCCTGCTCGAGCGCAGCCTGCTGCTGGCGGTGATCGGCTTGACGCTGGCCAGCACGGTGAGCCTGGCGCTGCTCTGGCGGCACGCGCGCCGACGCCTTCACGCGGAAGCCGAACGCGACCGCCTGTTCCGGCTGTCCGGCGACCTGATGTGCGTGCTCGACGCGACCGGCCGATTCGAGCGCGTGAATCCCGCCTTCCGGGCGCTGTTCGGCGACGCCGCGCAAGACCTCACGCTGGGCGAACTGACCCACCCCGACGATCGTGAGCTGATCGCCCAGGCCCTGCGCCGGGCGTCCAGCCGCGATGCCGCGGCGGCCAATGTCGAGGCGCGGTTCGGTCGCCACGACGACTGGCGCTGGCTGCAGTGGTCCTTGCGCGGCGACCCCGAGGAGGCGGGCAGCGCCCTGTACGGAGTCGCCCACGACGTCACCGAACGCAAGACCGCCGAGACCGCGCTGGCCGCCGAGACCTCGTTCCGGCAGGCCATGGAGGACTCGATGCTCACCGGCATGCGCGCCTTCGACATGGAGGGCCGCATCATCTACGTGAACCGGGCCTTCTGCGCGATGACCGGCTACGAGTCCGGCGAGTTGGTGGGCCGCACCGCGCCCTACCCGTATTGGCCCAACGACGACTACGCCGACCAGTACCGCCTGCTCGAGATGGTCCTGGCCGGCCGCGCGCCGGCCTCCGGCTTCGAGGTGAAGGTGACCCGCCGCGATGGCAGCCTGTTCGATGCCCGCATGTACGTCTCGCCGCTGGTCGATCGGGACGGGCGGCAGACGGGCTGGATGAGTTCGATCACCGACATCACCGAACCCAAGCGCATCCGGGGCGCGCTGGCCGCCGCGCACGAACGCTTCACCACCGTGCTCGACGAACTCGACGCCGCGATCTGGGTGATGCCCGCGCCGTCGAGTGACGTCCTGTCGCAGCCCCTGTTCGCGAACCGGGCGTTCCGGTCGCTCTTCGGCGAGACGCCCGCAGCGGCGATCGCCCTGGCCGACGATCCCGCGCGAGTCGACGGGGGCATGCCCTACGAGCACTTCGAGCCCGCCCTGGGGCGCTGGCTGGAGGTGCGTTCGCACGCGATCCGATGGGTGGACGGCGGTACCGCCCGGATGCTGATGGCCAGCGACGTCACGCGGCGCCACGAGGCCGAGGAGCGCCAACGGGCGCAGGACGAGCGGCTCGGGCAGACCTCCCGCCTGATCACGATGGGCGAGATGGCCTCGTCGCTGGCCCACGAGCTGAACCAGCCGCTCACCGCGATCGCCAACTACTGCATGGGCCTGGGGGCGCGGATCCGTCAGCGCCAGGGACGCGGCGAGCCGATGGACGCGGACGAGGCGCTGGAACTGCTCGGCAAGACCGCAGCGCAGGCCGAACGGGCCGGCATGGTGATCCGTCGGATCCGGGAGTTCGTCAAGCGCAGCGAACCCGAGCGCCGCCGGTGCGAGGTCGCAACGATCATCGCCGACGCGGTCGGCCTGGCCGACATCGAGGCGCGCCGGCGCGACGTGCGCATCGACGTGGTGCTCCCCGAGCAGTTGCCGACGATGCTCGCCGACCCGATCCTGATCGAGCAGGTGTTGCTGAACCTGATCCGCAACGGACTCGAGGCGCTCGATGGCGCCCGGGAGCGCCGGCTCGAGGTGCGGGTCGCGCCGGACCGCGAGGCACTGCGGTTCAGCGTCACCGACACCGGCGCCGGCCTGTCGCTGGCGGCCCAGGAGAAGCTGTTCCAGCCCTTCTTCACCACCAAGGCCGAGGGCATGGGGATGGGCCTGAACATCTGCCGTTCGATCATCGAATCCCACAAGGGGCACCTGTGGGTGGAGGACAATCCCGGCGGCGGAACCGTCTTCCTGTTCACGCTGCCGCTTCCCGACCTGGCCGATCTGCCGCAGGCTGCCTGATGAGCGCGACCCCCGACGAACTGCCCTCCGATGCGATCGTGTACGTCGTCGACGACGACGAGGCGGTTCGCGACTCGCTTCGCTGGCTGCTGGAGGCCAACGGCTTCAATGCCCTGTCGTTCGACAGCGCGGAGTCCTTCCTGCGCAACGCCGCGGCCTCAGCCCGCGAGCGGGTGGCCTGCCTGATCCTGGACGTCCGGATGCCCGGCATGAGCGGCCTCGAACTGCACGAGGAGCTGCTGCGGCGCGATCTCGTGCTGCCGCTGATCTTCATCACCGGCCACGGCGACGTGCCGATGGCGGTCTCGAGCATGAAGCGGGGCGCCGTCGACTTTCTCGAGAAGCCCTTCAATGACGCGCACCTGTGCGCGGTGGTGCGGGATTGCCTGTCCCGCAGCGCCGCCCGCCAGCGCGGCGCCGAGTCCGAGCGCACCGCGCGCGAGCGCCTGGAGCGGCTCACCCAGCGCGAACGCCAGGTGCTGCAGCTGATCGTGGCCGGACGGCTGAACAAGCAGATCGCCGACGACCTCGCGATCAGCATCAAGACCGTCGAGGCGCACCGCGCCAACATCATGGACAAGCTGTCGGCCCGCACGATGGCCGACCTGATGAAGATCGCGCTGTTGGCCAGCGGCGGCAACGGCGCCTGAGTCCGATTTGCGGGGCCTGATCGAAACCTGCTATAGTTCAAGGCTCAGCGCCCGTAGCTCAGTTGGATAGAGTACCTGGCTACGAACCAGGGGGTCGTGGGTTCGAATCCTGCCGGGCGCGCCAGCATCACCGAACAAGGCCAGCGAAAGCTGGCCTTTTCGTTTTGGGCTGGCCTTTTCGTTTCGGGGCCGCCCCGTCCGGGCGCGGACGCGCGGTCCGGCCCCCCGATGCGCACCGGCCCTTCCTTTATGATGGCGGCTCCCTCCCGTGGCGCGCCGGTGGCATGCCACGCCTGCCCCGTTCCGCTGGAGCCCCGATGAGCAGCATCCGCTACGAGCAAGACGCCGACGGCATCGTCACGATCACCCTGGACGCGCCGGGCGAGGCCGTCAACACGATGAACGACGGCTTCAAGGCCGATCTGGCCGCCACGGTGGAGCGCCTGGAGGCCGAACGCGAGCGGATCCGCGGCGTCATCATCACCTCGGCGAAGACCTCCTTTCTGGCCGGTGGCGATCTGCGCGGCCTGATCCAGGTGCAGCCCGCCCAGGCGGAGAGCTTCTTTCGCGGTCTGGAGCAGATGAAGGCGTGCCTGCGCCGGATCGAAAAGCTGGGCCGCCCGGTGGTCGCGGCGATCAACGGGCATGCGCTTGGCGGGGGCCTGGAACTCGCGCTGTCCTGTCATCACCGAATCGCGATCGATGATCCCGCCACCCAGATCGGCCTGCCCGAGGTCACGCTGGGGCTGCTGCCCGGCGCCGGCGGGGTGGTGAAGTCGGTGCGACTGCTCGGCCTGCAGGGCGCCCTGCCCTACGTCACCGAGGGTCGCCGGATCTCGCCCGCCGAGGCGGTGAAGGTGGGCTACCTGCACGCACTGGCGCCCGACCGCGACGCGATGCTCGCGCAGGCGCGCGCCTGGATCGCGGCGAACCCCAAGCCGATCCAACCCTGGGACGATCCGAAGCACCGCATCCCCGGTGGCTCCCCCGACAGCCCGGCGCTGGCGGGCGCCCTGTCGGTGGCCCCCGCGATGCTGATCCAGAAGACCCGCGGCAACCTGCCCGCGCCGGAAGCGATCATGGCGGTCGCGGTGGAGGGCGCCCGTGTGGACTTCGACACCGCGATGCGCATCGAGTCCCGCTACCTGACCAAGCTGGCGACCGGCCAGGTCGCCAAGAACATGATCGGCACCTTCTTCTTCCAGATGAACGAGGTGAAGGCCGGCAAGAGCCGTCCGCAGGGCGTGGCCAAGCGGCGCGCCACGCGGGTCGGCGTGCTCGGCGCCGGGATGATGGGATCGGGCATCGCCTGGGCCTGCGCCTCGCGGGGCGTGCCCTGCGTGCTGAAGGACGTCTCGCTCGAGGCGGCCGAGCGCGGCAAGTCGGTGTCCGAGCGCCTGCTGGCCAAGCGCGTCGAGCGCGGCCAGGCCACCGCCGCGCAGGCGGCGCAGACGCTGGCACTGATCACGCCCACCGCCGACGCGGCGGCCCTGGCGGGCTGCGACCTGGTCATCGAGGCGGTCTACGAGAACCGGGATCTGAAGGCCCGGGTCACCCGGGAAGCCGAGGCGGTCATCGGCCCCGACACGGTGTTCGCGTCGAACACCTCGACGCTGCCGATCACCGGGCTCGCACAGGCCAGCGCGCATCCGGATCACTTCATCGGCCTGCACTTCTTCTCACCGGTGGACAAGATGCCGCTGGTCGAGATCATCCGCGGCCGGCAGACGTCCGACGAGACACTCGCCCGCGCCTACGATTTCGTGCTGCAGATCGGCAAGACCCCGATCGTGGTCAACGACTCGCGCGGCTTCTACACCAGCCGGGTGTTCGGCACCTTCGTCAATGAAGGCATGGCGCTGCTGGGCGAAGGTGTGGCGCCCGCCCAGATCGAGAACCTGGCCACCCAGGCGGGCATGCCGGTGGGGCCGCTGGCGGTGCTCGACGAGGTGTCCCTGAAGCTGGCCGATGACGTGCTGCATCAGGAACTCGCGGACCTCGAAGCGGCCGCGAACCAGGGCCACGGGCATCACGATCACGATCACGATCACGATCACGATCACGGGCATCACGATCACGGGCATCTCGGTCACGAGCATCACGGGCACGAGCATCACGATCACGAGCACCATGGGCACGAGCACCCCAAGGCCGCGGGGTGTGCCGTCTGTGGTCACGACCACGACCATGACCATGATCACAAGCACGATCATGATCACAAGCACGACCACGACCACGATCACGATCACGAACACACCGCCGCCCCGCGTGGCACCGCCGCCCCCCGGGCGTCGGGCGGCCATCGCCATCGGCACACGGTGAAGTCCAAGCGCATGGCCGAATCCGCGGTCTACGTGCTCGAGAAGATGGCGCACGGCTACAAGCGCATGGGCCGGGCCTACGGTGGCGGCTTCTACGAGTACCCGAGCGACGGCGACAAACACCTGTGGCCGGGCCTGAAGGCCTTCGCCAAGGGCGGCCGGGGCGTCCCGCTGGACGACGTCCGCGATCGCCTGCTCTACGCCCAGGCGATCGAAACCGTGCGCTGCCTGCAGGAGGGCGTGCTCAGTTCCACCCGCGACGCGAACATCGGCTCGATCTTCGGCTGGGGCTTTCCCGCGTACACCGGAGGCACCGCGCAGTTCGTCAATCACATCGGCGTGGCGGCGTTCGTCGCCCGCGCGCGCGAGCTCGCCAAGCGTTACGGTGAGCGCTTCGAGCCGCCGGCGATGCTGGTGACGCTCGCCGAGGAAGGTCGCACGCTGTGAGCGCCGTCGAGGTCCGGCGCGACGGGCCGGTGACGATCGTCACGCTGTCGCGCCCCGAAGCGAAGAACGCGGTCGACGGACCGACCGCCCAGGCCCTGGCCGAGGCCTTCGAGGCCTTCGATCGCGACGACTCGGCGCGCGTGGCGGTCTTCCATGGTGACAACGGCATCTTCTGCGCGGGCGCCGACCTGAAGGCGGTGGCCGAACAGTCGCGGCGTCTGCGGCTCTCGCCGTCCGGCCGTGGCCCGATGGGCCCGAGCCGGTTGCTGCTGGACAAGCCGGTGATCGCCGCGATCCGCGGCTACGCGGTGGCCGGCGGGCTCGAGCTCGCGCTGTGGTGCGACCTGCGCGTGGTGGAGCGATCGGCGATCCTCGGGGTGTTCTGCCGCCGTTGGGGCGTGCCGCTGGTCGATGGCGGCACGGTCAGACTGCCCCGGCTGATCGGCCTGTCGCGCGCGCTCGACATGATCCTCACCGGCCGACCGGTCGACGCCCAGGAGGCACTGTCGTTCGGCCTGGCCAACCGCGTCGTCGATGACGGCATGGCGTTGCCCGCGGCGCTCGAGCTCGCGCATGAACTCGCCGCGCTGCCGCAGACCTGCCTGCGCAGCGACCGCCGCTCGGCCTACGAACAGTTCGGCCTGCCCTTGCCGGCCGCGCTCGGTCGCGAGTTCGAGCTCGGCATGGGCACGATCGAGACCGGTGAACACATCCGCGGTGCCGCGCGCTTCGCCGCCGGCGCCGGGCGCCACGGCGCCCCCGCCCCCCAGGGAGACCATTGATGCCCCGACTGCACTACCACGTCCACGAGTACCGACCGCCGGTCACGCCGCGCCCGGCCGCCACGATCCTGCTGCTGCGTGATGCGCCGAGCGGACTCGAGGTGCTGATGACGCGCCGCTCCGAGACCGCCAGCTTCGCCCCCGGCGCCTACGTGTTCCCCGGCGGCCAGCTCGACGCGGCCGACCAGGGCGATCTCGCGCAGGCGCTCTCCACCACCCGCCCGACCCAGTCGGCCGAACAGCGCTCGTTCACGGTCGCGGCGATCCGCGAGGCCTTCGAGGAGCTCGGGATCCTGCTGGCGCGCCTGCCCGATGGCGGCCACGCCGGCCAGGCGCACCTGGGCCGGCTGTCCCGCGAACGGGACGCCGATTTTCTCGAGCAGATCCGGGAGCACGACCTGAAGCTGGCGGTCGACGACGTGTTCTGGCTGTGCCACTGGATCACCGACCCCGACCTGCCCAAGCGTTTCGACGCGCGCTTCTTCGTCGCGAAGGTGCCGCCCGACCAGGAGCCGGTGGCCGACGAAGGCGAGCAGTTCGAACCGGTCTGGATCTCGCCGCGAGACGCGTTGCAGCGGCACGAGCAAGGCCGCTTCTCGATGATCTTCCCGACGATTCGCACGCTGCGGCGTCTGTCCGCGTTCCCGCACGCGCAGGCCGTGCTCGACGCCTGCCGCGACGAGCGCCCGCTGTTCGTCTCGTCGCCGCGCGGCGGCCACTTCAAGGGCGGCGTCGAGCGCTTCTCCGAGCACGAGCCGCCCTACGGCGAGCTGCAGCTGGTGGTGCCCGACGGGCGCCTGTTGCACTCGCTCGACTGGCAATACGACAAGCCGGTGCCGTTGCTGCGCAACGTGATCCGGATGACCTGCCCGAACCCGGGGAGGATGACCGGACCGGGCACGAACACGTACATCGTCGGCGAGATCGGCAAGGGCTTCATCGTGATCGATCCGGGCCCGGAGCACACCGAGCACGTGCGCCGCATCGTCGGGGTCGTCGGCAACGAGTTGAAGGCGATCGTCTGCACCCACGCCCACCCGGATCACTCCCCGGGCGCGGTGGAGCTGAAGGCGCTCACCGGGGCGCCGATCTGGGGCGCGCCCTCGGGTCCGCACTTTCGCAGCGAATGGCAATTCACCCCGGACCGCACGCTGGTCGACGGCGAGCGCATCGGCGTGCCCGACTCGACCCTGCGCGTGATCCACACGCCCGGGCACGCGTCGAACCACCTGTGCTTCCTGCTCGAGGAGGACGCGCTGCTGTTCGCCGGCGACCACATCAACAACGGTTCCACCGTCGTGATCGACCCGCCCGACGGGAACATGAGCGACTACATGGCGTCGCTGGAGCGGCTGCTGTCCGAACCGATCGACTACATCCTGCCGGCGCACGGCTGGGTGCTCGGCTTCGCGCACGAGGCGATCCGGCAGCTGATCGCGCATCGCCTGAAGCGCGAGGCGAAGGTGCTCGAGGCGGTCCGCACGATCGGCCCGGCCACGCTCGATGAGCTCGTCAAGCGGGTCTACGACGATGTCGATCCGATCATGCACCCGGTGGCCAAGCGTTCGCTGATCGCGAATCTGGACAAACTGGTGTCCGACGGCACCGCGGTGCTGGCTGGCGAAGGTCGCTGGGCGCCCGTGCGCTAGCACGGGAACGTCCGATCCGCCGCTCCGCGCGGTCGGTGCGGCCGGCCATTCGGGCCGGCGCTACCCACTGACCAGCTTGAACGCGGAGACTGTCCGGACCAGCGCCGCGGCCTGCCCCTTCAGGCTCTCGGCCGCAGCCGCGCTCTGTTCGACGAGGGCAGCGTTCTGCTGGGTCGACTGATCCATTTGGGTGACCGCGTCGCCGATCTGGATGACACCCGAACTCTGCTCGACGGACGCCGTGCTGATCTCGCCGACGATGTCGGACACGCGACGAATCGACGTGACGACCTCGTTCATCGTGCGCCCCGCCTGGTCCACGAGCGCCGTGCCCTGCTCGACGCGCTCCACGCTGGCCCCGATCAGGGCCTTGATCTCCTTGGCCGCGTCGGCGGAGCGCTGCGCGAGGGTGCGGACTTCACCGGCGACCACCGCGAACCCGCGTCCCTGCTCGCCGGCCCTCGCGGCCTCGACCGCCGCGTTCAAGGCCAGGATGTTCGTCTGGAAGGCGATGCCGTCGATCGTGCCGATGATGTCGGAGATCCGCCGCGAGCTCTCACTGATCCCTCGCATCGTCTCGACGACCTGCCCCACCACGTCGCCACCCTTGGCGGCGACCTCGGAGGCGGCCTGCGCGAGCTGGTTGGCCTGCTGCGCGTTCTCGGCATTCAACTTGACGGTCGCTCCCAGCTCTTCCATCGTCGCGGCCGTGACCTGCAGCGAACTGGCCTGCTGTTCGGTTCGCTGGCTCAGGTCCTGGTTCCCTTGGGCGATCTGAGCGCTGGCGGTGGCCACGCTCTCCGCATTGTCACGAACCGACTGCACGACGCGAGCCAGTTCCGACTGCATCTCGTTCATCGCCAGGAACAACTGGGTGAATTCATCGCGTCTGGGGTCGGCCACCGGCCGGGTGAAGTCGCCATCACGCACGCGCTCGGCAACCTCCCGGGCCATGCGGGTTCGCGCCCGCAAGGACGCCCCGATCCGCCACGCCAGCACGACCAATCCGACCGTGATCACCAAGACAAGCGTGACGAAGACGGTGCGCGTGCTGGCCGCGTCGGCGCGAATCGACGCGACGTCGGTCCGCAACGCATCCTCCTGGTAGCGCACCGTATCGGCCACCTGCTTGAGCAGCGCGTTGCGGGCCGGAATCGTGCGCTCCACCAGAAACGCGAACGCCTCCGTCGTCCGGCCTTCGTTCGCCATCGCGAGATTCTGGCCTCCGACGGCCAGGAACTCGGCCAGCGCCGGCTTGATCTCCGCAAGGCGACGGCGGCCGCCCTCGGTCGACAGGTTCTTCTCGAACTCGGCCATGGTGGCGTCTATTGCGCCCCGTAGCCTGGCGATATCGCCCTGCGTCGCCGACCGTTCCTGCGGCGTGCGTGCGAGCATCAGGTGGCGCAATTGCAGCGACAGGCGCGTCACGTTCATTTCGAGCGCGGACATTCGCTGCAATTGAGGCACCCGCAGCGATTCGGTCCGTGTCGCCAGCGCGTCGATCTGGTCGAGGCGGACTGCGGTGTAGACGGTGGCGCAGATCAGGCTGACGCCCACGGCGGCGACCGCGAGGTACAGACGTCCGATCAGTCCGATCGAGGCACCCGGATTGCGTTTCATGTTGCTTTCAAGTCGCGCGGAACCACAGCGAGCGCGAGACTCGGCGCGCCCACCCCCTGCGCCCATTCTTCAACGGGGCGCCGTGCGGTGATGCGCGGAACAGGGAGGCACCCTTTCGCCTCTTGCGGGCACCTCTGTCGGGAATCATCCGGACGGCGCAGCGAGACGTCGCCGAACGCCAGGTTCCGGCGCGCGTAGAAAACCAAACGGCCCGACTCCCCAGGGGCGTCGGGCCGTCAGCGGCTGGCCCGCGACGTGCGCGGGACAGGCCTCGGCATGGTCAGCCGTTGGCTTTAGCGGCGTCGTCGGCGGCGGCGGCCTTCATCGACAGGCGCAGGCGCCCCTTGTCGTCGGCTTCGATCGCCTTGACACGGACCTGCTGGCCTTCCTTCAGGTAGTCGGACACCTGGTTGACCCGCTCGTTGGCGATCTGCGAGACGTGAAGCAGACCGTCGCGGCCCGGCAGCACCTGCACGATCGCGCCGAAATCGAGGATCTTCAGCACCGTGCCGTCGTAGATCCGGCCGATCTCGACCTCGGCGGTCAGGCCTTCGATGATGCCCTGGGCCTTCTTGGCCGCGCCCGCGTCCACCGCGGCGATCGTGATCGTGCCGTCGTCCTGGATGTCGATCGTGGTGCCGGTCTGCTCGGTGATCTGGCGGATCGTGGCGCCGCCCTTGCCGATCACGTCGCGGATGCGTTCCGGGTTGATCTTCATCGTGTACATGCGCGGCGCGAAGTCGGAGAGCTCCTGGCGCGCACCGCCCACGGCCTGCTTCATGTGGTTCAGGATGTGCAGACGGCCTTCGCGCGCCTGCGCCAGCGCCACCTGCATGATCTCCTTGGTGATGCCCTGGATCTTGATGTCCATCTGCAGCGCGGTGATGCCCTTCTCGGTGCCGGCCACCTTGAAGTCCATGTCGCCGAGGTGATCCTCGTCGCCGAGGATGTCGGTGAGCACCGCGAAGCGGTTGCCTTCCTTGATCAGGCCCATCGCGACGCCGGCCACGTGCGCCTTCATCGGCACGCCGGCGTCCATCAGCGCGAGGCAGCCGCCGCACACCGAGGCCATCGACGAGGAACCGTTGGACTCGGTGATCTCCGAGACCACGCGCAGCGAGTACGCGAACTCGCCGGCGGTGGGCAGCAGCGGGCGCAGCGCGCGCTTGGCGAGGTTGCCGTGGCCGACCTCGCGACGCTTCGGCGAGCCGAAGCGGCCGGTCTCACCGGTGGCGAACGGCGGCATGTTGTAGTTGAACATGAAGCGCTCACGGTACTCGCCGGTGATCGCGTCGATGATCTGTTCGTCACGCGCGGTGCCCAGCGTCGCGGCGACGATCGCCTGCGTCTCGCCACGGGTGAACAGCGCCGAGCCGTGCGCCCGCGGCAGCACGCTCGAGCGGATCGCGATCGGTCGAACGGTGCGGGTGTCGCGACCGTCGATGCGCGGCTCACCCGACAGGATCTGCCCACGCACGATGCGCGACTGGATGTCGAACAGGATGTTGCCGATCTCGTTGGCATCCGGCGCCGGCTGACCAGCCTGGGCGGCCTCGGCCACCACGCGCGCGGCGGTGTCCTTCTCGATCGTGCGCACCTTCACCGTGCGCTCCTGCTTGTTGCGCACGCCATAGGCGGCGCGCATGTCGGCCTCGGCCAGCGCCGCGACCCGCGCGATCAGCGCCTCGTTCTTCGGCGCCGGTTTCCAGTCCCACTCGGGCTTGCCGCCGAGCTGCACCAGCTCGTCGATCGCGGCGATCGCGGTCTGCATCTGCTCATGGCCGAACACCACCGCGCCGAGCATCACGTCCTCGGGCAGCTGGTGCGCCTCGGACTCGACCATCAGCACCGCGGCGTCGGTGCCCGCAACGACCAGGTCGAGCTGGCTGGAGGCCATCTGCGAGGTGGCCGGGTTCAGCACGTACTGGCCGTCGATGTAGCCGACACGGGCCGCGCCGATCGGACCGGCGAACGGGATGCCCGAGACGGCCAGGGCCGCCGAGGCGCCGATCATCGCCGGAATGTCGCTGTCGACCTCCGGGTTGCAGGACATCACCTGCACGATCACCTGGACCTCGTTGTAGAAGCCGTCGGGGAACAGCGGACGGATCGGCCGGTCGATCAGACGGCAGATCAGGATCTCGCGCTCGGTGGGACGCCCCTCGCGCTTGAAGAAGCCGCCCGGGATGCGACCCGCGGCGTAGAACTTCTCGACGTAGTCGACGGTGAGCGGGAAGAAATCCTGGCCCGGCTTGGCGTTCTTGGCACCGACCACGGAGGCCAGGATCACGGTGTCGTCCATGTTGACGAGCACCGCGCCGCCCGCCTGGCGAGCGACTTCGCCGGTTTCCAGGGTGACGGTGTTCTGACCCCATTTGAAGGTCTTGCGTGCGATATCGAACATTGTTTTCCTTTTCTAGCTTGTCCCGCGCGGTCGGCCGGCGGCGCGGTTCGCCTTCGATCGTTCAAATGCAAAAGCCCGCAAGCGCTTCACTTGCGGGCTTTGCGACAGCCCTCAGGGGGGCGGTTCTCTCAGGACCGGGTTCAACCGCGCAGACCGAGTTTTTCGATCAGGGCCTTGTAGCTGGCCGCGTTCGTGGACTTGAGGTAATCCAGCAGCTTGCGCCGGCGGCTGACCATCTTCAGCAGCCCGCGACGGGAGTGGTGGTCCTTGGTGTGGGTCTTGAAGTGACCGGTGAGGTCGTTGATGCGGGCGGTGAGGAGCGCCACCTGGACTTCCGGCGAGCCGGTGTCGTTCTTGGCACGTTGGAAGTCGGCGACGATCTTCGCCTTGTCGAGCGTAGCGACAGACATGGTTTCCCTTTGATGACTTGCGGCGCCGCAGGGGAAGCGGGCCGTGCAGTGATGCCGAAGCGGCAGAAATACGCCTTGAGGGGCCGAGCGCCACGGCCCGAAACTTGAGCCGATGATTGATCGAACCGCGCAAAGCCTTTGAATTATAGGCGAAAAACGCCCGGATGCCAAGCCGCCGGCCGGAGCCGACCGGCGGCACCGCTCAGGTGCGCGGCAGCGTCACCCCGCGTTGCCCCTGGTACTTCCCGCCGCGGTCCTTGTAGGAGGTCTCGCAGACCTCGTCGGACTCGAGGAACAGCACCTGGGCGCAGCCCTCCCCCGCATAGATCTTGGCCGGCAGCGGGGTGGTGTTGCTGAACTCCAGCGTGACGTGGCCCTCCCATTCGGGTTCCAGCGGGGTGACGTTCACGATGATGCCGCAGCGGGCATAGGTGGATTTGCCCAGGCAGATCGTCAGCACGCTGCGCGGGATCCGGAAGTACTCCACCGTGCGGGCCAGCGCGAAGGAGTTCGGCGGAATGATGCAGACCTCGCCCTTGAAATCGACGAACGAGGCCTCGTCGAAATCCTTCGGGTCGACGATCGTGCTGTTGATGTTCGTGAAGATCTTGAACTCGTCGGCGCAGCGGATGTCGTAGCCATAGCTCGAGGTGCCGTAGGAGACGATCCGTCGGCCGTTCACCTGCCGCACCTGTCCGGGCTCGAAGGGCTCGATCATGCCCTGCGCGGCCATGCGGCGGATCCACTTGTCGGACTTGATGGTCATGATTCGCGCGATGGGGGAAAGCCCGACATTCTAGCGGGCCCACCGCCCGGCTCAGCCGCCACCGCGCTGCGTGTGGCGGTCGAAGCGGCGGATCCAGTCGTGCGCGGCCGGCTGGTGCTGCGCCGGGTACTCGAACGCGACGCGCGACAGCCGCAGCTGTACCAGGCCCAGGCGCCGCGGCGGCACCGGCTCGATCCGGATGCGCAGCAGGAATCCATCCAGGGGCACCTCGAAGCCCTCGGGCAGCCGGGCGAAGGCCTGGGCGCCGAGCATCTCCCCGAGCCAGCGTTCGATGTCGGCCCGCGTGCAGGCCATCTCGCGTGTGTCGCCGAAGAACGGCATCAGCCGCCCGCGATCGGCGGCCAGATCGCCAGCGCCTGGCCCGGCTGCAACACACGCTGCGCGCGGTCCGCCGGCGCGACGTAGGCGCCGTCGACCAGCACCAGGTGCACCAGCTTCGGCGGCAACTGGAAGCGCTCGATCAGCGACTGCACCGTGGTGCCCTCGGGCACCTCGAGTTCGATGGCGTTGCCCTGGCGCGAGCGGCCGTCCACCTGCGCGGGCAGGTGGTCGGAGAGCATCGCGAACAGTTTGAAGGTGATCAGCACGTCAATGGTCCCCCCGCCGAATCCCGGCGCCGGACGGTCGCGCCGCCCTCCACCGGTCGATCCTGCCTCAACGCGACGATCCGCGCGAGCGACCCTGCCAGGTCGACTGCGCCTGGGCGCTGGCGAGGTAGGCCTCCATCAGGCGCGTGGGGTCCTTGATCAGCTCGTCCTTCCACGGGCCCAGGCGGACCTCCCGCTCGATCAGGTTGCGCAGCACGCCGACGTGCTCGGTCATCCCCAGCGAGTTGGCCCCGATCAGCACGTCGTCCTTGAACTCGAGCCGCAGGTAGCGATACCGCGCGGGATCATTCAGCTCGGCGTGCTGCCCGCCGGGCACCCCCTCCCATCGGCCGAACGAGGTGGAGATCAGGCCGAGGGTGTCGAGCACGTTGATCTGCGTGACACCACGGCAGCAGTTCCGGTGCCCGGCCATGTTCATCGCCGCGACATAGGCCTGCTCGACCGCGTTCGGCTGGATCGCGGAGACGATCGTCTTGCCCACCACCGGGTCGAAGGCCTCGGCGCAATCGCCGGCCGCGTAGACCCCGGGCACCGAGGTCTGCAGGTTCTCGTCGACCAGCACGCCCAGCAGGCACTTCACCGCCGACTGCGACAGGAAGCCGATGTTCGGCCGCACTCCGGTGGCCTGGATCACGAGGTCGAACTCCTGCACCGTGCCATTGGACAGGCGCGCCTTGATCGCATTGCCCGGCTCCAGCGACTCGACCCGGGTGCCGGTGTGCACCGTGATGCCCTTGGTCTCGCACCACGACTTGATCAGGTTGCCCGCGCCCGGCCCCATCATCCGCGGGACCATCCGATCGCCCATCTCGACGACGGTGAGCTTCACGCCACGCTGCGCGAGCGCCTCGAGGATGATGCAGCCGATGAAGCCGGCGCCCATCTGCAGCACGCGCGCGCCGGGTTTGGCCAGTTGCAGGATGTTGCGGGCGTCGTGCAGCGTCCAGCACGGGTGCACGAACGGGGAATCGAGGCCGGGAATCGGGGGCTGCACCGGGAACGAGCCCGCGGCGATCAGGCAGCGGTCGAAGGGCAGCCGCCGGCCGTCGGACAACGCGACGCTGCGGTCATCGGCGTCGAGCGACGTGACCCGCCCGTCGATCATCGTGATGCGCAGGGACTCGAAGTGGGCCGGGTCCTTGCGAAGGTAGGTGCCGGCCTCGTCGATGTTGCCGATCAGCAGGTACGGAATGGCCATCCGCGAGTACGGAGGCACCTTCTCCTCGCCGATCAGGAAGATCTCGTCGTGGGGACGCAGCTTGCGCAGGGTCTCGGCCGCCACCACGCCGGCGGGTCCGTTGCCGATGATCACGTGTTTCATGGGGAGTTCCTTTCGGAGTCAGGGGACAGCGATGCGGGCCGGCGGGTCGCGGACCATCCAGGCAGACAAAGGGCGACCCGAGGGTCGCCCTTGGCGGGAGGCCAGCGTCGCTCAGCCCCGCGTCACAGCCCCAGGCGGGCGCGGGTGTCGGCCTTCAGCTGGCCGTTGTCGTCCCAGCCGCGCGCGGCGTAGTACTCGGGGATCATCTTGTCGATGCCGCTGACCAGGCCCTTGGCCGGCCCGGTCTTGGCGGCCTCGGTCTTCAGCCGCGGCGGCAGGTCGTCATCCTTGCGGGAGAAGCCGGCGCGGTTGTTGAAGTCGCGCTCGAGGTTCCAGATGCGCTCGCCGATCAGGCCGAGGTTCTCCATCGTGAACTCCTCGCCGCAGGCCGCCGCCACCTGGGGAGCCAGGTCGGCCAGCGTCCAGGCGAACGTGGTGAACACGCAGGTGCCCGAGGAGTCGAAGGCCGCGGTGGCGTCCTGGAAGGCCTTGACCAGGTCGGCCTTGCCTTCGGTGACCAGCGGATCGGTCTTGACCGGAATGCCGAGGATCTCGGAGGCCACGGTGTACGAGCGCAGGTGGCAGGCACCGCGGTTCGAGGTGGCGTAGGTGAGGCCCATGCCCTGGATGCCGCGCGAGTCGTAGGCCGGGAACTCCTGGCTCTTGACCGACATCGAGAGCTCCGGGTGCCCGTACTTCGTGCACAGGCGCTTGGAGCCCAGGCCGATCTCCTTGCCGAAGCCCTCGCCCTTGGCCACGAGCTCGGCCAGCTTGCAGAGCATCTCGGCCGAGCCGAACTTCAGCTCGAGACCGCCGGTGTGCTCCTTCGTGAGCACACCCATCTCGTAGAGCTCCATCGCCGCGCCGACGGTGGCGCCGAAGGAGATGGGGTCGTAGCCGTCCTCGTTGCACAGCATGTTGGCGTACTGCAGCGCCTCGAGGTCGTTGATGCCGCCGGCCGCGCCCAGCGCCCAGGCCGCCTCGTACTCGAGGCCGCCCGACGCGCCCCAGTACTCGGGCTTGTTCTTCACCGAGAAGTGCGTCTCGTCCAGCTTGGAGATGCGACCGCAGGCGATCGTGCAGCCGAAGCAGGCCTGGTTGGTGACGAGGTGGGACTTGCCGTCGGTGGGCCGCTTCTCGGCCATGGCCTCGGCCGAGATCTTGCTGGCGCCCTCGAACTGGACGTCACGGTGGTTGCGGGTGGGCAGCGCACCGGTCTCGTTGATCACGTTCATCAGCACCTGGGTGCCGTAGGTGGGCAGGCCCTGACCGGTGACCGGGTGGTCGCGCAGGATCTTCTTCTTCTCGGCGGTGACCTTCATGAACTGCTTCGGATCGCGGATGTTGCCCACGCCCTTGGTACCGCGCACCGCGATCGCCTTCAGGTTCTTCGAGCCCGCCACGGCGCCCACGCCCGAGCGGCCCGCGGCCCGATGCAGGTCGTTCACGATGCAGGCGAACAGCACGCCGTTCTCGCCCGAGCGGCCGATCGAGGACACGCGGGTGAGCGGATCCTGGGATTCCTTCTTCAGCATCTCCTCGGTCTGCCAGACCGTCTTGCCCCACAGGTGCGAGGCGTCACGCAGCTCGACCACGTCGTCGACAATCGACAGGTAGACCGGCTTGGGCGACTTGCCTTCGAAGATGATCATGTCCCAGCCGGCCATCTTCAGCTCGGCGCCCCAATAGCCGCCGGAGTTGGAGCAGGCGATCGCGCCGGTGAGCGGGCCCTTGGTGATCACCGAGTAGCGGCCGCCGGTGGAGGCCATCGTGCCGGTGAGCGGGCCGGTGGCCCAGATGAGCTTGTTCTCGGGCGACAGCGGGTCGACCTTCGCGTCGACCTCCTCGACGAAGTACTTGGTGGCGAGGCCGCGCTGTCCCAGGTACAGCTTGGCCCAATCCATCCTCAGCGCTTCGGTGGTGCAGGTGCCGGCGGTGAGATTCACGCGCAGCAGTTTTCCAGCCCATGCCATGTCCGTTCTCCCTTCAGGCGGCCGAGGGCTGGTTGCCCAGCTTGTCGGCCCATTGCTTCATGCGATCCAGACCCGTCCAGTTGGCGTCCACGAAGGTGATTGCGCCGGTGGGGCAGGCTTCGGCACAGGCCGGCTCGCCACCGCACAGGTCGCACTTCTGGACCTTGCCGGTCTCCTGGACGTAGTTCACGGTGCCAAAGGGGCAGGCGATCGTGCAGACCTTGCAGCCCACGCAGACGTCCTCGAGCACGACCTTCGCCCCGGTGTTCGCATCGACCTTGATCGCCTCGACCGGGCAGGCGTGCTGGCACCAGGCCTCGTCGCACTGCGTGCAGGTGTAGGGCACCTTGCGGCCGCTGTGATGGAAATCAAACACCTTGATCCGCGATTTGGCCGTGGCGAAGGTGCCGTAGTTTTCGAAGCTACAGGCCATTTCGCACTGCAGGCACCCGGTGCACTTGTCCGGGTTGATATGCAGGGACTTCTGCATGACTCCTCCAGATGGGATGGTCGGAACGGTACTGCGCTGGTCTTCAAGACTTATGCAGGCGCAAGCATATCCGCATTTCCACGCGAATTCACTGCGAGCTGGGGCGATGTTTGTCGCACGCCCCCGCGAGATGGGGCGCACGCGCGGATATTGCGTCGCAGCATTCCGCATTCCTGCCGACGACACCCGGTCTCGGGCAGCACGAGGGCGGCACAAACGCTAGGATTCGCGTCATCGTCGCGATGCGCGCGTCGCGACCGGTCCGCAGAGCACCGCGATCGGTCGTCGGAGGCGCGCTCGCGTCCGCCATCCTCAGGAGACCTGCATGACCCACACCGTGAGACTCACCGTCAATGGCAAGCCCGTTTCGGTCGACGTCGATCCGCGCACCCTGCTCGTTCACCTGATCCGCGAATCGCTGCAGCTCACCGGCACCCACGTCGGGTGCGACACCGCCCAGTGCGGCGCGTGCACCGTGCACCTGGACGGGCGCGCCGTGAAGGCCTGCTCGATCCTCGCCGTCCAGGCGGACGGCGCGCAGGTGACGACCATCGAAGGACTCGCCCCGCAGGGCGGGCTGCACCCGATGCAGGAGGCGTTCCGCGACTGCCACGCGCTGCAGTGCGGCTTTTGCACCCCGGGCATGGTGATGTCGGCGGTCCAACTGCTCAAGGACAACCCGCGCCCGAGCGAACACCAGATCCGCGAGGCGCTGGAAGGCAACATCTGCCGCTGCACCGGGTATCACAACATCGTGCGGGCGATCGAGTCCGCCGCGGCCCGCACCTGAGGTCCCGACGACCCCGCCCGAGACCGATCAAGGACACGCCATGTACGCCTTCGAATACCACCGCCCCACCTCGACCGAGGCCGCCGCGGCCGCCGCCCGTGGACACGACAGCCGCTACCTCGCCGGCGGCCAGAGCCTGGTCCAGGCCATGAAGCTGCGCCTGTCCAGCGCCGAGCGCCTGATCGACCTGGGCGCCCTGTCGGGCCTGCGGGGCATCAGCGTGTCGCCCACTCACGTCACGATCGGCGCGATGGCCCGGCACGCGGAGGTCGCCGGGTCCGCCGACGTGCGGCGGGCGATCCCCGGGCTGGCCGCCCTGGCGGGCGGGATCGGCGATCCGATGGTGCGCAACCAGGGCACGCTCGGCGGATCGCTCGCGAACAACGACCCGGCCGCCTGCTATCCGGCCGCGGTGCTCGCCCTGAACGCCACGGTGCGCACCGACCGTCGCGAGATCCCCGCGGACGCCTTCTTCAAGGGCCTGTACGAGACGGCGCTCGAACCGGGTGAACTGATCACCGCGGTGAGCTTCCCGATCCCGCAGCGCGCCGCCTACCAGAAGTACAAGCAGCCGGCGTCGCGCTTCGCGCTGGTGGGCGTGATGGTGAGCCAGTCGGCGGCCGGGGTGCGCGTGGCCGTCACCGGTGCCAAGGCCTGCGCCTACCGCTGCGCCGAGCTCGAGAAGGCGCTGACCGAACGTTTCACGCCCGAGTCGGCGCGCGCCGTGACGCTGTCGCCGGCCGGCCTGAACGCCGACCTGCACGCGAGCCCCGAGTACCGTGCCGAGATGATCGTCGTGATGGCCCAGCGCGCCGTGCAGGCCGCCCTCGCCGCCTGAGGCCCGCCCGACCGTGCCCGAGATCACCGGTGTCGACGACGTCATCGCGCGCCTCGACACCCAGGGTTACCTGATCGATCGTCGCCTGGCCACGGCCGTCTTTCTCGCACTGCGCCTGAACCGGCCGCTGCTGCTCGAGGGCGAGGCGGGCGTGGGCAAGACCGAGCTGGCCAAGGCCCTCGCCGCCACGCTGGACACCCCGCTGCTGCGGCTGCAGTGCTACGAGGGCCTGGACATCGCGCAGGCGGTCTACGAGTGGAACGTGCCCCGGCAGATGCTGGAGATCCGCCTGGCCGAGGCCACCGGCGAGACCGACCGGGAGCGTCTGGCGCCCAGCTTGTACCGGCGCGAACTGCTGATCGAGCGGCCACTGCTGCAGGCGCTCACGCAGCCGCGCTCGCCGGTGCTGCTGATCGACGAACTCGACCGTGCCGACGAACCCTTCGAGGCCTTCCTGCTGGAGACGCTCGCCGAGCGTCAGATCACGATCCCCGAGCTGGGCACGATCCGGGCCGCGCACCCGCCATTGGTGCTGCTGACCTCGAACCGCACCCGGGAGATCCACGACGCCCTGCGCCGGCGCTGTCTGTACGCCTGGGTCGACTACCCCGATCCGGCCCGCGAGATCGCGATCCTGCGCCGCAAGGCCCCCGAGGCGGGCGAAGACCTCGCGCGACAGGTCAGTGCCTTCGTGCAGCGGGTGCGCGGCCTCGAACTGTTCAAGCCGCCGGGCATCGCCGAGGCGATCGACTGGGCACAGGCGCTGGCGGCGCTGGACGCGGTGGCGCTGACACCGGCCCTGGCGCACGACACGCTCGGCGCGCTGCTCAAGTACCAGGACGATCTGCTGCGTCTGCCACCCGAGACGATCCGGGACCTGATCGACGAGCGGGACGCGGGCGACCCGGCGCGACGCTGAGCCGCCGGCCGGCCCGACACGCATGCCCCGCCACCTGGCCGAGAACGTCCTGCACTTCGCACGCGTGCTTCGGGCGGCCGGACTGCCGATGGGCACCGATCGCGCCTTGTGCGCGATCGAGGCGCTGCGCACCCTGGGCGTCGAACGACGCGACGACGTCCACGCCGCCTTGTCGGCGGTGATGCTCGGGTCCCACGAGCACCAAGTCACCTTCGATGCCGCCTTCGACGCGATCTGGTCGCCTGGCGGACCCGCGAGCCTGGGCGGCGCGATGCCGGCCACGCTGCCCGGCGCCGAGCCACCGCCGGCGGCCCCCCCGCGCCAGCGCCGCGTCGCGGACGCCCTGAACCCGCCAAGCGCCGCGCCGCACGCCCACGAGGACCGAGCCGACGACACGCGAGAGGACGCCTGGCGTGCCGCCTCGGCACGGGAACGGCTCGAGCGCACCGACTTCGAGGCGATGAGCGCGGCCGAATACGCGCTGGCCCGCCGCCTGGCCGAACAGATCGCCCTGCCGCTGCAGCCGATCACCAGCCGTCGGCGCGTGCGCGCCCGCACCGGTCGAATCGACCTGCGCGCGACCCTGCGCGCCATGCCCCGCCAGCCGGACGCGCCCGCGCTGATCCATCAGGCGCGCCGCCGGGTCACGCCACCACTGGTGCTGCTGATCGACATCTCGGGTTCGATGGAACGTTACTCGCGCGTCTTCCTGCACTTCGCGCACGGGCTCGGCCGACGTCATCGCGGCATGCACACCTTCGTGTTCGGCACCCGGCTCACGAACATCACGCGCTGCCTGCGCCACCGCGACGTCGACGACGCCCTGGCGCTGGCCGGTCAGGCGGCGCAGGACTGGCGGGGCGGCACCCGCATCGCCAGCAGCCTCGTCGAGTTCAACCGGCGCTGGGCGCGGCGCGTGCTCACCGGCAACGCCTCGCTGCTGCTGGTCACGGACGGCCTGGATCGCGACGAGGGCGGAGAACTCGCGCAGGCCGCCGCGCAGCTGCGGCGTTGGGCACGCGAGGTGATCTGGCTCAATCCCCTGTTGCGCTACGCCGGATTCGAACCCAAGGCGGCGGGGATTCGGGCGCTGCTGCCCCACGCGGATGCGATGATTCCGGTCCACGACCTGCGCAGCCTGGCCGACATCGCCCGGGCGGTGCGGGTCCGGCGCGCCTGCGGGTCGCCGACCGGCCACGCCCGGCCTGCCGACTCCCTGACGCATTCCCCTGCAAGGAAACCCACGAGATGAATCTGGAAGGCGAACGCCGGCTGCCGGCCACCGTCGAGACGGCCTGGGCGGCACTGAACGACCCCGCCGCGCTGAAGGCCTGCATCACGGGCTGCGAATCGCTGGAGAGGACCGGCGACGACGAGTTCACCGCGGTGATGGCGGTGCGCATCGGTCCGGTCAACGCGAAGTTCAAGGGACGGCTGCGCCTGGTGAACGTGCAACCGCCCACCGCCTACACGATCGAGTTCGACGGCCAGGGCGGTGTCGCCGGCTTTGGCAAGGGCTCGGCCGACGTGAGCCTGGCCGCCGACGGCGACGAGACGGTGCTGCGCTACGTCGCCAAGGCGCAGGTGGGCGGCAAGATCGCGCAGATCGGCTCCCGGCTGGTGGACTCGGCCGCCGAGAAGGTGGCCGGGGACTTCTTCGGCGCCTTCGAGGGATACCTGCTCGAGCGCAAGACCGCGGGCGCTGCCGAAGCGCCGGTCGCCGAGCCGCCGCCCGCCGCACCGACCGCCCCGGCCGAACCCGCCCCGCCAGCCGCGCACGCGCCCGCCGCGGGCAGCACGGCGCCGGTCCCGCCGCCGGTTGCCCCGGGCGGGGGCACGCCCTGGGGATGGATCGCGGCCGGCGCGATCCTGCTGGCCGCCCTGGTCTGGTGGCTGGCCCGATGACCGAGACGCGACACCGCAGGAGTTGAGCCATGGACAGCCTCGACCTTCAAGTCCTTCGCCAGGCCCGCGACTGGCGCGCCGAGGGCGCGCGTGTGTGGCTGGTCACCGTCGTCGAGACCTGGGGCTCGGCGCCCCGCCCGCCCGGCGCGCTACTGGCGCTGCGCGACGACGGCCTGGTCGTCGGCTCGGTGTCCGGCGGCTGCGTCGAGGACGACCTGATCGAACGGGTGCGCACCGGCGAGCGGGTCGACACGCCGGCCGAGATCCGCTACGGCGTGAGCAAGGAGGAGGCCGCCCGCTTCGGGCTGCCCTGCGGCGGCACGCTGCGGCTCGTCCAGGAACCGCTGCGCGACGCCGCGTGGATCGACGAACTGCTCGCGCGCACCGCGCGTCATGAGCTCGTGGCGCGCGAACTGCGGCTCGATGACGGCCGCGTCTCGCTGTCGGCGGCGCGGCGCGACGACGCCTTCACCTTCGACGGCCAGGTGATGCGTGCGGTGTTCGGCCCGCGCTGGCGGCTGCTGATGATCGGCGCGGGCCAGCTCTCGCGCGCGCTCGCCCAGATGGCCCTGATGCTCGACTTCGAGGTGATCTGCTGCGACCCGCGCGAGGAGTTCCACCTCACCTGGGACGTGCCCGGCAGCCGCTTCGCACCCGGCATGCCCGACGACGTCGCGCTGGAGCTGCAGCTCGACCCGCACAGCGCGGTGGTGGCGCTGACGCACGACCCCAAGCTGGACGACATGGTGCTGCTCGAGGCCCTGAAGTCGCCCGCGTTCTACATCGGCGCGCTCGGGTCGCGGGCGAACACCGCCAAGCGCAAGGAGCGGCTGGCGATGTTCGATCTGTCGGCCGAGCAGATCGACCGACTGCACGGGCCGATCGGCCTGGACATCGGTTCGCGCACCCCCGGGGAGATCGCGGTGTCGATCCTGGCCGAGATCATCGCGGTGCGCAATTCGGTCGCGCTGCGCCAGAAGAAGCCGCCGCTGGCCGACGGGATCGCGTGCGCCGCCTGAGGGGTTCATCACCGACCCCACCCCGTCCCGATGGCGGGCCCTCCGACCCGCTCACGCGGGCGGGCGACGTGGTGCCCGTTGCGCTCGCTTACAGCCTCACCGCCACCACCGACGGCCCGCTGACGAACCCCTTCTTCCGTGTGCTCGGCACGTTGCGCCGGGTCGGGTCGATCGCTGGTGCCGCCCGAGAGCTGTCGTGGTCCTATCGTCATCTCTGGGGCTACTTGAAGGCACAGGAGCAGTCGCTGGGACGACCTCTCGTGCACTGGGACAAGGGCCGGGCCGCCCGCCTGACGGCGTTCGCCGAGAAGCTGCTGTGGGCGGAATCGCGCATCCTCGCGCGGCTCTCGCCGCAAATCGAGAACCTGGTCACCGAGATCAGCCGCGAACTGACGATCGCGTTCGACGATCACCTGCCGATCGCCTCATGCGTGGCCAGCCACGATCTGGCACTGCCAGAGCTGCGTCGGATGTGCGCGGATGCGTCACTGCTGTTCGACCTGCGCTTTGCAGGCAGCATCGAGGCGCTGGACACCCTGCGGCAGGGACGCTGCCGCTTCGCCGGCATCCACCTCCCCCTGGGCCGACCGGAACTCGCCGCGCGAGGCTCGGCGGTGCACCGGGCCTTCGGCGGGCGCCTTCGGCTGGGGCGCGAAAAGCTGGTACGGGTCTGCCAACGCCAGCAAGGACTGATGCTGGCACCAGGCGACCCCCACCGGGTTCGCTCGGTGGCGGATCTGCCACGGCTTCGATTCGTGAACCGCGACACCACCACCGGCACTCGGGCGCTCCTCGACGAGTTGTTGCGCCACCATGCGATTGACCCAGCCACGATCGACGGCTATCAGCAGATCGAGCCGACCCACCTCGCGGTGGCGATCGCAGTGGCCAGCGGCAGCGCCGACGCGGGCTTCGGTCTTCAGGCGGCCGCGGCGACACACGGCCTGGCATTCCTGCCGCTGGTGCAGGAGGAGTATTTTCTGGTCTGCGCCGCCGACACGATCGACACCGCGCCGGCCCTTCGCCTTCGTGAGACGCTCGCCTCGCCCGCCTGGGCGCAGGCGCTGCAGGCCCTGCCGGGCTATCGCGCCGACGGGGCCGGCGAGGTGGTGTCGTTGCGCCGCACCCTGCCCTGGTACCGCTAGGGCGCGCTCAGGCGCGCGCCGCGCGAGAAGCTCAGGTGTTCTGAACCACGATGCTCGGGAACTTCGAGCTCATGTCCTTGGACTGATCGGCGATCTTGATCGCCACCCGGCGCGCGATCGCACGGTAGGTCTCGGCGATCGGGCCATCGGGTTCGGCCACCACGGTGGGCTTGCCGGAGTCCGCCTGCTCGCGGATCCGGATGTCCAGCGGCAGCCCGCCGAGATAGTCGACCCCGTACTCGGCGGCCATCTTCTCACCGCCCCCCTGGCCGAAGATGTGCTCGGCGTGGCCGCAGTTCGAGCAGACGTGGATCGCCATGTTCTCGACGATGCCGAGGATGGGCACGCCCACCTTCTCGAACATCTTCAGGCCCTTGCGGGCGTCCAGCAGCGCGATGTCCTGGGGCGTGGTGACGATCACCGCGCCGGTGACCGGGATCTTCTGCGACAGCGTCAGGTGGATGTCGCCGGTGCCCGGCGGCAGGTCGATCACCAGATAGTCGAGGTCGCGCCAGTTGGTGTCGCGCAGCAGCTGCTCGAGGGCCTGGGTGACCATCGGTCCGCGCCACACCATCGGGGTGTCGTTGTCGATCAGGAAGCCGATGGAATTGGCCTGCACGCCGTGGCCCTGCATCGGCTCGAGCGTCTTGCCATCGAGCGACTCGGGCCGCCCGGTGATGCCCAGCATCATCGGCTGGGAGGGACCGTAGATGTCGGCGTCGAGCACGCCGACGTTGGCGCCCTCGGCGGACAGCGCCAGCGCGAGGTTCGCCGCGGTGGTGCTCTTGCCCACGCCGCCCTTGCCCGAGGCCACCGCGATCACGTTCTTCACGTTGGGCAGCAGCTTCACGCCCCGCTGCACCGCGTGCGCGATGATGCGCTGGACCACGTTCGCGCTGACGTTGCCGACCCCCGGCAAGGCCCGGATGGCCGCGATCACCGCGCGGCGGATCGGCTCGATCTGGCTGCGCGCCGGGTAGCCGAGCTCGATGTCGACGCTGACGCTGTCGCCGTCGACGCGGATGTTGCGCGCCGACTTGCCGGAGACGAGGTCCTTGCCGGTGTTCGGGTCGACCACCTGCGCGAGGGCCGAGCGGACATCGGATTCGGTGAGGGCCATGCTGGGAGCTCCTGAGACCATGCCGGACGGGGCCGGCGCACGAAACCGGGGAGTGTATCAAGGGCGTTTGATAACATGGTCGGTTATCCACACTGCCCTCAGAAACGGGATTGCGCATGGCCCGCCGACTGTTCGTCACCACCGCCCTGCCCTACGCCAACGGGTCCTTCCACATCGGCCATTTCATGGAATACATCCAGGCCGACATCTGGGTGCGGTTCCAGCGGATGCAGGGCCACGAGGTGCACTTCGTCTGCGCCGACGACGCACACGGCGCGCCGATCATGCTCAAGGCGCAGGCCGAAGGCATCTCGCCCGAGGCCCTGGTGGCCCGCATCGCCGCCGAGCGCCCGCGCTACCTGCAGGGCTTCCACATCTCGTTCGACCACTGGCACTCGACGCACTCGCCCGAGAACACCGAGCTGTCGCAGTCGATCTACAAGGCGCTGAAGGCCAACGGCCTGATCACGAGCCGCACCATCGAGCAGTTCTTCGACCCGGTCAAGGGCATGTTCCTGCCCGATCGCTACATCAAGGGCGAGTGCCCGAAGTGCGGCACGGCCGACCAGTACGGAGATGCCTGCGAGAACTGCGGCGCGGTCTATTCGCCCACCGAACTGCGCAATCCCACCTCCACGCTGTCCGGCGCCACCCCGGTGCTGCGTTCGTCGGAACACTTCTTCTTCCGCCTGTCCGACCCCCGGTGCGTGGCCTTCCTGCGGGAGTGGACCCAGAGCGGCCGGCTGCAGCCCGAGGTGGCCAACAAGGCGCGCGAGTGGCTCGACGGCGACCAGGGCCTGGGCGACTGGGACATCTCGCGCGACGAGCCGTACTTCGGGATCCCGATCCCGGACGCCCCGGGCAAGTACTTCTACGTCTGGCTCGACGCGCCGATCGGCTACCTGGCCAGCCTGAAGCACCACTTCGACACCGGGGGCGCGGCGCGCCTGACCTCGCAGGACTTCGACGCGTTCCTGGCCGACCCCTCGGTGGAGCAGTACCACTTCATCGGCAAGGACATCATCTACTTCCACACGCTGTTCTGGCCGGCCACCCTGAAGTTCTCCGGTCGCAAGGTGCCCGACAACGTGTTCGTGCACGGTTTCATCACCGTCAGCGGCGACAAGATGAGCAAGAGCCGGGGCACCGGCATCTCGCCGCTGCGCTACCTCGACATCGGCATGAACCCGGAGTGGCTGCGCTACTACATCGCGGCCAAGCTCAATCCGCGCGTGGAGGACCTCGACTTCAACCCGGACGACTTCATCGCGCGGGTCAATGCCGACCTGGTCGGCAAGTACGTGAACATCGCGAGCCGGGCGTCGAACTTCATCGCCCGCGGCTTCGACGGACAGCTTGCCGACGTCGCGGGCCATCCGGTCTGGCAGGCGCTGGACGCGGCCCGCACCGCGCAGGAGCTCGCGCAGTGCTACGAGGGCCGCGACTTCGGCCGTGCGGTGCGCCTGGCGATGGAGTTCGCCGACCGCATCAACCAGGCCTTCGACGCCGCGCGCCCCTGGGAGCTGGCGAAGGACGCCGCCCGGCGCGACGAACTGCAGGCGATCTGCTCGGCGTGCCTCGCGGGCTTTCACGCGCTGACCGTCTGGTTGAAGCCCATCCTGCCCGCGCTCGCCGCCAAGGCCGAGACCTTTCTCGGTGGCGGGCCGCTGGCGTGGGGTGACGCGCTGCGCCCGCCCACCCGGGTCGGTCGCTACGAGCATCTGATGACGCGGGTGGATCCCAAGTTGCTGGACGCCTTGTTCGAGCCGCCCGGCGCCAGCCCCGCGCCCGCACCGGCCGCCAAGACCGCCAAGACCGCGAAGACCCCGCCACCGGTGGCCGCGCCGAGCGCACCCGCGGGCGAGGCCACCGCCGCGCTGATCACGATCGACGATTTCGCGCGGCTCGATCTTCGCATCGCGCGGATCGTCGACGCCCAGCTCGTCGAGGGCTCGGACAAGCTGCTGCGCCTCACGCTGGACATCGGCGAACCGACGCACCGCACCGTGTTCTCGGGCATCCGTTCGGCCTACGAGCCCGCCCAGCTCGTCGGGCGCCACACCGTGATGATCGCCAACCTGGCGCCGCGCAAGATGAAGTTCGGGCTCTCGGAAGGCATGGTGCTGGCCGCCTCCTGGGACGACCCCGCCCGCGGCCAGGGTATCTACCTGCTCGACCCGCACCCGGGCGCCGAGGCAGGCATGCGGGTGCGCTGACCGGTGTCGGGTCCGCGCGCCTACCGACCCGCATCCGCGCGGCCGGTCATCTGAACCGGAGCCCCCGATGAATCTCGGCTTTCGTCCCCGCCTGATCGACTCGCTGAAGGGCTACGATCGCGGCACCTTCACCGCCGACCTGTCCGCCGGCCTCACCGTGGGCGTGGTTGCGCTGCCGCTGGCGATGGCCTTCGGGATCGCCAGCGGTGTCAAGCCGGAGGCGGGGCTGTTCACCGCGATCATCGCCGGCTTCCTGATCTCCGCGCTGGGCGGCTCGAAGGTGCAGATCGGCGGCCCCGCCGGCGCCTTCGTCGCCCTGCTGTACGGCATCGTCGAGCGCTACGGCGTGGGCAGCCTGCTGATCGCGACGATCGCCTCCGGCGTGCTGCTGTTCGCGATGGGCGCGCTGCGCCTGGGCAGCCTGATCCGCTTCATCCCGATCTCGATCGTGATCGGGTTCACCAACGGGATCGCGGTGATCATCGCGCTGCAGCAGGTCAAGGACTTCTTCGGCCTGGCCATCCCGAAGATGCCGGCCCACTTCTTCGGCCAGATCCAGGCGATCGCCAGCCAGATCGCGACGGTCAATCCGGCCGCGGTCGCGCTGGGCGTGGCCACGCTCGCGATCGTCATCGTCTGGCCGAAGTCGTACAAGGCCAACGACGCCCGCTGGCGACGCTGGGTGGCACAGGTGCCGGGCACCGTCGTGGTGATCGTGCTGGGCACCCTCGCGGTCGCGGTGTTCAAGCTGCCGGTGGAGACGATCGGCACGCGTTTCGGCGGCATTCCGCAGGGCTTGCCGCCGCTGCAGTGGCCCGCGTTCGAGTGGGACGCGGTGCGCAACCTGGCCGGCCCGATCCTCTCGATCACGCTGCTCGGCGCCATCGAGTCCCTGCTGTGCGCCCGGGTGGCCGACAGCCTGATCGACGACCGGCACGACCCGAACCAGGAACTGATGGCGCAGGGCGTGGCCAACTTCATCACGCCCTTCTTCGGCGGGATCGCGGCCACCGGCACGATCGCCCGCACGATGACCAACGTGCGCAGCGGCGCACGCTCGCCGGTGGCCGGGATGATCCACGCCGTCACCCTGCTGGTGATCGTGCTGGTGCTGGCTCCGCTGGCGCGCGACATCCCGCTGGCGGTGCTGGCCGGGATCCTCTTCTTCATCGCGTTCAACATGGGCGACTGGAGCGCCTTCACGCGGCTGCGGCAGTTCTCGCTGATGTACCGCACGATCATGCTCGCCACCTTCCTGCTGACGGTCATCTTCGACCTGACGGTGGCGATCGAGATCGGCCTGGTGCTGGCGAGCCTGTTCTTCATCTACCGGGTCTCGACGCTGACCCGGGTGGAGGCGGTGCGCCTGCCCTCGGACCTCGCCTATCTGCCCGATGGCCGCCGGATCCGGGCCTACCGGGTCTTCGGTTCGCTGTTCTTCGGCTCGGTCACGAAGCTGGAGCAGCTGATGGACCCGACGATGCCGGCGGGCGAAACCGTGATCCTCGAGCTGCACCAGGTGATCAACATCGACACCACCGGCCTGGACGCGCTGGAGAGCCTGCACAAGCTGCTGCTCAAGCGCGGCGGGCGGCTGATCCTCGCCGAGCCCACCGAACAGCCGCTCTCGCTGCTGCGACGATCGGGCTTCCTGGACGCGCTGGGGCGTGAGAACCTGTTCAGCGACTTCGAGGCGGCGCTGGCCGCCGCCCGCCAGCCAGCCGCGACGGATGCCGTAAAATAGATGGATTGCCCGGGAGCGACCGCATGGCCCTGTACGAATCCGACATCACCGCCTTCCTGAAGCAGCTCAAGCGCGACAAACCCCACCTCGAGGACGAGCAGCGCAAGGGCCGCGCGATCTGGTGGGACCACCCCCAGGATCTCGACACCAGCGAACGCCAGCGGCAGTCCCGCGTGCGCCAGCAGCCCTACGTCTACCAGACGAAGGAATGAGCGATCCGGTCGCTGGCGTCGAGACCGAGGCCGAGCAGCTCGAACTGAAGGTGCTCGCACGGCTCTACGGCGAGCCGATGCTCCAGCTGCCGCTGGACCTCTACATCCCGCCCGACGCGCTGGAGATCATCCTCGAGTCCTTCGAGGGGCCGCTCGACCTGCTGCTCTACCTGATCCGCAAGCAGAACTTCAACATCCTCGACATCCCGATGGCCGAGGTCACGCGCCAGTACCTCGCCTACGTCGAGCAGATCCGCGAGCACCACCTCGAACTCGCCGCCGAGTACCTGCTGATGGCCGCGATGCTGATCGACATCAAGTCGCGGATGCTGCTGCCGGTGCGCAAGGCCGACACCGGCGAGGAGGTCGAGGACCCGCGCGCCGAGCTGGCGCGGCGCCTGCTCGAGTACGAACGCATCAAGCAGGGCGCCCAGTCGATCGATGCACTGCCGGTGATCGGCCGCGATTTCGTCGCCGCCCGCGTGCACCTGGACCAGACCATCACGGTCGCGCTGCCCGAGGTCAACCTGCCCGACCTGCGCAGCGCCTGGGCCGACGTGCTGCGCCGCGCCCGCCTCACGCAGCACCACCACATCACCCGCGAGGCGCTGTCGGTGCGCGAATACATGACGATCGTGCTGCGCACGCTGCAGCACCGACGCTTCGCCGAGTTCCAGGAACTCTTCGACACGGGCCGGGGTGTCGCGGTCGCCGTGGTCACCTTCGTCGCGCTGCTCGAACTCGCCCGCGAATCCCTGGTGGAGATCACGCAGGCCGAGGCCTACGCGCCGATCTACATCCGACTGGCCTATCAGCCCAGCTGATCCGGCCCGTTCCCGTTCCTTCCGCCCCGCGCCCGCCGATGACGCTGCAGGTGCTCGAGAACGCCAGCCTCCGGACACTGAACACCTTCGGCGTCGAGGCCCGTGCGCGCCGACTGGTGGTGCTCGACGACGAGGCCGAGCTCCCGCGCGCACTGTCCCTGATCGCCACCGAGCCCAGGCCGCTGGTGCTGGGGGGCGGCAGCAACCTGCTGATCGTCGGGGACGTGGAGGGCACCGTCCTGCAGCTTCGCACCCGGGGCCGCCGGCGCCTGCCCCCCGGGCCCGGTCAGTCGCCGGGCTTGACCCGGGTGGCGCTGAGCGCCGGGGAGGTCTGGGACGACGCGGTGAACTGGACCCTCGCCGAGGGGCTGCCCGGCCTGGAGAACCTCGCGATGATCCCGGGCAGTTGCGGCGCGGCGGCGATCCAGAACATCGGCGCCTACGGCGTGGAGCTGTGCGATCGCTTCGACAGCCTTCGCGCGGTGAACCTTCGCGACGGCACGATGCGCGAATTCAGCCTGGCCGATTGCCGCTTCGGCTACCGCGACAGCGTGTTCAAGCACGACGACGGCGCGCACTGGCTGATCCTGGAGATCCGACTGACCGTCGGTCCCGATCGCGCACCGGTGCTGCGCTACGCGGACCTGGCCGAGCGATTCGCCGCGGACACCCACCCGAGCGCGTCGGCGGTCGCGCACGCCGTCCGGGCGATCCGTCGGGCCAAGCTGCCCGACCCCGCCGTGCTCGGCAACGCCGGCAGCTTCTTCAAGAACCCGGTCGTCGCGGCGGCGCGGGCGCAGGCGCTGCGGGCCAGCCACCCGGGCCTGCCGGTCTATCCGGCCGACGCGGCGCAGGCCGACCAGCGCAAGCTCTCGGCGGCGTGGATGATCGACCAGTGCGGCTGGAAGGGTCATCGCGAAGGCGACGCCGGGGTGCACGCGCACCACGCGCTGGTCCTCGTCAACCACGGGCGGGCCACCGGACGCCAGATCGCCGCCCTCGCCGAACGGATCCGGGCCAGCGTGCTGGCGCGCTTCGGCGTCGCGCTGGAACCCGAACCGGTGGTCGTGGGCCGGCTATAATCACGGGTTGGTCGGCCCCGCGCCTGGCCATCCCACCACCCTCTGCAGCGGCACCGCCGCCCCCGCCATGGACGACGACCAAAACAACGAACAACACGGGCTGCTCGCCTGGATCCTCGGTATCGCGGTCACGATCGCGATCGCTGTCGCGGTGCTCTCCGGGGTGCTCGGCGCCCTCGGCGGCGGCGCCCAGCCGGCGGCCTCCTCACCGGCCGCCGCCCCCGCGGCGCAAGCCGCCCCGACCCCGATCGCCGACGTGCCCGCGGTCAAGCTCTACTTCGACTCCGGCAAGGCCGAGCTTCCCGCCGACGCGGCCGCCGCGCTCGCCCCGGTGGTCGACGCGGTCAAGTCGGGCAAGGCGAAGAAGGTGCTGGTCTCGGGCTACCACGATGCCACCGGCAGCCCCGAGAAGAATGCCGAGCTCGCCAAGCAGCGCGCGTTCGCGGTGCGCGACGCGCTGGGCGCGGCCGGCCTCGCGCCCGATCAGGTCGTGCTGGCCAAGCCGCAGGAAACCTCCGGCGGCGCCGACGACCGCGAGGCCCGTCGGGTCGAAGCGGCGGCGGCCAACTGAGAAACGCCGCGCGGCCGGCCGCGACGCCTCACGGGGCGTCGCGGCGGAATCGCCAGGTGGTGTCGTCGGAGGCGGCGGCGTCGAACCGATACCCATCCTGCGAGAACGCCTTCAGGTCCTCGGGCCGCGACAGGCGGTGCGTGATCGCATGACGCGCCATCATCCCGCGGGCCCGCTTGGCCGAGAAGCTGATCACCTTGTACTGGCCGTCCCGGCGTTCCTCGAACACCGGCTGGATCACCGGGCAGCCCAGCAGCGAGGTGCGCACCGCCCGGAAGTACTCCACCGACGCCAGGTTCACCACCACCCGACGCCGATGCCCTTGCAGCGCCTGCGCCAGGGCCTGGGCCGGGCGATCACCCCAGAACGCGTACAGGTCGTCGCCACGCGGATTCGCCAGTCGGGTCCCCATTTCCAGCCGGTAGGGCTGGATCAGGTCCAGCGGGCGCAACACACCGTACAGGCCGGAGAGGATGCGCAGATGGCGCTGCGCCCAGCGCAGGTCGTCTACGCTCAGCGAGCGCGCCTGCAGGCCGTCGTAGACGTCGCCGGCGAAGGCGAGCACCGCCTGGCGCGCATTGCGTCGATCGAAGGGCGCCGACCACGACTGGAATCGACGCACGTTCAGTTCGGCGAGTTCCTCGGACACCGCCATCAGCTCGCCCAGGCCGCGGACGTCGAACGCCCGCAGGCCGGCCACCAGGGTGGCCGATTCGTCGAGCCATTCGGGTTGGGTGTGCACACGGGTGGTCGGCGGGCTGTCGAAGTCGAGCGTCTTGGCGGGCGAAAGCACGATCAGCATCAGGGTCTCCGGGCGGGCGGCTGCAGGCCGCCGGCGGGCGCCGCGCGTCGGCAGAGGGTGCGACACCTCGCGGCCGCGTGATTATAGGGAGACCGAGCTGTCACCCCCTGCCGTGATCCTCGACACGAACGTCTGGCTCGACTGGCTGGTGTTCGACGATCCGGGCGTGCGGCGATTGCGCACCGCGATCGCCGATGGCGAACTGCGACCGCTGGCCTGCGCACGGATGCGCGACGAGCTGATCTCGGTGCTCGCGAGGCCCCTGCTGCTGGCCCGCCGCGCCGACGCCCCCGCGCAGATCGTCCATTTCGACGAGCGCGTCCAATTGTTGGCGACCCCGCCCGGCTGCCGTCTGGCTTGCACCGACGCGGCCGACCAGGTCTTCATCGACCTGGCGGTCCACCACCGGGCACGCTGGCTGCTGACGAAGGACCGCGCGCTGCTGCGCCTGGCGCGCCGCGCGCGGCGCGACCACGCGATCGCGGTGCTGACCCCGCGCGACTTCGACGCTGCCTATAATCCGCCCAGTCCCGACGAGCTCCCGCCACGATGAACCCAGACCGACCCGCCCTGCCGAGCCCGCCGATCCAGACCAAGCTGCCGAAGGTGGGCACGACGATCTTCACCGTGATGTCGGCGCTCGCGCTCGAGCACCGCTCGGTGAACCTCGGCCAGGGCTTCCCGGACTTCGATTGCGACCCGCGCCTCACCGACGCGGTGTCCGCCGCGATGGCCGCCGGCCACAACCAGTACCCGCCGATGGCGGGCGTGCCCGCGCTTCGCCGCGCGATCGCCGACAAGGTGCGTGCGGTGTACGGCGCGAGCTACGACCCGGACACCGAGATCACGGTCACCGCCGGTGCCACCCAGGCGATCTTCACCGCGATCATCGCGGTGGTGCAGCCGGGCGACGACGTGATCGTGATCGAGCCGATGTACGACAGCTACCTGCCGAACATCGCGCTGGCCGGCGCGCGCGCGGTCTGCGTGCCGATGACCGACGACTTCACGATCGACTGGGCGCGGGTTCGCGCCGCGGTCACCCCGCGCACCCGCGCGATCCTCGTCAATACGCCGCACAACCCCAGCGGGCGCATCCTCGACGACGCCGACCTTCGCGAACTCGAGGCGCTCGCCGTCGAGCACGACCTGTTCGTGATCGCCGACGAGGTCTACGAGCACATGGTCTTCGACGGGCGCGCGCACGCCTCGGCCAGCCGCCACCCGGCGCTGGCCGCCCGCAGCTTCGTGATCTCGTCGTTCGGCAAGACCTACCACGTGACCGGCTGGAAGGTCGCCTACTGCGCGGCGCCCGCGCCGATGACGCAGGAGTTCCGCAAGGTGCACCAGTACCTGGTGTTCACCGTGAACACGCCCGCCCAGGTGGGCCTGGCCAACTACATGGCCGACCCCGCCCCCTATCTGGAGCTGCCCGCGTTCTATCAGCGCAAGCGCGATCTGTTCCGCGAGGGGCTGTCGCGCACCCGGTTTCGCCTGCTGCCCTGCGAGGGCACCTACTTCCAGGTGGCCGACTACTCGGCGATCTCCGACCAGTCCGAGTCGGAGTTCGCGATGTGGCTCACCCGCGAGATCGGCGTCACCGCGATCCCGATGTCCGCGTTCTACGACACGCCCGTCGAGCGCCACAAGATCCGCTTCTGTTTCGCCAAACGCGACGAGACCCTGCATGACGCGATCGGCCGACTCTCGCGGCTCTGAGCGTGCCGATCGGCGCCGCTGGCTGGCCGGTCTCGCCGCGCTCGCGGCGGGTGCCTGCGGCGCACTCCCGCCGCTGAACCTGAAGTCACCGACGCTGAGCTTTCGCGACCTGCAGGTCCGCGACGTCGGTCTGGAGACCGTGCGCTTCGACCTGATCGTCGATGCGCACAACCCCAACGAGGTCGATGTGCCGATCACCGGGTTGAACGTGGGCCTGGACGTGCTGGGGACCGAACTGGCCCGAGGAGCGGCGGCCGAGCAACGGCTGGTGCTGCCTAAGGGCGCGACCCGCACCGTGCCGCTGGCTTTCAGCGCCCGCACCGCCGATCTGCTCGCGGTGCTGCGCCGACTGCCGGGCAGCCTGTCCGGCGGCCTGAGCTACCGACTCAGGGGATCGGCCAGCTGGGGGGAATCGGGCCTGGCGATCCCCTTCGAGCGCCAGGGCAGCCTCGACCCGATGCGCTCGCTGCGCCGCCTGCTGCCCTTGATCAAGCCCGATTCGCCCGCATTGCCGGGCGGACCCGGCGAGCGCACCTGAGGCGCGCCCGCACCGTCGGCGCTCTGCGTCAGCCGGCCTGGTTCGTCCAGAGGCGCGTGGTGTAGGCGCCCTGCACCGACGCGTCGATGCCTTGCGCCACCTCGGCGCCCTGCCCCAGGCCGTCGGCGATGATCCGGCCGAACGAGACGGCCTGCGGCTCTCCCCAGGTGGCGGGATCCCACAGGCCGGCCCGCAGCACCGAGCGCGCGCAGTGGAAGTAGCAACGCTGCACGTGGATGCGGATCGCGAGCAGCGCCGGTCGGCCCGCCGAACCCAGGCGGGCCAGCAGGTCGGCGTCGTCGTGGATCTCGGCCTGTCCGGTGACCCGCAGCGTCTCGCCGGTGCCGGGTCGGAACGCGATCAGCCCCACCCGACCGTTGGCGATGATGTTCTGCAGACCGAACGCGAGGTTGTTGCCGGCGCGCTCGGGCAGCAGCAGCGTGCGCTCGTCCTCGACCCGGATGAAGCCGGGCAGATCCCCCTTCGGCGAGGCCTCGACCACGCCGTTCTCGTCGACGGTGCTGAGCACCGCGAACGGGCAGCGTTCGAGGAACGCCCGGCCCTGCGCCTCGACGCGGGGCAGGATCTTGGCCATGGTGGTGGGTTTGGCGGCGCCCAGGCGCTCGCGCAGCGCCGCCACGGTCTCGATTCTCGCCATCGTCACGACTCCTGAAAGCGATCGGGGCCGTCCGCGCGGCCCCGAGGCGGACGAAGGGAGCCTCCCTTCGCCCGGGTTCAGACGATCCTGGGCGGCGCGGCAGGCGCCGCCGTCGATCAGGCCTTCACGTCCTGCAGGCGCTTGCCCTCGGCGGCCAGGCGCTCGAGCAGCGGGGAGAGCACGAACTCCGGTCCGAGCTTCGGCTGGTACTCCTTCAGCTTGGCCACCACCTTCGCCAGGCCGACGGTGTCGCCGTAGAACATCGGGCCGCCGCGGTACACCGGCCATCCGTAGCCGTTGATCCAGACGATGTCGATGTCCGAGGCGCGCAGCGCGATCTTCTCCTCGAGGATGCGCGCACCCTCGTTGATCATCGGGTACACGCAGCGCTCGAGGATCTCCTGTTCGGTGATCGTGCGCGGCGCGTTGCCCGCCTTCGCGGCGAACTCGCGGATCACCTTCTCGGTGACCGGCGAGGGGCGCGCGTTGCGCTGCTCGTCGTAGTCGTAGTAGCCCGCACCGGTCTTCTGGCCACGGCGGTCCATCTCGCAGAGCACCTCGCGGATCGTCGAGCTCTTCGAGGTCTCCTTGGACCAGCCGATGTCCAGGCCCGCCAGGTCGGACATCGCGAACGGCCCCATCGGCAGGCCGAACTCGTAGAGCACCTTGTCGATGTCCCAGGGCATCGCGCCCTCGGTCAGCATCGCCTGGGCCTGCAGCGTGCGAGCGCGCAGGATCCGGTTGCCGATGAACCCCGGGCACACGCCGGACACCGCGCCGATCTTGCCGATCTTCTTGCCGATCTGCATCGCGGTGGCGAGCACCGGCTTGGAGGTCTTGTCGCCGCGAACCACCTCGAGCAGGCGCATCACGTTGGCCGGCGAGAAGAAGTGCATGCCGACCACCGCCTCGGGCCGCTTGACCGCGGTGGCGATCTCGTTGACGTTCAGCGCCGAGGTATTCGTGGCGAGGATCGCACCGGGCTTGGCGATCTTGTCGAGCTTGGCGAAGACCTCCTTCTTGATCTCCATGTTCTCGAACACCGCCTCGATGATCAGGTCGCAGTCGGCCAGCGAGTCCAGATCGAGCGAGCCGGTCAGCAGCGACATCCGCTTCTCGACGTCGGCCATCGTCAGCCGCCCGCGCTTCGCGGTGGTCTCGTAGTTGCGGCGCACCACCGACAGGCCGCGATCGAGCGCCTCCTGCTTGGTCTCGACCAGCGTGACCGGGATGCCGACATTCGCGAAGTTCATCGCGATGCCCCCGCCCATCGTGCCGGCACCGATCATCCCGACCTTCTTCACCGGGATCAGTTCGATGTCGTCCTCGATGTCGGGGATCTTCCAGACCTGGCGTTCGGCGAAGAACACGTAGCGCTGGGCGGCCGACTGCGTGCCCTGCATCAGCTCCATGAAGAGCTGACGCTCGACCTTCATGCCCTCGTCGAACGGCAGGTTCACCGCCGCCTCGATGCAGCGGATGTTGTACTCGGGGGCGAGGAAGCCGCGGAACTTGCGCGCATTGGCCTTGCGGAAATCGGCGAAGATCGCCGGATTGGCGCGGTCGGCCAGCATCTTCTCGTTCAGGTCGCGCACCTTCTTCAGCGGACGGTTCTCGGCGACGATGCGGCGCGCGAGCGCGATCGCACCGGCGCGCAGGTCGCCCTCGGCGACGATCTCGTCGACCAGACCCATCTCCAGGCACTGCTTGGCACCGACGTGCTGGCCGGAGGTCATCATCTCGAGCGCCTTCTGCGCGCCGACGATCCGCGGCAGCCGCTGCGTGCCGCCCGCACCGGGCAACAGCCCCAGGTTGACCTCGGGCAGACCGCACTTGGCCGACGGCACCGCGACGCGGTAGTGGCAGCACAGCGCGACCTCCAGGCCGCCGCCCAGCGCGGTGCCGTGGATCGCGGCGATCACCGGCTTGGGCGCGTTCTCGATCGCGTCCTGCGCCTCCTTCAGGCTCGGGCCCTTCGGCGGCTTGCCGAACTCGGTGATGTCGGCGCCCGCGATGAACGTGCGGCCCTCGCAGATCAGCACGACGGCCTTGACCGCCGGGTTCTCGACCGCGCTGCGCACGCCATTCAGGATCGCTTCGCGCACCGCCGCCGACAGCGCGTTGACCGGCGGGGAGTTCAGCGAAAGGACGGCGACGTCGCCTTCGATCGTCAGTTTCGAGACGGGTTCGGCAGATGCCATGAGGGTCTCCTCGTGTGTGATGTGATCGGATCGCGGGCGCGTGTCAGGCGCCGCGCTTGCGGGTGAACGCGGCGATGCGTTCCTGCATGTCGGGTCCGCGGCCTTCGCTGCGGTAGCTCTCGTGGGCGAGTCCGGCCTCCAGCGGCAGCGACTCGGTTTCGCGCATCAGCCGCTTGTTGGCCCGGTGGCTGAACCAGGAGTTCGCGAGGATCTGGTCGGCCAGCGCCTGCAGGTGAGCGTCGAACTGCTCGTCCGGAACGCACTCGTTGGCCAGCCCCATCGCGACCGCCTGCTCACCGGTGTAGGTGCGCGCGGTGAAGCTCATCTCGCTGGCCTTGGCACGACCGACCCGCCGGGGCAGGCGCTGGCTCATCCCCCAGCGCGGCGTCAATGCCCACTTGCCGTGCGTGTCGGCGAACCGGGCCGAGGCCGCCGCGACGATCAGGTCGCCAGCCAGCGCGAGCTCCAGCGCGCCGGTGTAGCAGTGGCCGTGCACGGCGCTGATCACCGGCTGCGGCAGGTTCGCCAGCCGCTCGATCGTCTCGGACTGGAAGTTGGGGGTGGGCGCCTGTACGCCGTCGGCGATGCCGGCGAGGTCATTGCCCGCCGAGAAGCACTTGCCCGCGCCACGCACGATCACCAGGCCGACGGAGTCCGTCTGCTGCGCGATCCGGTCGACGTGCGCGCGCAGCTCCAGGAACATCGGGACGGTCAAGGCATTGAGCTTGTCGGGCCGGTTCAGGGTGAGGGTCGCCAGGCCCTGGCGGTCGGTTCTCAGCACCAATTCGGACATCGGGTTCTCCTGGCCGCGCCGGCCGGGCGGATCTGGGGCACGCCGTGGGGCAAACCCACGGCACTGACGGTGGGGGCAGCCCTGCAGTATCGCGACTTTGCCACCCGCCTGTCGAGGCGCCGCCCCGCGCGCCGCCGAGCCTTCCGACCCGCCGGGGAACTATCGGAACCCCGGACCTGCCCTGCGGAACGGCCGCCCGTCGCCGTCCCGACCTGCGACAATCCGCGCGATGGACCGATTCAAGCAGATCGAGACCTTCGTCGCCGTCGCGCAGCGCGGAAGCCTGTCGGCCGCCGCCGCCGCCGAGGGCGTCGCGCCGGCGATCATCGGGCGGCGCATCGACGCGCTCGAGGCCCGACTCGGCGTCAAGCTGCTGGTGCGCACCACGCGCAAGCTGAGCCTCACCTTCGAGGGCAGCGCCTTCCTCGAGGACTGCCAGCGCATCCTGGACGACTTCCACAACGCCGAGAGCGCGGTGTCGCTGGGCAGCGTGCAGGCGAGCGGCCACGTCCGGATCACCGCACCGGCCGGCTTCGGACGTCGGCACGTCGCGCCCTTCGTGCCCGGATTCCTCGCCCGGCACCCCGACGTGTCGGTCTCGCTCGAGTTGTCCGACCGTCTGGCGGACATCGTCAACGAGGGCATCGACCTCGCGATCCGGATCGGGCACCTCGACGATTCGTCGCTGATCGGCGTGAAGCTCGCGGACAACCGCCGGGTGGTCGTCGCGAGCCCCGACTACCTGGCGCGTCGCGGGCACCCGCGTCGTCCGGCCGACCTCGCCGACCACCATTGCCTGACCTTCGGCCGCTATGGCAACCAGGCCCGGGGCTGGCTGTTCACGATCGATGGGCGGACCGACGCGGTGCGCGTGCCGGGGACGATGGAGTGCAACGACGGCGCGGTGCTTCGGGATTGGGCGTTGGCCGGCCACGGCCTGGCCTGGCGATCGATGTGGGAGGTGGCCGACGACCTGAAGGCGGGTCGGCTGGTGAGCGTGCTCGATGAGTTCGCAGCGCCGGACAACGCGATCTACGCGGTCTTCGCGCAGCGTCGCCATCTCGCGCTTCGGGTGCGGCTGTTCATCGACGGGCTCAAGCAGGCCTATGCGGCCCCCGGCTACTGGGACGGCCGCTGAGCCGGCGGCCGACGCGCCCGGGGGCGCACACCGGCGGGTCCGAGGACGAACCGCGCGCCGCCGCGCCGTGGACGATGGTCGATCTCCGAAAACGACGAAGGCGACCCGAGGGTCGCCTTCGATCCGGCCCCGTGGGGGCGCGGCGGGTCGTCGCTCGGGGGGTGTTGCCACCCCCGGGGACCCTCACTTCAGGTGCTTGCCGACCAGGCCGGTCATTTCGAACATGCTCACCTGCGCCTTGCCGAAGATCTCCTTCAGCTTGGCGTCGGCGTTGATCATGCGCTTGTTGACCGCGTCCTGCAGCTTGGCCTTCTTGATGTAGTCCCACATCCGCTTGACGACCTCGGTGCGCGGCAGCGGCTTGTCGCCGACGATCGACGCGAGCGCGGTGCTGGGCGTGAGCGGCTTCATGAAGGCAGCGTTGGGCTTGCGCGCCGGCTTCTTCGCGGCCTTGGTGGGGGCCGCCTTTTTCGCGGGGGCCTTCTTCGCGGGCGCCTTGGCAGGCGCCTTCGCCGCCGGCTTCTTCGCCGCGGGTTTCTTGGCCGGCGCCTTCTTGGCCGCGGGTTTCTTGGCAGCCTTCTTTGCGCCACCTTTGGCAGTTGCCATCTGATTGCCTCCGTCAGTAGGTTGAGACGATCGCACGAGATTCACGAACGAGGGCGCGCCGAACACCGCGCCGTCACGCAGACGCAAGAATGACGCGTCTTACGCCGCTCGCCAATAGGCCAGAGGCAAATTTTCCTCCGATGCGCAAGCCAATGTTGTATCGGTGACTCACGCGCTCTCGGTCTCGCGCTGCGCGCGCTTGCGATCGTGCTCCTTCAGGAAGCGCTTGCGCAGCCGGATGCTCTTGGGAGTGAGCTCGACCAGCTCGTCGTCGGCGATGAACTCGACCGCCTTCTCCAGCGTCAGCTCGATCGGCGGCGTCAGCACGATGTGCTCGTCCTTGCCCGAGGCGCGCACGTTGGTCAGCTTCTTCTCCTTGACCGGATTGACGACCAGGTCGTTGTCCCGGCTGTGGATCCCGATGATCATCCCCTCGTACAGCGGGTCGCCCGGCTTCACGAACATCCGGCCGCGCTCCTGCAGCTTCCACAGCGCGTAGGCCACCGCCGCCCCGTCGTCCTGCGAGATCAGCACCCCGTTGCGCCGGTCCTCGATGTCGCCCGCCCAGGGGGCGTAGTCGTCGAACACGTGGCTCATGATGCCGGTGCCGCGGGTCAGGTTCAGGAACTCGTTGTGAAAGCCGATCAGCCCGCGGGCGGGCACCCGGTAGTCGAGCCGGGTGCGGCCCTTGCCATCGGACTCCATGTTCTGCAGTTCGCCGCGCCGCCGGCCGAGCAGCTCCATCACCGAGCCCTGGTGCGTGTCCTCCAGGTCCATCGTCAGCAATTCGTAGGGCTCCTGGCGCACGCCGTCGACGGTGCGCAGCGCCGGCTTGGGCCGGGACACCGCCAGTTCGTAGCCCTCCCGACGCATGTTCTCGAGCAGGATCGTCAGGTGCAGCTCGCCACGGCCCGAGACGATGAAGGTGTCCGCGTCGGCCGCGAACTCGACCCGCAGCGCGACGTTGCTCTTCAGCTCGCGCTCGAGCCGCTCACGGATCTGTCGGCTGGTGACGAAACGCCCCTCGCGCCCGGCCATCGGCGAGGCGTTGACCAGGAACTCCATCGTCATCGTGGGCTCGTCGACCTGCAGCATCGGCAAGGCCTGCGGCGCGAGGGGATCGCAGACCGTGCAGCCGATGTCGAGCTCGTCGATGCCGTTGATCGCGATGATGTCGCCGGCCTGCGCCTCGTCGACGACGACCCGCTCCAGGCCCTTGAATCGCAGCACCTGGTTGACCTTGCCGGGCACCGGCGTGCGCCCGGTCTGCTCGGGATCGCCGTACATCACCGTCACGGTCTGACCGGCCCGCACACGGCCGCGCGCGACGCGTCCGATGCCGATCTTGCCGACGTAGCTGGAGTAGTCGAGCGCCGAGATCTGCAGCTGCAGCGCGCCATCGACGTCGTCGGCGCGCGCGGGGACGTGCGCGAGGATCGCCTCGAACAGCGGGGCCATCGACAGGCCCTCGGAGGCCGCGTCACCGGGCCCCTCGACGCCGTCCTCGGGCAGGTCGTCCATCCGAGCCAGCGCGAAACCATTGACCGCCGACGCGTAGACGACCGGGAAGTCGAGCTGCTCCTCGGTCGCACCGAGCTTGTCGAACAGGTCGAAGGTCTGGCTGACGACCCAGTCGGGTCGCGCGCCGGGCCGATCGATCTTGTTGACGACCACGATCGGATGCAGGCCCAGCGCCAGCGCCTTGCGCGTGACGAAGCGCGTCTGCGGCATCGGCCCCTCGACCGCGTCGACGAGCAGCAGCACGCCGTCGACCATCGACAGCGCGCGCTCGACCTCGCCGCCGAAGTCGGCGTGGCCGGGCGTGTCGACGATGTTGATCCGGGTGCCTTCGTACTCGACCGCGCAGTTCTTCGCGAGGATCGTGATGCCGCGCTCGCGCTCGAGGTCGTTGCTGTCCATCACGCGCTCGGCGACCTGCTGGTTCGCACGGAAGGTGCCCGACTGGCGCAGCAGCTGGTCGACCAGCGTGGTCTTGCCGTGGTCGACGTGCGCGATGATCGCGATGTTGCGGATCGGGGTGTTCATGTCGGACTCGATTCGATGGGTGGGTGTGGCATTCGGGTCGCCGACCGGCACGCGCGGTGCCCTCGGCATCGTCGGTTCAGTGTTCCTGGGCGATCAGGCGCAAGGGCGCCAGCAGCCCGTCGTCGTAGGTGGCGGTGCCGATCAACTGCGCGCCGGCGTACACGCGCACGCGCCCGCCCCGGTCGCCGGCCCCGCGCTGTTCGGCCAGGCGCAGCCGCTGGCCGTGCAGGAAGCGGCGGGCGTGCGGTTCGTCGAGCACCACGCTCGGCAGCCCCGCGATCAGGCAGTCGGCCGGCCGCAGGTGGGCGAGCCGTTGCCCGGGTTCGAGGCGCTCGAGCGCTTCCAGCGTCACCGCCGCGTCCAGGCCCAGCGCGCCGATGCGCTCGCGACGCAGCGCGATCAGGTGGGCGCCGCAACCCAGGCGCTCGCCGATGTCCTCGGCCAGCGTGCGGATGTAGGTCCCCTTGCTGCAGGACACGCGGATGTCGATCCACCAGGAGCCCGGCGCGCCCTCGGCGCGGGACAGGTCGCGCCCGATCGCGCCGCGTTCGATCGCGTCGATCCGCACCCGGCGCGGTTCGCGTTCGACCGTCAACCCCGCCCTGGCGTATTCGTACAAGGGCCGACCGTCACGCTTGAGCGCCGAGTACATCGGCGGCACCTGGTCGATCTCACCGACGAACTGCGTGAGCACGGTCTCGAGCGTCGCCTCGTCGAAGCGGACCGGCCGCTCCTCGCGGATCGGTCCCTCGAGGTCGCCGCCCTCGGTGGTGATGCCCAGGCACAGCCGCGCGACATAGGTCTTGGACGCCTCCAGGCTCTCGTGCGAGAAGCGGGTCGCCTGGCCGAACGCGAGCGGCAGCAGTCCGGTGGCCATCGGATCGAGCGTGCCGCCATGGCCGGCCTTGCGCGCACCGAACAGGCGCTTGACCTTGTTCAGTGCGTCGGTCGAGCCCCAGCCGAGGGGCTTGTCCAGCAGCACGACGCCGTGGATGTCCTGGGAAGACTGCTTGTTCATGCTGCAGCGGCCTGTGCCGCCCGTTCGGGGACCGGGGTCCGGTTGAAGAGAGGAGATGCGCGCCGCTCGCGGCGCCGAGGACGCGCGGCGCGCCTCGTCACGCGCGGCGGACCCGACGCCCTATTCCTTGCCCTGCACCGAGTTGGCCCGGTCGATCAGTGCCGACATCGACGCGCCGCGCTCGACCGAGGTGTCGTGCACGAAGCGCAGTTGCGGCGTCGTGTGGATGCGGACTCGCCGGCCGAGCTGCGATCGCAGGAACCCGGCCGCGCGCTGCAATCCGGCGAGCGTCCCGGCCAGCGTCTGCGGATCGTCCGGGTAGACGCTGAACCAGACCGTCGCGTAGGCGTAGTCCGGCGTCAGGTCGACGCCGGTGAGCGTGACGAGGCCGATCCGAGGATCCTTGACCTCGCCGCGGATCATCTCGGCGAGTTCATGGTGGATCTGCTCGGCCACGCGGACGCCACGCCCGCTGGCGCCAGGCTTGTGCCGGGTCATAGCGTGCGCGCGACCTCCTTGATCTCGAAGGCCTCGAGCTGATCGCCTTCCTTGATGTCGTCGTAGCCGCGCAGCGACAGGCCGCACTCGAAGCCTTCCTTGACCTCGCGCACGTCGTCCTTGAAGCGCTTCAGCGATTCGAGCTCGCCGGTCCAGATGACCGCCTGGTCGCGCAGCAGCCGCACCTTCGAGCTGCGCTTGACGATGCCCTCGAGCACCATGCAACCGGCGATCGAGCCCACCTTGGAGATCCGGAAGATCTGGCGGATCTCGACCAGGCCGGTGATCTCCTCCTTCTGCTCGGGCGCGAGCATGCCGGACATCGCCGCCTTCACGTCATCGACCGCCTCGTAGATGATGCTGTAGTAGCGGATGTCGATGCCATTGCTCTCGGCCAGGCGCTTGGCCTGCTGGTCGGCACGCACGTTGAAGCCGATGACGACCGCCTTCGACGCGGTGGCCAGGTTGATGTCGCTCTCGGTGATGCCGCCGACCGCCGAGTGCACGACCTGCACCTTGACCTCGTCGGTGGACAGCTTGGCCATCGCGTGCATCAGCGCCTCCTGCGAGCCCTGCACGTCGGCCTTGATGATCAGCGACAGCGACTTCGTCTCGCCCTCGGCCATCTGGTCGAAGATGTTTTCGAGCTTGGCCGCCTGCTGGCGCGCCAGCTTCACGTCGCGGAACTTGCCCTGACGGAACAGCGCGATCTCACGGGCCTTGCGCTCGTCGCCGAGCACCAGCACCTCCTCGCCGGCCTGCGGCACCTCGGAGAGGCCCTGGATCTCGACCGGAATCGACGGACCGGCCTCGGTGATCGGCTTGCCCGACTCGTCGAGCATCGCGCGCACCCGGCCGAACACGCTGCCGGCCAGCAGCACGTCGCCGCGCTTGAGCGTGCCGGACTGGACCAACACCGTGGCCACCGGACCGCGACCTTTGTCCAGCCGCGCCTCGATGACCAGACCCTTCGCGGCGCCTTCCCGCGGCGCCTTCAGCTCGAGCACCTCGGCCTGCAGCAGCACGTTCTCGAGCAGCGTGTCGATGCCGGTGCCGACCCGCGCCGACACCTCGACGAACGGGGCGTCACCGCCGTACTCCTCGGGCACGACCTCCTGCGCGACCAGCTCCTGCTTGACGCGATCGGGGTTGGCCTCCGGCTTGTCGATCTTGTTGACGGCGACCACGATCGGGACACCGGCCGCCTTCGCGTGGTGGATCGCCTCGATCGTCTGCGGCATCACGCCGTCGTCGGCCGCGACCACCAGGATCACGATGTCGGTGGCCTTCGCGCCACGTGCCCGCATCGCGGTGAAGGCCTCGTGGCCCGGCGTGTCCAGGAACGTGATGACGCCGCGCGGCGTCTCGACATGATAGGCGCCGATGTGCTGCGTGATGCCACCGGCCTCGCCCGCCGCCACCTTCGCGCGGCGGATGTAGTCGAGCAGCGAGGTCTTGCCGTGGTCGACGTGGCCCATCACGGTGACGACCGGCGGACGCGGCAGCATTTCGGCATCGACCGACGGCGACTCCTCGAGGAACACCTCGGGATCGTCGAGCTTCGCCGCGACGGCCTTGTGGCCCATCTCCTCGACGAGGATCATCGCGGTTTCCTGGTCGAGGACCTGGTTGATCGTGACCATCTGACCGAGCTGCATCAGCCGCTTGATCACCTCGGCCGCCTTCACCGACATCTTGTGGGCGAGGTCGGCCACGGTGATCGTCTCGGCGACGTGCACCTCGCGCACCATCGGTTCGGCGCTCGACGAACCGTGCGCCTCCTCCCGATGATCGCCGCGGTGCCGACCGCCGCCCCGCGGGCCACCACGCCAGCCGCTGGCGCCGCCCGTGTCGCCACGGGTCTTCAGCGCACGGCGCTTGGCGCCTTCCTCGTGCCAGGAAGAGGAGAGCTTCTCGGACTTGACGTGCTTCTTCTCCTTGCCATCGCCAGCCGGAGCGGGGGCGCCCGGACGCGCGCCTGGCGCGCCGGTGGCGGGACGGTGCAGCGTGCCGGTGGTGGCGCCCTTCGCACCGGGCGCACCGGGGGCGGGCTTGGCCGCGACCGGCGGCTTGGCGACGACCGGCGCCGGCGGCGGGGCCTCGGCCACCTTGGGCTGGGGCCGGCGCTGCGCGCTCATCAGGCGGTTGATCTCGGCGACCTCGGCCTCGGCCCGTCGCCGGGCCTCCGCGCGGGCGGCGGCTTCCTGCTGGGCCTTCTGCGCGGCAGCGGCTGCGTTCTCGGCAGCCTGCGCGGCAGCGCGCGACTCGGCCTCGGCCTGTTGCTGCGCGGCCTCGGCTTTCTGGCGGTCGGCCGCACTGGGGGCCGCCTCGCCGGGCGCAGGTGCCGCCTGCTGGACCTTGCTCGCTTCGGCCGCGGCCATCGCGGCCATCCGCTCGCGCTCCAGGCGGGCCTGTTCCTCGCGACGGGCGGCCTCGGCGGCCGCCTCGGCTTCGCGTTGACGCTCGCGCTCGAGGGCTTCCTCCTTCGCCTTCAGCTCGGCGGCCTGCGCCTCCATCAGGCGGCGCTGCTCCTCCTCCTCGTGGCGACGCGCCTCCTCGGCCGCGGCCTGCTCGGCGGCGAGCGCCGCGGCGGCGGTTTCGGCCGCGCTGGTGTCGGCGGCCAGATCGCCGCCCTCTCGCTGCACGAACACGCGCTTCTTGCGGACCTCGACCTGGATCGTGCGCGCCTTGCCCGAGCCGTCGGCCTGCTTGATCTCGGACGTCTGCTTGCGCGTCAGCGTGATCTTCTTCTTCTTCAGCGGATCGTCCGCCCCGTGCGCGCGGCGCAGCGCCGACAACAGCTGCTCCTTGTCGGTCTCGGTCAGGCTGTCCTCGGGCGAGGACTTGTTCACCCCGGCCGCCCGCAGCTGCTCGAGCAGCACGTCGGCAGGCATCTTCAACTCGGCAGCGAACTTCGCTACGTTGGTCGTCACCATCGTCATCCTTTGGGTCGCTCCCGTGCGTTCAGGCCGACTCGTTCTGGAACCAGTGCGCGCGGGCCTTCATGATCAGGTCGCGGGCGCGCTGCTCGTCGATCCCGGTGGCATCGACGAGTTCGTCGACGGCGAGCTCGGCAAGCTCGTCGCGCGTGTGGACACCGCTGTCGGCGAGGCGGGCCGCGAGTTCGCGGTCCATGCCCTCGAGCGACAGCAGGTCCTCGGAGGTCTGCTCGATCTTCTCCTCGGTGGCGATCGCTTCCGTCAGCAGCACGTTGCGCGCCCGGGTGCGCAGCTCGTTGACGGTGTCCTCGTCGAAGGCCTCGATCTCGAGCATCTCGTTGATCGGCACGTAGGCGACCTCCTCGACGCTGGTGAAGCCCTCGTCGATCAGGATGTCGGCCACCTCTTGGTCGACGTCGAGCTTGTGCATGAAGAGCTCGCGAACGCCACTGCGCTCGCTGGCGGCCTTCTGCTGGGACTCGTCGGCGGTCATGATGTTGATCTGCCAGCCGGTGAGCTCGGAGGCCAGCCGGACGTTGCGCCCGCCGGTACCGATCGCCAGCGCGAGGTTGTCCTCGTCGACGACGACGTCCATGCTGTGCTTGTCCTCGTCGACGACGATCGACGAGACATTGGCCGGCGCCAGCGCGCCGATCACGAATTGCGCCGGGTCTTCCGACCACAGCACGATGTCGACCCGTTCCCCGGCCAGTTCGCCGGTGACGGCCTGCACGCGCGAGCCGCGAACCCCGACGCAGGTGCCGATCGGGTCGATCCGACGGTCCTGCGTGTGGACCGCGATCTTCGCGCGCACGCCGGGATCGCGCGCGGCGGCCTTGATCTCGAGCAGGCCCTGTTCGATCTCGGGCACCTCGAGCGCGAACAGGTGCTTGATGAACTCGGGCGCGGTGCGCGAGAGGATCAGTTGCGGGCCCCGACCTTCGCGGTTCACGCGCAGCACCACGGCCCGCACGCGATCGCTGACCCGCAGGTTCTCCTTCGGGATCATCTGGTCGCGCGGCAGGCGGGCTTCGAGCTTACCCGACTCGATCACGGCGCCCTCGCGGTCGATCCGTTTGACGGTGCCGGAGAGGATCGGCTCCTCGCGGGCGAGGAAGTCGCTGATGATCTGGTCGCGCTCGGCGTCGCGGATCTTCTGCAGGATGACCTGCTTGGCCGCCTGCGCGCCGATACGGCCGAGGTCGATCGCGTCGAGCTCTTCCTCGATGTAGTCGCCGACCTGGACGTCAGCGATCTGCTTCTGCGCCTCGGAGACGATGATCTGGAGGTCGTGGTCCTCGAGTTCGCCGTCGGGCACGACCTGCCAGCGGCGGAAGGCCTCGTAGTCGCCGCTCATGCGGTCGATGGCCACACGCGCGTCGATGTCCTCCTTGAATCGCTTCTTGGTGGCCGATGCCAGCGCGCTCTCGAGCGCCTGGAACACCACCTCGCGGGCGACGTTCTTCTCGCGTGCCAACGCATCGACCAGCAACAGGACTTCACGGCTCATCGCCCAGTCTCCTAGAACTCAACTTTGGGCACCAACCGTGCCCGATCGATCTCATCGAGACCGAAGACCAGTTTCCTGGCCACCGGCCCTTGTTCCGCGCCGGGCGCGACCGCCTTCGGCGGACCGCCCTCTCCCGGGGCCACGCGTCGCGCCGCCCCCGGACGGGCTGGCGCCACCCGTCTTTGCCGCCCGGCCGGCTTGGCCGCGGGCTCGATCAGCAGCAGACCGAACTGCCCGTCGTCCTCGACCTGCAGCACGCCCTCGAAGTGTCGACGCCCCTGCAAGGGCCGCTTCAGCTTGACCGAGACCTCGTGCCCGGCGAACCGGACGAAATCCGAGGGCTTCTTCAGCGGGCGATCCAGCCCGGGCGACGACACCTCCAGGCGGCGGTAGTCGACGTCGTCGACGACCAGCACGTGCGAGAGCTGCCGGCTCACCTTCTCGCAGTCTTCCATCCGGATGCCCTCGGGGTGATCGATGTACACGCGCAGCACGCCGCCGGCGGCCATCTCGACATCCACCACCTCGTATCCCATCCCGAGCACCGTCGTCTCGACGGTCGACTGCCACGATCCCAATCTGTGCGCCCCAGGGCCGTTCGACCCGTGAGGGGCCGGGTTGCCTCGCCGCACGACCGGCCCGATCGCGAGGCGCTCACGCAAAAAAAAATGGGCCGGCCAGCCCATTTTCTTTGAGCACGCCTGCCGGTGAACGGCCGGGCAGGCGCTTGTGAAGCCTTGGATTATAACGGTGTATCAGCCGTTTGGCGAGCGTTTCCGCTGTCGCGAGCGACCACCCGGCCGCCCGCCGCCACGGTTCTCGCCGCCGAAGCCGCCACCGGCGGCACCGGCCGCGAAACCACCCGGCGCATTGCCGCGCGGTCCGCGCGGGCCGCCCTGTCCGGGCGCTCCGGGAGGACGTCCTTTGCCACCGCGGCGCTGGCCGCCGCGATTGCCACCGGGACCACCGGGCGCACCGCCACCGGGGCGCTGTCCCGCCGGCGCGCCGCCCGACGGGTACGTGAAGACGATGTCCGCGGAGCCGCTGGGGCCCGGCGCGCTGAGCAGCCCGCGCCGGCCACGCGGACCACCTCGGGCACCCGGCTCGCCCTTGCGGACCTCGCGGGTGATGCCTTCGAGGTGCGCGTTGGCGTTGCGCGGCTGCCATTCGTCGTCCATCACCTCGGGATCGTCGTCGTCGAAATCGTCGTCGCGATGCGCGCGCATCTCGTCGTCGCGTTCCTCGTCGGCGCCCGGCGCGGCCGCCGGATTGCCGGCGCGACGCACGATGCCCATCAGCAGACCGACCTCGGCCTCGGGCAGTTCGGCCCAGCGGCCACGCACCAGCGAGCGCGGCAGACCGATCGGCCCGAAGCGGATGCGCACCAGGCGGCTGACGGTCAGACCGACCGCTTCGAACATCCGGCGCACCTCTCGGTTGCGCCCTTCGGCGATCACGACCCGATACCAATGATTGATGCCGTCGCCGCCGACGTCCTCGATCCGGGAGAACGCCGCCGGACCGTCCTCGAGCTGCACGCCGGCCAGCAGCTGGCTCTTGGCCTCCTCGCCGATGCGGCCGATCACGCGCACCGCGTACTCGCGCTCCCAGCCATAGCGTGGGTGCATCAGCCTGTTCGCGAGATCGCCGGACGTGGTGAAGACCAGCAGGCCCTCGGTGTTGAAGTCGAGCCGCCCGACCGACACCCAGCGCGCGCCTCGCAGCTTGGGCAGGCGTTCGAAGACGGTCGCGCGTTGGCCGGGGTCGTCGCGGGTGGTGATCTCGCCGGCGGGCTTGTGATAGAGCAGAACCCGCGGCTGGGCGGGCGCGTGCTTGCGGTTGAGCAGCCGGCCGTTCACGCGGACCTGGTCGTTCGGACCGATGCGCTGGCCCACGTGCGCGGGCTGCCCATTGACCGACACGCGACCGGAAACGATCAGCTCCTCCATGTCGCGGCGCGAGCCCAGGCCCGCGTCGGCCAGCAGCTTGTGCAGCTTGGGACCGTCCTCGAACGCGACGCCCTCGGGGCGCTGTCCGAGTTGCGAGGGATCGCCACCGACCATCACCTGTTCGGCGAAGACGGGGATCGGTTCGCCCGGCTCCGGCGCGGAACGGCGCCCCGGGCCGCGGCCGCCCGGGCCGCCGGCGCGTCGGTCATTGGGCACAGGGCCACGCGAACCCGCGTCATGGCGCGGTGCGCCGCCTTCGGCCGACTCGGACGACTCGCCGGCGAACTCCCTCGCCTCCCCGCCCGGCTTGGGGCCCGGCCCCTGGCGGCGGCCCTGACCCCGCCCACCACGCCGTCGCCCGCCCGGCGGACGCGGTCCACGATCGCCCCGGGCTTCGCCGGCGGCCGAGCCTTCGGCCGCCGTGGCGGCCGTGTCGGACCCGGGCTCGACGCCCGCGCCCTCGCTCGCCGCGCTTTGGCCCGGCTCGCCGCGCGGCCGGCCGCCGCGACGCGGCCCTCGACGCGGGCCGCGCGCCTCCGGGGTGCCCCCCTCGGACGCCGGCGGCGGCACGACGGGGGTCATCGACGAATCATCGTGGGAATCAGTGCTCAAGCTCGCTTCCTTTCGGCGGCACGGGGGGTGACGCCTCGTTCACGACGGACGGTGTCTCGACGCCGGGTGATGCCTGCGTGATGACGCCTTCTGGATCATCCAATGGGGTCTCGTGACCTGGCGGTGCCACGGGCGGCGAGGCATCGGCGCGGGTATCCGGTACGTCACCCGCCTCGTCCTGCGATTCGAACAAGGGCAGGGTCGCCGCCACCGGGGCCTGCGGCGCCTCGCCGGACGGCGCCTCGTCGTCCGATCCGGGCGTGGCCGGCACGTCCCCCTCGGGGGCCGGCGCCAGGGCCTCGTGGCCGAGCCCCTCGAGGGCCTGCTCGGCCGAACGACCATCCGTCAATGCCGGCAGGTCATCCAGGGAGCGCAGACCAAGGTCGTCCAGGAACTGACGAGTGGTGGCGAACAGTGCCGGGCGCCCCACGACGTCCTTGTGGCCGATGACCTCGATCCAGCCGCGCTCCTCGAGCGTCTTGACCACCTGCGAGGACACGGTGACGCCGCGGATGTCCTCGATGTCGCCGCGCGTGACCGGCTGGCGGTACGCGACGATCGCCAGTGTCTCGAGCACCGCCCGCGAATAGCGCGGCGGCTTCTCGGGATTCAGGCGCTGCAGGTACACCGCGAGTTCGGGCGCGGTCTGGAAACGCCAGCCGCTGGCCAGGCCGACCAGCCTCACCCCGCGATCGGACCAGTCGTGCCCGAGCTGCTCGAGCGCGGCTTCGATGTCCTGCGCGGACAAGGCCTGGTCGAAGAGTTTGCGCAGGTCGGCGATGCTCAGCGGCTGCGTGGACGACAGCAGCGCCGCTTCGATGACCCGTTTCGCCTGTGCGATTTCCATCCGCGCGCTCTAGCCCGCAGTCAGCACGTCATGTGGTGAAGGTTCGGGGACGGCCTTGCCGACCGTGACGAACCGCCTATCCGGGGAGTTGGGACGACCCGTCCGAGCGCTCGCGCGTTGCGCCGCAAGCCCCTGTGCCGCGCGGGCTCGCCGGTGTGCGCATCCTGGGGAAGCGCCGGACCGACGGGCGCATTGCGCCGGGGGGTTCGGATCTGGGTTTGGGTTGCGGGGGCAGGATTTGAACCTGCGACCTTCGGGTTATGAGCCCGACGAGCTGCCAGACTGCTCCACCCCGCGTCCGGAAGACAAAGATTCTACTACGGAATTTGAAGTGGCCGCAAGCCGACGCCCACGATCCAGTCTCCCGGCCCGGTTCGCCTCGCTGGTGGTACGCCGACCGTGGCAGGCCGGCCGCGCCCCCGGCGCCGCACCGGGCCAAGCCGGACGGCTGCGCTACACTGCATCGATCTCAACGGCTCGTTCATTCCGATGCGCTTCTGCTCTGCCTGCGGCCAGACGGTCGAACAGTCGGTCCCCCCGGGGGACAACCGGCCCCGCTACTGCTGCGCCGGGTGCGGCACGATCCACTATCAGAATCCCCGAATGGTGCTGGGCACCGTGCCGGTGTGGGGCGACCGCATCCTGCTGTGCAAGCGCGCGATCGAGCCGCGCTACGGCTTCTGGACGCTGCCCGCGGGCTTCATGGAGAACGGCGAGAGCACCGACGAAGGCGCACACCGCGAGACCATCGAGGAGGCCGGCGCGAAGATCGAGATGGGCGAACCCTTCTCGATCCTCGACGTGCCGCAGGTCGAGCAGGTCCACATGTTCTTCCTCGCACGCGTGCTCGATCCGAACTTCGACCCCGGCCCCGAGAGCCTCGAGGCGCGCCTGTTCACCGAGCAGGAGATCCCCTGGGAGCAGATCGCGTTCCGCACGGTCTCACAGACCCTGCGCTGGTTTTTCGAGGATCGGCGGGCCGGTCAGTGGCGCCTGCACACCTCGACGATCCGCTACGAGTCGCGCGCCAAGGCCTGAGGCGCCGCCCCCGCCCCGTCTGGCCGCGTCCGTTGCCCACGCCGTGATGCGACTGCGCTGGATCGAGCCCGGCGAGCCGCTGCCGCCCGTGCACACCGCGCTCGCCGAACCGAACGGCCTGCTGGCCGCCGGACGCGACCTGTCGGCCAAGCGCCTGGTCGAGGCCTACCGACGCGGCATCTTCCCCTGGTTCACGCAAGGCCAGCCGGTGCTGTGGTGGTCGCCCGACCCGCGCATGGTGCTGCCCCTGGACGAGTTCCGCGTCACCCGGGCTTTCGCCAAGGTGCTGCGCCGGACGCGCCGCGAGGCCCGCTGGCAGCTGCGCCTGGACACCGCGTTCGACGCGGTGATGCACGCGTGCGCGCAACCGCGGCCCGCGCAGGACGGCACCTGGATCACCGACGAGATCCGGCAGGCCTATGGCGACCTGCACCGGCAGGGTCTGGCGCACTCGGTGGAGACCTGGGCGGACGGCGAGCTGATCGGCGGCCTGTACGGCGTGAGCCTGGGCCGGATGTTCTTCGGCGAGTCGATGTTCGCGCGGCGCCCGGAGGCGTCGAAAGTGGCGCTCGCCGGGTTGGCGGCGCGCCTGCGAACGCTCGGATTTCGCGTGATAGACTGCCAGCAGAACACCGCCCACCTGGCGTCGCTCGGCGCACGCGAGATCAGCCGCGCCGCCTTTCTGCGTACCGTCGAGGAACTCGCCGCGATGCCTCCGCCGGACTGGTCGACCGTGACGATCGAACTCCCCGACGCATGACACGCCTGAAGGAACTGCCTTTCTCCGCGCTGCAGTTCTATGCGACGGCGCCCTATCCTTGCAGCTATCTGGCCGCCCGCCAGGCCCGCAGCCAGGTGGCGACGCCCAACCACCTGATCAACGCCGACATCTACAGCGAACTGGTGCGCGCCGGATTCCGTCGCAGCGGCGTGTTCACCTACCGCCCGCATTGCGATGGCTGCCGGGCTTGCGTGCCGGTGCGCGTGCCGGTCGCCGACTACGTCGCGTCGCGCTCGCAGAACCGCGCCTGGCGGCGCCACGGCGCGCTGCGCACCCTCGTCGCGCGCCTCGGGTTCTCGGCCGAACACTACGACCTGTACCTGCGCTACCAGTCGTCGCGTCACAGCGGCGGTGGCATGGACCACGACAGCCGCGAGCAGTACGCGCAGTTCCTGCTGCAGAGCAAGGTCAACACGCGGCTGGTCGAGTTCCGCGACGCGCAGGGTGTGCTGCGGATGGTGTCGATCATCGACATCCTGAACGACGGCCTGTCCTCGGTGTACACGTTCTTCGATCCCGACGTGCCGCAGGCCAGCTTCGGCACCTACAACATCGTCTGGCAGATCGACCAGTGCCGGCAGCTCGGCCTGGGCTACCTGTACCTCGGCTACTGGATCGAGAACAGCCCCAAGATGGCCTACAAGGCGGGCTTCGCGCCGCTGGAGTACCTGCGCGCGGGCCAGTGGACCCGCCAGTTGCCCACCGCCCCCGCTTCCACCTGACCCCGGACGCCGCGCCCTCGCGCGTGGCGTGCGCCGCCCCATGGACCTCTACCCCTTCGCCCGCCCCCTGCTCTTCTCGATCGATCCCGAGCGGGCCCACGAGCTGACGCTCTCGCAGATCGACCGGGCGGCCGCCTGCGGCCTGTTGCGGGTGGCCGCGGGCGCGCCGGTGCACGATCCGGTGCAGGTGATGGGCCTGCCCTTCCCGAACCGGGTGGGGCTGGCCGCCGGGCTGGACAAGAACGGCGCGCACATCGACGCGTTCCAGGCGATGGGCTTCGGGTTCATCGAGGTGGGCACCGTCACCCCGCGCGCCCAGCCGGGCAATCCCAAGCCACGGATGTTCCGGCTGCCGCAGCGACAGGCGCTGATCAACCGGATGGGCTTCAACAACGACGGCATCGACGCGTTCCTGGCCAACGTCGCCCGGGCGCGCTTTCGGGGCGTGCTCGGCCTGAACGTCGGCAAGAACGCCGACACCCCGATCGAGCGAGCGCTGGACGACTACCGGATCGGCCTGCAGCGCGTCTACCCGCACGCCAGCTACGTGACGATCAACATCTCGTCGCCGAACACGAAGAACCTGCGCCAGCTGCAGGCCGGCGACGAGCTCGAGCGCATGCTCGAGGGACTCGCCCGGACCCGGGAGGCGCTCGCCACCGAGCACCGCCGGCGCGTGCCGATGGCCCTGAAGATCGCGCCCGACCTCGACGACGAGCAGATCGACGTGATCGCGCGCGCGCTGCCGCGGCACGGCATCGACGGGGTGATCGCCACCAACACCACGGTCTCGCGCGCCGCGGTGGCCGGCCTGCCGCACGCCGAGGAGGCGGGCGGACTCTCCGGCGCTCCGGTGTTCGAACCCTCGAACCGCGTGATCGCGGCACTGCGCGCCCGCCTGCCCTCGCGCTTTCCGATCATCGGCGTGGGCGGGGTGATGTCGGGCGAGGACGCGCGCGCGAAGATCGCCGCAGGGGCCGACCTCGTGCAGATCTACACCGGCCTGATCTATCGCGGCCCGGCCCTGGTGCGCGAATGCGCGCTGGCGCTCGCCCGCCAGGCCGCCACCGGCTGAGCCCGTTCCCGCACGCCTTCTTCGCGGAGCCTCCATGTCCCTGACCCCCGACGAACTCACCCTGCTCGCGCAGGCCGAACGGCTTGCCCGGGACCACGTCAGCCCCTCGGCCGCGCGGTGGGAACGCGAGCGCCGGATCGGTCACGAGGCGCTCGCGCTGGCCGTCGAGATGGGCCTGACGCGGCTGCAGGTGCCACGAGAGTCCGGCGGACTGGGCATGTCGTTCCACTGCAAGGCGCGGCTCGCCGACATCCTGGGCGGCGGCGACTTCGGCTTCACGATGTCGCTGCTGAACACGCAGAACGTCGCCGCCAAGCTGGCGCGCGACGCGCGTCCCGAGGTCGCGGCGCGCTACGTGCCCGACCTGATCGCGGCCCGGCGCCTGGGCTGCACCGCGCTGACCGAGCCGGGCGCCGGTTCGGACTTCGCCGCGATCACCACGCGGGCCACGCGCGTGCCGGGCGGCTGGCGCCTGGACGGTGCGAAGGCCTGGATCACCAACGCGGCCGAGGCCGATGTGGTCGTGCTCTACGCGCAGACCGAGCCTGGCAGCGGCGGACGCGGCATCGCCGGGTTCCTGGTGGATGGCCGGCGTGCGGGCTTCGTGCGCGAGCCCGCGTTCGCGCTGGGCGGCCAGCACACGATCGGCACCGGCGGGTTTCGCCTGGAGGGCTACGTCGCGCGCGACGAGGAGCTGCTCCACCCGGCCGGGCAGGCCTTCAAGGCGGCGCTGGGCTCGATCAACGGCGCACGCACCTACATCGCGGCGATGGCCTGCGGCATGGTCGACGACGCGCTGCAGGTGGTGCGTCGCTTCGGCGAGCAGCGGCACACCTTCGGGCGCCCCCTGGCCGACCACCAGGGCTGGCGCTGGCGTGTCGCGGAAGCGGCATCCGAGCTGGCGGCCTGCCGCCTGATGGTCGACCAGGCGGCCGAGGCGATCGACGCCGGTCGGGACGCGCAGCTGATCGCGGCTCAGGCGAAGCTGCTGGCCACGCGGATGGCCGATCGGCAACTGCCGGTGCTGGCGCAGGCGATGGGCGCCGAAGGCCTGCGGGAGCACCACCCGTTCGCCCGCCACCTGATGGGGGCGCGCGTGGCCGGCTTCGTCGACGGCTCGACCGAGATGCTGCTGGAGCGGATCTGCGCAGTGATGCGCGCCTGAGACGGGAGGAGGCGCGGCGCGGTCCGGATGCCGCGCCGCCTCACAGGCCGCCGAACACCCGCTTGAGCAATGCGCTGCCGGCGCCCAGCGGATCGGCCCGCAGCGCCCGCTCCTTCTCCGCGATCATCAGGAACAGCCCATCGACCGCCCGCCCGGTGACATAGCGATCGAGGCCCGCCTGCTCGGGCTTGACCAGTCCCAGACGGGCGACCTGCCCGATCAGCTTGTCGTACCGTTGGGCGAGGCCCAGCTTGTTCACATGCCGCGCGACGATCGGCAGGAAGCGATCGGTGATCGCGCCGCCCGCGCTGCCCTTGAAGTACTGCGTCACCGAATCGTCGCCGCCGCGCAGGATGTCCAGCGCATCTCGCGCGGTGACGCGCCGGGCGGCATCGACCAGCAGGGCCTTGGCCTGGGGCACCGCGGCCTCGGCCGCGCGGTTCATGCCGACCTCGAGCGCCTCGAGCTGCTCGGTGTAGCCGAGGAAGCCGGCGGCCGCCCGAAGCTGCCGAAGGGTGTCGGGAAGACCGATGCGCACCTTCGGGTTGCCCAGGAACCCGTCGGTGACGCCCAGCGTCTCGACCGCCGCGATCGCGCCACGCTCCAGCGCCTGGCGGATGCCGGCCAGCGCGTCCTGCTGCGTGATCGACGCCCGCACGTGCGCGCTGGGCAGCAGCACGAGCAGCGTGCCGACGGGGGCGCACCGGAGCAGTTGGCGGCGCGTGGGGGTCATCGGGGTTCTCCATCGGGATCGGCGTCGTGTCCACGCCGGGTGCAACCATCATCGCGCAGACGCGCACCCGGTGCGAGGCGCCCCGTCGTTTCACGGACCGACGACACAAGCCTTCACACCGCGCCGATCGACCCGTGCACCACCGCCCGCGACACCGCGCGGTCCGATTGCCTCGCACCGGACCGGACTGCCGCCGCGTCGATCCAGTACCCTCGAAGCCCCGCGGCCCGAACGCCGCCCCCTGCACGGAGACCGCCATGGCGCAGCCCACTTTCGAGACCCTCCTGTACGACGTCACCGATGGCGTCGCGACGATCACCTTGAACCGCCCGGACAAGCTGAACGCGTTCACGGTCAAGATGCGCGACGAGGTGGTCGCCGCGTTCGATCAGACCGACCAGGACGACGCGGTGAAGGCGGTGATCGTCACCGGCGCGGGGCGGGCATTCTGCGCCGGCGCCGACCTGTCCTCGGGCGGCAAGACCTTCGACTACGGCTCCAAGCCGGACGCCGGACGCGACTCGCTGAAGGTGGGCGGTGTGTACCGCGACGGCGGCGGGATCGCGACGCTGCGCATCTTCCGCAGCCTCAAGCCGGTGATCGGCGCGATCAACGGCGCCGCGGTGGGCGTGGGCGTCACGATGCAGCTGCCGATGGACATCCGGATGGCGTCCACCCAGGCTCGCTTCGGCTTCGTGTTCGCCCGGCGCGGCATCACGCCCGAGGCGGCGTCCTCGTGGTTCCTGTCCCGGGTCGTCGGCATGCAGACCGCGCTGGAGTGGTGCTACACCGGACGGGTGTTCGATGCGCAGGAGGCGCACCAGCGCGGCCTCGTGCGCTCGCTGCACGAACCCGACGACCTGCTGCCCGCGGCGCGACGGCTGGCCCGCGAGATCGCGGAGAACACCGCGCCGGTGTCGGTGGCGCTCACCCGGCAGATGATCTGGCGCATGGCCGGGGCCGACCACCCGATGCGCGCGCATCAGATCGACAGCCGCGCGATCCAATCGCGCGGCCAGTCCGCCGACGCGCGCGAAGGCGTCAGTTCGTTCCTGGAGAAACGCGCGCCGGTCTACCCGAACAAGGTCTCGACCGACATGCCGGACTTCTTCCCGTGGTGGGACGAACCGCGCTTCCTGTGAGCGGGTGACGGACCCGGGCGGATCGCGTCACGACGACGCGAGGCGCTCAGCGCCCCAGTCGCAACACGCCGGACGGCAGCGCGATCGGCTGCCCGTGCGGCGTGACCTCGGCGGCGACCCGCCACGCCTGGCGCAACGCGCCCAGCGCCAGTGGCGCCGCCAGGCCCTTGTCGGTGACGAGCCGCTCCAGGGCGCTCAGCCAGTGCTGGTAGTAGGTCTCGCCGGTGTCGGGGTCGCCGTCGGCCTGCGCCTGCCGGATCGCCTCGGAGAGGTAGGTGGCCCACTCGGACCACGCGAAGCAGCCGCGCTGGTGCAATGCGACCACCAGCGCGAAAGCCTGGGCTTCCCAGGGGGCCCGAAACACCGGCCCGTCGGCACCGCAGGGCAGCCCCTGCGGCCAGTCGGTCTCACTCATGGCCTGCCGCACGCGCGGTGTCCGCCGGGCGCAGGTACGGCTCCCAGCAATCCACCCGCACCGAACCGGCGGTGCTGCCCTCGCCCCAGAGCTCGTGGCCGGTGAAGGCCACCGTGTAGAGCCAGCAGGGGTGTTCGCCCTCGCCACGGGCATGGGTGTCGGGGTACACGTGCGCGCCATGCACCGCGACCACGGTGCCCCGTCGACCGCGCACGTAGCGCGGCAGCCGCGTGTGCGAGGTGGGGTGCTGGTTGATCGTGAGCACCGCGTCGCCCACCGCGAAACGCGCCGGCGCCACGGGGGTGCGCTCGGTGGGTCCGCCCTTCGCGAGGATGGCCGCGACGCGCTCGCGGGGCACGGCGGGCGGACCGGGCGGGCGGGCCGGATCGGGCATCGCGGCGTCGAGTTCGGCCTGCGTCAGCAGCCCGCGCTCGACGAGCAGCTTGCGCAGCCCCTCGAACCAGATCTCGTAGTAGCTGCTGGCGAGGTATTGCGCCGGCGGCAAGGTCTCGCGTGCGAAGCGGGCCATGTCGATGTTCCAGCGGCCGAGAAAGCCGGTGGCCAGGGTGATCGCGAACGCCCGCTTCTCCCAGGGCGCGTGGAACACCGGTTCGTCGGGCTCGGGCTGCACCGGCCCGAATCCCATCATGCCGCCGAGGTCCTGCGCGCCGTTCATCGCGCCACCCGCGGGTCGTCGGGCGAGAGCGCCAGCCCGGTGCCGATCATGGAATCGCGGGTGACCAGGGTCGCGAGCTGGGCCTCGGTGAAACCCTCGGTGCCCGCCGGACGCATCGGCAGCACCAGGTAGCGGATCTCGGCGGTGGAATCCCAGACGCGGATCTCGGTGTCGGCGGGCAGGCTCACGTCGAAATCGGCGAGCACGCCCCGGGGATCGATCACCGCGCGGCTGCGATAGGCCGCCGACTTGTACCAGACCGGCGGCAGGCCGAGCACCGGCCAGGGATAGCAGGAACACAGCGTGCACACCACCAGGTGGTGGACCTGCGGCGTGTTCTCGAGGGCGACCAGGTGCTCGCCCTGGCGGCCGACGAAGCCGAATCCGCCGGGCTCGCCGACCGCCGCGGTGGCATCGCGCAACAGCCAGGCCTTGTACTCGGGATCGGTCCATGCCCGCGCCACCACGCGCGCGCCGTTGCGCGGCCCGACGCGGTGCTCGTAGGTTTCGATCAGTTCGTCGAGCGCCGCCGGGTCGACGATGCCCTTCTGGACCAGCAGGGTTTCGAGCGCGCGCACCCGGATGTCCATGTCGGACAGCGCAGCGGGGTGAGGGTGAGGGGTGGTGTCGGCCATGGGTATGATTCTGCCACTTCCCGCCGCCCCGTTCGCACCACCCGACACCCCGCATGACCGAGCTGGTCCTTTGCACGCTGAACGCCCGCCACGCCCACGCGTCGATGGGCCTGCGCTGCCTGCGGGCGAACCTGGGCGGGCTGCGCGACCGTTCCTGCCTGATGGAGTTCGTGATCGGCACGCCCGCCGAGGACATGGCCGAGCGGCTGCTCGCGCTCGCCCCGCGGGTGATCGGATTCGGCGTGTACATCTGGAACGTGACCGAGACCACCCGCCTGGTGGCGCTGCTGCGCCGGATCGCCCCGCAGGTCCGTGTGGTGCTTGGCGGGCCGGAGGTCAGCCACGAGACCGAGTCGCAGTCGATCGTCGCGATGGCCGACCACGTGATCACCGGCGCCGGCGAACACGCGTTCGCGCAGCTGGCCCGTGCGCTGCTGGACGGGCCGCGCCCGTTGATGAAGGTGATCCCCGGCGGCAGCCCGGCACCCGACACGCTCGCACTGCCCTACGACGAGTACACCGAGGCCGACCTGGCCCATCGGCATCTGTACCTGGAAGCCTCGCGCGGCTGCCCGTTCCGGTGCGAGTTCTGCCTGTCGGCGCTGGACCGCACCGCCACGCCGTTCGAACTGCCCCGCGTGCTGCAGGCGCTGGACGCGCTGTACCGACGCGGCGCGCGCCGGTTTCGCTTCGTCGACCGCACCTTCAACCTGAAGGCGCAGACCAGCGCGCAGATCCTGGGCTTCTTCCTCGATCGCCTCGCCGAGGCCCCCGATGATCCGGTGTTCGCGCACTTCGAGCTCGTTCCGGACCACCTGCCGTCGGCGCTTCGGGAGCCGATCTCGCGCTTTCCAGCCGGCACCTTGCAATTCGAGATCGGCATCCAGACCTGGAACCCGGCGGTGCAGTCGCTGATCAGCCGGCGGCAGGACAACGATCGCGCCGAGGCGAATCTCGCCTGGCTGCGCGAGCACACCCAGGCGCACCTGCACGTGGACCTGATCGCGGGCCTGCCGGGCGAGGACTGGGCGAGCTTCGGCGAAGGGTTCGACCGGCTCGTCGCGCTGCGCCCGCACGAGATCCAGGTGGGCATCCTGAAGCGCCTGCGCGGCGCGCCGATCGCACGGCACGAGGCCACGCACGACCTGCGCTTCAATCCCGAACCGCCGTACAACGTGGTGTCGACCGACCGCCTGGGCTTCGTCGAGCTCCAGCGGCTCACGCGCTTCGCCCGATACTGGGACCTGATCGCCAACGGCGGACGCTTCCCGCGCACGCTGCCGCTGATCCTCGGCGACGTCCCGTTCGCCCGCTTCATGCGGCTGTGCGACTGGCTGCACGCCAACGGTGACGCGACCCACCGGCTGTCGCTCGAGCGACGCTTCGAGCGGGTGCGCGACTGGCTGCTCACGCCCGAGGCCGGTGTGGACGCGGCCGTGGTCGAAGCCTGCCTGCGTGACGATTACCGGCACTGCGGCGCGCAAGGCCGTCCCGCCTTTCTCGAACGCGGGCTCGCCGCGCGCGCGGCGCCCGCCCCCACCCTCCACCACGTACCGGACCGCCAGGCGCGGCACCTCACATGACCCTGACCGTGCTGGATGCCGCGCAGACCGAGCGTCGGCTGCCCTACGACCGACTGGCGCCCGCGCTGGCGCAGATGCTGGCGCGCAAGCGCGATGGCCGCACGCTCGCGCCCGATCGCCTCGCCGTCCCGATGACCGGCGGCATCCTGCTGGCGATGCCGGCCACCGACGGCGAGTTCGCGGTGACCAAGCTGGTCACGGTCCACGCGGCCAATCCCGCGCGCGGCCTGCCCAGCCTGCTGGGCGAGGTGCTGCTGATGCGGGCCGACACCGGTGAGCGCCTGCTGATGCTCGATGGGCCGACCGTCACCGCGCGGCGCACCGCGGCCTTGTCGGCACTGGCCGCGACGACGCTGGGCGCCGCCCGCGATGCCGAGTTGCTGGTGATCGGCTCGGGGGTGCAGGCGCGTGCCCACGTGCAGGCCTTCCACGAACTGCTGGGCGTGCGTCGGGTCACGGTGGCCTCACGCGACCCGGCCCACGCCCGGGCGCTGGCGCAGGCCTGCGTCGCGCAGGGGCTGGCCGCCGAGGCCGTCGCCGATCCGACCGAAGCGGCCGCGCGCTGTGCGCTGATCGTGACGGCCACCACCGCGGAACAGCCGGTGCTGCCCGATCGGGTCCGGGCCGACGCCTTCGTGGCCGCCGTCGGCGCGTACCGGCCACAGATGTGCGAACTGCCGGCCAGCCTGGTGCGTCGCGCCGCGGTGTTCGTCGACGATCTCGCCGGGGCGCGCCACGAGGCGGGCGACCTGCTGCAGGCCGGCCGGGCCTTCGAGACGGTCGAGTCGCTCGAATCGGTGATCGACGCCCCGCCGGCCCGCGACCCCTCGCGACCGGTCGTGTTCAAGAGCGTCGGGCAGGCGCTCTGGGATCTCGCGGCCGCGCGGCTCGCCTGGTCGACCCTCTCGGAGACGGCCCGATGAGCACCGCCCAGCCGATGTTCGACGTCGCGGTGATCGGCGCCGGATTGGTCGGCGCCGCCAGCGCCTGGCGCCTGGCCGAACAGGGGCTGCGGGTGCTGGTCCTCGAGCGCGAGCCCGCGCCGGCAAGCGGCTCCACCGGCCGCAGCGCGGCCGGCATCCGCCTGCAATTCTCGGACGAGGCGAACCTGCGCCTGTCCGCCGCCTCGCTGGCCGAATACCGCGAGATGCCGGCCGCGGCCTACCGGCCGATCGGCTACCTGTTCCTGGTACCGCAGGCCGATTGGCCGACGCATCGCGAAGCGGCGCTGCGTCAGCAGGCCTTCGGCGCGCCGGTGCAGTTGCTCTCGGTCGGTCAGGCGCAGCACATCGTGCCCTGCCAGCCCGACGACCTCGCGGGTGCCACCTGGTGCGCGGTCGACGGCGTGATCGATCCGCATGGCGCCTGCCTGTCCTTCGTCGAGCGCGCCCGCGCGCTCGGTGTCCGCTGGCAGATGCGCAGCGCGGTCGAGGCGATCGACCGGGTGGCCCACGGCTGGTCACTGCGCGCCGGCGGCCAGACCTTCCACGCCGCCCGGATCGTCAACGCGGCGGGCGCCTGGGCGGGCCAGGTGGCGGCGATGGCCGGCTTGGAAGCGCCGGTGCAACCCGCGCGCCGGATCGTCTTCACCACCTCGCCGCTGCCGCCCGCCCTGCGCCGCGCGCAGCCCTACCCGCTGACGGTCGATCTCGCGACCGGGTTCTACTTCCGCAGCGAGGGCGAACGCCTGATCTTCGGACAGAGCAATCCGGACGACGTGGGCTTCGAGGAGGGCATCGACTGGCCCTGGCTGGACACAGTGGCGCAGTCGGCGCTCGGCCGGTTTTCGTGGTTCGAGGCCGTGGGCGTGGACCGGCGCGCCTGCTGGTGGGGCTACTACGAGGTCACGCCGGATCACCAGGCGATCATCGGCCACCCGCCCGGCGAGGAGCGCTGGGTGCATGCCTGCGGCTTTTCCGGCCACGGGGTGCAGCAGGCGCCCGCGGTGGGGCGGCTGGTGAGCGAGCTGGTGACCGGACGCGCGCCCTTCGTGGACCTGACCGCCTTCCGGCCCGACCGCTTCGCCGCGGGGCCCGTGTCGTCGAGCGCCGAGCGACTGATCGTCTGATGCCGGGCGACCGGCGTCACCTCGACCGACGAACGGTCGGTCGTCGGCGGGTCACCGGTCGGCCGCCCATGAACAAGTCCGCAAGTACATTTCACAACGTGATATAAACTGGTGTCGAGTCAAACAGCCCAGGATCGCCTGGCGGCGAGCCGACCGACACCATGCCCAGACCGAGAAGCGCACACCACGAAGACGGCAAGACCGCCATCCAGGTGATCGAACGGATGGTGTCCCTGCTGGATGCCCTGGCCGCCCAGCCGGATTCGGTCAGCCTGAAGGAACTCTCGCTGCGCACCGGGCTGCACCCGTCGACCGCGCACCGCATCCTGAACGACCTGGTGACCTCGCGCTTCGTCGACCGCTCGGAGCCCGGCGCCTACCAGCTCGGCATGCGCCTGCTGGAACTGGGCAACCTGGTCAAGGCCCGTCTGAACGTGCGCGACGCCGCGCTCGGCCCGATGCGCGAGCTGCACCGCGCGACGAGCCAGCCGGTGAACCTCTCGATCCGCCAGGGCGACGAGATCGTCTACATCGAGCGCGCGGTCTCCGAGCGCTCGGGCATGCAGGTGGTGCGGGCCGTGGGTGGCCGCGCGCCCCTGCACCTCACCTCGGTGGGCAAGCTCTTCCTCAGCGCCGACGAACTGCGCAACGTGCGTGCCTACGCGACACGCACCGGGCTGGCTGGCCACACCAAGAACAGCATCACCGACCTGTCGCGACTCGAGCGTGAACTGGCCCTCGTGCGTGCCCGGGGCTACGCCCGCGACAACGAGGAACTGGAGCTCGGCGTGCGCTGCATCGCCGCCGGCATCCGGGACGATTCGGGGCGGCTGGTCGCGGGGCTGTCGATCTCCGCACCGGCCGACTTCGTGCAGGACGACTGGATCGATCAGCTGTGCCGCACGGCGGCGCAGATCTCGGCCGCCCTGGGCTTCGAGCCGGCGGATTCGAACACCTGATCCCGGACCCGGTCGGCCGCGAAAGGCCGACGGATCGTCCGATCAGGATCCGGTGGCGCCGACCGGGCCCGGCGTGCGCGCCGGGGCCGCGTGCTTGACCCGGGTGATCGCCACCCGGGCACCCTCGGTGCCGAGCCAATCGCGGATCCGCTGCGCATCCCCGAAGCGGGAGTGGCGCCCGACCGAGTCGAGCAGCACCATCAGCACCGGACGCGACTCGATGTTCGCCTGCATCACCAGGCAGCGCCCCGCCTCGGCGATGTAGCCGGTCTTCTGCAGGCCGATCGACCAATCGCCCTGGTCGATCAGGCGATTCGTGTTGCGGAAGTTGATCATCCGATACCCCGCGTCCACCGTCAGCTCGGGCGCGGTGGAGAACTGCCGGATCAGGGGATAGTCGTAGGCCGCCCGAAGCATGCGGGCGAGATCGTGCGCATTGGACACGTTGCGTTCGGACAGGCCGGTGGGATCGGCGAAGTTCGAGGACGCCATGCCGAGCTGACGCGCCTTCGTGTTCATCGCGCTGACGAACGCCGGCAGGCCCCCCGGGTAATGGCGGCCGAGCGCATGGGCGGCCCGGTTCTCGGACGACATCAGCGCGAGCTGCAGCAATTCCGCCCGGGTCAGGCGCGTGCCGGGACGAAGGCGCGACCGCGACCCCTTCTCGGTGTCGATGTCCTCGACCCCGATCTCCAGGGTCTCGGCCAGGGGCTGCTGCGCGTCGAGCACGACGAGCGAGGTCATCACCTTGGTGATCGACGCGATCGGCAGCACCGCCGCCGGATTCTTCGCCAGCAGCACCTCGCCGGTGCGCTGGTCGGTCACGAGCGCCACTGCCGACTTGAGGTCCAGTGGATCGTCGACCGCGTGCAGGCCGATCGCCTGACCCACCGAGGGCCGGGCCGGTTCCACCGCCCGCGGCGCGAGCGCCACCAGACGCCGGCCCGCGCGACCTCCCGCCGAGGCGTTCGCCAGCCGCGCCGCCGGGCGGCCCCCACGAACGTCGGTCCGTCCGGCCAGGCGCCGCGGTGCGGCGGCCCGCGCGGCTTCGCGCCGGGCTGCCGCGCCGCGAAGACCGACGGCAGGCGCCGCGGCGACCGCGGGACGGCCCGACGGCGCCGCCGCCCGGGCCGGGGTGCTCTTGGCCGAACGCGCGGTCGCCCCCACGGGACGGGCCCCGCTCGATCGGGTCGGCACCGCCCGCGCCGGTGCCGACCGGGCACCCGCCGACGCGGATTTGACGGCCGGCCCTCGTTCGGCGGGCTTGGCCGCGGCGGGGAGCGGCAGAAGACACCAGGCGATCAAGCCCACGGCGGCACAGGCCAGTTGAAACCCGGATTTCGATGACGACAAAGGCAGCCCCTTCGCTGAACCACAGACGACCCATCGGCACCGCGGCGCCGACGGGACGACCCTAGCGGACTCGATGGCCAGCGAGTGTAGCAAAAAGCCGAGGAAAAATAGTGTGTTACGAGGATTATCTCAGCCGCGACATGCAGAAGCCCTCGCAACTCCGGATGTGTGCGGCCCGGCGGTGTGGCCTCGAGCGCCTCTAAGCGCCGCGTTGCGATGCAACGAGAATGTCGCCCAATTCGGCGGCACGGATCGGACCTCGACGGGCACCGAGTGTCTCCCGGGCTTGGGTCGATGGCGTGCTTCGACTGCTCTCTCGGCGGTTTCTTGATGAATATCAATCACTTTCCGACATTCCCGAGCTGTCGCCGTTTTTTCTTCGCATCGCAGCAAAGTCTTGACATCCGCCGGATCGCCCCTACAATTGAATTTGTGCGGCGCACAATCTTTGCCGCCCCCCTCCCCCCATCGAATTCACAGAGGTTCCCATGGTCAATACGCCCGAGCAGTTTGCCCAAGCCCAGAAAACCGCCATCGACATGTTCCAGGCGATCACCCTGAAGTCGCTGGAGAGCTTCGAGAAGATCGCCGAGCTGAACGTGCAGGCGCTGCGCACGACGGTCGAAGAAGGCGGCGAGCAGTTCAAGTCGCTGCTGACCGCCAAGGACGTGAAGTCCCTGAGCGACTGGTCGCTGGCGAACGCCCAGCCCGCCGCCGACAAGGTCGGGTCGTACGCGAAACACGTCTACGACATCGCCAGCGAGTGTGGCACGGAGATTGCTAAGCTGTTCGAGAAGCAGTTCGCCGAAGGCAACAAGCAACTCACCGCGTCGATCGACGCCCTGGCCAAGTCCGCCCCCGCGGGCACCGAGGGCATCGTCACCCTGGTGAAGTCGGCTGTCACCGCGGCGAACACCGCCTACGAGCAGGTCAACAAGGCCACCAAACAGGCGGTCGAAGTGGCCGAGGCGAACCTCGCGGCTGCGGCCAAGACGGCTCGCCCCGCGAAGAAGGCGGCCTGAATCCGGTTCCGATCATCTCCTCCAGGCATCACGGCGCCCTCCTCCTCCTCTTGGCTGTGATGCTTTCAGCCCGGTTCTCACGAACCGGGCTGTTTTATTTCCAGGACCTGACGCGCCCCGGCGCGACCGGCCTCGACCGGCTGCGTCACCCCGGCTGACGCGACCGGTCAGATCCGAGGGTTCGGGTGACGTGCCGCGTCACCCTCACACCGCCCCACGACAGGACGCACCGGGGATGGCTGCCGCCTCCGGCGGCCGATCGGCCAACCGCGACGGCGGAGGGCACCGCCCGCCCGAGGGGCCGGGATCGATCAGTCGCCCGCGACGCCCACGGGTTGGGCCGATGTCGGCGAAGCGGCCGCCGCGGGCGCCCGCCAGCGCCCGAGCGCCTGCGCCCGGCGCTGGACGGCCTGCGCGAGGTGACGCTCCTTCACTGGCCCGAAGCCGCGGATGTGCTCGGGCACCGAGGCGAGTTCGACCGCGATCGACAGGCGCTCGGCGCTCAGTGAGGTGGCGACCTCGCGGATCGTCGCCTCGTACTCGTCGATCAATGCCCGTTCGCCGCGACGTTCGGCCGTGCGACCGAAGAGATCGAGCGGCCCCCCGCGCAGACGGCGCAGGCGGGCCAGCACGCGCATCGCGCCGAGCATCCAGGGCCCGTAGGCGGTCTTGATCGGCTCGCCATCGGGTTTGCGCTTGGCGAACAGCGGCGGCGCCAGGTGGAAGGTGAGCTGCCCCTCGCCCTCGAACTGCTCACGCACCCGCGCGAGGAACTCCGGGCGCGTGTACAGCCGGGCCACTTCGTACTCGTCCTTGTAGCTCATCAGCTTGAAGAAGTATCGCGCGACCGCCGCGGTGAGCGGCCAGTCGGCCAGCGCCTGGCCGCGTGGTCCGCTGGCGCCCCCAGGACGCGGCAGGGCCTGCTCGGCCGCGCGGACCCGCTCGACCAGCGCGAGATAGCGGCGCGACCAGGCCTCGTCCTGGTAGTCGGTGAGGAAGTCCACCCGCCGCGCGATCAACTCATCGAGCGTCTCGGAGAGGCGTCGCGTGACCGGGATCGCCCGCGGCGGCGCGGCCAGCGCCTCCACCTGCGCCGGATCGACCGCCGCCCGCCGTCCCCAGAGGAAGGCCCGGCGATTGGACTCGACCGCCACCTCGTTCAGTTCGATCGCGCGGTCGATCGCCCGCGCCGACAGCGGGATCAGCCCCTTCTGGAACGCGTAGCCGAGCATGAACATGTTCGCCGCGATCGCATCGCCCATCAGGCCCAGCGCGAGACGGGTGGCGTCGATGAACGCGGTGTTGGCCTGCCCAGCGGCCTGAACGATCGCTCCTTCCATGCTGCCCAGCGGAAAGCGCCAGTCGGCATCACGGGTGAAGTCGGCCGTCGGGGTGCTGGCCACGTTCGCAACCACCCGGGTGCGATCGGCCACCATGCGCGACAGCGCGTCCTTGCCGGCGGTGACCACGATGTCGCAGCCGATCACCGCGTCGGCCGCGGCGGTGCCGATTCGCGGCGCGAACAGGCGCTCGGGGGAGTGCGCGAAACGCACGAAGCTCATCACCGCGCCGTTCTTCTGCGCGAGGCCCGCCATGTCGAGCACCGTGACGCCCTTGCCCTCGAGGTGGGCGGCCATGCCGAGGATCTGCCCGATCGTGACCACGCCGGTGCCCCCGATCCCGGTGACCAGCAGCGAGTACGCGTCGGCGATCGACGGTGGGGTCACCTCGGGCACGCCGATCGCGGCGGCGTCGGTCGCGACCGCGCCGGCCTGGCCACGACGCGGCTTGGCACCCTCGATCGTGACGAAGCTGGGGCAGAACCCGTTCACGCAGGAGAAGTCCTTGTTGCACGAGGACTGGTTGATCGCCCGCTTGCGACCGAACTCCGTCTCGACCGGCTCGATCGACACGCAGTTGGACTTCACGCCGCAATCGCCGCAGCCCTCGCAGACGTCCTCGTTGATGAAGGCGCGACGGTCCGGATCGGGGAAGGCGCCGCGCTTGCGGCGACGGCGCTTCTCGGCCGCGCAGGTCTGGTCGTAGATCAGCACGGTGACGCCCGATTCCTCGCGCAGCTGGCGCTGGACCGCGTCGAGCTCGCTGCGGTGATGCACCGCGACGTCGGCATCGAAATAGCCGCTGGGGTACTTCTGCGGCTCGTCGGTGACCACGACCACCTTGCGCACGCCTTCGGCGCGAACCTGACGGGCGATGGCCCCCGGCGTCAGCGATCCGTCGTGGGTCTGCCCGCCGGTCATCGCGACCGCGTCGTTGAACAGGATCTTGTAGGTCATCCGGGTGCCGGAGGCCACCGCGTGCCGGATCGCCAGCGCACCCGAGTGGTTGTAGGTGCCGTCGCCGAGGTTCTGGAAGATGTGCGGCGTGTCGGTGAACGGCGCCTGGCCGACCCAGTTCATGCCCTCGCCCCCCATCTGCGTGAAGGTGGAGGTGGAACGGTCCATCCACTGCGCCATGTAGTGGCAGCCGATGCCCGCGCCGGCGCGCGAGCCCTCGGGCACGCGGGTGGAGGTGTTGTGGGGGCAGCCGGAGCAGAAATACGGGATCCGCTCGATCGTCTCGAAGTGACGACCGCCGCCACGCTCCTTCGCGTCGATCGCCGCCAGACGCGCGTCGATGCGCGCGCGCACGTCGTCGGTGAGCACGCCGCGCGCCTCGTCGCCGCGGCGTTCGGCCTCCAGCCGCGTCAGCCGCGCCGCGATCCAGCGCGCGCAGGACACCGGCGAGAGCTCGCCGTACTCGGGCACCAGCGGCGCGCCGGTCTCGTCGCGCTTGCCGAGCACGCGCGGGGAGACCCCGGACCCGTAGAGGATCTCCTTGATCTGTCCTTCGATCAGCGGGCGCTTCTCCTCGATGACGAGCACCTCGGCGGCGCCTTCGCAGAACGCGCGGATGCCCTGCGGCTCGAGCGGCCAGGGCATCGCCACCTTGTAGACCTTCAGGCCGATGCGCCGCGCGGTGGCGTCGTCGATGCCCAGGTCGGCCAGCGCCTGCATCACGTCGAGCCAGCTCTTGCCGGTGCTGACGATCGCCAGCCGGGCGGGGTCGCCCCCCGCGCCGACGTCGTCGCGGCCGAAGACGGTCGCGTCCAGGCGGTTGGCCCGCGCGTAGGCGATCGCCGCCGGCAACTTGTGCCGTGACAGCCGCTCCTCGAGCTTCAGGAAGGGCTCGTCAGGCAGACGCAGGTTCAGGCCCCCTGGGGGCAGGTCGGCGAGCACGGGCAGGACCGGAACGACGCGTTGCGGGTTCACGTCGACGATGCCGGCGGTCTCGATCGTGTCGGTCACCGCCTTCATCGCGACCCAGACGCCAGCGAAGCGCGACATCGCGAAGCCGTGCAGACCCAGGTCGAGGTAGTCCTGCACCGTGGCCGGTGCGAGCACCGGAATGCTGACCGCCGAGAAGATGTAGTCGACCTGCGCCGCCACCGTGGAGGACTTCGCGCCGTGATCGTCTCCCCCCACCGCGAGCACCCCGCCCAGCGGCGAGGTGCCGGCCTGGTTCGCGTGCCGGAAGACATCGCCGCAACGATCGACGCCGGGGCCCTTGCCGTACCAGATCGAGAAGACGCCGTCGTACCGCGCGCCGGGAAAACTGTTGACCTGCTGGGTGCCCCAGATCGCGGTCGCGGCGAGGTCCTCGTTCAGGCCCGGCTGAAAGCGGATGTGGTGCGCCTCGAGCTGGCGCCGGGCCTTCCACAGCGCCTGGTCGTAGCCGCCCACCGGCGAGCCCCGGTAACCGCTGATGTAGCCGGCGGTGTGGTGTCCCGAGGCGAGGTCGCGCTGGCGTTGCATCAGCGGCAGCCGCACCAGCGCCTGCGTGCCGGTGAGGTAGACACGACCGTCGGTGGCGTCGTACTTGTCGTCGAGACTGACCTGGCGCAGTCCGGCGTCGGTGGGCATGTTCATGGCGGGGTCCTTCGGCTCAGGGTCCGGGAATATGGGCGGCCGGGCGGCGCGAACTCGCGCGCGCCGCCTCGAGCGTCTCGGGGGGCGGCCCGGTGTACCCGAGCCGGCAGGAAATGCGATAGGCGGTGTGGGCGATCATGCGCACGTAGTCGCTCTCGCCGCCCACGAATCGGTAGGTGGGCACCGACAGGCTGATGCCGGCGACTGGTTCGCCGGTTTCGTCGCGCACGGGCGCGGCCACGCACGACAGCCCGGGCACGATCTCCTCGTGGTCGAATGCCACGCCGTCATGGCGCACCGCCTGCAGTTCGGCGGCCAGCGCCTCCAGGCGCGTGATGGTGGCCGGGGTGAAACTGACCAGTTCGACGTTGTCGAACACTTGCAGCACCTCGTCCCAGGGGCGGAAGGCCAGCAGGAGCTTGCCGCAGGCCGAGCAGTGCGCGGGCAGCCGCAGGCCCACCCGCGACATCAGGATCTGCGTGGCCAGGGTGGCCTGAACCTTCTCGACGATGACTGCCTGGTGGCGGTCGAGCACCATCAGATGGCTGGACTCGCCATGGCGTTCGACGAGTTCCTGCATCGCGCGCCGGGCTTCGCGCACCAGCGGCTTGGATTCGAGGAGGACGTGGTTCAATTCGAAGAGCCGCCAGCCCAGGCGATACCGGCCGCGTGGCGTGCGTTCGACCATGCCTTGGGCGGCCAGGCTGGCCAGCAGCTCGCTGACGGTGCTCTTGGGCAAGCCGAGCCGCGTGCCGATGGCGCTCACGCCCCATTCGGGCTGCTCGAAGGAGTACAGCGCCAGGATGGCGCCGATCCGATCGACGATCTGCCTCATGCCCGCCCCGCTTCCATGGCCGCGCAGTATGCGTTCGGGGCCGGGGGGCCACAAGCCCCTCGTTCGAGCCTACCGAACGCCTGTCAGATGCCCTCGACGCGCCCCAACCGCCGTGCACCGGCCTCCAGTGCCGCCCAGGCCGCGTCGAGCGCCGTGAGCGGACCCTTCACGCCGAGCTCGATGTGGCGGGCTCGACGTTCGTCGCCCACCGAGGGCAACGAGAACACCTTCACACCGGGGTGATCCGCCTCGATCGCCTCCATCAGCGGGGTCGCCGCCGATTCCGGCACCTCGAACAGCAGCAAGGACCGTTCCCCCCGGGGCTCGTGGTGATGGAACGCGGCGAAATCCTGATCGAGCACCGCTTCGATCATGGGCCAGGCCATCACCGGAAATCCCGGCACGAAGTAGTGCCGGTGGATCGCGAAGCCCGGGATCCGGTTGTAGGGATTGGCGACCAGCCGGGCGCCCTCGGGGAATTCGCCCATCTTCAATCGCTGGCGGTTCTCGGGCGTGTTCATGTCCGTGGAACCCTTGCCCTCGCGCGCCATCTCCTGGGTGCGCTGGGTGATCAGCTCTCGCGCCTGGGGATGCAGCACCAGTGGCAATCCGAGCGCGGCGCCGGCGGCCTGCCGGGTGTGGTCGTCGGGCGTGGCGCCGATGCCGCCACAGCAGAACACCACGTCGTCACCCGCGAAGGACTCGCGCAGCGCCGCCTCGAGGCGCGGGCGTTCGTCGCCCAGGTAGCGCACCCACGAGAGCGACAGTCCGCGCTCGGTGAGCAGGGACAACACCTTCGGAAAATGCTTGTCCTGCCGTTTGCCCGAGAGAATCTCGTCGCCGATGATGATCAGGCCGAAGGTGGGCGCACCGCGGGGGGAGACGGGGTCGGTCATGGGTCGGGAGCGTGTTCGCACCGATGCCTAGTCTATCGCCGTCGCTCGCCGAGGTCCGGCGGACCCGGGACGACGGCAGGGGTGTCCGCGAGGATCAGAAGCGGTGGATGACTCGTGCGAGCGCCGCGCGCTGCATCGGCGCGCCGGCGACGTGCCCCGCGTCCCGGCGCAGCAGCGCGCCCAACTGCAGCGTGGTCTGCCGACCGGCCGGCATCGCATAGGCGAATCCGACACGCCACTCCCGGCCCTGACCGCTGAGCGAGACCGAGTCCGTCGACATCACGGCCTGACCATTCTCGTCGGCACCCACCATCCGGCGGATCGTGAGGCTGCCGCCGGCGGCCCGCATCGGCTGATCGATGCTCACCGCCAGGCGATCGCCATCGGTGAAGATATCGCGGGTGGTGAACGTGGCCTTCAGTGCCTGGGTGGCGGTGGCCGACGTCGACAACAACGCGCCCTGCTGCGCCGGCGTGTGTCCGAACGAGACCGACAGGCTGAGTTCCGAGTGCTCGCCCAGCCGACGCTGGCCGAAGAACGCCACCGCCTGCGTGCTCGAGCGTCCCAGGGCCAAGGCACCGCTGCCGAAGGTCCCCAGGTGGGTCTGGGCTTCCGCCATGCTGGCGATCGCCACGCCGACCAAGCTGCGGTCGAGCGTGTAGCGCAGCGCCAGGCTGGCCGCGGTCGCCTTCTCGGGCTGCACCGCAAACGCGGGCGCGAATGACCAGCGGGCGGACATCCGGACCTGTCCGGTGACGCCCAGCGAATTCTCGAGCAGGCCCAGGTGCGCCACCGGCGCGACCGCGAAGGCGCTGCCCCGCACGAGCTGCAGGCGCGGCTCGCGGGGCTCGGACGCACCGGTTCCCGCGGCCCCCAGTGCCTGGAAGAGCGCGTGAACCTCGGCCGCGGGCATCGGCGCCACCGGCATCACCGCTTTGCCGAGATCGACCGAAAAATCCCGCCCCAGGGCGTCGAAGCCGGACACCTTCAGCAGGCCGGCTGCGCCCGCGCGGATGATCGCCGGGCCGACCGCGCCGCCGGTGGCCGATCCGGTGAGCGCCACCGAGCCTCCGGAGGCGGTCGGGGTCATGACCGTGCCCACCGGCTGCATCGCCCGATCCACGTCGACCAGGCCGCGACCGTAGACGTCGTCCGTGCCGGGCGTGCCCAGGTCACGCGCGGTGGTGAACAGCACATTGGCGACGTCGCGGGCGGCCAGATAGGGCCAGCGGCTCTGCACCAGCGCGGCCGCGCCGGCCACGACCGGCGCCGCCATCGACGTGCCGCTCCAGCTCGCGTATCCGCTGGAATAGGTCGAGGTCAGACCGACCCCGGGTGCGGCCAGTGTGAAATCGCGCGCGTCGCCCGCCCGGTTCGAGAAGCTGGCGATCTGCAGGGACTGGTCCACCGCGACGACCGAGATGATCTGCCCATTGGCCCACGCCGCCGAGGCGAAACGCGCCGGCCAATCCGGTTGGGACTGCGCCCGGTTGCCCGCGGCAGCGACGACCAGGAGCCCGCGCGAGACCGCCGCCTGCAGCTCGGACGACGAGTATTGGGTCGTCGAGGCCAAGGACATGTTCGCGATGCGCGCGCCGTTGTCCGCCGCCCAGCGCAGCCCCTGGTCCAGCGTGCCGGTGTTGCCGGTGCCATCGTCGGCCATCACCTTGATCGGCATCAGCTGCGCCCCGTAGGCGATGCCGTGCATGCCGACGCCGTCACGGTTGGCCGCGATGATTCCTGCCACGTGGGTGCCGTGGCCGTGGCCATCCGGCGCCGAGCCGGTCGCGCCGGTCAGGGCGTTGTAGCTGGCCGCGATGCGGCCGGCGAATTCGTTGTGAGACGGGTTGATGCCGGTGTCCAGAACGGCCACCCGCACGCCCTGGCCGGTGACGCCCGCGTCGTAGGCGACGGCCGCACGTACGGCACCGACGGCCCAAAGTGTCGTCCGCTCGCTGGATTCCGCGGGAGACAGGGGGGTCGGCGAGGGGGCGGGCGATGGGGCCGGTGCGGGTGCAGGCGTGGGTGCAGGCGTGGGTGCAGGCGTGGGTGCAGGCGTGGGTGCCGGTGCCGGTGCCGGCGCCGGCGCCGGCGCCGGCGCGGGTGCGGGTGCGGGTGCGGGTGCGGGTGCGGGTGCGGGTGCGGGTGCGGGTGCGGGTGCGGGTGCGGGTGCCGGTGCCGGTG